>Ga0307437_1000019_pt1 | contig 111325 bp, 101 predicted proteins | sample SalMarWE160390MG_FD_202146 | JGI IMG/M metagenome (GOLD analysis project Ga0307437, IMG submission 202146) | Salt marsh sediment microbial communities from the Plum Island Ecosystem LTER, Massachusetts, United States - WE1603-90 | ecosystem: Environmental > Aquatic > Marine > Intertidal zone >...
TGTGGCCACCGTATGGTCACAGACCACTCGCTACACCAAGCGAGCACAGCCATAACTACTTGTCAAGTAAAATATTATGAGCGCTTGCGCCGATGTTGGTATGTGAACTATGAATTCGAGGTCTTTGCGAAAAGGTGTTCCCCTTGCCTGAAACATAATCCCCCCTGTGTGCTTCAGGCAGTATTGATTAATGTTTCAAAGCCCACGTTGTCTAACTGTAATACACGAAAGCCTCGGACTCCTAAGTTGAATTGACGCCTGAACACCACTCAAATGGCCACCTTCAGGTACTCAACGACCGGTTGAAAAGTTCTATAATCACCCTGCTGGTTGGATATTTAAGTGCCTTCCACGCAATAAGTTCCAGCAATTGCCCAAAGAAATACTTGAATATCTTTTGTAAGAAAGGGCCTCTGACCCAAAGGAACAGTTATGGAAGATCATCTAAAGTGACTCCATGAGGAGGTTGGTCAATTTAAGGTGGCTCAAATTGAAGGACAATCATTGATGCATTTGTCTTCGGCTGCAGAATCAGGAATCTCTCTCTCCGGACCTTTAACGTCTACACCGAAAGACTGTGTTATCTGTTCACTCATTGGTACCGTTTCGGATAAGACAGTCAATGGCCTGAATTAGAGTCTATCGAGGATTTAGGATATGCCAAACTCCGCGTACAAAATCAAGCGTATCAAGCAAGCGTAGGGTAAGAATCCCCCATTCCTGTCCACCTTCGGCGGATGTCAGGAACACCAGTTCCCGTTTACTGCCATTCCCGGATTGCTTTCACAGAGAATTTGACGTATTATTCCGACGTTCGTATGGTGGAAAAGGTGACAAGGACCAGGCGGCCGTTTTTGGGCATGCATTTTAAGTGCTGTAATGTCTACTCACGGGTCTACCTGAACAAGAAAGGTACGGCGTTTGTTGGTTGGTGCCCGAAGTGCGCCGCCAGGGTGGAGGTAAAGGTCTCTCCGCTGGGGACTGACGCTCGTTTTTTTACTGCCGGTTGATGGTCGCAGGTGAGATAGTATGCCGCTGTTGAAGTCAAAGCTCGTGGTGGTGCCGCTGGGGGAGGTCGACTTTATGCTGGTCAACCGGTTGGCAGCGGAGCTGGGGCCGGTGTTTAATCGTTCGGTCGACATCATCAAAGGAATGAAGTTGCCCCAAGAGGCTCATAACGTGGCCCGCAATCAGTACTACGCTCAGGTGGTGCTCTCCAAACTGGAACGGACCAAGGCCAACATCCGCGAAAAAGTGATCGCCGTCTGCGAAGAGGATTTGTACCTTCCCGATGATACCTATGTACTGGGACACACTGACACTTTGGCCGGCGCGGTAGTGGTATCGTTGTACCACATCCGCCAGGAGTTTTACGGGCTGCCCGAAGACGAAAGCAAGGTCTATCCCCGGCTGTTCAAGGAGGCGGTCCACCGGGTGGCGCATCTGTTCCAGCTCTCGGAGTGCCGCAACCCGAAATGTGTCAACTATTACAGCCAAGTCATGCTGGATATTGACAATAAAGGCGAAAAATTCTGTGATGTTTGTCGTCGACGCTTGGCCGCGGCGGTGTGAAACCGGGTTAAGAGTGGTGTTGCTCCAATGAACCTCGACCAGATAATCGACCTTCTCAAAAACGACACCGGCGTCGGTAAGAACATCACTCACTGGAAAACGTACTCACCCCACCCGGCGCGCTTTGTCGACTATCCCGAAGAACTGGACGGCCGACTGGTTACCTGCCTAAAAGAGCGCGGGTTTACCCGCTTGTATTCCCACCAGGGTGAGGCGGTAGAGGCGGTGAGGCAGGGTAAGAACGTCGTTGTCGTCACCCCCACTGCCTCGGGAAAGACGCTCTGCTACAACATACCCGTTCTCGACAAAGTGCTCAAAGAACCTGAAACCAGAGCCCTGTATCTCTTCCCCACCAAAGCTCTCGCGCAGGACCAGTTGAGTGAACTGTACGAATTGATTCAGAAGCTCGACGTCAATATAAAAACGTACACCTTCGATGGCGACACGCCGCAGACAGCGCGGCGGCTGATTCGCTCGGCGGGGCATATTGTCATTACCAATCCTGATATGCTCCATACCGGCATTCTTCCTCATCACACCAAGTGGATCAAATTGTTTGAGAACCTCAAGTATGTCGTCATCGACGAGGTGCACCACTATCGCGGAGTGTTCGGTTCGCACCTGGCCAACGTTATCCGCCGACTCAGACGTATTTGCAGGTTTTACGGTTCCGATCCGATCTTTATCTGCTGTTCGGCGACGATCGCCAATCCTGACGAACTGACGCAAAAGATCATAGACAAGCCAGTAACCTGTATTGACAGCAATGGCGCTCCGTCAGGCGAGAAACATTTCCTCATCTACAACCCACCGGTCATCAACCAGCAGCTTGGCATCCGCAAATCGGCCATCAACGAGGCCGCCCGACTGGCCGCCGGGTTCTTGAGACACAAGATTCAGACGATCGTGTTTGCTCACTTCCGATTGAACGTCGAGGTGCTGCTGACCTACCTCCAGCGCGAACTCAAGGGGGCGTTTGGTCGCGGGATAAACATTGCCGGCTACCGGGGCGGGTATCTTCCCAATGAGCGCCGTCGGATCGAAGCTGGTCTTCGCGACGGTACCATCACCGGCGTCGTTTCCACCAACGCGCTGGAATTAGGGATAGACATCGGCAGTTTGGACGTGTCGATTATTATCGGCTATCCCGGCTCCATCGCGTCCCTTTGGCAACAGGCAGGGCGAGCGGGGCGGAGCAACACGACCTCGCTCACTATCATGATTGCCAGCTCCACGCCTATCAACCAGTTCCTCTGTGCCGAGCCGAAGTACATTTTCGGCAGGACACCCGAAGCCGGTATTATCGATCCCGACAACCTGATTATCAGAACCAATCATATCAAGTGTGCCGCCTTTGAACTTCCCTTCGATGAAACCGAGTATTATTCAGCCGACGGAACCCATGAAATACTCGACTACCTTGAAGACGCTAAGGTCTTGCGCAAGACCAGCAATCGCTACCACTGGTCATCCGAGATTTATCCGGCCGGACAGATTTCGCTGCGCTCGGCCTCACCGGACAACTTTGTCATTCTCAACGAAAGTAACGACTCCGAGGTAATCGGCGAGGTGGATTACTTCTCGGCCCCGATCTTTCTGCACCCGGAGGCAATTTATCTGCATCGAGCCCAGCAGTATCAGGTCAGGCGTCTTGACTGGGAAGGGAAGAGGGCGTACGTAGAGGAAGTTGATGTCGACTATTACACCGACGCCGAAACCAAAACCAACCTGAAGGTCCTTGAGATTAACAAGAGCACTGCTTTTGGTGATGCCGAAACGGCCTGCGGCGAGGTTTCAGTCACCAACGTCACCGTGATGTTCAAGAAGGTCAAGTTTCACACTCACGAAAATGTCGGCTCAGGCGACCTTACTCTGCCCGAGCTGGAGATGCACACTAACGCTTTCTGGTATTCTTTCCCGAGTGATATTGCCCTTAAGCTCGATCTCGATGGTTCGCAATTCGGCGGAGCGCTGAGGGGACTGGCTAACATCTTGGGCAAAATCGCTCCTCTGTGGGTAATGTGCGACCAGCGCGATCTGCGCTCCATCTCGCAGGTGCGGGCGCCGTTTACCGAGCGCCCGACGGTGTATATCTATGAAAATATCCCCGGCGGCGTGGGTCTTTCTGAAAAGCTATTCACCGAACATATCCGTCTCTTTGAGTCCTGCCTAGAACATGTCAAGAACTGCCCGTGCGAAGGGGGCTGTCCCACCTGTGTCGGCCCGCCGATGGAGGTCGGGGAAGAGGGCAAAGAAGGAGCTTTTAAGCTCTTGCAGTACATGCTGGCCGTCGCGCCGGCGTAGGGGAATGTTGTCGCGCGGGGCGATCTGAAGATCACCCTACCACAGAATTACACATCTATCAAGCTACCAGATGCCGAGAACATCCTTGGCGGTATCGGAGCACATCTCTTTCGGGTCCCAGGGCGGGTCCCAAACAAGGTTGATTTCAACTTCCTTGACGCCCTCCAACTCTGCCACAGCGCGACGCGCCTGCCCCACGAGGATTTCGCCGTAGGGGCAGGCCGGGGTGGTAAGAGTCATCTTGATATGGACTTCCCCTTCCGGTTCAACGTGGATATCGTAGACTAACCCGAGGTCGATGATACTGAGGCGGATCTCAGGGTCCTGAACAAGCTTCAGTGCTGCGGTAATTTCTTCTTTCGTAGGCGCTGGCATGTCTCTTCCCAGAAGCTGTGGTTCTGCTGCCGCCGGCTACTCATAATCTTCGGTTGACACGCGGGTACGGACATCGCCGTGACCTTTCTCGTAGTTCTTGATTCCCTCCATGAAGGTTACCCACGCCAGGAGAGCGCACTTTATACGAACGGGGAAGTTGCGCACACCCTGCAACGCGTCCAGATCGCCAAGGTCGTCAGGGATGTCGGTGTCTTCCCCTTTGAGCATTTTCTTGACAACTTCCGCGATTTTCTTGGCATGTTCTATCGATTTGCCCTTGATTACCTCGGCCAGCATGGAAGCGGACGCGACCGAGATAGCGCAGCCGCGGCAGTCGACATGTATATCCTTGACGGTGCCGTTGTCGAGTTCCACCTGCAGGAAAATTTCATCGCCGCAGGAAGGATTGGAGCCATCGGAGGTGACGTCCGCTTTCTCCAGCGGCTTTTTGCCTCGTGGCGAGCGGTAGTGATCCAGGATGATGTCACGGTACATGTCGTCGAGCGGCTCGCTCATATTCCAAAATATCTCCTCATTTCTTTCAGCGCCTCCACCAGCGCGTCAATATCCGCCTTATCATTATAAATATACAACGATGCCCGCGCGGTGGCAACCTTGCCCAAAATGCGCATCAGCGGCTGGGCACAGTGGTGACCGGCCCTGATAGCGATACCCTTGGAATCAAGAAAGGTGCTGATATCGTGCGGGTGAATCTCGGTGTCTGTAAACGATATGACGCCGCCGCGCTGGGCATATTCCTGTGGCCCCTGGATTTCGATTCCTTCAAGCTCCGAGAAACGTTCAATAGCGTAGCGTAAAAGGTTGATTTCATGCTGACGCACGTTGTCCATGCCTATCTCTTCAAGGTAGGTCAGCGCGGCGTCAAAGGCAACGACGTCGGCGATATTGGGGGTGCCGGCCTCGAACTTGTGGGGAAGGTCGGCCCATGTAATCCGGTCAAAACGAACCTCACGAATCATCTCTCCCCCCGTGTTAAACGGCGGCATCGCTTCCAGCAGTTCGCGCCGCCCGTAGAGCACGCCGACGCCGGTCGGGCCGAGCATTTTGTGAGCCGAGAAGGCATAGAAATCGACACCTAAATCTTTAACATCGACCGGAAGATGAGGGACAGCCTGGGCTCCGTCGCCCAGCACAATGACGCCGCGTCTTTTTGCCAGCTCCGCTAATTTCGCAATCGGGTTGATGGTTCCCAGCACGTTTGACAAGTGCGTCAACGCCAGCAGCTTCGTTTTCGGCGTTATGATGTTGTCAATATCGCTGAGATCGAGATGCCCGCAGAGCGTAATCGGGATCCGCTTGAGCACCGCCTTTTTCTTCTGAGCAAGGATCACCCACGGCACGAGGTTAGCATGATGTTCCATCTCCGTGATGACAATCTCATCTCCCTCCTTGATATTCGCTTCACCCCACGAGTAGGCCAGCAGGTTTATCGATTCCGTTGTGCTTCTGGTAAAGATGATCTCGTGAGGGTCCACGCCGCCGATAAAGCGAGCCACGTGCTCGCGGGTATGTTCGTAGGCGTCGGTCGCCTGCTCCGCCAGATGGTGCAATCCCCGGTGGATGTTGGCATTCGTCTTGCGGTAGTATTCAATAAGAGCGTTGATGACGGCCCGTGGTTTTTGCGTGGTGGCGGCGTTGTCCAGATAGACTAAAGGGTGACCGTTGATAGTCTGATTCAAGATCGGAAAGTCGGCCTTGATATTTTCATGCTCCAGCCGACAGCTTTCAAAATCAACAGCCGTCTGTTTATTTTTCGTTTTCGATTCCATCCACCTGTACCTCACTACTTGGTTCAATCAAGCAGAACGTAAATATCCTCTCCTTCAACCTTGACATCGTAAGTGTTAATAGGCACTACCGCCGGAGGCGCTTTGACGCTGCCGTCTTTGAGGCTGAACCGTGCTCCGTGGCGCGGGCAGACTACCTCGTTGCCACGCAATTCACCGGCGCTGATCGGCGCGGAATCGTGGGAGCATTCATCCGCAACGGCGAATACGCCGTCGCCGGTGTTACAAACCACAAATCGGTTGCGCCTGATTTCAAAGGCCTTCATGCTCCCGGCCGGTATGTCGTTAACCGATGTCACCTTCTTGAATTCAGCCATGCTTTATATGTTCTCCAGTCGTTTTGCGACAAAGTTGCTGATTCGTTCCTGGAGATCTTCCGGGATCTGCTTGAGGGTGGACGCTACGAAACCGGAGACAATCATCCGCACCGCGTCGTCCCGATCAATACCACGCGACGTCAAATAGAATACGGACAAAGGGTCAATAGGCCCGATGGTGGCGCCGTGACTGCATTTGACATCCTCGTTTAGAATCTCAAGCTCCGGGATGGTCTCGGCTCTGGTTCCCTTGTTCAACAGCAGGTTGCGGTTTCCCTGGTAGGCCTCGCAGGTCTTAGACTCTCTGTCGATTCGAATCAGGCCGGTATAGGCCGATAGCGCCCGGTCTCGAAGCACTACCTTGAAGTCAATGTTTGACACCGTCCTGCTGGCTGCGTGATAGTGCAGAGTGTGGTTGTCGAAATGCTGGTCTTCCGAACCGAACAACAGGCCGTACATCTTGCTTTCGGCCCCGTCACCGTTGAGGATGACGCCGAAGTTGTGTTTCGATGTCAAGGCGCCGAAGGCAAGCGGGATCGTCAGCATGGTGGCGCCGCGCTCTATTCTGGCCCGGTGCATCAGGTATGAATGCGCCGCCGCCATCTGCCGTTGCAGTGAAACGTAACGCACGCGGCTCTCTTCAAGACCGAAAATCTCCACGGCGCTGTTGGTATTACTCACCCCCCGATCAATATCGGCCGAACCGCCGCCGTACTCATCGATGACCGTCAGCTCGGCGTTTTTGCCGGCGACGACCAAGAGACGAGGGAAGTGGGCCGAGTTTTCCCGACCGCTTTCACGCAGCAAGTGCAGCGGCTTTTCGACCGTGACATTATCGGGGACATAGATGAAAATACCGTCGTTGAACAGAGCGCCGTTCATGGCTTCGAACTTGCCGGTCCGGCTGTTGACCAACTGGTAGAGGTGTTTCTCGACAAGCTCCTGATGTCTGTCAACCGCCTCCGATAAGGTTGAGACGACAATGCCCCGTTCGGCTAATTCCTCATCACCATGAATCTTGATTTCTCTTCCCCCGAGGTCGGCCACCAGGCCAGAGAGATGACCTTGCTTAAGATGAGACAGTGCTATTTTCTTAACAGCGTCATAGTCATCCGCAAAAGGTGTGTCTATAACTCTGCCATGCCGAATCAGGAACTTTTCCGGATCGGTATAGCGCCACAGGTGCAATCCCCGGTGCGGGAGAGGAAGGCTGTTGAATACTTGACGAGACCCCTGCCTCTTTTCCCTGAGCCACTGGGGGCCACGCTCCAGCGCCGGAGCAAGCTCATCGATCAAATATGCTGAATCGGTCGCGCTTGTTGCCGTTAAATGGTTCATAGCTATCCTATTGAGCCTTCCATTTCAAGTTCTATCAACCGGTTTAGCTCCACCGCGTATTCCATCGGGAGCTCTTTGGTAAACGGTTCCATAAAGCCGTTCACGATCAAAAGACGGGCCTCATCCTCGCTCAGGCCACGACTGGTGAGGTAGAACAACTGTTCCTCAGCCACCTTGGAGACGCGGGCCTCGTGTTCCACTTTGACCTGGTCGTTGTCAATTTCCATCGTGGGATAGGTGTCGGAGCGGGCCTCTTCGCCGATCAACAGGGCGTCACACTCGACGGATACCTTGCAGTTGACGGCATTCTTGTAGATCTTCACCAGGCCGCGATACGAGGCGCGGCCGTTGTCCTTCGAGATTGACTTGGAGGTGATGCGCGAGGAGGTACTCGAGGCGGCATGGATAACCTTAGCCCCGGCGTCCTGATGCTGGTCTATGCCGGCAAAGGCAACCGAGAGAATCTCGGCCTTTGCTCCTTCACCTAAAAGTTGGATACAGGGATACTTCATGCTCAGTCGAGAACCGATGTTACCGTCGACCCATTCAACGGTGGCGTTCCGGTAAGCGGAGGCGCGTTTGGTGACGAGATTGAAGATGTTACGTGCCCAGTTTTGAATCGTGGTGTATCGGATATACGCGTCCTCCAGGGCAATCACCTCCACCACCGCCGAGTGGAGTGAATTGGTCGAATAAATCGGCGCCGTGCAGCCTTCTATGTAATGCACCCGTGAACCTTTGTCGGCTATAATGAGCGTCCGTTCGAACTGCCCCATATTCTCAGCGTTAATCCGGAAATAGGCCTGCAGCGGGACTTTCACGTCCAATCCCGGCGGGACATAGATAAACGAACCTCCCGACCATACGGCCGTATTCAAAGCCGCAAATTTGTTGTCGGTTGATGGGACGACCGTGCCAAAGTATTTGCTGACAATTTCCTCCTGCTCGCGAAGGCCGCTGTCCATGTCGAGGAAAATGACACCCTGCTTCTTCAAATCTTCACGCATAGAGTGGTAGACAACTTCCGACTCGTATTGCGCCGAAAGGCCGCCGAGAAATCTCTTTTCTGCCTCAGGGATACCGAGACGATCAAAGGTTTTTTTGATATACTCCGGCACATCCGCCCAGTCCGTGCTCTGTTCTTCAACCGGCTTCATGAAGTAATAAATGTTGGCGAAGTCGATCTCGTTAAGCAGTTGAGTGTTTCCCCACAGCGGGATCGGCTTGGAGAAGAATATATCCAGCGCCTCATGGCGACGCTCGGACATCCACTTCGGCTCCTTTTTCATTCGGGAGATCATCTCCACCACTTCGTGGTTTATCCCCTTGGCGCCCTTGTGAAAATAATCGACCGGATCGTGGAAACCATACTTGGCGGCGTAGTCAGCATTGAGTGATGCCAGTTTTTCGTGTTTTTGTTTGGCCGAGTCGGCCATAGCTACGCCTCCACCTTATCGCGCGTTTCCTGCTCTATCCAGTCATAGCCTTTCTCCTCAAGTTGAAGGGCAAGCTCGGGTCCCCCGGCTTTGACGAACTTGCCGTGAATCATAACGTGAACGTGGTGAGGCTTAACGTAATTGAGCAGCCGCTGGTAGTGGGTGACCAGAAGGATGCCGTTAGTGTCGTTATGGAAACGGTTGATGCCATCGGAGACGGTCTTAAGGGCGTCGATGTCAAGCCCGGAGTCCGTCTCATCCAGCAGCGCTATCTTGGGCTTGAGCATCGACATCTGCAGGATTTCCACCCTCTTCTTTTCGCCGCCGGAAAATCCCTCGTTGAGATATCTGGTGGCAAAAGCACGGTCAATCGAGAGGGCTTCCATCTCCTTGAGGAACAACTTGCGGAAGTCCGACATGTCGGCCTCTTTTCCGCGATGCGACTTCAGCGCTGTCCGCATGAAATTGGCCACTGTCACACCTGGAATCGCCAGCGGATACTGGAAGGCCAAAAACAGCCCGGCGAGAGAGCGTTCGTCGGCACTCATCTCCAACAGACTCTGACCGTCAAGAGATGCCGTACCTTTGGTGATGGCATAGTCAGGATGCCCCATCAGGGCGTTGGACAGGGAGGACTTACCCGAGCCGTTGGGACCCATGATAGCATGGATCTCACCAGGAAATATCTGCATAGAGACCCCCCGGACAACTTCTTTGCCTTCCACTTCGACATGTATCTCTTTGAACTCAAACAGAGGTTTCTTATCTGCCATTGCTTGCATATCCTTTTTTTCTATTCTTTGCTGCTCGCCATTTTCAGCTTGTTGCCATTTGTTGTTGGGCGTTGCATTTTATCGTTTAGCAGAGCGGTTGTCAAACTACGAGAATTTTTATCCTTTCCGGCGCCAGCCTTCTCGCTGTCAATCAAATCCTGCAAGGTAGTGCCGGAAAGTAACTCGCCAAGATACCCGGCCAGGCCGTCGAGAACCTCGTGCACGGAGCAGTTTCCCGTGTGCACGCACCGCTCCAGTTGTCCGGTGAATCGGCTGCAGTGGTCCGGGGCAATCAAGGGACCGCCCAGAGCGGTAATTACTTCGAACAGGGTTACTTCACGCGGATGGTGGGTAATGCAGAAACCGCCGCCACGGCCGCGGACCGCCGTCACCAACCCAACCCGGCGCAGAATGGACAACAGCTTGGCTGCATAGGGAATTGACAGACCTTCAATTTCTGCAATCTCAGCAATGGATAACTGCCGGTTTGGACCCTTTCGCGCCAGAGTCACCAGACATCTAAGGCCGTATCTTTCAAGAGCCGATATTCTCATCACTTAATTACCATGTCATCAGCTACAAGCACTAATTATATAAAAACATTACAAATCTGTAAAGTTTTATATTTAACTGCGAATAGAAAAAATAGTTCCCGGCAATCGTATGATTTCTCCTATTTTATTGTTGCCCGGCTGGGCGGATGGGTTACGCTTTGAGCTTGTCTGGTCTCTATAACCTATTGCATGATAATGAGTAAGGGGTTAGACTCGCGACCGCCAAGGCTGTGCGCCTATGATTGAAATAAGTGTGTTCAGAACTGCCGGTACCTCATCAAACTGGCGAGTTTATATTTTTCCCCTTCCTCTGAATTCCATCCATCCCTCTGTTTTATCCGGCTTTGTCTACCGGTAATCTAATCGACAAAATTTCCCAAGTAGCATTGATCATGCATCATAAACACACAGCAAGCTTTGCAGTTTCCGGTGTCGTTAGCGAGTTCCGCAGGTGTAAACACTACAATACCGGATGGTCAAACAGCTCGCCAGGCTACCGCCCACCGTCTCTAAAGACCATTGAACCCAAACGGGGGGTAGGTCACTGTGCATTGAGGTTTGGTTGATCTTGAACTCGACCTTATCTATCACCCTGCTGATCGAATAGACGTTCACCTTCTGATCAAAATAAGGCATCCGCAGATAGAAGAAATCAAGACTTGTGTGGGGGCTGGTAGCAAAAACCGAATCTATCTCGAGGAGCCGCCGGAATTCATCCTTCAGTTGTGGATCGGAAGCAAGCATCTGTGCCGCCATATCTTCCATCACATAGTCTTCGACGAAACCTGACTTCTCATAGTAAGCAATCCAATCGTCAGCCAGAGTACCGGAAGACGCAAGCACCGCCACAGCAAACTATACTAACAGCTGTTTGTACATGGGATTTTTCTTACTCCAGTGTAATGACTAATAATAAGACCGGCTGAAATGATTGACAACGTCAAAGCTCAATGATAAGCTCGTCGGACTAAGGGACATTTCTGCAAGAAAAGAAAGCGCTTGCAGGAACCGGCAGGGCTGACTATAATACAAGACAATGTCCGTAGTTCTTAAACAAACAGTATTTTAATAGGTGATCGTATGAAAAGAGCAAGTATGCTTCTGATGATGACACTGATCGCTGTGATGAGCACACAGGTGCTGGCGATTGAGGTGGACGAAATCATCGCCAAGAACATCGAAGCCATGGGCGGAATGGACAAGATCAAGTCTGTAAATACCATGCAGATGTTCGGCAAATCACATGTGCAGAGTTTAGAATTCCCGTTCACAATGACACAAATGAGACCCAACAAACTACGAATTGAAACCACCATCAAGGGGCAAACAATTATCCAGGCCCTTGATGGCGAGACGGGCTGGTATATCAATCCGATGTCGGGGTCGACTGAACCCCAGGAGATGCCCGAAAGCGCTGTCAAGCAGCTGAAGCTGCAAGCCGATATGGATGGCTTCCTGGTCGATTACCAGGACAAAGGTTACACGGTCAAGTACGTCGGAGAGGAGGACGTGGAAGGCACCCCTACGTACCAACTCACCGTAACCGATACCGCCGATCTGCATATTGACATCTATCTCGACGTCGAGTATTTCCTCACTCTCAAGTGGACGATTAAGGGGGAGCGTGAGGGGAACACGTTTGAAGTGGACTTGTATTTCAGCGACTACAAGGAAGTCAACGGCATGCTCATGGCACATGCCATGGAAACAAAGTCGGGCGGTCAGGTCGTCAGCCAGATTACCCTTGACTCGATAAGCGTCAATTCTGAGATGGACAGCACGATGTTCAAGATGCCGGAGAAGGAAGAGAAAGCCAAGGAGGTTGATAAGGAATAGCCTGACACTATCCGGTTCGCCCTGCCGATTCCCTTTGCCCGAAACTGTCACAGGGTGGTTGATAAGTTGTTCGGCAGGCCCTGAAGTAGATTGTATGACCGGATTTGCCAAACTCCCGGCAGTTGGAGAGAAGCAGGAAAACCCAAGGAGATCACTAATGCAAGCTTTACTATGGTTCTTGCCGATGTTGTGCCTGGTGAGCACTTCGGTGGCGCTTGAGGATACGACCGGCGACGCCGGAATTGAAATCAGCTCATCCGTATTTGGTGCTCTTCGGGCACGAGATATTGGTCCGGCTGTCATGGGTGGCCGTATTGCCGCCATGGACGTTGTTAACTCACAACCACGCACCATCTATGTCGGCGCAGCCAGCGGCGGCCTGTGGAAATCGATCACCGGCGGGACTACCTTCAAATCTGTCTTTGACAAATATACCCAGTCAATCGGAGCGATGGCTATCGACCAGGCCCACCCCGATACGGTTTGGGTCGGTACCGGCGAACCCTGGGTTCGCAACAGTGTTTCCATCGGCACCGGCCTGTACAAAACTGAGGATGCCGGCGGCACCTGGAAGCAGGTCGGCTTGGAGAATTCCGAGCGCATCAGTCGCATCGTGATAGATCCGACCAATTCCAATATCGTCTACGTGGCGGTGCTCGGTCACCTGTGGGACGACAATGAAGAGCGCGGGCTTTACAAAACCACCGATGGTGGGGAATCGTGGGAGAAAATCCTCTACATCGATCAACGCACCGGCTGCACCGATGTCGCCATCGATCCCCAGGAACCGAAGATACTGTATGCCGCGATGTGGGAATTTCGGCGGCACCCGTATTTCTTCACTTCGGGCGGTCCCGGCAGCGGTTTGTACAAGAGCACCGACGGCGGCGAGACCTGGCAGGAACTTCGTGAAGGTCTTCCCGAGGGTGAGTTAGGTAGAATTGCAATTGCCGTGGCGCCGTCACGACCAAGCGTTGTATATGCGGACGTGGAGTCGGCGAAATCGGCTCTTTACCGATCCGACGATCTGGGTGAACACTGGATACAGGTCAACAATACCCCAACAGTCAAGGACCGCCCGTTTTATTTCAGTCTTCTTGTGGTTGACCCCTCCGATCATAATCGGATCTATAAACCCAGCACGGGACTTGCCGTCAGCAGAGACGGAGGAAAGACATTCAGCGGTATGGGCGGCGATGTGCATGTGGATTATCACGCTATGTGGATCAACCCCAATAACCCCGATTACATCCTGGTGGGTAATGACGGCGGCGTTTACATCTCCTTTGATCGCGGCGGCACCTGGCGCTTCCTCAACAACTTGCCAGTGTCCCAGTTCTATCATGTCAGTTGCGATACCGCCCGCCCCTACAACGTCTACGGAGGCTTACAGGATAATGGATCATGGGCTGGACCTTCGCGCAGTCCCGGTGGTATTGAAAACAGCGACTGGGAGAACTTGGGCGGCGGCGACGGCTTCTGTGTATTTGTCGATCCGACCGACGACAATATTGTGTACTGGGAATACCAGGGAGGTAACCTCTTTCGGAAGAATCGATCCACCGGCGACAACAAAGACATCAAGCCATATCCGGCTGAGGGGGAACCGAAGTACCGTTTCAATTGGAACACGCCGATTGCTCTCAGTCCGAACGACCCGAAACGATTGTATGTCGGTTCCCAGTTCCTGCATCGCTCCACCGACCGCGGCGAATCCTGGGAACGGATTTCCGACGACCTGACCTCCAATGATCCCGAAAAGCAACGGCAAGAGGAGTCCGGCGGACTGACTGTCGACAATACTACTGCTGAAAACCACTGCACGATCTTCGCGATTCAAGAATCGCCACTGGACGGTGAGTTGATCTGGATCGGGACTGATGATGGTAATGTGCAGGTGACCGAAAACGACGGCGAATCATGGACCGATGTAGTGAGGAACATCGACGGTCTGCCCAAGTGCACCTGGTGCAGTTCGATCGACGCCAGTCATCACGATCGCCAGACGGCGTACGTTACTTTCGATGGCCACCGAACGGGCGACATGACGCCATACGTCTACAAGACGACCGACCTCGGCAAAACCTGGGAGCCGATCACAACTGACTCAGTCAAAGGTTACGCCCATATTATTCGTGAGGATCCGGTTAATCCCGGCCTGCTATATCTCGGGACCGAGTTGGGGTTGTTCATCACGCTGGACGGCGGCCTTAACTGGGCGCAGTTTACTGAAGGGCTTCCCAATGTATCGGTGCGAGATATTGCTCTGCATCCCCGCGAATCCGACCTGGTGCTGGCCACGCATGGTCGAGGCATCTACATCATCGACGACATTACGCCGCTGCGTCAAATTACCGGCGAAGTGCTGGCGGCAGACATCACTATCTTTGAATCTCGCCCGTCAATGATAACTATTCCTCAATGGAAACAACATTTCCCGGGCAACGGCGAATTTATCGGAAGAAACCCCACCGAGGTGGGCAAGATCGTCTACTACCTTAAGAAACGACACCTGTTCGGCGATCTGAAGGTGGAGGTGTACAATCCGGATGGCGAGCTAATCATAACCCTCCCCGGCGGCAAGCGCAAGGGGGTAAATGTCGTTAACTGGTATATGCGCCTTAAGCCACCCAGGGTGGCGCCTTCGCCCATGCTTGCCTGGGGAGCGTTGATTGGGCCGATGGCTCCTGAAGGAACATATACAGTTAAACTGATAAAGGGCAAGAGCGAGTATGGCGGCCGGATCACCATCGTGCCGGACCCCACCTCGCTGCATTCAGCCGATGACCGCGCCTTCCAGCACGAAACAGTGATGAAGCTGTATCACATGCAGGCCCGGCTGGCCTATGTGGCGGAGGCGGTCGCCGACACGAGAGACCAGGCAAAAGAGAGGACGGAATCACTCGATAAAGGCGGCTTGAAGAAGGACCTGGGTAAATTTGCCGACAAACTCGATGAATTGCACCGGACCCTGATGGTTGCGGAACTCCTGGAACAGGGCATCTCCGGTGAAGAGCAACTGCGGGAGCGAGTGGTCAATCTGTATCGGGTTGTCAGCAGCTACAGCGGCCGGCCGACGCAGTCACAACTGAGCCGGATGGCAATACTCGAAGCTGAGATAGGAAAAGCCAACCAGGATTTCGAGGCCATAGTGATTGGCCAACTGGACGATCTCAATAACAAACTGAAAAGCAAGAAGCTTGAACCGATTACACTGTTGACCGAAGAAGAACTCGAGAAGCGCGAAGATTAGACACCCTCACGGTTAGGCTGGAGGGCGTACCGCGGAGCGTTGCCGGCATGTAGCTTCAAGAGGTCGGGTGATTGCAGCCCGTCCTCTCCTTAACTCTTGGATTACCTACAAGGAATACCACCATTTACAGCATCACATGTCGGGTTATTCCCCGCCTTAGGCGGGTCAGAACCCGACCTACAAGACTTATGTCACAACTTCCGGTGGCTCCTGCCTCCGATTTGTTGTGTCACAATTAGAAAATAAAATTACGCCTAAGCTCGATCAAACCGTTTACAGTTTTATCTTGTGGTAGTAGTCCTTAGTAGCTCTCACCACTTTGGGAGAGAGAAGCAGCGTACTGACCAAAGTTGGAATGGCCATCATGGCAAAGGCCGTATCAAGAATATTAATCACCATACTCTGAGCCCAGACGGCGGCAAAAAGCAGGCTAAGGATGTAGACATATATGTATTTGCTGCCAAATTTGTAGCCGAAAAGGTAACGTGAACACTTCAAGCTGTAATATGAATATGAAATCATGGTGGAAACTGAGAACATGGTTATCACCAGGGTGAGGATATATCTGCCGAATCCCGGCATCGCCTGTTCAAAGGCATTGACAGTCATCACCACGCCGTCATCCGTAGCAGCTACACCTGTTGAGAGAATCACCAAAGCGGTCATAGTGCAGACCAGGTTGGTGTCGATAAACGGCCCGAGCATCGCGATCAATCCTTCGCGCACCGGTTGCTTGGTCTTGGCCGCGCCATGAGCCATGGGGGCGGTGCCGATGCCGGCTTCATTGGAGAAAGCAGCCCGCTTGATGCCGGTAATTATCACTTCCCTGAAAGCGACAGCCGTTCCTCCACCGACCAGCGCCTGGCCGCCAAAGGCTGAGGTGATAATCGACCATAAAACCTCAGGTATCACCTCAGCATTACTCAGGATAACGTATAGCGCCGACACAGTATAGAGGACAAACATGGCCGGGACAACTTTGCTGGTCACCTGACCGACACGGACAATCCCTCCGAGGATAACCACTCCGACCAACACCATACAGACAATTCCGGTGGCTATCCTGTTTATACCCCAATCGTTGTGCAACAGGCCGGAAAGCTGGTTGACCTGAAACATGGCCAGACAACCGACCATCCCGCAGACGGCAAACATAATTGCCAGAGGTTTGAAATACTTGCCCAGTCCCACCTCGATAAAATACATCGGCCCCCCCTGCTCTACGCCCCTCTCGTCCTTTTTGCGATATAAACAAGCTAAAGTACAGGTGAAGAACTTGGTCGACATTCCCACCAGGCCGGCAACCCACATCCAGAAGATAGCACCCGGTCCACCCAGGGAGACGGCAATCGCCACTCCCGCAATGTTGCCCATTCCGATAGTTGCTGACAGAGCCGAGGTAAGGGCATGGAAGTGACTAATCTGCCCCGGGTCTTCGGGATTGTCGAGTTTACCCCTGAGGATATCGATCGAATGCCTTAATCCTCGAAACGGCAGGAGCTTGCCGGACAGGGTGAAATAGATACCGGCAGAGATAAGAAGGATAACAAGGGGTAGACCCCAGGCTATATCAACCGCCGAGGCCCAAAAGATGCCAAAAGACTCCAAGCAGATATTCTCCGCTTTAGTTGTTATGGTGAGCGGAATCGAATCATGACGTCAAGCCTTCGCCTCCGTTCATCCTTCGACTCCGCTCAGGATGACGTTGTGCGCACAGATGATGTTGTGCGCATAAATGATGTTATGCGCACAGATGGCGTTGTGCGCATGGATGTCGCTGTGCGCGCAGAGTAACGTCTCCTCTGAAACCAATGTTTTAGTCGTCTGAGTCATCTATTGTATTCTTTTCTTCGTTGCTTCCCCATGTTGAGATGGGCCCTTGCATCATATCAACTAAAAACGCTGTCTTCGCTACGAATTAAGCAAGAATAAAAAACCATCTATCTACTCGCTACATGTTCAACCAAGACTATCGGATTCGGCAAATGAGTATCATTACTTCGTTTCAAATCTCTTCTATCGATATCTGCGGTTCAGCACCGTGAAGAGCTTGCAGGCGCTGGATATTCGCATACTTACAGGAGATATCGGTTTCGTCATGATGGCAGTCCGTGATTGAGCCGTTGTGGGATGTTTCCAAGACATAACTGAAAATTAAGGCACTCAATTATCACAGGCAAGCATTTTGGCGACCGTATTGGGGCTATCCCCAAAGGTAGTTCCGTAAGGTCTTGCTCACGACGCAGTCGAGAGTGTGACCTGACGGCTGTCCTGGAAGTGTAGAATGCGCAACAGTTTCTGCCAACTGTCGGTTCATTCGCCAGAGGCGAACCTGTGGCGGGCAAGAACCGACAGAACGGACAACTTGTGAGAATACCTCTATTCTACTCTACCGCCTAATCTCATTACGAAGGAGTTAATCTCTAAACTCTTTGCACGTTATCGGATTCCTGGCCGACATCTAATCCCAAAGGGACTCTCACGCGGGGCGAGGACGCAGTCCCAAAGATATTGATTTACATGAAAGCGAGATGGCTTCACTTTGCTCACAATGATGGAAACCTGAGTTTTTCAGCTCCCTGCCAATAGATCTCAACCTTTAAACATCTACACCGGCTCGAACCGGGCCTGGAAAAACCGCAACTGTTTTGGCTCGAACACGAACCGAAAGCCGCGAATCTGATCACGATTCTGATACAGGTTGATTATCCCCTCGGCAGCATAGTCGAGATGGCTTTGGGTGTAAACACGTCTTGGTATAGTCAGACGTACCAGTTCCAGTTTGGGCCTGCGGTTTTCGCTCGTTTCAGGGTCTCTTCCCGCCGAAACATTACCACGCTCCATCGCCCGGACGCCGGTCTCGACATAGATGGCTGCCGTCAGCGCCAGCGCCGGGAACTGCTCCTGATCGATGTCAGGCAAGAACCTCTTGGCATCCAGAAATATAGCATGACCGCCATGTGGAATTACATGAGGCACACCAGCCTGCGTAAATAGCTCACCGAAATAGTTGGTCTGCTCGACACGATACTTTATGTAATCGTCGGTGGCAACTGACTCCCTTATCCCCTGGGCCAGCGCTGCCATATCACGCCCGCTCATGCCGCCGTAGGTGTGCAAACCCTCGTATATTACCACTTGCGCCTTTGCCTCAACGAAGAAATCCTCGTCGTTCATCGCCAGAAAGCCACCGATATTTACCAGGCAATCCTTTTTGGATGAGCAGGTACAGCCATCGGTATAAGAGCATATCTCCTTGACAATATCTTTGACCGATTTGTCGGCGTAGCCCTTCTCGCGTTGTTGGATGAAATAGGCGTTTTCCACGGTGCGGGTGTTATCAAGCATGATCTTGATTCCATACTTATCGCAGAAATTCCGCAGCTCTTTCAGGTTGGCAATAGAGATCGGCTGGCCGCCGGCCATATTCACGCAGGTCTCATAGCTGATATAGGGAATCCTATCCGCGCCGACTTCATCAACCAACTTTTGCATCTTGTTGATATCGACATTCCCCTTGAACGGATGCGGGTTTGAGGGGTCATGCGCCTCATCGATTATGACATCAACGAACTTACCGCCGGCCAGCTCCTGGTGAAGGCGGGTGGTGGTGAAATACATGTTGCCGGGAACGCGGCCCCCTTCTTTGATCAAAAGCTTCGACATGATATGCTCGGCGGCGCGCCCTTGATGGGTGGGGACAAAATACTTGTAGCCGAAAACATCCTGCACCGTTTTTTCGAGGTCGTAGAAGTTTTTGCTGCCGGCATAAGCCTCATCGCCCAGTTGAAGAGCCGCCCATTGGGCATCGCTCATGGCGCTGGTGCCGCTGTCAGTCAGCAGGTCGATAAAGACGTCCTCGCTTCGTAGTAGAAACGTATTGTATCCCGCCTCCCTGATAGCTTGTTCGCGGTGTTTTCTGGTGGTCATTTTTATGGGTTCGACAGTCTTGATCCTGAAGGGTTCCGGTATGTATTTCATTGCGTCTCCTCGGCTGGATGACCCATTGACGCCTCGGCCTGGTGTTATTGTCACATCTATGCCTTTACCAGACGCATGCACGTCGCTTAACAAAACCTGTATAAGATACAAGATGTGGTGAGATAAGTCCAATAGATTATTTGATGCTTTGACCTCGTGCACACAGATGGAACTCAGTGTTACCTGTAGTTCTGTGTTCGTCGAGGTCTTATGCGGTCTGTCTGCCGGCATTGGTCATCGGCCGACAAACGACATCACCCTCCATCGATGACGAAGTAGATGTGGAGTGACTGTCCCATGAGAACGGTAGGTGCCCTCCGTTTGCGGTGGGTTTACAAGAGTGCCAATTCAATCGAAGATAGGGCAGATGCGGACATATGCCGCCCACGAATTGATTATTCGGCGTTTTGCCCTTCTACAATGGTGTGTATGGTTGTGTCAGGCTCTCGTACACCGGGAATTGGCGAAGGGCAACTGAAGAGATGAGGTTCAACAGGCTGTCAGAATTAGACCCCTGGAAAGCAAAAAAGTGTCTATAACGTTGCCGGGGATAGCTTCAACAAATCTCACTCCCTATAGCCATATCCGACGCACCAGTAGAAATGCCCGACTATACGGGGTCCCTTTTCTATAGTCTCAGTTGATATCTTGCTGACTTGGAGGAAATGCCTCGTTAAACATGACTTCTGCAAGAACTGCTTGTTGAAACTGACTACCAGGACATTTCTACCTAATGTCGCCGGTTTTAACACCCAGAAATCCCACATGAGGCTCTCGCCACCAAAAAGGTGTTGCCCGCCTACCTCCGGAAGTAAGTCATCGTCCGGCTCGTCGTAGAAGCTCAATTCACTTGAAATCCAATACTTGTCCATGCCTACGATAAGGGGCTCTTTGCCCTTTTCTGATTCTACCTTGTCCTCAATCTCCTCCACTTTTTGACTAAGTTCTTCCCACGCGGTAGGCAATGGCATTCCCGATTGAGCCGGAAGGCCGGGCATCCCCAGATAAATGTAACTTAAGCCGCCAGCGTACAACGCCAGCAGAGTAACGACAGTCGGCAACCACGACCCCCTAACCAGTCGTGTCCACCAACCTACCAATTCACCCCGGTGCCCTGACATATTCCATGCAACTACAGGCAGGATTGCTAGCCAGATCGGTCCGGTCCAGTTTAGCTTGGGCTGACTGCGCAAGCTGTAAATCACAAACACCAATAAGGGTACCGCTGCGAAAACGAGCATGAAGCGGAGCTTTCTTGTGAAAGAGTTGGATTGGACGCAGCCAGGTGACGAGAGTTGCTTACACGAAAATAAAGACCTCACAGCCTCAATGAAGCCGGTTGGGGTCAGGAGAACAAGGGCACCGCCAACGAGAAGGTGCAGGGAGAAATTCACGGTACCTGACCAGCGGCGGGGCCCCTGGAAAACGAAAGATGCCCAGTCATGCTGGAAATTCCAAAACAACACCTGACTGAAAAGGACTAACGCCAACAACACAGCGAGGTAGGGTTCGGGACGGAAAAAACAGCGGCGAGACGGTCGGTCAACAAGCAGGAACACAACAGTGGCTAGCCCCAAAAGGCCGATCGTGTACTTGGAAAGCATTCCCAGTCCCAGACAAATGCCCACTCCCCACCAGGCATGGCGGTTGTTTGCAATAAAGGCACGCTCAAGGAAATAAAGACATCCCGCCCAGGCAGCATATAGAGGGGCATCCGGCGTCATGAGGAAGCCAATTGAAAAATAAATGGGCAGCACTGCAACCAGGAGAATACTTCGGTACCCGGTAGTCTTGTCAAATAGATTCACTGTCAAACGGAACATGAAGAACGCTACAATCAACCAGCAGAGCCACGCCGGCAAACGGACCGCAAATTCGGTATTTCCCAACACTGAAGTGGAAAGCCATATCAGCCAGGCGACCATGGGCGGATGATCGAGATAACCGATGTCCAGATGCTGGGCATAGTTCCAATAATAGGCTTCTTCCGGGATGAGATCTATGAGGCAGGAGAATACAAGCCTGAGAATTACAATAAAAGCCATGACGGCGATCGTGAGCACCGGCCAGGAGCTTGCTGTTCTCGCAATAAGTCCGTTTAATTTCACCGTTCGGCCTTACATTTTTCGCTTGCCGTTGTCTCTTTGCTGTTTAATGGTCCAACTTGACGTGTGCGCCCAGCTCAGACAGCTTCGTGATTATCCGGGTGCTTTCCGGTATGTCGTCGGGATATTCTCGACCGTCCCATAGCTTGAGAATGGCGGGCATGCCTATCCGAGCCGGGCCCTCTACGTCCTCAAGATATCTGTCGCCAATATAGACGCATTCCGACGGCGCATAACCGGCCAGGTTGGCCGCCTTGTAGAAAATATCGGGATGAGGCTTGCGCAGACCAAAGGTCGAACTGAAAACGGCAAAGTCCAAATAGGGCTCGATACCGAATCGCTTTAATTCCTCTCGATGGGTTCGCTCCGGGAAAACCGTATTGGACACCAATCCGATGACCGGATAACGTTGTTTCACCTTCTCCAACGTCTCCAGCGTATCATCGTAAGGAAAAATCTTCCGACCAATAGGTTTGTAGTACGCCTCAAAAAAGCGGTCCAGTAGGTCGCCATTTACTTTGATGTTCCAACCTGCGAACATGTCACCGGCCGCCTGCATGACCGTCCACTCGACCAGGGTCTCGATGGCCGTTTTACGATACCGGTCCTTAACCTCCTCGTATACCCGATGAAACTCCTCTTCGTCGGGCACATTATACCCCTCTTTAATCAGGTAATCCCTGGCGCTGGCGGCGCAGTAGAGATTCATCTCACTCCACGGAATAGTTTCGTATTCAATCAGAGTGGAACCAAGGTCAAAGATGACGGCTTTGGGTTGTAGTTTGTCCATTTCTTAACCAGATAACGATGTCGGGTTTCTCCCCGCCTTAGGCGGGTCGGAACCCGACCTACTTATCGCTGACGTAACGATGCGTGATATAAGTTTATCAAATCCAATACCCACTGCCTGCGCCGCCATTGGAGCCAGCGACAGGCTGGTCAAACCGGGTATGGTATTGACTTCAAGGCAATAAAACTCACCGCTGTCGGCCATGATGAAGTCAACCCGCACCAGTCCCGCAGCCCCGATGATGTCATACGCCCTTACGGCCGCATCCTGGATGCTTTTGCTTATCTCCGGCTCGACGTCAGCCGGCACAATGTATTCGGACTTTCCTCTGGTGTATTTAGCTTCATAATCGTACAGGCCGCTGACGGCTTTTATTTCCACCACCGGCAAAGCCTGATCATCGAGCACCGCCACCGTCAGTTCCCGACCGGGGATGTACTTCTCGATCAGGACATTGTAGGATTCTTTGGCTGCCATACGAAGCGCCGAGAGGAGGCCGGCCTCGTTATCCACTTTCGACAATCCGATAGTCGAGCCGCTGTCGTTAGGCTTGACAATAATCGGGAAAGAAAACCGGCGGCGGATATCTTCCACAAGACGGTTATCTATGTCGCTCGATACAAACCGGTAAAGCTCCCAGTCAGGCGTCGGAATCTTTGCGGAAGCAAACAACCGTTTGGTGATAGCCTTGTCCATAGCCACGGCAGAAGCTGTCATATCCGAGCCGGTGTAAGCTTTGCCCGCCAGCTCCAGCAGGCACTGAATGGCTCCGTTTTCACCGGCGCCGCCGTGCAGGGCGACAAATACCACATCGACATCCTCAAACCGGGATGAACTGAGCACCTTCGCCAGTGCCGGTGAGTTCGCTTTTGTTACAACGACTTCTTGAGTTGAGTCCGATGCGCCGGAGGTGATAAATCTGCCGTCACTGCCCAAGAGCGACTTACCGGTCGCGGGGTCGATGGCCTGAACTTCGTGTCCCAGACGTTGGAGAGCTTCAAGCACAGCCTTCCCCGACGTTAGTGACACCTCACGCTCGTTGGAAACACCGCCGGCCAGTAGTATTATTTTCATCTATGCCTTTTTCCTCAAACGCCGAAACCTGTGTACAACATACGCCACCGCCAGACCAATCAGCACCGGCCAGACAATTCTGTTGTACGTTCTGAAGTAGTATTCTATCCGATCAAAGTTCTCGACCGCCGCTATCGCAACGTACATCAATAACCCGACAAATATAAGGTACGAAAGCAGAGAATAAAAAAACATTTTCAAAGCATGGTAGCGGCCGACACCAGCGCCCAGAGCGATTACTGAGCGAAATCCGACCACAAACCGTGAGAAAATGATGATGACCGGCCCCCAATTTCTCAAATGACCTTCAACCTTGATGATGTCAGAAGCTGAGAAGTACTTGAAGTCTTTCTTGAGAAAATAGCCGCGGCCATACCTTCTCCCCAGGTAGTACATCAGCATCACCGACGAAAGGCCGCCACCAACAATAAGCGCAAAGGTCACGTAGAAGTCCAGCCGCGCCGCGGCTACTAAACCTCCGGCGGCAACGATAAAGCTGTCGCCCGGAAAAGGAGGGAGGAGGTTTTCGATAAAGCAGGCAGCTAAAATAAAAAGATAAACCCAGAGCGTTCCATGGCTGAAGATCGAATCGAGAAACTGGGTTATCTGTTGTGGACTTTCACCCATCGCTGGCAACCAGACAAACCGCCGAGGCTGCTATTCCCTCTTCCCGACCGACAAAGCCTAACTGTTCGGTGGTGGTAGCTTTAACGTTGACTTGCGAAAGTTCAACCTCGACAATCTCCGCAATCCTTGACCTCATCGATGGTATATGGGGACTGAAGCGCGGCTTTTCAGCCATGATGGTGGCGTCGATGTTTATTATATTTGCGAAACCCGCGCCTTTCAGTAACTGCACCACCATCTTGAGGAGTACAGCCGAGTCGGCGTTTTTGTATTTGTCGTCCGAGGGTGGGAATTGTTGTCCGATGTCCGGCAGTCCCGCTGCGCCAAGCAGGGCATCTATAATGGCATGCAGGAGCACGTCTCCATCGCTGTGACCGGCCAGCCCTCTCTCAAAGGGGATTTTCACCCCTCCGACTATAAGGTCGCGCCCATCAACGAGAGAGTGGACGTCGAACCCCTGGCCTACTCTAAGGCTTCTCATTAAGTTCCTTTGTCAACAGCGCCTCAACCAGAATGAGATCATCACGAGTGGTAACTTTTATGTTCGGGCCGGTTGGCTCAACGATTTTCACTTTGAAACCGCGAGCTTCAACCATCGCGGCGTCATCGGTGAAACAATTTGCCTTGTCGCTGTCAACAGCTTCCTTGTGCGCGGCCATAATTAGATCGTATTGGAACACCTGTGGGGTCTGGGCCAGATAAAGTGAGTCTCGTTCCAGAGTGCTCAGTACATATCCCTCGCGGGCCCGTTTAATGGTATCTGTCGCCCTTGCAGCCAGCATTGTTGCTCTCTCACTGATCGCTACCTCAACCGCTCTATCAATGTCAGCCGGGGACACTAACGGCCGGGCGCCGTCGTGAATCGCCACGTACTCCGTCGAAATGGGCAGGGCTTTAAGCCCCTTTAGAACCGACTCGCGACGCGTTTGCCCGCCGATCACTATCTTAGTCACCTTTGGGAAATCAAACGGGTCTATAACTTGTTCACTGGTATAGAGAAGATACTCCTCAGCAACCACCACAACAATCCGGTCAATCTTCCCGGCGGCTTCAAAGCGGCTGACCGCCCAGGCCAACAGGGGGCGGCCGCAAACCTGGGTGAACTGCTTGGGCACGGCGCCGTTGAATCTGTTCGAGCTTCCCGCCGCTACGATTAGCGCGTAAACCTTCATATTTGTCAATATAAAGCGGCCTTTGGTCGGGGAAAAGGGAATTATAGGATGAACATAGCGTCGCCGTAACTGTAAAAGCGAAGTCGGCTTTGTATCGCTTCTTCATAGGCGCGCAAAATACACTCGCGATCGGCAAAAGCGCTGACCAGTATGAGCAGTGATGACTTTGGCAGATGAAAGTTGGTAATCAGATGATCGACTATCTTGAACTCGTAGCCCGGTCTAATGAACAGGTCAACCATCCCTGAAAACGGCTGGATCTTGCCGTTGATTATCTTTGCTGACTCCAACGTCCTCACTGTGGTGGTTCCAACCGCAAAAACCTTTCCCCCTTTGGCTTTGATTTCGCTCAGCGATAAAGCCGCCTTGGCGGGGAAGTCGGCAAACTCCGGATCAACTACATGGTTATTTATGTTATCAACTTTGACCGGCTTGAACGTCCCCGGCCCGACATGGAGGCAAGTCTCTACTATTTTAATCCCACGGCTCTTTACTTCTTGCAAGAGCAACTTGGTGAAATGGAATCCGGCCGTCGGGGCCGCCACCGCTCCCACTTTATTCTTGTCAGCGAAGACGGTCTGATAGCGCCGGATGTCGCGCGGCTGATCTTCACGTTTGATATAATGCGGCAGGGGAACATGCCCGAACCTGCTGATTATCTTGTTGCACTGGGATTGCGAATCGAAAACTACTTCCCATTTCCCACCCCCCAAGTCCTTTTCTAACAGTACACTCAATGAATCGAATTCAATTCGCTCACCTTCCTTTACACGCCGCGATGGACTCACAAACCCCACCCAGGGGGCAAGCCCCCTTTTATTGGCATTGGCAATCGTGCCAACCGGGCGGATAAGGAATATCTCCACCTTAGCTCCAGTCGCTCGGCGGCCAAAGAGCCGTGCCTTGAACACCTTCGTGGTGTTTAGAACCAGTGCGTCGCCCTTTTTCAGGTATTGTAGTATGTGTCGAAAGGGAAAGATGCCGGTTTTGCCGGTAGAGCGGTCGAGGATCATCAGACGGGAAGCATCGCGCCTGCGGGCAGGAAACTGCGCGATCAACTCAGGGGGGAGATAATAGTTAAACAAGGAAACATCCATAACGGAATAAATGCGGCCTCGCCGCCTACCTGCGGAAGAGGTTGAGGATTATAGTTAACAGGATTGACACCACGAGCATGGTTACAATAGGGACGTACAGGGTGAAATTGCCTTTTTTGTATACGATGTCGCCGGGCAGTTTACCTAAGAAGGGGATGCGGTCGGCAAAGATCAGCAGGATACCAACCACAACCAACAACACGCCAAAGAGAATTAACACCTTTCCGAGTTGGGGGAGCATATTCAATTACCAGTTGCTGTCGGGTTTCTCATCCGTTCGCTTTCGGCTAAATTCGGAACCCGACCTGCTATACTAATTCCTTAGATGACTCATTATCTCGAACTAAAAGTTTCATTTGAAGAGCAAAATAATCCTGATATGCTCTATCACAATAACACCGAACAATTCGACTGTAAGCAATAATATATAGCGCCAAAATGATAAGAATCAACTGCCAATTAGAGGACCCAGCCAATCCAGCGGCAATTATATGTATGCCCCACGCAATCGCAATCAGAATGAACTTAGTTCCGGTGTCGTTGAGAATCAGTGATCTCTCAACAGTATCACGAACTAAGTACTCCACCAATGTCCAGCCCAAACGCCAGAAGCACCAGGGCAAAGATTAGAATAACACCGGCCACTAGTGCCAGTATGACAACCACACCCCAAAACGAGCTTGAGATTCCCATAAAGCCAGTCTGTTTTTCCATAATATCCTTCCTCACTCTGATTTTACTCACTAAATTAGAACGATAGGACCCGGTCAAAGTTGCAAATATTTACCTGTTAATGCAGTTATATCTGAATCAGCTAATTCCGGTGGTAATGACAGTCGGGAGGGGTTATGCGGACTACCATCTCACTTATGTCACAACTTCCTTGGTCTTGACGCCTTCTTTGTCGTCAGGTGCACAAGGCACCTGACCTACCAGCTACGACTTGAAGACGGTCAGCCGATCAATCCAGATCTGCGCCAGCGCCTTTTGTTCAGGTGTCAGTTCTTTGGGGAAAGACTGGCCGTTGAGATACTTCTCCAGTGCGTCAAGGGCAGCCCGGGTGTCGGCCACGGTCAAAATTTCCCCCGTTTCATCTTTCAGTTTGTCACGGAACTTGACCGTTTCCGATATCAACATCGCCACTGCCCCCGTAGGGTTAGTCAGATTTTCCAGCACCGAAACGCCGAGGGATTGCATCAGCAGTTTTAACTCCTCGTCCCACATGTTAAAACAGCCTCTCCTGTGCTGCGCCATCCGGCAGTTTCAGCCCGATATGCCGCGCCGCCTCCGGCGAGGCTACCCGTCCCCGTTTTGTGCGCTGAACAAAGCCTATTTTTAATAAGTACGGTTCGACCATGTCAACGAGTGTGTCGATCTCTTCGTTAAGCGTAGCGCCCAGCGCTTCTATGCCGACCGGACCGCCTTGGTAGTACTCAACGATGACTCTCAATAGCTTGCGGTCAAGGCTGTCAAGACCAAGCGAGTCGATCCCTTCAGCATCCAGTGCCCGTTCGGCAATCTCTTTCGTAACGGCACCATCGCCTTTCACATCGGCGTAGTCGCGCACCCGCCTAAGCAGGCGGTTGGCTATGCGCGGCGTCCCTCGCGAGCGAAGGGCAATCGTTTCGGCTGCCCCCGGTTCAATCTGTGTCTCCAACAGCTTTGCGGAACGGCGGACAATCTCCTGCAGTTCCTCCGGCGGATAAAAGTCAATGTGATAGTACAGGCCGAACCGATCCCGCAGAGGGGCGGACAGCAGCCCGGCACGAGTGGTAGCGCCGATGAGCGTGAAGTGTTTCAGAGGGACGTTTATTACCTTCGCAAAGGCACCTTTGTCTACCACAAAGTCGACCTTGAAATCCTCCATTGCGGGATAGATAAACTCCTCAATGACCGGTGACAGGCGGTGAATTTCGTCGATGAACAGAATGTCGCGCTCATTCAGGTTGGTCAGAATACCCATCAGATCGCCCGTCCGCTGAAGGGCTGGCCCGGCGGTGGCAACGATCCTGGACCCCGATTCACCGGCAATAATATGCGCCAGGGTGGTTTTGCCGAGACCGGGTGGGCCATGGAATAAGATATGCTCCACCGCCTCGGCGCGCCCTTTGGCGGCATTAAGCGTTACTTTAAGTTTTTCCCGTAACTGCTTCTGGCCAATATAGTCACGCAGGCATTTCGGACGCAGAGAGAGGTGCAGCGAATCCTCTTCAGCTTCCAGAGGAGTACCTGAAACAATTCTCTCACGGCTCATAGGACAGGCTCGCTTGCTTTATGCCTTCAAAGCGCTTTTTCACCCGGTTGCGCCTTCTGCTCATTCTTAAATATAACAGCTATCAATTCTTCCGCCGAGGTGATTTTAGGGCCAGCGCCTAAGGCCTTCCGGATCATCTGTTCGGATTCCCGGCGGGTGTACTGCAATTGCAGGAGAACTTCGATCGCCTCCGATTCAAACGGCACTGCCGGCCGCTGTTTTACCGCCAGCGGTTCTGCACTTCTGGAAAGGGCAAACTTGGCCATCTTGCCATGAAGCTCGGCGACAATTTTATCGGCTAACCTGCCGCCGATACCCGGCAGGCGGGTTAACTGGCCAACATCCTTGGTTTCAATGGCCGTGGCAATATCTCTGATCGGCACCACCAGGGACTTCAATGCCTTTTTCACTCCCAACCCCGGCACCTGCGTGAAAAGGGAGAAGAACTCGCGATCAACCGGGTCGGTAAAACCGAGCAGTTTGGGGTAGTGACTCGATTTTTTGTCACCGGCCTCGATGAAGTAGATTGTCTCAAACGTCATTTCCTGACCGATACGGCCATTCTCTTTTAGCCGCTCCGCCAGCGCCGAGGGCACCATTACTTCATAAAACAAGCCCGCGTTTTCCACCAGCGCATAGCGTTCGGTGATAAGGCTGAGCTTTCCCCTGATGCGACTGATCATACCGGCACCATTTGGCTGTGGGCTGTCGCTCGAAAGTGGCACAAAGCCACCGCCAAGGCATCGGCGGTATCTGATGGTTCGGGAACGTCGGCAAGCTCAAGGGTCGACTTAATCATCAATTGCACCTGCCGCTTTGAGGCTCGGCCGTTGCCGGTCAGCGACTTTTTAATGCGGGTCGAGGCATAAGGAAATACCAGCACCCCCGCCTCGGCCGCCTTGAGAAAAACCACCCCTCGCGCGTGCCCCATCGTGATGGCCGTTTTGGGATGCCCGTAATGCGAATACAGCTCCTCAACGGCGATCGCATCCGGTCGCAACTCGGATATAATCCGTTTTATTTCTTGAGCGATCTGGAGAAGTCTATCGGCCATTGGCGCCTGTCCGTTTGTGTGCACGACGCCCGCTTCGACGACGGTTACCTGCCGCTGATCTCCGTCGAGAACACCGTAGCCGGTGACATTGAGTCCAGGGTCGATACCAAGTATTCGCATAGTACTTATAAATATGCCGCTTACGCCGCAATATCAACATAAAAGTGGCTCTGATGTACAGCCATTTTGCGGTCCACCCATAGAGTGAGAGGAGGCTTTTCTCCGGTAGGCAGAGTAGAAAGAGGACATAGTCTGATCAGAGCCACTTGGAGCACCGCTGCTGGAAGGCCAAACTCTCTGGTTCTCAGACTCTTGGCAAAGTTAGTACTTGAAAACGGCAGAATTATTTGTACAATGTCACTTATGAATTCTAGTAGCCAGCAACGTTTTCACCGAGAATAGAACGGGGAGTCATGGACAACAGTCTGCGTTTTGACATCGCCGACCAGCGGCTTTCTTATCGTGGGAAACAGCAAGTATTATCATTTGATCAGCACCGCATAATCGAGTTCAATCATCGCCACATGACGGTTCTGACCAGCTATGATATCTCTTTGAGATCGTGCAAAATCATCACCCTGTGTGATCGCATTAACTACAAATCAAACTTAGGAGCGCTGCGCAACCGTCAGGTGCGCCAGTCGGTAATTCTGTCAGCCGCGCTGTCAGCGATAGCAGTCGGTTTGCACGGCCGGGGCAGTCTTACCCGTGTTCCCAAGGAGCAGCAAACGAAAGAGTTGGCGGCAAACCTGAAGCGGGCCAACGACCGCACGGCGGCACAGGTTATGGCCGAAGTTCTGCAAACCACCACAGAAACGCTGCCGGTAGGCGAGGAGGTGCTGATCGAATCGACCATAACCGAAGGTGTTCGCGTCAAACCGGGCATAGAAGCGGGCGGCAACCCGACTATCGCCGTCGGCGCCGTCTTCGGCAAGGCGGAACATCAGGCCCAGTATGGACTGCGTATGCCGGAGACCGTGACGCTGTTGTCGATGGGTAACGATGTCATCGACGGCACCACGAAGTCGATCAAGGGAATACATTCCAGCCTGACCTGTCTGTTTGTGACCGAGGCCAATGTGAAGCGGCATTTGCCCGATATCTATATCCAGCGTTGGATGGGTGGCGCCTATTTCGAGGAGTTCAATCCCCGTGAGACCAGTCTGCAGGATGCCGCCGAGATCATTTCTACCGCCTATGGTTTCTCCGGCATTGACAAATTGAGCGCCTTCTTTCTGGACAGATCCCGACATTACCCCGCTATGGATGCCCTCAACAAAGTTGGAGTATCGACTCCATTCGACAAGGATGGCGACCTGATGCCGGCGCTTACACTCGGCATGGAGGGGCTTTTCTTCCCTGATGAACGTGGCCTTTATTCGATGATCGGGGAGATTGGCGGCTCCGCCGAATGGGCGGTCAGTGTGCTGCCGCTGGTCTGGCGAGGCGGTCAGGCGCTCGGCATGTTGACCAGCCATTCGTCTCTGACGCGCAAAGACCTAAGCTCTGAAGACCTTTGGAAAGAGCGCTTCCACTTCACCGAAGAGGAGTTCATGCTCATTCAGGATGCCCGCTTCGAACGCAAGCCGTATTTCACTATCTGGGATATCATCGATGACCCCTTCGCCGGCGGCATCAGTGCCTTCGGGGCCATCACCGACAACTACTTCATACCGTTTATGGAGGGTGTCAAAGCCGATTCCAAAAACAACCGGATTAGTGTAACTGTGCTGGCAGTCAATTCGTTAGGGGTGGTGGAGTGCTGGCAGATGACTTTTGACTGTAACCGGAGTCTTGAGCGCACTGCTGGTCTGATGATTTCCCCCAAAGAAGAGCTGGATCGCCTCAGCGGGAGCGACCTGGAGAAGGCAATCGTAGGGATGCTGCAGGATGAGCAGATGAGCAAACGGTTTCGGATATTCTTTAACAATGAATATTACCCTGCTCTGATTCCGGTGCGGGACAAGATGGTGCTTCTGCGCAAGGCGGTTGAGGGTCTTATTGAGCGCGGTGCTCTCAACGAAAAAGATCGAGAAATCGTAGCGGCGACCGAGCGCCTCGCCGGCGAGTGGTTTATCCCGTCGGATTGATAGGAGCGCATGTCCTGGCGGGTCGGGTGGGCCTACGCCTTGCGGTGGGTTGGCCGGTAGGAGCCATTCAGCTATGATACTCCGGGGAGTGGAAGCACGCATATTTCGCAGAGAGAAGATGTCTCATGGATATATTTAGATGGATTGAACAAGAGCTAAAGCCGAAAGTCTGTACTTCGGAAGAGTTCATATACAATGATATGGACTCTCAATCAAGCCGGTGTCTGCCAGTAATATACCAACCATTCGATACTAGCAAAAAAGCACACTGGCGGGATCGAGGATCACTTTTCGACTACCTTTCATCGATAAAAGGGAAAAAGTTACTGGATTTTGGGCCCGGTGATGGTTGGCCGTCTCTCATCGTAGCGCCCTTTGTCGACGAAGTCATGGGAGTTGAAGGATCTCTGCGTCGTGTTGAGGTATGTACTGAAAACGCCAGACGTCCGGGCATTTCCAATGTGAGCTTTACCTATGTTGCGCCAGGAGCAAGGTTACCGTTTCAAGACAATAGCTTTGATGGCGTTATGGCAGCTACTTCCATAGAACAAACGCCTAATCCAAAGGTTACCTTACAAGAATTGTTCCGGGTTTTGCGCCAGGGCGGACGTTTGAGGATGGCGTATGAAGCTCTTGGCGAGTATAGAAATGGCCTAGAGCGAGATATCTGGTTACTTCCGATCAACGACCATACCTGCCGGCTGATTCTGTATGATCGCCAAATTGATCGAGAACAGGTGCGACAGTATGGGATGACCTTCGCCATGGGCCAGCAGGAGGTAATAGAGTCCTTATTCAACAGAGGTGGTTTTCTTTCGTTTGATGTGATTACCATCCCCTTGCTGGAAAAAGCGCGCTCAGCTATTATCGATGCCCGGCTCTGCTCACTTATTCATCCATCCGGGGAAACCCTTGTGTCCTGGCTAAATGATATTGGATTTCGAGAGGTGATTCCTTCGCATAGTGGAGCGGAGTTTGCTGGTCAGTTGTTCGACCGACTTCCTGAGAAGTACCGTCCGAAAGACATCAGTGCCTTAGACGCGATGTTGCGGCCGCTTGTGGAAATTGTGGTACAGATGGCAGCGCCTTTAAGTGTTGATCCTATGATCACGGCAATCAAATAAACGGATATACTTTTATCTTACCTCAACGAGCCGGGCATCCGAGTCAATACTCCAGGCCCAATATCAACTCATTACTGTCCGTAACCAAGCTTGCCCAATATTTCGAGAGAGACTTCTTCGATGGCCCTGCGGGTGACATCGATAATCTGCCACCCTCTCTGTCTGAACAGGTTCCTGCAGAACCTGAGTTCCAAATAGATCTCACTCAGATCGGAGTACTTCTCTATCTCTAATCGGGATGCCGTCGTTCGTGCCAATATGAGTGAGCGCTCTTCCCTCACATGGGCCAGGACTTCTGGCTGCATCATTAAACCGAAAATGATGTCCTGCTTCAACGGCGCCAGCTTTGCCAGAAGGTTTTTTTCCATTGTCGCATCCGGTACGATCGGAATATTGGCCACCTGAAGGCCAAAATTACACGCCAGGTACATGCTGATCGGTGTCTTGCAGGTCCGTGAAAGCCCCAGTAAAACGACATCCGCCTCCTCGATCAAATGCCCCCGACCATCATCGTGTTCTGCAGAGTAACCGATAGCATCTACTTTCTTGTAATACTTGTCATCGATTATCTGTAGAATCCCGGGGCGATAATCCGGATGCGTCCCCAGAAACTTAGAAATAGTGCTCAGCATAGGTTCCAGAATATTCAGATGTAGAATTCCCCTCTCGGACAGCTGCTGGCGCAAGTACTGACTAAGGTCATCCGAGATAATGGAAAATATGACTAGGGACTCATCATCAATTTCCTTGAGGGCCCCTTCAAGCGTTTCTCTCTCTCGAATCTGATGGTAGATGTTCACCAAGGAATACTCAACATCCTTTTGTGAGTAATGCCCCAAGACAGCGTCCATTAGCCTCTTGGCAGTTTTCCCCGTACTGTCTGAAATAATGACTATTTTCTTTGCTTCACCCATCTTCTTTTCCTCAACTCAGCATAACTATCAGCCTGTATCTCGTCAAATAAAAGCGGACAGACTTGGGTTTAAAGTTAGAAGATAGGACGGCAACGCAGGAAAGCGCTTGCTATGACCAGTGGTATCTCCAGGTAGTTTGCCCATTTTGTCCAAAACCTCCTGGCGGTGTACAATCGTAACTCAGAAACCGCTTGAAAGACTGATATACTTGTTTTACTTTCCCGTAAATTATACCGGGTCTTATGTCAGGCTGACTCACTGTTCACGGTGGGCTTGCAGGTAGAGGCCATGTACCTCTGTCATTGGCATGCGTTGTGGCACGCTAACTCGAATGGGGCGGATGCGGACTCGCCTTTGGCGAGCCGCCCTCAATCGCAGGAATAAAGGGGTAAATTATGAAACCGGAAGATTTGATTACCTATTGTGGTCTCTATGGCGGTACCTGTGCCCGATGGCACGAGTACGCCGCATTCAGGGATACCGCAGCTACTTTAGCAGAGTGGCTGGATGCCCAGGGCTACCAATACTGGATGCCTACCGAGGTTAAGGAGTTTGACTACACTGAATTCAGAAAAGCGTTGGACTTCTTCAGCAAGAAAGATACCTGGCTCGTTTGCACCAATTGCTGTAAGGGCGACGATGGAAACCCGAATTGTGAAATACGAAAGTGCTGCCGGGAGAGTGGGCTTGAGTATGCTTTGAGTGCGGTGAATTCCCCTGTGATAAAGTCAAAGGTGATACCAAAATGATAGAGAGAGCTGAGGAATACAAGAAGCTCGGCAAAGATGAGTGGCTACGACAGCAAGTTGAAAAAGCCGAGCATGGGTTTGAGCTTCATACAGAGAAGTACTATCAGATATGGGCCAGGGCACATCCACTAACCCAGAACCGAGACAAGAAGTGAATGAGAATCCTTACAGGGGCGGGTTGGGTTATTCGACTGTTAGCGGCAGTACCTCCTGTGAAATAAATGACGTGGAATTGAAAAAAAACAGGTTGAACTTTGATGAGATTGTGATATAATATAATTTTTACCTTAAACCTGTCTGGTGAAAATGAAAGTTCTGGTTGTCGGTTCCGGGGGAAGAGAACACACCCTGGTCTGGAAGTTGAAGAAATCGAAGAAGGTATCGCAGGTCTTTTGCGCTCCGGGCAATGGTGGGATTTCTCAACATGCCCGCTGCGTCAATATCAAGGCCGATAACATCAAGGGACTGATAGACTTCGCATCCAAGAACAAAATCGGCCTGACCGTTATCGGTCCGGAAGCGCCTCTGGCGATGGGGATTGTGGATGAATTCCAGAAACGGAAGCTAAAGATATTCGGGCCGAATAAAAAGGCAGCTAAAATCGAAAGCAGCAAGGTGTTTGCGAAGGAGTTTATGCGTAAATACCATATCCCCACGGCTGCCTTCAAGGCCTTTTCAACCCCCGCGGAAGCCATCGGTTTTTGCAAGAGCGTTGAATTCCCAGTTGTTATTAAAGCGGACGGTTTAGCTGCCGGCAAAGGGGTCCTGGTTGCCCGGAATACCAAGGAAGCGACGAGGGTAATTGAAAACATAATGGTCAAACGGTCGTTTGGCAAAGCGGGCGACCGGATCATTGTAGAGTCATTCCTTACAGGTCAGGAAGTGTCCGTCATGGCGATTACCGACGGCAAGACCATCCGACCCTTTTTATCCAGCCAGGACCACAAGCAGGCGTACGAAGGTGACCGGGGACCCAACACCGGCGGCATGGGGGCATACTGCCCCACCGGTTTTACGCCCCGCGACGTAATGGCAGAGATTGTTGAACAAATTCTCAATCCGACCGTCAATGGTATGATAAAAGAAGGCATCAAATATAAGGGAGTGTTGTACGCCGGTTTGATGCTCACCGAGACCGGTCCCAAGGTTTTAGAGTTCAACTGCCGCTTCGGCGACCCGGAGACGCAGGTGGTCCTGCCGCTTCTCCGGTCGGATCTGTGTGACCTGATGATGGCCGTCGTCAGCGGAAAGCTCGGTTCAGCGGGCAAGCTTCAGTGGCGACAGGAAACGGCCGCATGCGTGGTGATGGCCTCGAGAGGTTACCCCGGTAAGTACCAGACGGGCGTCGGGATCAGCGGCCTGAAGGATTACGCGGAAAACGGCTGTCAAATTTTCCACGCCGGCACATCTTTGAAGGGAAACCAGTGGACCACGGCTGGGGGGAGAGTCTTAGGCGTGACAGGCATGGATAAGAATCTCAAAGCAGCCCTGAGTCGTACCTACCGGGTGGTCAAGAAGATCAGGTTCGAGGGAGCGATGTACCGGCGAGACATCGGCTTCCGAGCCGGAAAGCCCGTCACGGATAAGTAGTTCATTATGGCCCGCGCGTTAATTGTCATTGGTTCCAAATCCGATCAAGAGTACGCCGAGCAGTGTCGTGAACTCCTTGCCGGGTTTAAGATAGAAGGTGTAATCGAGGTTTCCTCAGCCCACCGGCATCCCGAGAAGACTGCCGAGCTGACGGCAAAAGCCGAGCAGCAGGGGTTTGAAGTGATCATTGCGATGGCCGGTCTGTCGGCGGCGCTGGCGGGTGTAGCGGCTGCGCATACTCACCTACCGGTCATAGGAGTTCCCCTTCCGGCGGCGCTGGGGGGTATGGACGCCCTTCTGACTATGGTTCAAATGCCACCCGGCATACCAGTTGCGACAGTGGCCATCGGCTCACCGGGTGCGAAAAACGCCGCCGTGCTGGCGGCGCGCATTCTGGCCCTGAAGTATCCGGAAATCAGGGCGGAACTGGAAAAATATCGAAGTTCCCTGTAACTAATCTGAATCGAAATCTGACACAAGTTGTACGAATATAAAAGAATTGAAGGAGACCTTATGACCACCATGAAGCGACTTACATCCCCCGCCGTCATCTTCGTTGCCGCTGTGGGCTTTTTATTGGTTGCAATCCCCACAAACGTCGGCGCCGATACCGAAAAAGCAAAAGAGCATTACAACGATGGCATCAAGGCAACACAAGAGGGCAAGATCGACGAGTCAATCCTAGCATACCAAGCGGCTATTGCGGCGGATGAGGAGTATGTCGATGCGTATATCAACCTCGGGGCTGTATACTTCGACAAGAAAGACTACGAGAACGCTCTGAAAATGTTTAAGACGGTCACCGAAAAAGACGAAAAAAACGTCATGGCCTTTGCTAATTTAGGTCGGGTTCAGTATTCGTTGCAGAGGTGGGTTGAAGCTGAAACTGCATTCAAGACGGCCATCTCGCTTGACAAAAAAAACACCGATCTTTACAAAGAACTGGGAAAGGTATATTACCAGAAACGTGATTTCCCGAAGGTGGTTGAAACTATTGCGAAATGCCACGAACTGGGCGGCGGAGATTACAATACCTACTACATGCTCGGCAAGGGTTACCAGAATCAGGAAAAGACTAAAGAGGCTATTGGCACCTTCAAAAAATCGCTTGAACTGCAGGACAGCTACAAGGCACACTCTGCGCTCGGAGGGATTTACCTGGGACAGGAAAAGTTTCTCTCGGCGGCGAGTGAGTATAAGGCAGCTTTGAAAGCCAATCCCAAGGGGCATCGGGCGGCATATAACTACGCCATAGCGATTCAATCGCAAGATCCCGAGGATTACGACGCCAACATCAAGGCATGGCAGGACTATGTCAAGCTGGCCAAGAATAACCCGAGAGCCAAAAGACAGGTGGCGGAAGCCCAAGAGGTCATCAAAAATCTCAAAGAGGCCAAAGAGAAGGCGGAGCTCCAGTAACTGTTAATACCGGCAATAATGAAGCCCTGACGGATGTCGGGGCTTTTGTTTTGCGGTTATATGCTTAACAAACCCAATAGGAAAACATTGTTCCAATGAGGGGTGGGTGGCCCACCGCCCTATCAGGGTCGGGCCTGACTGGTTGCCGTCGCGAGTCGGGTCTTTGACCGACGGTGGGTTTACAGGGATGCAACCTTCAATTATCCCTTTCCTTTTCAGGTCAGCAGCGTATATTTTCCGGCATGGTCGAGCAGGCATTGGACAAGATCGAGCGAGGAGAATTCTTCCTTATAGCCGGACCCTGTGTGATCGAATCGGATGACGTTTGCTTTGAAGTGGCCGAACGAATTTCGGCTCTCGCCGAGAAGCACGGCGTGCCGTACGTCTTCAAATCATCCTACAAAAAGGCGAATCGTCTCTCTGCCAGTTCGTACTCCGGCCCGGGACTTGAAAACGGCCTGAGCACCCTGGCGAAGGTCAAAGAGAGGTTTCACCTCCCGATCTTGACCGACGTCCATGAGACGGGCGAGATCGAGGCCGTCTCGCAGGTGGCGGATGTTATTCAGATTCCGGCCTTCCTCTGCCGCCAGACCGACCTGGTGGTCAAAGCGGCAGCAACTGGTAAGTGGATTAACATCAAAAAAGGCCAGTTCCTGGCCCCGGATGATATGGCCAAGATTGCAGCAAAAGCCAACTCAGACAAAGTGATGCTTACCGAGCGGGGAACGACTTTCGGTTACCGCAATCTGGTCATCGACTTCCGCTCATTGTTGATAATGAAGGAAACTGGTTTCAAGGTTGTGTTCGATGCCACTCACTCGTTGCAGCTTCCAGGCGGCGGAGGCGCGGTCTCGACCGGCCAGCCGCAGTATTCCATTCCGATGGCGAAAGCAGCCGTGGCGGTGGGAATCGACGGCTTGTTAGTGGAGACGCACCCAAATCCAGTGCAGGCTCTATCCGACTCCGGCGCTATGCTTCCGCTCGATGAAATGGATCAACTGCTTCAAGCAGTGTTGAGCATACGAAAAGCCACAAAGTGATCATTGACTATGCCAAAGCTTTCACGCGAAGAGTTTGTCAAACGGTTGAAAACGATCAAGCTGCTGGCGCTTGACGTCGACGGCGTGTTGACCGACGACAGCATCTACTTTGGCCCTGACGGATTTGAGCTGAAACGTTTCAACATCTCCGACGGCTTGTTCATAGTTCTGGCTATGCGCGCCGGATTGGAACTGGCGGTCGTTTCCGGCAGGTACTCCTCCGCGACGGACACCAGAATGAAAGACTTAGGCGTCAGGCACGTCTTGCAGGATATGAAAGACAAAACGGAACAGATCGAGCCTCTCCTTGCCAAACTAAGTTTGGACTATTCCGATGTAGCTTTTATTGGCAACGAAATCCTCGACATCAAGCTGGCGAAAAAGGTCGCCCTGCCGATTGCGGTTGCCGATGCCGCTCCGGAACTGATCAAGGCGGCGTCATACGTGACGCAGGAAAAGGGCGGCCGGGGAGCGGTTAGAGAAGTGCTCGAATGCTACTTTGAAGCAATTGGCAAAGACCCGAAGAGTTTCATGGTATGACGGATCTCAAAGAGTACGCCAGGCAGGTGATTCAGATTGAAGCTGAAGCCGTAGCGGCCATGGCCGACCGGCTGGATGAAAACTTCGATAGGGCAGTATCCGCCATACTCGAATGTCAGGGGCGAGTGATTGTCGCCGGGATGGGGAAATCGGGTCTGATCGGCAAGAAGATCGCGGCCACTTTTAATTCCACCGGCATTGCTTCATTTTTTCTGCACCCGTCAGAGGCGATGCACGGCGATTTAGGTTTGATGCGCTCGGAGGATATTCTTCTGTTGATCTCCAAGTCCGGTCAGCTTGGTGAGATGGACCTGTTGGTATCGACAGCCCGGCGGCTCGGGGTGGCCATTCTTGTGTTGTGCGGCACTCCTGATTCCGACCTTTGTCAGCGAGCAGATATTATCCTTGATTGCTCCGTCGACAAGGAAGCCTGCCCCAACAACCTTGTGCCCACCTCCTCCTCAACGGCGGCGCTGGTTATGGGGGATGCCTTGGCGGTAGCTTTGTTGAAAGCGCGTAGTTTTTCGCCGTCGGACTTTGCGGCTCTGCACCCCGGCGGATTTTTGGGTAAGCGTCTGCTCAAGCGGGTCTCTGAGCTGCATCATGTCGGTAATGAGATGCCGCTGGTAAATCCCCAGGCCAGTATGAAAGAGATGATCCTCCAGATGACAAGTAAAAGGCTTGGCTGTGTCCTTATGAAAGATGCTCGCGGATGTACAGGCGGTATTTTCACTGATGGCGACCTTCGCCGCTTAGCTGAAAAGCATGATGACTTCTACAGGTTTACCGCCAAAGAGGTCATGATCGCTAATCCGAAGTCAATCTCCTGCGAGGCGGTTTTAGATGCCGCCCTGGCCCTTATGGAGAAGCACTCGATTACCCAGCTTCCCACTGTTGACGAAAACGGCCTGCTGGTCGGCATCATCCACCTTCACGATATTCTCAAGTCAAAACTTATCTGACATGAAACTTTCTAAAAAACTAAAAAGGGATGCGGTCTATCTTTTCACCCGTATCCTCTTGTTTTTTTTTAACTTCATCCCCCGGCGGCTGACTCTGTTTGTAGGAGCGTGGGTCGGTCTTGCAGCCTGGAAGTTGCTTGGCCGCGATCGATATAAGATTGACAGGCATCTTTCACTGGTGTTCGGCAACGGCCTGACGTCACACCAGAAACAGAATGTCGGTCGCGGCTTTTTTGTCAACAGCGGGAAAAACCTGGCGGACATGTGCCGGTTTAAAAAGTATTACGCCACTGAGATCAAACCGCTGGTATCGATCGAAGGGCTTGACGAATTCGATGCGGCCTATAAAAGAGGCCGGGGCTTGCTCGGAATCACCGGACATATCGGCAATTTTGAACTTTTACCGGTTTACTTTGCCAATCTCGGCTACCGGATTGGCGTCATCGGTCGCGAGATGTACGACGCTCGTCTGAACAGCATCCTTGTCGGTAACAGGGAAGCCATGGGCATTACCAATTTCCCGACGACCGAATCGCCCCGCAATATCATGCGCTGGCTCAAAACGGGCGGTGGGTTGGGAGTATTGATCGACACCGACTCCATCAGAGTGAGAGGGGCATTTATGCCCTTTTTCGGTCGCCTGGCCAATACTCCCATCGGGCAGTCATTGCTGGGCCTGCGAGTCGGAGCCGCTTTTTTCCCTATGGCATGTCTGAGAACCGGCGACAACCGTTACCGCATTGTCGTCAAGCCGGAGGTGCACATCCGGCCCAGTGGCAACGCCGAGGAGGACGCCTATCGGATGACCCTCGGATGTTCAAAAGCGTTAGAGGAGATTATTAAAGAGAATAAATCCCAGTGGATCTGGCTTCACAATCGCTGGCATACCCGGCCTGAGAATACCGCTTGACATTTTTCGGAAAGCTTCGACCTTTCTCAGCCGATATACGTAATAAGAGTGAGATGAGCAGACAAGTCTGGATTATAATTCTACTTGGCATTGTTGGCCTTACTGGTTGCGGCAAAGAGCAGACTGCCTCAACGGACCAGGCTGTGCCGAGAGACACCACCTTGCAGCCCGACTCCGAGGTCAGCGGAGCGCGGATTTATCTTTACGATCGAGGCCGGGTGTCCACAGAGATCGTGGCCGAGAAAGTTGTGAAGTTTGAATCCCTTGATTCCACCATGGCCTACGCGCTCGATATTGATATCTACGACTCCACCGGCGCGGCGACGGCTAATATTGTAGGGGATTCCGGTATCGTCCGGGAGGGTACGGGTAATCTGTCGATTTACGGCAACGTGGTGGTCATCACCACCGACAGTTTCAAGCTCGAAACGGAGTATCTTTACTGGGATTCCGAGGTCGACAGCATCAAGACCGATACCTTCGTGCGACTCACCAAGGGTGAGGACGTCATTACCGGCTGGGGCCTGCAGGCCGATCAACGGCTGCACTCAACCAAGATTCTCAGCCGGGTCTCGGGCACGATCACCAACCCTAAGAGCTTGTCCGAGCCTTAAGTACAGGTTGTGCTTCCTTCTTCTCAGCCCGCACGACTCATACTAATGTTGTGTCCCAGAAATATATGTGTATAGTCCTGTGCCCAGCGGGTCTTCAGACCCGATGGGAAAGCTATTGTCACGCGGGGCGATCTGAAGATCACCCCGCCACAGAACACGCAGGTTATTTTGCAAGTTATTTATGGGACGATACATTATCTGGGCCTAGTGTCCTCCTACTCCGCCTCCCGTTCCGCCTTGGCCTGCTCGATAATCTTCTGGGCGATTTCGTGAGGGACTTCTTCGTAATGCGAGAAATCCATCGAGTAGACACCCTGCCCCTGGGTCATTGATCGCAGGTCAACCGAGTACTGGTAAAGCTCAGCCTGGGGCACGGCGGCCCGGATTCGCTGATTTTTGTCTTCGGGGTCCATACCGGCAATCTTACCCCTTCGGGAGGAAAGGTCGCCCATGACATCGCCGGTAAAATCATCCGGAACCAGGACCTCGACGTTACAGATCGGCTCCAGCAGAACGGGCTTAGCTTCCATAAAACCTTCTTTGAAAGCCATCAAACCGGCAATTTTGAAAGCCATGTCGGAGGAATCGACCTCATGAAACGAGCCATAGTACAAGGCAACTTTCACGTCCACTACGGGCGCCCCGGCCAAACCGCCATGCTGCATTTGCTCAACTATGCCCTTTTGGACGGCTGGAATGTACTTACTCGGGATTACCCCTCCCTTAATCGAATTGATGAACTCGAAACCGGACCCACGGGCACTGGGTTCGATCCTGATGTATACCTCACCATACTGGCCTCGTCCGCCGGACTGTTTTTTGTGCCGATACTGCTTCTCCGCTTTGCCCCGCACCGTTTCCCGATAGGGAATCTTCGGCTTCACCAGGTTGACATCGACCCCGAAGCGCTTTTTCAGCTTCTCGGTAATAACCTCTATGTGCGTTGAGCCCTGGGCATAGAGAACCATCTGCTTGAGCGCCGGATCGGCAACGATGCGAAACGTCGGATCTTCCTCATGTAGTTTCTGGAGCCCGCTGGCGACTTTTTCTTCGTCCCCTTTGGACTTGGCTTTTATCGCCATATCCATGACAGGATTGGGAAACTCGGTAGGAGGAATCGTCAGGGAAAAGCTAGCTGCCCCCAGCGTGTTGCCGGTGTGAGTATCCTTAAGCTTCACCAGGACACCGATGTCACCGGCCGGCACTGATGAGACCTCGCTGCGGTTCTTGCCATGGAAGGTGTAAACCTGCGTGACCCGCTCGCCGGCGCCGGTCTGCCGGTTCCGTAACTCCATCCCGGGCTTTACCGTCCCCGAAAAGGCCTTGAAAAAAGACACTTCACCCAGGTGCCCCTCAGACGCCGTCTTAAACACATAGGTCAACGGCTTTCCTCCGGCATCGCACTCGACCTCCACGCCGTCCTCATCGCCATCTTTATGAGCCTTGACCAGCGGCATCTGATTAGGGGCTGGAAGGTATTTAACGGCAAAATCAAGCAGCGCCCTAACACCCATGTTCTTCGCTGCTGAGCCAAACAACACGGGGTAGACCTTCCCGCTGGCAATACCTTTGCGCAGCCCGTTGAGAATATCCTCCTCGCCCAGCGTGCCCTCTTCTAAGAACTTCTCCGTGAGTTCGTCGTCAGCCTCAGCGGCAACTTCAATGAGCTTTTCACGTTCGGATTGGGTGGTATCCTTCAAATCAGCGGGAACTCCAGCCTCAGTTCTATTGCCGTCACTGTCGTAGGTGTAGGCCTTCATCTGAAGGAGGTCAACCATACCTTTGAAACTACCGGCTTCTCCAATCGGCATCTGCACCAATACCGCCTCCCTGCCGAAGGCATTCGTTATTGACTCCAGAGCGCGCTGCCATTTGACATTTTCCAGTTCCATTTTGTTGACAAAAAAGAAGCGCGCGATGTCGCGGTTCGACATTGCCTTCCAGTGGAGCTGGGTCCCGATTTCCACACCCGCCCCGGCATTGACCACGATACCGACACTATCAGCTACCTTCAGACTGCTGAGGAGTTCGCCGGGGAAGTCGGAATGCCCTGGAGAGTCCAGTAGATTGATCTTGGCATTTTGCCACTGGCAGGCCAGCAGCTTCGAGGATATCGATGTCTTTCTGGCAATTTCTCCCTCGGTGTAGTCAAGCAGGGAAGACCCGTCGTCTATCCGTCCGATACGGTTGTTTTGTCCCGTGCAGTAGGCAATGGCGTCGGCAAGACTTGTTTTGCCACACCCACGCTGTCCGGCCAAACAGATATTTCGAATTCTTTCGGTAGTAAAGTCCTTCACCAACTGTCCTCCAAACTCTCAAGCATTAAAGGTATCAACATCGATCCGGTAAAGTTTTTCCCAGACTCTCAAATCAAAATATAGTACAAAAACTCCCTGCTGTTGTCAATCCGTTTGAGCCGCGAAAAGCATAAGAAAAGCAGCCCTTGCCGATGTACATATAATTTACTTAAGAAGTTTATCAACAAGTCTCTGGCGAACACCCATGACTAATCCCTTGAGAAGGCTCACCCCCCCAATCCACACTCTGTTCGACAGACCACAGTGAGGGTGTTTACTACATTCCCTTACAAGTATTCCATATGGCAGGAAATTTGAGATACTCACCGAACTTTCTTTGTGCTGAATTGAGGGAAGAGACCGGATTGTAAGCGCGAAGCGCTAAAACAGACTTGTCTGCGGGGGATTTGGGATACATATCGAACGTTGATCGTTCTACTGTGAACCATAGTTCACCATGGGAGCCCAGAAACACATTTATTTGGTAGGGCTACACGCGCGTATTGGCCTATCCCGTTTGAGACCAACGGAAAGCAGGCAAGTTCTTGACTCTGTGGGGAATATAGCTAAACTGGTATGGTTATTGAATGCTGAGAAAACATCGATAGGGGGTACTCGATCTATCGTAGGATAGAATGCATAATTATCGTTATCTGTGTTCTTTTTCGCTGTAATTAGGGAGCATTTCTTGACAGCGCGCGAGGACGTATGCCAACCATGAGTTTATATTATACTTATGGTTGCGACTTGATGTAAAGTCCTCATAATCTCAAGCCCAGAGGTACTGCCCCGCCTAATTAATTCTTTGATGCCCAATTGCTTCATGTGGGGGGCTTTTGTTATAGGTAGGCTCGTAATGGACCGCAGGGCCGCAGAGCTGCAAGTTACTTTATGCTCTGAAAATAGATGAACGCACCGGCCAGAACGACGAAAATAACAAAAATCACTGTCAGAAGGAACTTATTTAAGGAACTACCGGTCTGAGACTTCTGTTGTCGCTGCGAGCGCTCGGCTTTGAAGGCGGTGACCTTCGTAAGCCATTCGTCTTCGGCCGCCATAAGCTCCTGGGATTCCTCGGGCAGGGTGAAGACCTCTACCTCCGGGATCTGGGAGCTGTCGACCTGCTTTATTTCGATAACAACCACCGTCACGTTGTCTGCCCCACCCCGGTCATTGGCCAGTTGGACCAGATCGTCGACAATGCGCTTGACGTCACTGCGGACCTTGTCGACAACGGCGAATATGTCTTCGTCATCGGCAAAACCGGACAGACCATCGGAGCATAGTATATAGATATCGCCCGGTTTCACCTTTATCAGTCGGTAGTCGATTTCCACATTTTCGCGTACCCCTAAGGCGCGGGTAATAACGTTCTTACCGACGACCGAAAGGGCTTCTTCCTCGGACAGTTGGTGATTCTGCTGCATTTCAGACACCCAGGAGTGATCCTTCGTCAGAGGCTGGAGTTTCTTTGCCTCGAGTCGGTAGGCGCGGCTGTCGCCGACGTGGGCCACCGACATCACGTCACCCTCGAACGCCACCGCCACGATAGTGGTGCCCATTCCGGTCAGGGCTGGATCTGTCGCGGCTTTGGTATAGATCTCCCGATTGGCCAGACGGATTGATTTCAGCAACAACTCTCCGCTGGGAAGAAGGGTTCGATCCAGAGACAGGCGCGAGTCGTTCAGCAGGTCATTGCGGAAATAGTCAAACAGGGTGCGAATCTTCTCCGAGGCTGTCATGGAGGCGACTTCGCCGGCCTGATGGCCGCCCATACCGTCACAGACGGCATAAACGGCGTTTTTTTCGTCCAGGTGCAGGTAGTCTTCATTGCCGGACCGGACCAGTCCCCGGTCAGTTTTGCCTACAACTTTATGAATCAGCGGCACCTGGTAATCCTTCCACAACGCCACGAAGACAGGTCAAAAACATGATATCTACCCTCGGAGGTTCTCACGGAACGTTACACCATTTCTTAGTTGTCCCAGTATGAATCGTGTTCCTCGCGTAGGGGGAGGCCTTGAGCCGCCTCTTTAACGTACCCTCGCTACTGGCGGGGACAAGCCCCGCTGCTACGCGTGGGAGAGCGTAGACAATAAATGTACCTACGGCACCACAATGCTCTCTCGGCATCGGTATGAAAGGAAGCAACATATGAGACAATTTAACCAGCAACCAGTATCATTTGTGTTAAGATGAGCCTCGGCAACAGAAAAAACAACAAAAAAACCCCGATATGTGTCGGGGTTTTCTGCGCGATATAGCTTTTTTCGCTACTTGAGCAAAATCATTTTCCTGGTCCAGCTGCTGGTTTCAGTCACCAGGCGGTAGAAATAGACTCCACTGGGCAAACCGGAGGCGTCATATTCGAGGCTATGGTCTCCCGAGGGTAGGCGGCCTAAATCGCGGATATCGACCTGTCGGCCCAACAGATCAAATATTTCCAGCCTGACATTTGATCTGGATGACAGGGTAAACGAAATGGTGGTGGTGGGGTTAAACGGGTTGGGATAATTCTGGTGTAGGTAGAAGCCACCCGGCAGTTCAGCAAAAGGCTCGTCGCCGACGTCGGTTAGCGAGGCAATCAGCTCAACATTGCCATCTACGTGCTTACTAGTGTCGAGATAGGAAAATACGGAGAAGGTTATAGTATCAGGTATGTCGCCCGGCCAGGTAGGTATAATAACATCAAAGTAAACATAGACGGTTTCGCTGACATCGGTATACATGAACGTATCTTGATTTATAGTTTGCCAATCTCTAGCGGACTTGGAAGTAACTTTATAGATATCAAGGCTGTCGCCGTCATTACGTACGCCCACCCGGAAGCGCACCGTGTCTTTGGGCGCACCAGTTGTGTCCCCAGGCAGGTCCACACCCTTCACGGCAATAGTACCGGAGGCGGGCGTCAGAACAATCATGATGCCGGTCTCGCCAAAGGGCACGTCTTCGACCAGGCGCGGATAGTAGCCTTCGTGATACGCCCAAAGGTCGAATTGCGGCAAGCCAACGTCAGAGAAGCCAAAGAGGCCGTTGACGTCGGTGGTGTCCGAGTCTTCAAGAAGGCCGTCCGGGAAGAAGTCCCAGAGTTCGACAGTAGCGTCCGGAATCGAGAGGCTGTCGGGATCAACCACATAGCCGCAGACGTCATAAACCGCGATGCCACCGGGGGTGAAATGAGGCTCGAGATAAAGTATCTCATCTGGCCCGGGACGGACGATGAAATATGGATTATATATGGGGCAGGGAGGAACAGTACATATCCAGCGAACGATGTCATAAAATCCTGTTGGTGTCCCGGCATCTAAGGAGAAATGCAGATTGACAAAGTTGCCTGCTCCAGGGGCAACAACGCCGTCTTGGCACCTTATTTTAACGAGATTGAGATCGTTGAAGATAGAGTCCAATTTGAACGGGAAGAAGTCCAGCCGCGAATCAACAAAAGAAACGGAGTCTAACGTCAGATAATCAGAATCCCAATCCAGCCCAACCCAGATATACTCGAGATCGTACAGGTTAACGAACTCCACCGGCACAACCACCTGTCCACCGGGATTCGCTGCAATACTATCCACAGTGAAGGTGTGGGCCATAGTATCAACTATAATAAGGGAGATGAACTGGTAAACCGGCGAGTTGTCCGCCTCGCCCGAAATTACTGTCACTGAATCGAAATAGTCACCAGCAGTCAAGGAGCTTATGTTAAAGCTGACACCAACAGTGTCAGGCGTCGTGCCACCACTCCTATCAAGATCAAACCAGATTGAAGCTTCAGAAACCGTGTAGGCAATAGCAGCCCCGCCAGTTTCCGTGACTATGAAGCTCGTGTCAGTAAGGGCGCCACCTTCAATAGCCGTGACATAAAGAGACTCCGGCTCTACCTCAAGGAACTTGAATGCTTGAGTCACCTCAAGACTCACGAACACAAACAGTGGTGAGTTATCCGCCTCGCCCGAAGAAACCGTCACGGAATCAAAATAGGTGTTAGCAATGAGGCCACTGATGTCAACGCTTACTACAACGTCTTCAGGGGTGGTGCCGCCGGTCTTGTCAAGGTCGAACCAACTTGATGTCTCAGAAAGATCAAAGGCAATAGCGCCGCCGCCGGTTTCACTGACGTTGAAGCTCTGTGTGTCAGGATTGGCACCGCCTGAATCCGCAAAGAAGTACAGCGTATCCGGCGTTACCTCCAAAATGGGAGCCGGAGCGACTTCCAGACTAATGTATACATACTGCGGGGTGTTGGCCGCTTCCCCTGAGGAAACTGTCACTGAATCCAGATAAGTGTTGACCCCAAGACCTGAGATATCAACAGTCACCACAACGTCTTCAGGGGTGGTGCCGCCAGTCTTGTCAAGATCAAACCAACTTGATGTCTCAGAAAGATCAAAGGCAATAGCACCGTCGCCGATTTCACTGACGTTGAAGCTCTGTGTGTCAGGATTGGCACCGCCTGAATCCGCAAAGAAGTACAGCGTATCCGGGTCGATGGCAAGGTAATTGGCCGGGGGGACAACTTCGATGCCACCGGGGGTGAAATGAGGCTCGAGATAAAGTATCTCATCTGGCCCGGGACGGACGATGAAATATGGATTATATATGGGGCAAGGAGGAACAGTACATATCCAGCGAACGATGTCATAAAATCCAGGTGGTGTCCCGGCAGCCACGGAGAAATGCAGATTGACAAAGTTGCCTGCTCCAGGGGCAACAACGCTGTCATAGCACTTCAGTTGAACGAAATTGAGATCGTTTCTGATCGAGTCCCATTTGATCGGGAAGAAGTCCAGCCGCGAATCAGCAAAGGAAACGGAGTCTAACATCAGATAGTCAGAGACCCAATCCAGCCGAACCCAGATATACTCGAGATCGTGCAGGTTAACGAACTCCACCGGCACAACCACCTCCTGTACACCGGAATCCACCGCAATACTATCCACCGTGAAGGTGTGGGCCGTAGTATCAACTATAATGAGGGAGATAAATTCATAGATCAGTGAGTTATCAGCCTTGCTTGAAGAAACCGTCACCGAATCAAAATAGGTGCCATCAGAAAGGCCACTGATGTCAACACTGACTTCGACGTCTTCAGGCGTGGTGCCACCGGTTTTGTCAAGGTCGAACCAGCCTGATGTCTCAACAAGGTCAAAGGCAATAGCGCTATTGCCGATTTCACTGACAGTAAAGCTGTCGGGGTCAAGGCTGGTCCCGCCTTCAACTGCCGTGAAATGTAGGGTATCTGGCGACACCACCAGATTGAAGCACTCATCCACCGTGATCGTAACCTCCTCACTGTCAACTGCCGCAGAATCATCAGTGGCATAAAAGGTCACAAAGTACGTCCCGGCGTCAGTATAGCCCGGTGTCCAGTCGAAGCTGCCGGCTCCGTTGCCGCTATCTACAAAGACCGCCCCGGCAGGCAGATTATTGGAGACAGTCAGGGTCGGGATGCTCTCGGCGTCAGTGGCCGAAACGCCAAAGATTAGCTGCTCGTTCTCCATTGTGCTCTGCGGCCCAATAGAAGCCAGCACCGGAGCCTGGTTGCCGGCCTCGGCCACATCTATCTGTATTACCTCGCTGTCGATCGCCAGGTAATCATCAGTAGCATAAAAGGTTACAAAGTATGTCCCGCTTTCAGTGTAGCCCGGCGTCCAGTCAAACTCGCCCGTACCGTCGCCGTTATCCATAAAGTTGGCGCCGCCGGGAAGAGTCGAGGTTGTCAAGGTCGGAATGCTCTCGACATCAGAGGCCGAAACATCAAAGGTCAACTGCACGTTCTCAGTGGTACTCTGCGGCCCGATGGAATCCAGTACCGGAGGATTATTAACTGGCGTAGTCGTGTCATGGACGTGAAAGCAGTACGGCCCGCCCCAGTCCGGAACGAAATTACCAAGCGGCCCTTTCGTTGACCAAAACCACTCACCGGCCGGAGGATAGTATGCAGAATCGATGCAGAGAGTATCACTATCAGTGTTGGGCGTCGTTTCAATCCACCAGCATAGAGCATCTGTACCATCCACGATACCGGGGTCAAATAACTTGGCACCACCAAAACCAACGGTATCCGCGCCTACACCGTCAACACTGAAGTCGCTGAGGACGAGACCGCCCGTGAGGTCGTAAAGGTCCGGCCAGCTCCAAGGGAAGGTATCATAGGTAATGGCTGTAAAGTTGTCGGTATAGTCACCACCTAAATGCGTGTACACCTCGAAGCCGTTGGTCGAGCCGCTGATCGCCGAACCGTCACCTGGCGTGTAGGTCAAACGCAAGTTCCATCGCACTGACGCCCCGGCAATGACGGAGTCGCCGGCATATATGCCGGTCATGTTGTCCAGGGTGATCTCAGTAGCGGCATGGGCCAGCCCAAACAAAAACAGCATCAACGATGCAAAGGCAATCAAAAAAGAGAGGCGTTTCATTCTTGTACTCCTATTTTACTTCGATGATAATTTGGATATTGAGTAACAACAGAGTTTTGACTCTCATGTACTGCTCTCTCATACAAGGTTGAAAAGGTTGCAGTTAACTCTTTCTTTCGCAGTTGGATTGCAATTTTCAAGCCTCTCAATACCGAGAACCAGCGTCCCAGGCCGCTCTGGATTGCGTGAGTTATCTCACAAGAACCAGAGCCGAATGAAGTTGGAAATTCCCTGCCTGAACCGGCTCCGAAAAATGCAGATAAGGCATGGGAAAGCGTTAATAGGTTAACCCTGTTTTCCGACAATACAACCTCCTTTATTACAACGGTTGCGTTTCGTTGTTGTGCTCAATCACACCAGTATTGTTAGACCAGACGAGGCGGTAAGCTTGTATGTTTAACCCACACCCAACTTGTTAAACCATAAGGAAGGGGAAAAGTCCGTCCTCAAACGAGGTAAGACCAGCCTTTTCTAAAAACCACGGCTAATATAAGGCATCATTCGAAGATGTCAAGACAATTTGTTGAATCACATGAAGATTGTATGAATCTTGTACAGGATCACTTCAGAGCTGCGACACTGTCTTTTTCGCTCTCGGAGGCCGCATCCACAGATATGCCAGTACCACTAACGCGCCAAGAATATCCCCGATCAGGTCGTATACATCCGAATACCGTCCAGGTACGAAGTACTGATGAAGCTCATCTAAAAGAGCAAAAAGAGACAAAAATAGTGCGGAAAGTAAAAAGGCTCTGCTCCTGGTAATCCTGTGGTTTATGTGGGAAAAGGAGCGAAAAGTCAAAAACGCAAAAACGGCGTATTCTACAAAGTGAGCCAGCTTATCAAAGAGCAGAAACCTGAATTCGGGTGCTTTCAGGTTGGGAATTGAGGACATAAGGATAATGGCCGTAGCATAGGCGACGGCTGGCAGGTGGTACACCAAAAACCACCTTATCCGGCTATTTTGTCTATGAACTTCAGTCATTCACCGCATCGGTAAGAAAAATGAGGGTGATGGTCAAGGGAAACATGCTCTTATAGTCGGCGACAGAGGGCGGTAGGACTACTCTCAGCTATCCCATCCCCTTGCAATATAGGGATTTGAAGCGGGCAAGCGAGACCGAGACGTTTTTGGCGTCCGGTTTTGACAAAGCCCTATCTTGCTCGGTGGTAGTGTTTTTTGTAGAATTTATGGGAGTATTGTCATAGTTTTGTAATCGAGAATATGAGCAACTTGTCGACAGAACCCTTGACTCCTGTTCAAAAACTGCGCATAGCACTGGTGTCTTTTGCCATCGTTGTCTTTTCAGGGACACTCGGATTCATATTACTTGAGCAAATGGCTCCCCTGGATGCCCTCTACATGACGATCATAACCCTTTCCACAGTGGGATTCCGTGAGGTAGCGCCGCTCCATCCCTACGGCAAGATATTTGTCATTTTGCTAATCGTTTTCGGGGTTGCTCTGGCTGGTTTTACCGCTTCAGTGATCGGTCAACTCGTGGTCGAGGGTGAGTTCAAGGAGATATTCGGAAGGAGAAAAATGGAAAACAAGATACGCAAGATGTCCGGGCATTATATCATCGTTGGCTACGGCCGCGTTGGCCGTCAGGTAGCTCAGGAGTTCAAAAAGAGACAAGTCTCCTTTGTTGTCATCGAGAAACGTGACGAGGACGCGAGTCGTCTCTTATCGGAAGGCTTATTGTTCATCCAGGGGGAAGCCACCGATGATGAGGTTCTAAGGCGGGCCGGGATTGAATCGGCTAAAACCCTTATTTCCACCTTACCCGATGAGGCTCAGAATGTCTATCTCACTTTGACCGCCCGTGACATCAACAAAGACCTCAACATTATTGCTCGGGCCGACTTCGAAGAGGGCGAAAAAAAACTGCTTCGCGCCGGGGCAAACCATGTGGTTTCGCCGCATGTACTGGGTGGCCAGCGGATGGCGATGGCTTCCCTGCGGCCGAATGTCGTAGATTTCATGCACACCACCGCGCTGGGGGAGGGCGGACTGTCAATTGAGGAGGTAGTCATACCGGAAAACTGCCGTCTGGAAGGCAAGACGTTTGTAGAATCACAGCTCAAGAAGGAATACGGTGTGACAATTATCGGCATCAAGAAATCCCGCGGGAGTATGACTATTGCGCCCGGTCCCGAAACTATCCTGAATGAATCCGATATACTGGTGCTGATCGGCCCTACCGAAGGTCTGGAGCGCTTGAGCCGGGCATTGAATTAGCGGTTGATCTTCGATAAAAGGCCATTTCCCTTGCACCACCGGTGTAGATTCTCTTGTGTAAATTTGGGGATTTTGGATAAAACTTTATTGGTCGGATTCCGAGTCCGCCTGCAAGATGTAAGGCACGATCCCTGCGATCCTGCCAAGCGAATACTTCCAGCGAGACAAAAGGCAGGAGCATGGTGCTCCTGTCCCACTGCTTCTGCTACGAAGATTTTGACCGACTAAGCTTTCCCCGCGCTTCTGCCTTCCGAATTTGTTATATTATAAATATATGAACCAGCGTGTACCAAAGGTAGTGTCATTTCAGACGGTTGGGTGCCGGCTGAATCAGTATGAGACGGAACGGATGGCCGCCCAGTTGTATCCGTACGGCTTCAGGCGTGCCCGAAGTCGTGAAGCTGCCGACCTTTACATTATTAATACTTGCACCGTTACTCACCGCGCCGACTCTGACTGCCGGTATCTTATCCGACGGGCGGCACGCGAAAACCCGAACGGACGAATTGTGGTCGTCGGCTGCTATGTGGAACATGAACCGGAACGAATTGCCGGTATGGATGGGGTAGACGTCATTATTAAAAACAGCGAGAAAGATGCTATCGCCGAGATCCTTCCGCGCCGCCTCCCCGATCTATTTAACGGCGAGCCCGACAAAAGCTGCTCGACTGTCTTGACTGATTTTCACCAGCGCAATCGAGCCTGGATCAAGATATCCGACGGCTGCAACCAGCGCTGCTCATTTTGCATTGTCACCATTGTTCGCGGAGACCTGGTAAATCGTCCAGCCACTGAGATTATTGAAGAGATCAACAATCTGGTTGACAATGGATATCAGGAGGTTGTGCTCACCGGAGTGAACATGGGATACTATAAGGACCCTGTCGTCCAGCCGCCGGTGAAGAATCTGGCTTCGTTGTGTGAGACGATTATGGATGAGACTGACTTATACCGGCTTCGCCTGTCATCAATTGAGCCGCAAATGATCTCCGATGAACTGATTGAGGTATTTGCCAGGTCCAAGGGCCGAATCTGCCGTCATTTTCATCTGCCACTGCAGTCAGGGTCGTTGCCGATTCTCAAACTGATGCGCCGCCCATACGATCCTGAAACGTATGTCAGGAAAGTCTCGGCGATTAAGGAAGCTGTACCCGGCACGATTATCGGAGCTGATGTCATTGTCGGCTTTCCCGGTGAGACCGAAGAGGATTTCGAACGGACGCGTCGCTTGTGCGGGTCGGGAGGGATTGATTATCTGCACGTGTTCAGTTACTCCGACCGCCCGGGGACAGACGCCGCTGAAATGAACGGCAAACTGAACCCCAACGTCATCAAAGAGCGCAACACCGTTTTGAGTCGCGTCTCAAAAGAACTTCGTCTCAAATCCCATCAGCGCCAGATTGGGAAGACGCTGGAGTTCATCTCCGAGCAGAAGCGAATGGCCGAGGGGTTTCACTGGGGGATTTCAGACAACTACCTGCGCGTCAAGCTTCCCGGTTGGACAAATGGGGGCAAGGAGATCGTCAGGGTTAAGATCACGGCTGCCCACGAAGACTACATGGAAGGTGATATCGTTGCGTCGTAGGAGTGCTCGCATAACCTTTCTTTCCGTTTACTCTTCACACGACCTCTTGCACAGAAGGGGCTCACTTATTTCCCTCCAGGCCGGAAAATAATTCTTGCTCGTCATTGAATAATTAAACAGGCGCAGCTCTCTCTCTCGGCCTAACCCTGTTTCATCCAACGAGATACAGCCCGGGCTCCACCTGTGGCACAGGGGTTGCTTGAGAATGTGATGGGGAAAATAGTAGTGCGTGGAGTTTATGCGTGACTGACGAGCAGAAAAATAAAGAGGATGCCGAGGCGAAAGAGCCTCAAGAAAAGAAAGCCAGCCTGATGGAGGGCGCCATGGTTAAGTACATCCTCTTTGGTGTAGCCGGGATCGTATTGGTTATAGGTATTGCCTTTGCGACTCTCCTGTTTATGGGTGGCACAAAATCGGAATCGGTGCCGGAGGACGCCCGAAGAGAGACTGCCGAGGTCGATGCCTTTAATGCACAGGACAGTCCTCACGAACCTGAAAGCCTTGCGCTTGAAGAGCTCGATCAGAGTGTGATCGACATGATAATGGAGAACCTGGCCGTTCTCGACTATGAGCCCAAGCCGAGTGACTTAGAAGAGAATGAGGCCGGCATGTCGGTCGAGGACTCCGTTGAGGCCGTCAACTGGCTCCAGCAGGAAAAAACTGCTCTGTCTCAAAAAGAGAATGAGCTTGACACCCGCCAGAGAGAATTAGAGCGGCTTGATAAGCAGGTTACCCAGAAAATCCTGCGGATTGAGCAGGTGGAATCGGCTCGCGTTGCCAGCCTGGCTAAGCTGTATGACGGGATGGACTCACGCGCCGTGGCCAAGTTGATGGCCAACCTTGATGATGAAACCGTGGTGTCCATACTGCCCCGGATGAAGATCAAAAACGCTTCGGCAGTGCTGCAATTGCTGCCGCCTCGCCGCGCCGCCAAGTTATCAAAACGAATGATAACAATTGCTGAGAAATAAAGATGCTTAATCCCGGCAATCAGATATTCGACCTGTTACTGGGCGATGTCGACCCTCCCTGCCTACAGCAACAACCTGAAGTGGGTGACGGGATTGAAAATCCGTACTTCAGTGTCGTATTCACCAACATGCTGGGTATGGTTAAACCAACCTACGACACGACAAACCCGCCGAACGGAGCGGCGCTATCGGTCGGCGAAGAGAGTCTGTTGCCTTCCCCTGATGAATTGATTGCAGAAGCTCACTCCAAAGTTACGTTTCGCCACGGGGACGGTCTGCAAATCCCTCTGAGGGCGCTTACAACCAGCGAGTACGTTAGCACCATGCTTTCTCTACAGCCGCTGGACGTGGAACCGGGGACGTACAAAATACTGGACTCGTCTCTGCAAGGCGATGTCTTGCACGTGACGGTTGCAAACGATAGTAACAAATCCAATATCTTCGGCATTACAATACCTCTGGAGCAACTGAAGCGCGGTATGGCTCCGAAAGTTATGCAAATCCCCGGACAGAATCCGGGTGAGCAGGATTCGCCAACCGTCAACCAGCCAGAGAGTAGGGTTGACCTGAATGTGTCGCGAAATGTCACACAGAACCTGGTCGAACAGGAATCGTTCAAGTGGCAAGAGCTAAGACTTGAGCAGTACCTCTCGAAGCTAAACCTTAAAGCAATTGAGATCATGCCCGCCCGCAAGCCAATGGAAGCTGAGTCGCCGGCGGAAGCGATAAGACTCACTATCATTGCTGACGACGCGGGGAAGAAGATTGTGATCCGAAGCTATCCCGTCAAGAAAGACTTGCAAGTTTGGCGCGAAGAGAACCCAAGTGGTTTGAAGGTGGGAAGAGGCCAACGAAGTATTGGTAGGATGGCGGCCGTGGGTGACGACGCTGCTACAAAGGCGCAGGCTGATCCTGTCACTGACCCTCCGCAGGTATTCACGAAAATTACTCCGGCATCCAGGAATCAATACCGGTTTCAAGATGATTTCTCATTTGAAAATCTCAAAGTTTCCAGTAATCGAAACGAATCAAGCTCCACCTTGGAAAAGGTGGAGACATACACCGTTTTTGAAAAACTGACCCCTGATGCTGAAGTTGGACATCGCCGGCTTGACATTCAGCCGGTCCGGTTCACGCTGCCCGACAACATCAAAACAGCGCTCAAGCCCAACGGCCAGACAGTGACGTTGCGGATTGAACCGGAACATCTCGGCCCGGCAAAGTTGAGCCTGACCATGTACAGTGACAAGCTGCGGGCTCGCGTGGTTGTTAATGACATTCCGGCTAAGATAGCTGTTGAAGCGTCACTTCATCGTCTCGTGGAGCAGTTATCTCGGGCCAATATCGAAGTCGATCACATCGTGGTGACCGTTGGGGGCAAGAGCGCCCGCGACGGAGTTTTTGAGCGCCGCCCGCAGTGGCGTTACCACGCGAACCGGTTTGGAAGGTTCAACCTCGACAAGGTTTTCAACTCCGGACAGCAGGCTGCAGTGCCGGCATCGGTCCCGCGATCGGTGTCGTACGTGGGAGCCGACGGGGTAAATCTGTTAGCGTAGGAGAAAAGTATTATGGGTCCCGTATTACCAGTTCAGACCGGCTCCGCCGGAGCGCCAGCGGCCACAGGCAGCTTGCAGTCGCTCGGCAAGGATGACTTTCTGCAACTGCTGGTTACGAAGCTGCAGAATCAGGATCCCTTGAAGCCGATGGATGACGAAGATTTCATTGCCCAGTTGGCGCAGTTCTCCAGCCTGGAGCAGATGAGCAATATCGCTGAAGCCATCGCCGAGGCTAATCAGTTGGGTTATGTGCAAATGCAATCGCTCAATAATGCCATGGCGGCAGGTTTCGTCGGGAAAGATGTCAAGGCCACCTATAGCGGAATCTATATCGAGGGTGACAACTCACCCCAGATATCTTACACCATGCCGAACTACGCCTGCGAAGCCAAGTTCACCATCAAAGACGAGGCTGGTAACGTCGTGGCAACGCTGACCCAGGAGGACGTCAGCCCCGGTTCACACACTTTTACCTGGGATGGCAAGGACGATCTCGGCAACCGAGTAGAGGAGGGATACTACTTTGTCGAGGCCGTCGCAACGGACGCCTCCGGTGACACATTCACGCCCGACCTGTCGCTGGTGGGAACGGTCGAAGCTATCATCTACCGGGATGGCCTGGCCTACCTGAGAGTGCAAGGCGTGGAGATTCCGCTTGGCGATATAACGGCCATAGGTGAAAAAGGAGCTTTTACCGACGACGGTTAGGCATGCTGCCAATGTGAAGGTAACCCGAAACGACAGGATTAAAGATGAATACGGGTCAACAGTTGAGAATTAACTGCCATCAAAAGCCGGTCGATTTGATTGAGCTATCTCAGCGCCAAAACCGGATACAATCCGAAAAAAAGGCTCTCGGAGCCTCTTTCAGGGAGATGTTCTCGAAAGAGATGGCGGCTTTTTGTAAACTCAGCTTTTCTCGTCATGCTCACGAGAGAATGTATTCCCGTGGCATTGAACTGTCCGAGGAAAGCTTGAATGGCATCGCTGCGGCGATTGATAAAGCACAATCGAAGGGTTCCAAAGAGATGCTTATCCTAACCGACGAAGCAGCCTTTGTCGTTTCCGTAGACAACCGAACGATCATAACGGCTTTTGACCGCGACAACCTTCGTCAGGGAGTTGTCACTTCGATCGACTCGGCGGTGATAGTGTGAGAATGAAAGTGATAGAGCAACTAATAACAAACACCTGGGCTGGACTCCATGATGATGGAGAGGCCCTGCGTAACAGCAGGAGGTAACTGAACTATGATGGCATCACTGTTTGCCGGTGTATCCGGCCTGAAGAACCATCAGGTCAAGATGAATGTGATTGCGAACAACATCGCGAACATCAACACCATCGGCTTCAAAACCAGTCGCGTGAATTTTCAAGAAGCGCTGGTACAGACCTACAAGGGGGCTGGGCGACCCTCTTCAATCTCCGGCGGCACCAACCCCATCCAATTGGGGCTGGGCATGCAGGTGGGGACGGTTGACAATCTCTTCCAGCAGGGGGGACTGGAGCTGACCGGCCAGATAACGGACCTGGCCATTCAGGGTTCGGGCTTCTTCATCTTGGGCGATACCAACGGCAACAAGTTTTACACCCGCGCCGGCGCCTTTGGGTTCGACGGCAACTCCAACATGGTGGACTTGGCCACGGGCCTGTATGTGTTGGGGAAGATGGCTGATTCGTCAGGAGAGATTCCCTCATTGTCGACAATCGGACAGATAACGCTGCCATTCGGGCAGCAGGATCCGGCCAGAGCCACCGAGACGGTCTGGCTGGCCAATAACCTCAATGCCGCGGCCACCGACTCCAAAGCTACGCCGTCGCAAACTGGCACCTCCAATATCACGGTCGTGTCTGGAACGGCTGTGGATGGAGTAGGGGGAAGGCACACGATTACCATAACCGGCAGTCAGGCACAGAACGCCTCCTATACGAGCGCTCGAAACGGTCTCGGCCTGACCAACACCCTGGGCAGCCTCGGCGTCACTGATTTTTCCGACTGGACTTTGACTGTTGACGGTTCAAGAGTGGAAACGATCTCCGGCCTTACGGTCGACTCGACCTTAGAGGACCTCATCAGTTCCATTAATCAAATCTCAGGACTGAGTGCGGAACTGACCGCCCTCGGCGAGGTCATCATAACCCGCGACAAAGCTGGGTCGCCCTTAGACTATGGCTTTATGTCGTCAGCTTCGGCGGCTGGCAATATCGTTGACCAGATCTTTACTTTTGGGTCGCCGCCGGGAACGACCTTCACCTCGGCCGGCGGAGCCGCAACCACCTTTGTAGCGACCGATACCTTTACCCCCTCCAAGGGCATTGGTGCCGCAGCCGGGCCGGTCGTCACCACGCTCGAACTGGTCGTTTCTGATGAGACCGGTCTTGTCACAGGACTGAGTGGCCTGGGTGGTGGTGGTGTCCAGATCACCGCTGGCATCGGCGGCCTGAGCGCCACCGGCGTGGGAAGTGAACTGATAATTGACACCGCCGATACCATCCACACCACGTCTATCAACGTCTTTGACTCCCAGGGCGGGAGACACACCCTATCTATCGAGTTCTTCAAATCTATCGTGCCGAACCGATGGGAGTGGACGGTCAACATGCTGGGTACCGAAAGGATTGTCTCTGGTGGTACCGGCTACGTTATGTTCAACCCGGATGCATCCCTGAATACCTTCGCTTACAACGGAGGGGTGGAGTCAACCTCGATCGATCCCAATAGCGGAGCTGATAACATTTCGGTTACTTTCAACGCAGGAACTGTCTTCAACTTTGATGGGCTGACCGGCTTTGCCACGGGTACTCACACCGCATCTATCATACGTCAGGACGGCTACGGGCTGGGGATCCTGGAAAAGATTGCTATCGATCAAACGGGAAACATCTCCGGCATCTTTTCCAACGGCATAAACCGCGTTCTGGCTCAGATCATGTTGGCCGATTTCACCAACCAGGCCGGATTGCGCAAAGCTGGGAAGTCGATGTATCAAGTGACTGCTAACTCCGGGGCGGCTATTGAGGGCGTTGCCGGTTCAACGATTTCGGGACAGATATTCTCGGGCGCGCTGGAGTCATCGTCGGTGGACATCGCCCAGGAATTTACCGGCATGATCACCGCTCAGCGTGGGTTCCAGGCCAACGCCCGGATTATCACTACCTCGGACAGCTTGCTTGATGAATTGGTAAACATAAAGAGATAAAGAGTAGATGATTAGAGTCAACCGATTGGACGGTTCCGCACTGGTAATCAACGCGGACCTGATTGAGTTCGTGGAAGCAATACCCGAGACCATTGTTTGCCTGACAACCGGCAAGAAAATAATGGTGAAGGAAACAATTGACGACATCATTAATCAGGTGGCTCAATTCAAGCGAATGTCCGCTATCCGGACACAAGCTTGGGATACCTCCACAACTGAGGATGGGAGTTGACCATGGCCAACGAAGAAGACAAAACTGTCGTTAAGACGGACGGTCAGGCTGACGATTCCGCGGACAAGAGCAAGTCGGGGAAAGCCGTTGGCTCCAAGAAGCTGCTTCTTTTCGGCGGCATTGGGGCGGGCGCGATTGTACTGGGCGTCGTCCTGGCGGTGTTTGTCATTAAGCCGATGACCTCCGGGTCCGGTGGTGGCGGCGGTGAGCAGGCTGAAACGACCCAGGCTGAATCGTCCGAGCACGATATCAAGGGCAAGCCGGAGCAACACAAGCCAAAGAAAAAGAAACACAGCAGCCACGGACAGGTATCGTCGGATATCTACGCCATAAAGGATATCGTCATCAACCCGGCTGGTACCGGCGGGACACGCTTTCTTTCGGTCTCCTTTGCCTTTGAATTGGAATCTGAGGAATTGAAGGCAGAGTTTGATGCGCGGGGGGCGGTGATCCGCGATGCCCTGATTACTATTCTGTCCTCCAGGACGATAGCACAGTTGACCGACCCCAAGCAAAAGGAGATTGTCCGCTACCAGATTAAGAAGCGGGTTTCGGATCTGATGAAAACCGACAAGTTGGCTGGGGTCTACTATACCGATTTCGTGCTGCAATAAGGAATACACAAAATGGCCAAGATCCTCACCCAGGACGAAATCGATGCCCTGCTGACGACAGTGTCAGCGGGCGAAGAGGAATCGGAAGAAGAGAGTTTCGACGATAAAAAGCTGCGCTCGATTATCGCCTATGACTTTCGGCATCCCAATCGTGTCTCTAAAGACCAGATCCGTACGCTGGAAAACATGCACGACAATTTTGCCGGCCATTACGGGTCGACGTTGTCGGCCATGCTCCGCTCCATTGTTGACGTCGACCTGGTTTCGGTTGACCAGATAACGTACTCGGAATTCATTATGTCTCTGGTGACGCCCTCCTGCACCTATACGTTTGCGGCACCGCCCCTTGACGGGGTCAGCCTGATCGACTTTAACCCTACCCTCACCTTCTCCTTTATCGACCGCATCTTCGGCGGCAACGGAAAGCTCCTTGAGACGGAACGAGAACTGACCGGAATAGAGCGGACCGTGATGGGTCGGCTGGTGGCGAAGTTGTATCGGGACATGGAGCGGGCGTGGGAAAACATCGTCAAAATCGCCGTTGAGCAAAAGAGCTTTGAGACTAACCCGCAGTTCATTCAGATCGTACCGCCCGGGGAAACGGTGGTGGTGGTTTCTTTTCAGGTCAAGGTTTTTCAGTCAACGGGGCTGTTGACCATCTGTTATCCCTATGTTTCCCTGGAACCAATCATAACAAAACTGTCGGCACAAAACTGGATCGACGCCACCAAAAGGAAGAATCTGGAAAGCGACCGCGAACTCAATTTTGATAACCTTTCTCCAGTCAACACCGACGTGACGGCCGTGCTTCTGCACACCAGCCTCAGGGTGCGCGATTTCATGAAACTCAAACAGGGGGATATCATTCCCTTTGAGAGGAAGATCAATCTACCCATAGATATCTATATCAACAGGAAAAAAAAATTCGTGGCAAGACCGGGATTGTCGGGAAAGAAGCGCGCCTTTCAGGTGCTTGAAGAGTGTGATGATTTGTCGAAGGAGAGTTGATACATGGCGGATGAAAAACAGATAGAGTCCCAAAACGACCTTGAAAAGTCCGAAGACCAGGCGGCCCAGTCGCAGGAAATTGCCGAAGCCGTGGCTGACCAGCCCTCTGGTAATCAGCCCGCCGAAAGTGATTCCGCCGGACAGGAGTCCGACAGCGAAGAGCCTGTCAGTGAAGAGGTCGTCAGCGAGGCCGGTGACGTCCCCGAGGAACTACAACCGAAAGAGGATTTGAAGGTAATTAACGAAGGGGATGTTCCCGAAGGTGACGCCGAGGCAGCCATGTTGACCATGCTGGAGGACCTGCCGAAAGAGGAGTCTGAAGCCTCGCCGGAAGAGATCGACTTTGACAAAGCATCGGTCGCCAAGGCAGAGTTTCAGCAACTATCGCAGCCGGCCGGACAACCGGAGTCAAAGAATATTGATCTGCTGATGGACATCAACCTCCCGATGTCGATTGAACTGGGGCGAACGAAGTTGTCCATTGCCGATATCCTGGGACTCGGGCCAGGTTCGGTAGTGGAGCTTAACAAACTGGCCGGTGAACCGGTTGACGTCTTGGTCAACTACAAGATCGTAGCCAAAGGCGAGGTGGTCGTCATTGACGAGAACTTTGGTGTCCGAATTACGCAATTGATGACGTCGGAAGAGAGGTTGAAGCTGCTTGGAGAAGAACAGTAAACAACGGAGGCGTCGGTCTCTGATAGTCGTTGCCATCATCGCGGTTATAGCTCTCGGAGGCCTGCTGGCTGTCAACAGCGACCGGGCTGTGGCCGATGGCCGGAATAACGGCGAGCGCCTTGCCTCAGCGATAGAAAACGAAGGCGGCGCCCAGCAGCCGGGTCCACCCTTTTACACGTCCGCCCTACCTTCCCTGGCACGGATGACAGGGGCACTCCTGGTCGTCATCATTTGCATCTACGTAGGCCTGTATCTGTTAAAGCGCATGACGATGAGACGGTATTCCGCAAACGGACGACAGCACCTGCTGGAGGTATTGGCCACTACCTGTGTGGCCCCCAAAAAGACAGTTTCGCTCATCAGAGTCGCTGATAAAGCGGTACTGGTCGGCATGACCGACAGTCAGATGTCGTTTCTCACGGAACTTGACCGTGACCAGACGGCGGAAATCGTGACGGCTCAAAGTGAAGAAAAGGAGACGGACCGTTTTGCGCAGTTGCTCAAATCGGTGTCACACCGGGTAAGACAAGTTAGCGTGAAAAAGAAACGAACTGCCCTTGAGACGCAGCCGGTACGGCCGGTCAACTGAGCAAGTTGGTAGGTAGCCCACCGGCCGGGTGACCTACCCCCAGTGGCGGGCGGTGGGTTCCTGAGATGCAACATGGACGTTGCGAATCGAATATGAAAGACATAGGAATGCGTAACACAATCAAAGTCATTTTGCTGGCCGCAGGCCTTCTGCTGGTTGTAGCCGGTAGCACCGCCGCGCAAACCATTCCCAAAGTGTCGGTACAGGTAGGGGAAGTAGAGGAGCCGTCCGACCTCTCCACCACCCTCCAGATTATTATCCTGATGACGGTGCTGGCGCTGGCCCCGTCCATTCTCATCATGATCACGTCGTTTATCCGGTTTGTCGTGGTGCTGTCCTTTTTGAGACATGCTATGGGTATTCACCAGGCGCCGCCGAATCAGCTTCTGGTGGCGCTGGCTATGATTCTGACGTTCTTTGTTATGGCACCGGTAATTAACCAGGCCTACTCTGAAGGGATAAAACCCTACCTTGACAAAGAAATAGGCCGGGAAGAGGTGATCGAGAAAAGTGTCGGGCCGTTTAGAAAGTTCATGCTGGCACAGACGAGGGAGAAGGACCTGGCTCTGTTTGTCAATATCGCTAAGCTCGATCAACCGGACAACGCCGACGATGTTCCCCTGCACGTGCTGGTGCCCGGCTTTGTCATCTCAGAGTTAAGAACCGCCTTTCAGATTGCCTTTGTGTTGTTCATCCCATTCCTGGTCATTGACATGGTGGTTGCATCAGTGCTGATGTCAATGGGCATGATGATGCTGCCGCCGATTATCGTCTCCCTGCCGTTTAAGATACTGTTGTTTGTGCTCGTTGATGGTTGGTATCTGCTGGTGAAATCACTGGTGGAATCTGTACACGTATAGAAAGGAAAGACCCATGTCATCTCAAATGGTAGTTGCCATAGGCCGTGAGGCGTTGGTTACAACGTTGATGATATGCGGGCCGATGCTGTTATTCGGCCTGGTCGTGGGCTTGGCCGTGTCCATCTTTCAGGCCGTCACCCAGATCCACGAAATGACCCTGACGTTTGTGCCCAAGATTCTGGCAGTGGCGCTGGCTCTTCTGATATTTCTGCCCTGGATGATAAACATGGCCACCGACTTTGCCCGCCACATGTTCGACCTGGTGCCGACACTGGGCGGCTGACGCTCCCCAGAAACACGTCTTCTGAACTTTTTTCCACCAGCCCTGGTAAACTTTTCCACAACGAGGGCGCCCTCTCGTTGGCCGATAACGAAGCTCGTTCGTAATTCCCTGTCATTCAAGGAAATAAAAGTGGCCCGGCCACCGTTTCATTCCGGCACACGGTTTGAGACAGTCTTAAGTCGATAGACCAGAAGTGTAGGAATACAGCATTGTTTGAGTTCATACATTACGGACCCGGTCAGCTACAGCTCTTTTTACTCATAGTCCTGCGAGCCTCCGGGCTTTTCATCATGGCCCCGGTGGTCAGTCACAAGACAATTCCTGTTCTCATAAAGATCGGTGTGCTGTTGTCGCTGTCGCTGCTTCTCGTTCCAACTATAAGTGCTTCTACACTTCCACAGATTGAATCCTTCTGGCAGTTGGCCGGGCTGGCCTTTAAGGAAATACTGGTCGGAGTCATAATCGGATTGTTGTTTCGCCTTCTTTTCATGGGAGCCAAAACGGCGGGCGCATTGATCGGGTATCAAATGGGGTTTGCCATCGTAAGTATGCCTGACATTGAAGAGGGTGGGCAGATCGCCATTATGGGCAGCTTCTGGTTCCTGGTTGCGATGCTGGTCTTCCTGAGCATTGATGGACATCATCTGGTCCTGACTGCTTTTGCCGACAGTTACGAAGTTATTCCTCCGGGCGTAGTCGGCCTAGCATCCTCGGTAGGCGAGCTTGTAATCAAATACACCGCCTACGTTTTTGTTATTGCCCTCAAAATGGCTGCGCCGGTGATGATAACCCTGTTTTTGACCGACGTTGCACTCGGCACAATCGCCAAAACAATGCCCACAATGAATGTGTTTTTTGTCGGCTTCCCGATAAAGATCGGCGTCGGGTTGATTGTCATGGCCATGTCGCTGCCGATTTTCTCCTATGTCCTGGAAAAGGGGATGATGTATCTGGACAATGAATTGAGACTGGTTTTTGCCGCTATGGGAAGGGCATAAGGCACCATGCCGGAGCAGGATTTTCAGGAAAGAACAGAAAAAGCAACGGTGCGGCGGCGCCGGAAAGCGCGCGAGGAGGGACAGGTTGCGCGTTCGATGGAAATCAACGCCGGCGGCGTCATCTGTCTGGGGTTCCTCACCCTTTACCTGATGGGCCCGCACGTGGGTGCACAGCTCATGCAGTTGATGAGCCACACCATGGTGAACGCTCCCATCATCGCCGCCGCCGACCCCACCTTCCTGAAAGTCTTCGGCGATAGCATGCTGAGGTTTTTCACAATTCTGATGCCGGTCTTTGCCGTGATGACGGTGGTTGCATTTGGCGTCAATGTGGCGCAGGTCGGCTTTATGGTCACTCCCAAGTCGATTGAACCGAAACCCGAAAAGCTCAATCTCGTCAAGGGGCTCAAGCGGATTCTCTCGCTCAAGTCGCTGGTGACGCTGATACGAGATACCTTGAAGCTGGTGATTGTGGGGTTTGTCGCCTATCTGGCGATCAAGAGCGAGTTTGAATCCTTTTTCCTCTTGCCGGACCAGACTGTTTCCCAACTGGCCGTGGCTATGGGCAAACTGGCGCTCATGCTGGCTTTGAAGATCGGCCTGGTCATTCTGGTGCTGGCCGTTCTGGATTACCTCTACCAGAAGTATGAGTTTGAAAAATCGATTCGGATGTCCAAACAGGACCTTAAAGACGAATACAAGGATACCGAGGGGTCGCCACAGTTGAAAGCACGTGTGCGGCAACTGCAAAGAGAGATGTCGCGCAGCCGTATGATGAAAGCCGTGCCGACGGCTGACGTGGTGGTAACCAACCCGACCGAGGTTGCGGTGGCGCTGAAGTACGAGCCGGAAGAGATGAAGGCGCCCTATGTAGTAGCCAAGGGCGAGCGGCTGATCGCCCAGAAGATCCGAGAGCTTGCCCGGGAGCATGATATACCGGTGGTCGAAAACAGATCTTTAGCCCGGGCTCTGTTCAAAATGTGCGACGTCGGCCAGATGGTTCCCATGAATCTCTATCGGGCCGTGGCGGAGGTACTGGCCTACGTTTACCGCCTGAAGGGGAAGGTGCTGAGTTAGTATGGCGCAGCCGCTTGTAAAACAAACGCTGTTTGAGAAGGTCGTTTCACGCTCCGATATCGTCCTCGCTTTAGGCGTCATCGCTATCATTGGCGTTCTGGTAATCCCTATTCCGACCGCCCTGTTGGACTTTGCGCTGGCTTTCAACATCACCTTCTCTCTCGTGGTGCTGTTGACGACACTGTATGTGATCCGTCCGCTGGACCTGTCGGTCTTTCCGGGGATGCTGCTGATTGTCACCCTGATGCGGCTGGCCTTAAACGTTGCCTCCACCCGGTTGATTCTCGGGCAGGCCTATGCCGGCGAGGTCATTAACTCCTTCGGGAACTTCGTCGTTCAAGGAAATTATGTCGTCGGATTTATTGTTTTCGTCATTCTGGTCATAATCCAGTTTGTCGTCATCACCAAGGGAGCCGTGCGTATTTCCGAAGTGGCGGCCCGGTTCACGCTGGACGCCATGCCGGGCAAGCAAATGGCAATCGATGCCGATCTCAACGCCGGTATCATCTCCGAGGAAGAAGCCCGAGCGCGCCGCCAGGAAATCTCCCGCGAAGCTGATTTCTATGGCGCTATGGACGGTGCCTCCAAGTTCGTGCGCGGGGACGCCATCGCCGGTATCCTCATCACGCTGATTAACATCATCGGCGGGTTCATCATCGGCATCGCTATCAATGATATGAGCCTTTCCGAGGCCATGCGCACCTACTCACTCCTTTCGATAGGCGACGGCCTTGTGACGCAGATTCCTGCCCTGCTGGTTTCCACGGCGTCGGGTATCATCGTCACGAGGGCGGCGTCAACTTCCAACATGGGAGCCGATCTAGCCAGCCAGCTCACCCGCCAGCCGCGGGCGATCCTGGTAACGGCGCTGGTGCTGTTCATCTTCGGGCTACTACCCGGTATGCCGACTCTAACCTTCATGGTTCTTGGCACGGCAGTGGGCAGCGTGGGGTATATGGCCGGCCAAGTGAAAAGGAGAAAAGCCAAGGAGGTTGAGGAATCAGAGAAGAAAAAAGCCGAACAGGCCCGGCAGCCCCAGGAGCGCACGGAGGATATGTTGAAGATCGACACTCTCGGCCTGGAGATCGGCTACGGACTGATACCTCTGGTCGACCCCAATCAAGGAGGCGATCTGCTCAATCGCATTGCCACTATTCGCAAGCAACTGGCAGCCGAGTTGGGTATTATCGTGCCGCCGGTTAGGATACGCGACAACGTACAACTAAGTCCGAATGATTACCAGATTAAGGTCAAGGGGATAAAGGTCGCCGGCTACGAGCTGATGCTTGACCACCTTCTCGCCATCAACCCCGGTTTTGTAAAAGAAAAGCTTGACGGCTTCGACACCAGAGAACCTGCCTTCTCCCTTGCGGCAACCTGGATTATCCCCGGCCTGAAAGAGGTCGCCGAAGCCAAGAGCTTTACTGTGGTCGAGCCATCGGCGGTGCTGGCCACGCATCTTACGGAAATCATTCGCGCCTCCGCGGCCGAGATACTTACCCGCCAGGATATCCAGCATCTGGTCAACACCCTCAAGGAGGACTATCCGGCATTGGTCGATGCCGTTATCCCTGAGGTCGTTCCGCTGGGAACGCTGCAGAAGGTCCTGCAGTCACTGTTGAAAGAACGAGTTCCGGTGCGTGACCTGGCGGCAATAGTTGAAACCGTCTCCGACTACATCGGCGTGACCAAGGAGAGCGATGTCCTCTCGGAGTACGTCCGTATGGCGCTCAAACGTCAGATAACGGAGATGTACAAAGACAAGGGAGGTCTGATCAACGTTTTCACCATTGATCCGGCGGTCGAACAAGCCCTCTCGGATTCCATCCAGAATACCAAACAGGGGCTGATGCTGGCAGTGGAACCGGCCATGTCGGAAGTTCTGCTGGAGAAAATCGGTGAGCAGGTAAGCGCGATGGAGAATGCCGGGCAGACGCCCGTCTGTCTCTGTTCACCGAACATTCGCCTGGCTCTCCGCCGACTGGTGGAGGCAAAGTATCCCAACTTGGCGGTGATTTCATACAATGAGCTTCTTGTTGAAGCAGAAGTTGTCTCCAGCGGAATGGTGAGGTTGCAAGATGATAATTAAGTCGTTTGCGGCTGACTCGGTCGCGTCTGCCTTGAAGAAGGTGCGGCAGGAAATGGGTCGCGACGCTATCGTGCTGCGAACCCGTCAGGTGCCGGCAGGCACCAGCCGCGAAAGAATCGAAATAACGGCCTGCATCGACAAGCCAACCGTGGGCCGCGTGGAGGCTATCATAGACGACACTCCTGCGTCCAAGCTGTCTTTTATCGAAAACGTCGGCATCAACCTTGGCAGTAGAATCAAACCGGTTGACCGAAATCTCGACCGGCTTCTCCAACCAGAGCCTCAACTCAATTCGGATCAGGATCAGTTCGACGGCTTTCAGGAGGTCTACGGATGCCTACAGGAAGCCGATTTGCCTGACGCGTTTATCGAGCGGCTTATGGCCAGTGTGATTGAAGAATACGACCAATCCAGTGATATCATAACGTTCGCAAGGGGAAAGCTCGTTGAGTATCTCTCTTCGCTGATGCTACCCGGCTTGAGTTTCAAACCGGGGGACAGGCTGCTCTTTCTTGGTCCAGCTGGAGCCGGCAAATCTTCCGTAATGGGGAAACTGGCTACCAGGTTAGTGACGCAGGATAAGCAAAAAGTCAATCTGGCGGGCATCGATTATTCCAAAATAGCAGCCCACGAAGAACTGGCCAGCTACGCCGAAATCCTCCGGGTCAAAGTATCAGACCCTCTGACCGATCCGGCACCCGACGGCAGTGGGTCCGACTACATAACCCTCATAGATGGCCCCGCTCTGCCGACTGATCCGGAGAAGATGGCAAAATTGCAAGTGAAGATCGAGCGGATCAATCCCGGCTACCGCTTGGCCGTCTTTTCTGCTCTCACTCGCTCCAGCGATGTTGAGGAACTGGCCACACGAATGCTGCCGCTGGAACCGACTCACCTGGTGATGACCATGCTCGACCAGACTCACCGTTATGGATCGGCGGTGGCGGCGGCCCAAGCGCTGGGAATCAAGATAGCTTTTGTTACAAACTCTTCGGGCGGAGTGGGACAAATCAAAGCTCCTGATCCCAATGCACTTGCCCACTCCGCCATTAGCGAACTAAATACGGGGGTGAGCTTTGAATAAGCTACGGCTTGTGGCTGCACCGCAAGGTCCTGAAAAACGCTCCACAGCGAAGATTGTCTCTGTCCTTTCCGGCAAAGGAGGCGTCGGCAAAACCGTTTTTGCCTGCAACCTGGCGGAGCGAATCGGATCTCTGGGATATCGGGTCTTATTAGTCGATGCCGATTTCAGCTTCGGGAACGTCCACTTCCTGACCAATGCCGCCGGTGACTACGGTGTAGGAATGTTTGCTTCCGGGCGGCTGTCGCTCAAGGAAGCTTCCACCAGGATAACGGACCATCTGGATATCCTTGCCTCGGAGTCGAACCACGACACAAAGGAGCTGTATGACGCCAAGGTAACAGCCGCCATGATGAAAAATCTTCGTCAACAAGCCAATGAATATGATCTCATCCTGATTGATCACGCTTCCGGGAAATCAGATGCCGCCACCGTTATGGCTTTCGCTTCGGACCTGAACATTTTAGTCGTCATTCCTGAGCTGACCTCTCTCGCCGACGGATACGGGCTGTTTAAGCATCTGATTCAGACGGGTTCGAGGATCAATTGCAGTCTCGTCATCAATCGGGCTGAATCCAGCGACGAAGCCGACTATGTGCGCAGAAAGTTTGCGGCCCTGTCCGATCGGTTCTTAAATCGTGTGGCTCCTTGTTTGGGGTATCTGCCGGAGGACCCGGCAGTGAAGGAGAGTGTGTCCTCGCAGCGGCTGATTGCAGACGTGCGTGGTGATTCCGAGGTACTGCAATCGCTTACGAGGATTGGCCTCTCTATCGTTCAGGAGTTTTTCTCGCTGACCGAAGGGAGCCGGGAGACGGACAAAATAAGGATAAATGAAAATAAAGCAGTAGCCGATATAAGGGAATAGCACTCATATGGTTAGCACAGTAAAAGCTGAGCCGAGAAAACGCGGAAGGAAACCCTCAAGGACCGTCGATAATAACACGAGTCCCGTCAGGGTAGCTAAGAGTACCAAGCGCTGGGAGGTATCCGAACGTGAATGGGCGCAGTATCGGAAATACCAAACGCCCGAGATCAGACAGAGACTTCTAAACAAATACGTCCCGCTTGTACGTAATGTAGCCTCTCGGATGGCGATGGGATTTCCTCGCTCGGTGGAGCTGTCGGACTTGGTAAATACTGGGGTTATCGGCCTTGTGGAAGCATTCGGGAATTTTGATCCCAGGCGGGGGGTCAAATTTGAAACTTATGCCGTTCCGCGAATACGCGGGGCCATTCTGGATGAACTGCGGGCGCTCGACTGGGTCCCTCGGTCGACGCGAGCGAAATCAAGGGAGATTGAGCGAGCTTTGACCAGTCTTGAAAACGAGCTGGGGCGACTGCCGGAAAAAACTGAACTGGCCAAGCACATGAAAATCAGCGTGAACGAACTGCACTTGGCTCTCGACGACGTTTCCAGCACAAGCATCCTTTCTCTCGACGAAGTCATATATCGAGAGGATGACAACCGACAGGTGCTGCGCATAGAAACGGTAGTCGATAAGTCGACCCGCAGCGTCTTAGGCGAAATTGAAAAAGGTGAACTCCGATCTTTTCTGGTGGTGGCTATTGACCGTCTCACAGAGCAGGAAAAACTGGTGATCGCCCTGTACTACTACGAAGAACTGACCCTCAAAGAGATCGGCGAAGTGATGTCCATTTCAGAATCTCGAGTGTCTCAGATCCACACTCGAGCCGTGATGAAACTTCGCGGGATGGTGCAGGAGAAGTTTGCCTTAACCGGGTGAACCGGACAGAGCCAAGCAAGGAGCGAAAGCCATGGCAACGACAGTTGAATCGGTTGACAATCTGCCCAAACCGCCGCCGCAAGACAGAGTCAATCCGACTGAAAGGTCCTCAACCGATCAGCAGCGTCGACAGTTCAAAAAGGCGCTGAAAGAAGAGATGGAACAGAACGAGGACGAGAGAAAGGGAAAAGATCATCAACAGGCTGATGCTGTTATGATCGGCCAGGACCGCAAAGATGGGGAGCAGCAAGACCCTGACGACCGGCAAACCGAGCGGCCAAAGCACGGTGCCCAGAAAGCGGAAGACAAAAAGAAAGAAGGGCCATCCGGTGAGGAGCACATTGACTTGAAAGCATAGGAAAGGAACTATACAAATGGATTTGTCAAAAGAAGTGCTAATGGATTTGTTCTTGAACGCGGTAGGCTACCTGGCCGCCGGAGGTCTGTCACTGGCGCTCTACGCCCTCTTCTGTGGCCGTAAGAAAGCCGCTTTGGATTCTCCAAGACCCGATCTGAGTACGGCCGATCAGAGGTGCGGTAAGGCAGGCAACGTAGCCGGCGAACGGCGCCGGATCGAATTTATCAAGTTTGGTGAGCAGCCTTACAAGGCCGACGCCGCAGGCACCGGTGACGTTCACTCAAAGCGCGCTCCCGCAATGCCGGCGGCCTCTCTCCGGAATCGTATTGAAGTTATAGGACTGGCTCGCAAAATGATTAATGCGGGTGCTTCGGCTGAGAAGATCAGAGCTATTCTGCCGATATCCGAAGCCGAGCTCGCGTTATTGAGCAGCCAGAAGAACTAAGTAACCAGCGGAGTTGAACATGACCAGCGACAGCCCATTTTTTCTGACCAAGGTGGAATGTCCCATTTGCAGGACAATCAACGAGTTTGAAACGGTCCGCATGGGGGCCTATGTCGAGGAGGGACGCGACACCGATTTCTGCCCGACCGGGATCACCTGGCGTTACCCCAAGTATCAGGCCTATAACCCGTTGGTTTTTTTCATCGCCTGTTGCAGCAACTGCTTATATTCGCGGGAGTTGACTGCCAGTTTTAAAGACTGGAAAAACGATAACACTTACCGTACCTACCGACTCAAAACCATCAAGGAAAATCACCTCGATCAGCTTGCCAGAGCTGATTCCTTCGTCAAAAAGATTGGTGAGGCAATCGACATTTCACGCTATCCCCATGAGTCAGCAATCCTGAAACTCCACCTGGCCATCTTTGATGAACAACTGACCGAGCATCACAGTAAGCTTGATATTGGTCGCTTTTATCTAAGAATAGGCTGGGTGTTCCGGGGCATGGAGCAAGGGGCAAATCCGCAGCAGTCGATCCTGCAGGGGCTTATGCTTGACCTTGACACCAAGTACCGAACGCTCAAAAATGCCATGCAGGAGATTCAAGATCAACTGAACAGGTTTTCAGAGCACCTTTCCTCCCATTTCGACACCGATGACATTACCGCTGAACTCAAATCGCAGATCTATCCCTACCGTGACAGATTTGATGAGGTCACCACGTCTGTACGAGAAGCGCTTGTGCAGGTCCAGGGGGGATTTGGCAAGATCGATGACCTACTGGGGGAGTACAAATCTGTTGCTCTGGGTGGCCAGGGCTCCGGCGCCAGACTTACGTTTCGGCAATATCCTTCCTTTACCGACTTTCTGCTGAACATTAAGAGCGAATGGGACTGGGCGGTTACCAACGAGCAAGAAGCATTGAGAAAGGCGGTAGAGTACTACAAGGCAGCTTTCTCAGACGGACGCGACATAGCCCCCGGCAATCAGCAGATTCAGGCATCGTATCTGATAGCGGAACTTTCACGGCGCATTGGCGACTATGACGAGGCAAGGCAGTATTTCAACAGCACTATCCGACACGGCCAGGAACTTATTTACAAGAACAAGCATGATCGCACACAAACGGTGCTGGTGCGAAAGGTCCTCGAGTTGGCGGTCGAGCAGGGTAAATCCAACATGGCTGCGATGCAGACTGCGTAGAGTGAGAGGACAGGATGACGTGCAGGTCTCTTTGCTGCAATTGAGCCAACCCTTGAAGCTTTGGGAAAAACTCGAGATCGTGGTCAACGAAGGCGACGAAACGGGACGGTATCTGGCACGGATCGAAGACTTCTCGGAGGAGGGAATCGTGATCAGCAGGCCCGAATTCGTGAGGGGCGGTGCACTACTGCGCCAGAACAGAGACGTCATCGTGGAGGTGACCCGCGAAGATGCCGCTTACCAGTTTTATTCCTGCATCAGACGAGTTACGACGCACGCCAAGACCATTTACCTGTTGACCTTTCCGGTAGATGCCAGGCGGCTGCAACGGCGTCGGTTTGTACGAATAGATATCTACAAAAGAGTCTCGTATGCCAACCTGACACGACACAAACGAGAGCACAATGTCGGCGATTGGGTTACCTGGCAAGAGTCAAGCATCGTCAACATCAGCGGGGGAGGGATGTTGATAAAGGCGGATGAAAATCTGGCACCGCGGGATCTCCTGCTGGTGAAGATTGACTTCTTCCCGGAAATTGGTTTGCCAGACACGATTGCAGCTATTTGCCGACGGACATTTCGTCAGGAAAATGGCTTCTTAGTCGGTATCGAATTTCTCCTGTCGCAACGGCTCGGACATTATTTCAAGAAAGGAGAATTTAAGAACCTGCCACAGTCTGTCCGAGACTTTGACCCGACCGCCCAAAACAAGCTGGTCGTCTACATCTTTCACCAACAGATTGAACTGAGGAAAAAGGGATTGTTGTAATTATGACGTCTTCGCCGGAACAAACAAGCCTGAAGCGACCTGCTGTCGATGCTTCGCATTTTGACTTCTCACTGCTGGTCGGACATGAGGTGACATTATTTTCGGAACAGTTTCCCGGAAAACCTCTGAAGAGCAAGGTCATCCTGGCCCGCAACGGCGAGGTGTCGATCGATCGCAGCGGTGGTTCCGGCTTGATTGACAGCCTCGTCAGCAACCAGAAGGTCACCATGCGCGTGATGTACAAGGGTCAGCATATTAGCGTACCGGCAACACTGAAGCGCAGCAGCGGCGGCAAGTGCCGGATGATTGTGGAGGACAGGGTGGTGCCGCTGTCTCGGAGACGCTTCACGCGGGTTTTCCTTTCACGCCCCGTCAAGCTGGCCGTAATACCGGTTTCCACGTTCAGCAGAAACAAGCTGGCCCGGCTGCGCTGGCTGGAAACGGTCACCGTCAACATCTCGGGGGGCGGTGTCCTGATTGATTTTTCAAGCTGTCTTGAGAAACCCACCTACCTGTTTCTGAACATCGACCTTGTAGAGTTTCCCTTCCCTCCCCTGGTGCTGGGCCAGGTGCTGTATTCGTTGCCGAGAGACAATGGCCACTTTCTAGTGGGTCTTGAGTTCATTGTCAGGGAAGAAAGGGAAAAGCGCTTCTCCCTTACAACCCTGAAACAGCTTCCCCACGTCGTGTTTGAATATGGCAAGCAGGAAAGGGTCGAACTAAATAATAAGATAACAGCATGGATGCAAGATAACCGATAACATTGAGTTCCAGGAGACACAATGAAAGACACAACAAGAGTGAAATTTGTCACGGACGTGGATTTGAATGACACAGAGATCAAAGTCCGTCGGCCGTTTCAGTTAGACAAGGAGAATCAGCGTCGGTTCGTGCGGCTTGAGATCTCTTCTCCCATGTCGCTCAACAAGATCAAGGACACTTTCGGCAATTTCTGGCCCGCTGGGGGGGGATACACGATTGATGGTGACATCCTCAATATCTCGGCCGGTGGTGTTCTGGTGGAAATCGACCAGCCGCTGAACGAAGGTGACATCGTCGCCATGCGCTTTTCCCTGCAGGGAGCCGAAACCCTGGATAATGTTCTGGGGACAATCAAACGGACCGATCAGGACGAGAGTTGCTATCTGGTTGGGATAGAGTTCATCGGCAGAGACTATCTGCTTGACAAGCTTTCAGAGGGAGAGCTGGAGATGCTGTCGGAGAATCTATCCAACTTCACTCAAACGGTTCAGGATGTCTTGAAAAAGTATATCTATCGCGAACGGGTGACGCCATATGAGGAGTAACTTCCCGATATGCCGCACAGCCTGGCTTAGTCTCCTGCTGTCTTTGTTTTGGTGGGGGCAGGCGCTGGGAGCGGCGCGCACCGTTATCGTGCATGTTGACTTTCCTCCGCTTGCCTGGAGCGAATCGACTCTTGAAGCGAAGCTAATAAAGCACTTGAGTCGCAGTGAGAATGGTCGCTTTATAACGGCGCAAAAAGCTTTGCTGGGTGGGCCGGGATTTCCCGCTGACCTTTATGATCTCGATAGCCTCGTAAACTGGGGCATGGAAGTCGGCGGCGATTATCTGCTGGTCGTTGACATTGACAGCGAACGACTTCAAAAGAAAAAGACATTTCATCTCCCGCTGATATTTCACAAATACGAAACGATCGGAGTCATAGAGGGTGAACTGCGTTTTGTCGACATTCGGAGGGGTAAGCTTCTCATCGCGGAACCATTCCACATGAAACAGAAAGGTCCGCGAATTTTTCAGGCCACGATGGATGACGACATCAATGACCCGGACATTCACCTGACGGCACCTGACAAGATAGGTTTTTTTGACCGGCTGGAGGAGAAACTCGCCTTGCGCGTGGTGGAGAGGGTGGAAAAAGTCATTCGCTTAAGATGAGTTGTTGGGCTATGGGACGAACAAAGAATATCCGGGACAACAACGTCGCCTGGGATAAGATCAACCGGATTGCCGATATTGCCGCCGTTTGTCGGGTACTCCCACAGGAAAAAAATGGTTTGGCAAAGGTGCTGCAACTTATTCAGAGTATCGTTATCTTCAATGCCGCCACACTCTACCTCCTGCATCGTGACAAAGACCGACTGGAGGAAGTTGCCAGCCTGGGTGGCCGAGTCGAATTGTTAAGTTTCCTGTCGGTAGGTGCGGGCCAGGGTCTATCCGGCTGGACGGCGCACAACCGAAAGCCGCTGCTCCTGTCGGAGCGATCCAGCATCAGCAGCTTCGACCCGGACAGCGAGTACGCTACATTCCTGTCGCTGCCTCTGCTGGCGGGGGAGGAGCTCATCGGTGTCCTCAATCTGGGCAGCGGCAAGGCGCGGGCCTTCACGGACGATGACGTGAAGCTGCTGACCATTGTGGCCGACCAACTCGCGCTTTCGATAGAACGTATGAACTATCAGAGGCGGGTAAAATCAATTAGCTCCGACCTTCAGCAAACTCGAGAACAACTGCAACGGGTGCAGACAAAAAAACCAGCCACCGATCGATGGGGTGAGATTGCCCCACTGGCCGCTGGGATCAATCATGGGATAAACAATGCCCTTTCAGTAATTGTAGGCAACGTCCAGTGCCTTTTGTGGGAAAGAGTGGCCGCCAACCAGAAATCGTTATCGAGGTTGCGGCGCATAGAGAGCGCCGCCCTGCAAATAAGTTCATTGAACCACAAGGTATTGGAATTGAGAGCACTGGTACAAAGCAGTTCCCCATCGGCTCAAGGCGGGGAGGAGATCAATCTTACCAGAGTGCCGCATGAAAGCATGTGAAAATTCTTCATACCCTGCCATCGAGTTGCAGGATACCGTTATCTGGGACGGCCTTGAGCGCCTGGGGATGGGATTGTTTCGGCTCAATGAGGAGGGATATATCACGCAGTTTAATGCCGTCGCGGCCGGTATATTAGCCCTCGACCGCTACGGCGCCTGGGACGACCTGCATATTTCCAAGGTTGACCGTGTCCTGGCAACAGGGCTGGCTGACCAATTTGAAGATGTTATCAACGATTCTTTAACATTCGTTCGCAAGAACCTCAGTTGTACCAACAGCCGCGGTCGCTTCATGGTCATGAACCTTGTCGGGATCCCGATCCGGTCGGGCGAAAACGCCGGTAAAGAAGTATTGGGAATTGTTGAGGATTGTGCGATCGCTCATCATGAGGTTGACGACCCGAGCAACGTTCATCAGCAGTTGCGCATACTTTCGGAGGTTGCAGCGGCTCTTTCCTCATCCTTTGAGCTGGGACAGATCCTGAAGATCATCCTCACCGGGGCAACCGCCTCGCAGGGGCTTGGTTTTAATCGAACCTTTCTGTTTTTGTACGATGAAGAGGCAGATAAGCTCCGCGGGCACATGGCCGTTGGTCCCTCTTCCGCCGAGGAAGCAGGACGTATCTGGAAAAGACTTGACTCTATGCGGCTTTCATTGAGTGAACTGCTGGATGCGCACCAGAGCGAGGCTGGCAGCGGAACTGATGCGCTCACCAGTTTGATTGCCGACCTCCATGTCGATCTAAATGGCGACTCACTCATCAGCAGCGCCTGCAAATCCGGAAACTGGATCAATCTTGAAAAGGTCGAAGAAATTGATCCCGTCACAACAACCTTTGTTGAGAGGTTGGGAACACCCCGGATCGCTCTGGTGCCGATGGTGAGCAAGGGGACTCTGATGGGCCTTCTCGCTGCGGACAACTACATAACCCAACAGCCGATATCTGATGACGCCGTCCAGCTGCTTCAGGTGCTGGCCAACCAGGCCGCCGTGGCGATGGAACGGGCGAAGTTGTATGATGCCGAGCGCGAGCGTGCAGAACTGCTGGAGCGGATGAACCTCCAGTTGGCCGAGTCGCAGGATCAGATCATTAAGATTGAAAAGATGTCCGTCATAGGCGAACTGACTTCGGCTGTGGCCCATGAATTGCGCAATCCGCTCACCATTGTCGGAGGCTTTGCCAATCTGCTTTTGAAATCCAACCTCACTGATGAACAACGAGAATATCTCAACATCATTTCCAGCGAAATCAAGCGCACGGAGTCGGTAGTCGATCACGTTCTTGATTTCTCCCGCGCCAGCAAGAATGAGAACCGCCCGATAGAGCTGTCGGGTCTGGTGGAACGAAATCTGGAGCTCTTGTGTGGCCGGCTACGGCAACGGAATGTTGAGATGTCCCTCTCGCTCGCTCAGGAAAAACTGATGGTGCACGGCAACCCCGACCAGTTGTCACACGCCGTATACCAGATGTTGAAACTTGTTGCCGAGGACGTTATTCCTCCCGGAACGGCCGAGGTCCGCACTGAACGCAGAGACGAGCGTGCCTGTCTGTTGATCAAGTTTTTCTGTCCGGATGACGGCAAAGAGAAAACCATCAAAGCTCTCAAACAGATTTTCGCTGATAATAAGGCTTCGCAGCGTCTCACGGTTTTGGTGGCTGTAGAAACAATCAAGTATCATGGCGGCGAATTCGGTCTGGCTGTTGGCAACGACAGCCTGCCGTATTTGTACATCGAGCTTCCACTCATCGAGGAGGACCAAAGTGAGCCAGCGCATATTGATCGTAGATGACGAGGAGATGATCAGGCTCCTGTACCGAAAGGAGCTGAGCCGGGGCGGCTACGAGGTTGATACCGCTTCCAGCGGCGCCGAGGCTATCAAAAAAGTATCGCAGGGTAATTTTGGGGTGGTCGTTTTGGATATTGAACTGCCTGATATGTCCGGCCTGGAGGTGCTTCAAAAACTGCGCGAGATTGCTCCTGAGACGCCCATAATCCTAAACTCCGCCTACACCACCTACAAATCAGATTTCCAGTCCTGGCTTGCCGACGATTATATTATCAAATCCTCAGACCTTCAAGCGCTCAAGTATAAGATCAAACAGTTGGTGGTCGCCCGGTGAGCGCTGGCACGGACCGCAAGATGGATCTGCAGTTGGTTGACCAGGTCGACGCTCTAAATGAAGAGGTGAAGGTCCTGGCGCTGAATCTGGCTATCTATCTGGCCAAGGCCAAGGGAAACTCTGAACAGCTCGCCAGGCTGGAACCGGATTTCATTCGATTGGTCAACGGCACAGTCAAGGTGGTCCGAGAGCTGGCCATCGTTATCAACGCCGCGCGTAATCTCCAACAGGGGGGAGACAACATTGCGCCAAACTCTATCTCGGCGGATCAGATTGAAATCAGACTCCGCTCAATTCTTGACCAGTGCGGTAGAATTCTAAACTCCCTGTCAAAGACGGGAAAGCTGAGCATCTGACGATCCAGCCGCACCGGACAGGGAACAGAACCCTGGAAAGGGTTGACAACCAGCGGTGACGCAGGATCGGACTGGAGTAAACCAGGCGAGTGACGATAATACCCATATATTGATGAAATGGAGTACCGCGCGTGAGTCAAGGGGTTGATAGTGCATACGCATGAAACCTTGATGGAAGGTACAGACAGGCACGTATCAGTTGTATTTTACAGCGTGCCGTCGCTGATTCATCCACATTTGAGGGGGGGCAATATGAATCGCTCGTTGCGCGTCAGGGTGGTTGTGCAGCGGGACTGTGCAAATTCTGAGCATTTGTAATACAGGTGGAGTAATATGCCCATGGTTGATTTACATGAGTTGGAGCAGCTTGCCCGGCAACGAGGACAGCCGTTTAAGGTCCTCATTGTTGATGATGAAAAATGGGTGCGGGAAGTATTAAGGGATTTCTGCCGGCTGACCGACGCCTTTGATATCGAGCTGGCCAATACCGGCGACGAGGCGATCGAGAAAGTAAAAGTCAGCAAGTACGATCTGATAACAATGGACCTCATAATGCCGGAGATGTCGGGAATCGAGGCCTTGACCATCATCAAAGAAATGTCACCCGGCGTGCCGATTATGGTCATTACTGGAAATGCCACTGAAAAGTTGGTCCACCAAGCGGGTATCCAGGGTGCTTGCCGGGTGATGTATAAGCCGGTCATGTTAGAGGATTTCGTGGCGGAATTGACTTCGACTCTAACCCGCTGAGCAGGGGTAAGGGTTATGGATAGGGATGGTCAGAGGTACTTTTTGGCGCCATTGCATTGAGGAGCAGTAGCATGAAGAGTTCTGTATCCATTTTAGTCGTTGACGACGAAGAAATGATGAGAACCCTTTTGAACAGAATTCTTTCCCGGGAGGGGTATAAGATCAGATCAGCCGAGGACGGGGTGGTCGCTCTCGAAGTGTTAAAAGCAGAGAAGTTCGACATTATCATTTCTGACATGAAAATGCCTCGTATGAACGGTTTTGAGCTGTTGAAAATCGTGAAAAAGGAGTATCCCAAAATCGGCGTGATCATTATGACCGCTTACGGCGATACCTATACCGTGAAGGACGCCCTTTTACTTGGCGCCGATGAATATATTACCAAGCCTTTCAAGAGCTACGAGATATCCCTGGTGGTAGAACGGGCCTACTGGAGGATCCTGTCTGCATCCAGTCAGGCTTCCAACCCGGTTGCGTTGGTACCCTCATGACGAACAGTAACGTGACAACCACGGAAACTTTGACACGCCGACGGATCCGCATTACTATCTCCAAAGATCGGCTGTCGGCCATGATGGCCATTAAATCGCCAGACCCAGGGGACCCGGAGATCACCGTGGACGAGGTAATGGCCGCCCTCAAGGAGGCCGGGGTTGTGCATGGCATTCAGGACGACGTCATCTCCAAGACCGTAGCCGACAAGGTCTATGATACCCCTGTAAAAGTTGCCGACGGTGACCCCCCCAAGAAAGGAGAAGACACCAAGTTCGAATACTGTTTCGACACCGATATCCACGGCACTCCCAAACAGGACAAGGACGGCAGGATAGACTACCGAGATATTAACTTTGTCCAGAACGTTGAAAAAGGAGCCGTTTTAGCCCGCAAAACTCTCCCCACGATGGGTACTAACGGCAAGGGCGTCGACGGCAAGGAAATCATCGCTCCCCGGGGAAGGGATCTGCCCATTAAATATGGAACCAACACCAGTGTGTCATCGGATGGGCTGGAGTTGACAGCCACGGTGCCCGGAGCGATAGTCTTTCGCAATGGAACCATTATGGTCAAGGACGTTGTGGTCATAGAAAAAGATGTCGATTATAGCGTGGGGAACATCGAATGTAACGGTTCCGTCAAGGTCAAAAGAGATGTCCTTGCCGGATTCAAGTTGAATGTGGGAGGAAACCTTGAGGTCGGGGGCAACGTCCAAGACTGCTACATAGTTTGCAAGGGAAACATTCTGGTGAAGGGTGGATGTTTCGGGGAGGGTACAGGCAGTATTCACGCCGATGGGAACGTGGTCGTCAAGTACGCTCAAGGGCAAAGGATCTCGTCCGGTAACGATGTCATAGTCGGTGGAGAGTTGCTCAACTGCTGTGTAACCGCAAAGGAGTGCGTGTGGGTCAAAGGGAAAAAAGGAAAGATTATCGGCGGTGAAATCAACGCCGGCAGAGAAATCAGGGCATCTGTTCTCGGCTCCGACGCCGGTACGCCTACCGTCTTGAGAGTTGCCTTCGATGCGGATCTGATGCGGGAATACCAGGACACGGTCCACGAAATGGAGCGTCTGGAAGCGGACAGGGAAAGGGTCAAGGAGAGTCTCGTGGAGCTGTACAAGCTTCAGATGGACCGAAAGCTGTCGGAAGCTAGGGAAGCTGTGCTTAAGAAGCTTGAGGACTTCCAGAAGAGTGTTCCCGAGGCCGTGGAAGTGTTTGAAAAGAAAAAGGGGGACATCGAAGAGAAATTGAAGCAGTTCAAGGATGCGGTAATAGTTGTCGAGGATACGATATATCCCGGGGTAAAGGCGCAATTTGGGATAATCTACCGGCAGATCGATGATGCAGTTGAGAAGTGCAAGCTCACTCTGGAAGACAACCAGGTTGTCTTTTCGGAGTATAAGCCCACCTAAGCTTCAAACTGACAGGGGCGGAAAAACCCTTGAAAATCTATTAGTCTTCTACTATATATAATTTTGCTCTTGCAAGCAGTAACGGAGAGGTGGCCGAGAGGCTGAAGGCGGCGGATTGCTAATCCGTTATGGGGCGAATAGCTCCATCCAGGGTTCGAATCCCTGCCTCTCCGCTTTTTTTTCGGAGGTTCAGGATGGGATTGCACGGGAGCAATGGGACAAAAGACACAGGTGACTGTTCGGACAGGTGCCCAATTGATGAAATCGTCTCGTAGCTCCCGCCATGGACTCTGCTCCGGTTGATGCTGGGGCTTTTCTTGTTTGGGTAGCATAGGACTACTTCTTTTTCATTTTGGACAAAAGTCACATGCGGAACTCAATGGGCTGGCTCAGTCGGGGCATGTTTGTCTTGAGCTCGAGGCATTTACCCTCTGTAGCTAAGGTTTTCTCAGAGTTAAATCCCGTTCGATAATCGCTGGGTTCTGAATCTTAAACTCCTTCAAATCCTTTGGCACTTCGAAGAGCGTGTAGATGATCATTTCCTCCCCCGCCTCATATTCTATAATCATACTGGCTTCAGGAAGATTCAACCAATACTCGTCCATCTCGCCAGATGGCATTTGATGCTTAGTGCCAATAGCAATAGACGAATGGATCCTGGGGACACCACGCCAATAGAGAACCAGGCTGAAAATTGAGGGATACAGCCCTATCTCACCGGTTTCCGGGGCGCTCTCCACCAACTTGACTTCGATCAATTGTCCACCCTTGTACGATCGCTTCAGGATCATACCCCTTTCTTCTATGACACTATCAACGACTTCTGCACCTTCAACGCTGAAGTTGCATTTGGCAACGTTCAGAAACGCCAAAGCAGTACCGTCATCATCACGAGCAAACAGGCCTCCAGAAACACATATTGAAAGCAATACTGCCCAAAGCCATTGCCTGTCGGCAACGTCGGGACCAGCGTCATGTCTGTCAACGTCGCCGCGGAGAAACGTTACGCCTGCCCTCTTGCAGTTGTCAAATGTAAGGGACTTAGTTCCTGTATTTTCCACACTGTCAGTTGCAATGCTATAGAAGCTGTACTGATGCTCACTTTGAGTTAAAAAAGAGTGCAGAGATTGATCTGTCTTTTATGATAGCTAAAAATCGGTAGGCATTTCAGCTTAGTTACCTAGGCTCAACTGCATACCCCCCGCGAGATGCCCGGCGATGCAGCTGCCACACCGCCGGGCAACCCTTTCGATTATGCTCAGCATAACCGAGGTTCATATCCCCCCTCGTCTGCCTACGAAGAGTCGTGTACAAAAACCAGTAGACTCTTCATGGGCCGAGGGATTTACGTGCGTAACGTGACATGCCACCCGCTACGTAGTTCTCCGTTCCCTTTCCCTGGGTATAGCCCGTCTTCCGAGCATTGATCCCGTCCCAGCAGACCGGTCAGGCAGTTTTCAAACTGTAAGTATAATTAACAAAAACTGTGCCGAGCAAAGGACAGGGGGCTGCTCAGCGTAATTGATTGTAAGATAGCATGTTAGGTTGACGGTAAGGATTGTGAGTTGCCACTGGTGGGTCAGGAGTACCTAATTTCGTGCTGATCAGACGGGTAGGATTAACCCTGGTTAAGGCCCAGGTCTTTGATCATCTTGCGAAAATTGGACGGGTTAAGCGAAAGCTCACGCGCCGCGGCGCTGACATTGTTGTTATTGCGCGCCAGTGCCTGAATAATAAGAGTCCGCTTGAATTCGCGGATACGGTCGTGAAAACTACCCTCACCAACATGGTGGTTGTTGCCATGGGCTAAGTAATTCTCAACTTCCTGACAGGCAATGAAAGATGAGATGGAGAGATCGATCAGGGACTGGACTGTATCCAGTAGCTGCCGGACATTCCCCGGCCAGTCATATTCAACGAGGAGATCTCGGGCAGCGGGCTCAAAAATCTTTATCCCGTCTCCTCTCTTAAGAGTGTAATCTTCGACAAAGAAATCGATCAGGTCAGGAATATCTTCTCGCCGCTGCTTGAGGGGAGGAATGGCAATAGTCACTCCTTTCAGGCGGTAGAAGAGGTCCTCCCGGAACTTGCTTTCATCAACCAGCTTCGCCAGATCGCGGTTAGAGGCACACACACATCGGACATTAACGTACGCGACCTCCGGCGAGCCGATTCTCTGCATTTCTCCGGTCTCAATAACGCGCAGCAGTTTGGCCTGGGTCGTCATATCGAGGTCGCCGACTTCATCCAGAAACAGCGTACCGCCATCAGCGTATTCCAAAAGCCCCATGCGATCGGCAATGGCACCGGTGAATGACCCGCGCAGATGCCCAAACAATTCAGATTCCACCAGATCCGGCGGCTTGTGATTGCAGTTAAGAATCACCAGACGCGCACCGGAGCGGCAACTGCGCTTGTGAATGGCCCTGGCTACCAGCTCTTTGCCCGTGCCGGTTTGGCCAAGGATCATCACCTTGTTGTCCGTCGGCGCGATTTTCTCGATGGTCCGATAGATTTCCTGCATTGCTTTCGACTTACCGATCATCCCGAACTGTTGACGAGCGAATCTGACCAGGTTACCACTGTTGGTTTTCAAACGGTGAAACGACACGGCATTTTTCACTGCTCGCACTAACCGCTCAGGACGCTCGTTTTTGCCCACATAGTCGAATGGCCGATGGTCCTTCTCGATCCGGCTTTCCGAGTACTCACCCGGGTAGCCAGTGTGAAAGATGATGGGCAGTTCGGGGTTAATCTGCCTGATGAGGCGAGCCGTTTGAAGCCCGTTCATTTTGGCCATTCTGATGTCGAGGACGACAGTGTCCAGGTCATGGTCACTTTTGACCGCGACTACGGCTTCCTCGCCGGTCGAAGCCGCCACGACCCGGTAATCATCCATAAAGGACTGTTTGAGCGCTTCGAGCACCAGGGCGTCATCATCGACGATAAGGACTGTTCCAAGTCTTTCCATACCAGCGTTGCATTCCCAGCAAGACCTTCTTAGTGGGGCTACAATAATATAATGAATTTTGTCCCTTTGTCCAGTGAAGAATTGACTTCAATACTGCCGCTATAGAGCTCGACGATCTTTTTGGATATAGCCAGCCCCAGACCAGTTCCAGTTCTCGGCTTGGTGCTGAAGAAAGCGTCGAAGATTTTGTCGATGTTCTCAGGAGGAATTCCCGCCCCCGAGTCGGAGAATTCGATGCTCAGGCGGCTGCCTTTTTTACACGCCGAGATGGAAATGTTTCTTTGTTTAACCTCAGCAATTGCGTCGAGAGCATTCACCATCAGATTGTTAAACAGACTGTAAATATGCGGACGGTGGCACTTAAGGAAAAAATCGCCTGATACTTCAAGCTTTACTTTAACCTTCAACTCTTCGATCCGGGACTCGTTGGCCAACAGAATTTCCTGCAGTATCGCCTGCAAGGATACATCTTCGATCTTTCTATCAGACTCCAGCTTTGAGTACTCGGTAACCAGTTCCGTCATCTCAACAGCCCGCTGCACGGCATTTTCAACCACCTGAATGAGTTTCCTGTTGCGCGCTAACTCATCAGCCCGGTTCAGATCAAGTCTTTGGCTTAGTTTGTTAAGACAGCTGGTGGCGGGAAACAGGGCGTTGAATATTTCGTGAGAAACACCACCGGCAATTTCCTTGACCTGGTTGTAACGTTTCTGGTTAGCCACCTGGAGCTGCCTTTCCGCCTTTTTGCGCTCAGTAATATCCTGCCCCACTGCGATTGCTGTCAATTCGTCGGAATCAGATGGGAAAAGGGCGGAATTAGACCACAAAATTGTCCTGAACTGACCGGATTTGGTCTTAAGCTGACCCTCATACATATCCCGTGGATGCTGCCTGACCCATTCGGCAAAATCCTTCAGACGGTGGTGATGGTGGTCTTCGGGGAGAAATATTTCCGGCCAGCTCTTACCAATAACCTCCTCGCGTGTATACCCGGTTACCTTTTCGCACTCGTTATTGAAAACGGTAATTCTGGCCTGGTTGTCCAAACAGACAATCAGGCTGTTGGCGGTGTCCAGCAGGGAGCGGACAAAATCGCGTTCGCTTCTAAGCTCCTCCTCCGCCTGCTTGCGTTCGGTGATATCTCTCAAAATACCGACCGCATTCCATTTCCCTTTCAATTTAATGGCAGACACGGAGAGTTCGATGGGAAATTCTGTGCCATCTTTTCGAACGGCCGCAAGCTCTAAGGTTTGCCCAACAACAATTCCTTCTCCTGTTTCCCTGAATTGTCCAAATCCTTTCCGGTAGGCATCGTGAAACCGTTCTGCCCCCAGAGTTTCGTGAAGTGACTTTCCAAGAATCTCCTCCGCCTGGTAGCCGAAGACTCTCTCCGCCGCCTCGTTCCAGAAAGAGATACGGCCTTCATTGTCCATCATAAGGATAGCATCTTGTGCTGAAGCGCTGACGTTTCGGAATCTCTCTTCGCTCTCCAGTAGCGCCTCCTCAGCCCGCTTGCGGTCAGTGATATCTGAGAAGAAGCCTACATTGCGCTCTCTTCCGTCTATCAATACCTTGGTTGATCTGATATCTGCATATACTGTGGATCCGTCTTTCCGCAAACAGGGAATGTTTGACGCTAGCGTTTTTTCTCCTCGCGCTTGAGCCTCAAATTCAGACAACACGTGCTCTAAAGCGTCTTGGGGATGAATGTCAACTACACTCATTCTCTTCAATTCTTCTTCGTTATAGCCCAACATTGAACATATCGCCGGATTGGCATACTTGAATTGCAGTGTCTCAATGTCTGCCACAAGTATCCCCTCCGCAGAACGTTCAAATAGCGCTCTGTATCTCTCCTCGCTTTCCTGCAGAGCCTTATGTTCCTGGCGCAGTTTTTCAAGCGTTCTAATCTCGCGCACTTTCTGAGTGACGATATCAACGACCTGCTCCAAAAACCTCACGATCTCTATGTTCGGTCTTTCCCCGTTGAAGGGGGTATCCACCGAAAGCCAGCCCTCGGATTTATCATCATCACCTATTATGGGAACGAAGAGTTCATCGTCCGTCTTCCACGATGAATCTTCTCTTTCGATAGAATCTGTTTGCGAGATGTACCTCGCTGTCCCTTTCAGGCCCAGAGCGGCTTCTTCAGGTATGAAATAGGAATGGCTGATACGGTATTCTTCTTGTGTCATGCTCTTGGAGAGCTCTTCATCCGGAGCAGGAGCGTTTCGAGCCGCTTGCACCACACCTTCATCCAAGCCAACCTGCCCGAGATTGATAATTTCTCTTTTGTTATTATGCAGCGTAAGGACCGCACGTTTGAACAGTCCTGCTTCATAAATCGCTTTGCATCCATGCTCAAGACAAGCATCGATGTTTCGGGCGGTCCGCAAATCGTTCAGCAGCTGTAGCCTGGCCTTTTCGCGGGCATCGATCCTCTTGCGCTCGGTGATGTCTCTAACTATGCCCCTTGTTCCTATGGTCTTTTTGCATTTTATTATGGGAGATGAACTGAATTCAACATTGTGCAGCTCTCCATTCTTATCAACCAGAACGGTTTCTCTAGTGAGTCGTTCACCGTTGAGGATCCGCTGAAAGGCTGCCATTGCTTCAGGTCTTTCCTTTTTCGGAATCAATGCAGTGAATTTTCTGCCAATTACCTCCTTGGGCTGAAACCCCAATACGGTCTTTATAGCTTCATTTACCGAGGTTACACTTCCCTCTGTATCCAAAGTATATATGACGTCGACCATCTTTTCAGTAAGATCCCTGTATTTCTCCTCGCTCTCCCGCAGTGCTTCCCCCGCCTGCTTGCGCTCAGTGATGTCCGTATCTGTCCCTACCATGCGGACGGCGTTGCCTCCAGCATCACGGACCGCTGTTCCGCGAACCATAAACCATCGAACCGTCCCGTCCTTATGCAGCATCCGATGCTCAAAGACGTAGGCGGGGGTTCGGCCTTCCAGGTGATCGGAGGCAGCCTGCATGACCGCATCTTTATCGTCCGGATGAATGTACTGCGTCCAGACTTCAATGTCGTTGGGAATCTCGCTGTCTTCGTAGCCCAGCAGGGCTTTGACATTAGGATCGAGGTAGAAACTGCCGCTACGCATATCCCAGTCCCAAACGCCGACTTTGGCCGCCGAGGTAGCCAAAGCGTAACGCCTTTCTTTCTCCCGCAGTGCTTCCTCCGCCTGCTTGCGTTCGGTGATGTCCCGAAAAATACCCAGTACACCAACGATATTCCCTTTCTCATCCTTGATTGGTGTTTTGACCGTGTGCACCCAAACATCTCGACCGTTCTGGATATATCTCTCTTCGATATCCTCTGTCTTCCCCGATTCCACAATCCTTTTGTCGTCGGCCCTGTATTTTTCAGCCAATTCTTTAGGATGAAAATCGTAATCTGTTTTCCCGGCTATTTCATCCGGCTTTATTCTTAAGTCACGAGCATAATGCTGATTACAGGAAACATAGATAGAGTCCTTGTCCTTGAGAAATATTCTTTGCGGAAGGTTTTCAACCAGCGTTTTGTACCTGTTTTCGCTCTCCTGCAGTGCGTCCTGGGTTTTGTTATATTCTTCGATGGCGATGAGCTTTTCCTGGGCAGCCTTAAGGTCCTCCAGGGCAGTGTTCAATCTGTCTCTCTGTTGGGAAATAATCCTTTTCTGTTTTCTGGTCCGATGCCAATTAAACCAGATGAGAGCCACTACGAGGCTCATCGGCAAAAGAGCGGTAAGAAACGCCAGCAGTGGATACCTGAAGAACACGGTGTTCCAGGGACTCTTGACAAGGCCGATAAAGTAATTGACCTGACCGGCATTGCCGGCTACGATAAGATCAAAACCCCCCTGTGGCTCTCTCGCTTTACAAACTGCCGATTTTCGGTAATGAAGGTCCTCACCCTCGCCGAACTGAGCCAACGGCTTGAAACCTTTGTCCAATAGCCACAGCTTGTTGTCCATAGTAGCAACCAGAAGTTGAGATTCTCCGTTGCCGAGAAAGTCACGATAGTCCCACACTCTGGCCGCGGAGTAGAACCTGGCCTGTCGAACAGGTTTAAGGCTCTGGTCATAGATCAAGATACTAGCATCAGCCAGAGACACGAACACCTCCTGTTTGCCGTCAGAATCCAGGTCAAACAGATGAGTTCCGGTGATAACTCGCCCCGCCCCAAGATTGATCGAATCCAGCAGGTTGCCGTCGGCAGTGTATATCCTGAAGCCGCCACCATGCTCGGCCTGACTACCGGTATCATCATGGGCCATATCATACCGGAAGGGAGCCAGGATATCGCTGTTGCCGTCGCTGTTGTAGTCGATAAGCACCGGCAGGCTGTGGCTGAAAACCTCGCCGGTCTCCTGCTTCCACTGCAGGTTCCCATGTTCGTCGAGCACAATCAGATACGAGTGCTGGTCATTCATGTCACCAGCCACAGCCGCATTGCCTAGGGATTTCACACCGAAGATAATGAACCTTTCGCCGGTAGGACCGGAAGGTTCAATAAAGGTATGCCATCGGATAACGACACCAGAGATGTTGTACTCCCACCGTATTTCCTTGTTGAACCAGTCAACACACATCAGTTTTCTGGGGTATAGATCAAAGCTCGCCTTACAATTCACCAATAGTTCCACATACCCGTCGTTGTTGAAGTCGCAAACACCGCAGAAAGCTCCAGCGCCATCCCAGAAACCATTGCCATCTCTATCCTGTCCTACCTTGAGGGGAAATCGACAAATATTTCGCTGATGGGGATCAATAATCTCAAGCCAGAGAGTATCGCGCGTTGTGTATGCCACAGCCACTTCGATCACATTGTCACCATCAAAATCATAGGGAAAGTGAGATGCGATGCGAGTGGTTTTGATATTTAACTGGGACAAGATATTCTTCTCTTCAGTATCTGCATAAAACAGAACAGCGGTCAAGCTGTCAGCACGCCGCCAGTTATTCCCGATTGAATACATCCCTGTCGTACCGTCACCATATAAATCTACTGGAACATACTGTTTCAGCATCGGACTACCGGAGGACCCAATGCTGGTTCGTTTCCTTTTGACGATAAATCTATAGGGAAGCATGGAGGGGTCATCGACCGGTTCAATGAGATAGTATCCATCAGAATCCATTTTGGCCAAACAGCCAACAATCAAGATGGTGAGGATGATGAGTATGACGGCCGAACGTATCATTTCCACGCAATGCTCTTAGAAGTTAAATGTCTCTAACTAATATAAGGGAAGATACCAGTCAGTCAAGGTGCAAGCAGGGGCAAAAGTATAACCACGCGGCTAAGCAGAGGGCACCAACCTGTACCGCAGTGGATGTAGGGCAGGAGTCCCTGACTCCTGCCAATTAGTGGCAGGTCTCGGAGAGACCTACCCTACAAATATACCATTACTCAATTAGAATCTGTTGACAGTGCGGAGCGCGTGGAAATGGGACCATGAACAAATGGCACCACGTGCACTGAGCGGAGTCGAAGGTCGATAGATGCTGAAGTATATCAGCCTGCGATGTACGTCAACACAAGAAGAGGGGATCAATCCTCTCCGGCCTTGATTTTGTTCAGGGCGTCAAGAACTTCATCAAGCTGGCCGCGTCGGAATGTGACGCCCTTCTTCGTGGGGAGCCACTTCTCTTCATTCGAGAGAAAGTATATTCGCAACGATACCAGGTCGTGCCCTTTGTACTCACTGTTTTCAATTATAAGCTTTTCTGTCGGTGATCTCTCCAGTTCAAAATGCATGATGTATCCTTCAGGCTAATCCCCGGTTTATCTTTTGTATCCGATAGTGCGCAGGAATTCGTTTCGTTCTTTCTTGTCCTCATCGGTCTCAATACCCAACGGTGTAAACCCATCGATAATCGCCAGGACGCCCCGCCCCAGCTTGGTCTCGGCTACGATAACCTCCAGAGGATTGGCGGTGGCGCAAAAAATGCGACATACCTCACTGAGGTTCTTTATGCGATTCAAAACGTTTACCGGAAAGCCATCCCTCATGTATATGAAGAAGGTATGCCCGCAGGCGACGTCAAAAGCCGCTTTGGCCGCGCGTTCGATGAGGTCCTCTTTATTGCCGTCGGTGCGGATCAGGCGCTTCTGGGAAGCCTCACAAAAAGCAATTCCGAACTTTATTTCGGGGGAAGCTTCCACCAGCGTTTCATAAAGGTCCTCGACCGTCTTGATAAAGTGCGAGTGACCAAAGATTATATTACCATCGGGTGGTATCTCTACCTTGACAACCTTGGTTCTGAAATTGCCATTAGTCATTGTTATCCTCAAAAACTTTGGCTTGTATGCCGGTGTTTACTCGTGGGTTGCTGTAATATTCGGTGGCCGCGAACCTGACGCCTATGAAAAACGCCCTCTTGCCCTTGCCTTCGACATCAAACCGGCGCGGAAGCCACCATCCTTCAGGTGTTGGTCGGTACCGTATCGACATGTTCAGCCGGTTAAGTTTGAATATGGTTTTCCTGACAAGTTTCACCGGGGAAAAATCAACCTTCACCAGATGAAACGACTCCGCCTCGAAATAGTAGTTGCCATTAATGTAGTCGCTTTCTGCTTCTTTGGAGTTCACTCGGAAGTGATGACAGACATAGTCGTCTATCCTGTCCGCGGCCACCCCCTCGTAGGTTATCTCATACCGGCCGCGTTGCTCAGGATAAAACGGACTCAGTATGGGATATGAGATGTCGCGGGTTTTGCGCTTTCTCTTCTTTTCGATCTGCTTGGCAGCTTCCTTGTCGAGCTCTTCGGGCTTCTGTAGTTCACCATTCTTATAGTACTCGAGGTATTCTTCCTGGTACCAGGTAGTGTCAGGCAGATACTTAATATAGATCTTTTTAACGAAGCGCTTTTCTTCGGTAAGACTACCGTCACTCTCTCTTTTACCCTGAACGCTTTCCGCGTCAAGGATAACATCCATGACTTCAGATCGCTGCTTTGCCTCTACCGCCAAAATTCTTTCGATCAACGCCTCCGGGTCGATCCCCGAGGCCTGCGGAGCTGGTGGTGCGTTTACGGCAAAGAGAGCTACCAGCAAAGAGACAAATATGAACAATCTTACAGTGTTCATAATCAGTCCTCATGAATAAGAATTGTTTCAATCAGGTCGCCGACTATGATCTGGTTGACCACCTCCATTCCGAATTGGACCTGCCCAAACGCGGTGTAGCGTCCCTCCAGGTGCGGCTGCGGAGATAGGGTGATGAAAAATTGCGATCCGCCGGTGTCCTTGCCGGAGGTGGCCATCCCAACCGTCCCGCGCCGGTACGGTTCGTCAGAGTATTCACATCTGAGATAATATGGCGGCCCGCCCCAGCCATCGCCGCGCGGGTCTCCGCCCTGGACAACAAAATTGGGCACGACTCGATGGAAAGTCAAACCATTGTAAAAGCCGTCTCTGGCCAGCTCGATGAAGTTCAACACCGTAAGGGGGGCAACGTCAAAGTACAGCGCTATCTCGATTTCCCCCTTGCCGGTAACGATCGTTGCCTGCGGATTGGTCTGGAACCGGTCGATTGCTTTGGCCATCCTCCTCTTGCTGATTCTCGTGTCGGGTGCCTGCAGCGCAGCAAATTTGTCCTCGCCCAGCAGGTCGCGGAACAGAGTGGCCGCCTGCCGGCGGACTACGTACTCCGGGTCAAGCAGCCCGGCATACATTATTTCCAACGCGGTAGTGTCATGCTGATCTTCAGTCAGGAACGGTTGCGCGCCATCAAGGAGCGTCCGACGCACTTGAACGTCAATCTCGGCTCCACGGGTCATCATGGTGTTCATCACCGGCAGGTACTGCCAGAGCTTGCGCTCTCCTACCTGTTCGAGAGCGGCAGCTACAAGCACGTAGTCAGGGTCAGCCAGTGCATTCCTGAGGTAGAAATCGGCGTTGTCTGAATCCACTTTCATCAAGGCTTCAAAGGCATGATGGCGGACCATCGGGTCTTCATCGTTGAAAAGCACCGCCAGACGTGGCACAACGTTCTTGCCGCCAACCAATCCAAACGCCTTGGCACAGGCTGCCATCACGTAGGGATCATCTTTGGCAACCAGCGAATCGATCAAATTAACGGCCCTACCTTTTCGGATAGAAGCAATGTATTTCACACCGGCAGCCACAATGTTTGAAGGAGGTTCGGTCTGCAGGATTGACAGCGCCGCTTCTACCCCACGATCATTTTTCTGTCGCCGTAAGGCATTGAGCAAGGCTACAACGAGCTTCTCGTCTTTTTCTTTCTCCAGTTTCCTGACAAGCTGCGTGCGGGCTTCTTCACCTTTTTTCTTTGCCAACCCCGCAATCGCCTCTGCTACCACGCCCTTATCGGCATCATTAAGAGAAATGGCAAGAAGGTGAACTGCCTCATCAGATTGCACGCTGCCCAGGCCCCGTACCGCCAGCGACCTAACAAACGGGTCGGAGTCTGCTAGAAACTTCACAAACACCTGTGCCGCCTCATTGACTCCGAGCCTGGCCAGAGCGTATAGAGCAGCCTTCCGCACCAACTCATCCGGTTCATTTTCTATAAAGGTGACGATATCACCCCCTTTGGATTTGGCGCCCGCTCGGTAGAGAGCCATACAGGCAGCTTCGCGAACGTCCGGCGAGGGATGGGAAAAATATTTAACCAGTTCCTCAGCGACCCCGATCATGCTGCTGTCAGCCAGACGTCCGGCTGCTTCCACAGCCTTAGCCCCTACTGCTGAAGGCAGATCAAAGGCGACATCCAGGAGCCGGGCGGCGAACTCTTTTTCTCCGGTGAGACCCAGGGCGAAGGCTGACGTCACCGCCACGTCAATAGCGCTGTCCGACAGCATGGCAAACAGCAGCTCACCGCATCCTTCGCCCCCTATGCGGCCGACTGCCAGCGCGGCCCGGGCACGGATGTCCAAGTCATTGTTATGCAAATACCTCTTCAACTGATCGGAGAGCAGTCGCTGGTCCTCCAGATGGATGATCTCGGCCATCATTTCGGTTTGCGTGGGTGGCTTCAGGGCATCATATAAGTAGAAGATGGCGATTGCTGCCAGAATAACCAGCGCCAAGGCCGCATATATTTTCAATTTCCTTTTCATTTGGTGGGAAAATCTAAGCCTGCAAGCTGAGGGCGTCAACCTATTTAATATGGAGAATTGTGCCAAAAAGGTCAGTAAAGAATGAACCTGCCCCAAAAAAGTGGTCACGCCGCAAAAAATGACCCCTGGTGGTGAGGCAGGGGTCTGGTCTAACATACATGGTGTGGTTTACAATACGTGGCTTGGTTCGCACCAAACTTACGTCTACGGGGATTACAGCAAAGTCTGTGCCCGGGGCCTGATGAGCGGTAACTTATTCCACCTCAACACAATGCCACTGATAGAGACTATGATACGGGCCGCTGCACTGGCAGGTTGGCTATCCTGTTCAATAATTGAACGGACTGAGTCGTTTTCTGGCGAAAGCAATTGTTACCAAATCTGCAAGAATTTGACATCATGACGCAGCCGGCAGCGAGTGTACTTACTAAGGGGAGCGGATAATATTTGACACTTTATGGTAACTCTTTCGACGATGGCGAGCGCTTTCTGTGTCAAATATTTGTTGCTCTCCTTAGTAAGTCCCAACCACTATGCTCATGTTCTCGGATGAACAATGATTATTGGCATCGCCGAGGCATAACAAAAATCCTTTATGCTACGACAATAGACAGCATAGGGGTAAGGCTCTTTGCGCGAAGTGCCGATTTTCACCTGTCGCACCTCCGAGGGAGAGTCAACCGGTAACTCGCTTAGCCCAAAAGGCTTCCCCTCCGGAAACCATATGGTTATGGGGGTCTTGGTCTGATTGTCAAAGGTTACCTGTTCTCCTTCCTTCAGCTCTACTTTGGGGGTAACCTTGCGGTAACCATCGACATCAATCTCGATCGTCACCGTTGGGTTTTGAGTGTTCGCGGCTGCCATGTGATTATCCTCTTTCTTTGCTGTGGGCTAGGCGCCCTTCACTTTGCGGTTGTCGGTTCACAGTCATATTCTTCGTGTTCTTTCTTTGTCAAGTTACTGCTCTGACCCTGTATCCTCACCGGGCATGTCGCTACTGTCGTGGCGTAGACCCTCAAATCGAGGATCGGCGAGCATTTGCTGCAAATCCGGGAGGCTACTAATTTGAGCCATGGGGAAGCCGTGCTTGAGCGCCTTTCCGATCCATTCCAGAGCTGCGTTGCGCTCGCCCAACTGCTCATAGACAAGGCCGGCGCGGACCATGATTTCGATATTGTCCGGCGCCAGAGCTAAGGACTGTTGAACCAGTGACAGCGCACTGGACCTCTCCCCTATCGTCACATAGCATTCGGCTAAATGTGAGAGCACCATTGGGTCGCGAGGGTTTACCTTTCTTTTCTCTTCGGCCATTTGGATAGCGCGCTGGTAAGCAGCCAGCGCCTTCTCACTCTCACCGGGCATCTGGTCGTATGCCGAGGCCAGGTTCACCCAGACCTGATAATCGCGCTCATCTAACTGGAGGGCTTTCTCGTACATGCGCGCCGCATCGGCGTAGCGCTTTTCCCTGTGATGAAAGGCTCCCAGGTTCGAGTAGGCCCTATAGTTTGGGTATATTTCAAGCGAGCGTTCCCACGCCGTACGAGCATCTCCCCACTGATCAAGATAATAGTATAACGCGCCCAGATTATTCCAAGCAACAAAGCCCTTGGGCTCGAGCTTAACCACTTTGTGTAACTGCTTGAGTGCATCCTCGTGGCGACCCTGATAAACATAGAAAAGACCTAGATCAAAATAACCGGCCCAGTAGTCCGGCTTCAATTTGATGACTTTCTGGTAAGTAGATTCTGCTTGTCCGATCTTATTGAGAGCCTCATAGGAACCTGCCAGCCCCCGGTAGGCATCGTGGTTAACCGAATCGAGCTTCAGCGCTAGCTGAAACTCCTGTACCGCGTCTTCGTACCGCCCGATTCCTTTATGAACCAGGCCTATGGTAACATGCACAGGCGCCAGTCGGTCATTCAACTCAACTGCATGCTGGCTGTTCTCTATGGCGTTTTCTACCCATTGAGGCTCATTACTGACCTTGTACTTACTCCAGTAAGCTTCTCCCAGTCCAGCATAAGCTAAGGCGTAACGGGGGTCTTCGTCAAGTGCTTGCTGAAACAATCCAATGGCAGTGTCAATATTTTCAATCCTCTCGAAGCGCTGAAGGTACCCACGTCCCTGCAAGTAAAGGTCATAGGCTTCAGGTACGGACGTCCCGCCGGTTGTCAAGAGGTGTTGCTGTTCTGGTTGCAGCTCTATCTCCAGCATCCCCGCCAGTTTGATGACGGTTGAATCTTGCAAGGCAAAAGGATTTGCCAGGGAAGCCTCGACCACTAAGGATTGCAACTGTCGCTCTTGTTTGGCATCGACCAGGTTCAGAGTCATGCGGACCTTCTCGGCAATGCGTTGTACGCTGCCGGTAACCGCGAGTGTTACTCCAAATGCCCGCCGAGCCTGTCTGGTACTGGTAACCTCTCGTTCACGCACCTCGCTGGCCGGCACTACCCACAGCGCACCCTGGAACTGCTCCAGTTGGGAGAGTTTGCTGGTCAAAGTTTCCATCAGACCGTCACAGAAAGCCTGATTGTTCAGGACTTCCCCCACGTTGATAAAAGGAAGCACAACCAGGTGCTTTTGGGCAGGTACTTTCTCAGGAATCAACAGCAACGCCAATGCCGCTATGACCACCACCGCAAGTATGCCAACAAGCCAGGGATACAGCCGCCGCCGAGGTGGAGGTGGGTAAGCCGGTTTCATATCGCGCCTTACACGCTTCAAATCGGCCAGAAGGTCATCGATATGCTGGTAGCGCGTCTCCCGGTTTTTTTCCAGTGCCTTGTCAACAATTTGCTGCACTCCCTCCGGCACGTCCGCTTTATATCGCGCCACCGGCTCAGGAGTTTTTTCTGTGGTAGCACGTAAAGATGCAGCATTGCTGTCTTTGCGGAATGGTTGCTGGCCGGTCAACATCTCATACAGAACAACGCCGACTGAGAAGATGTCGCTGCGCTGATCCGCTTTCTTGCCTTCTACCTGTTCCGGCGCCATGTAGCCAATCGTACCGAGAGTGGATCCTGTTTTAGTTAGTTTGTCTTTTCCCTCTATTCTGGCCAGGCCGAAATCGACCACTAGTACTCGGCCTTTTTTATCGATGAGAATGTTGGACGGTTTGATATCCCGATGCACGACCCCTGCTTCGTGGGCCTCACTCAACCCCTCACAAATCTGGGCAGCCACGTCCAGAACCTGGTAGAGCGAAAGCTCCTCGCTGTGAATTATATCGCGAAGCGACCGCCCTTCGACCAGCTCCATAGCAAAAAAAGGCCGTCCTTGGTATTCCAATACCTCATAGATGTGAATAATATTGGGATGACTCAACGCTGCAGCCGCCTGCGCCTCTCGCTTGAAGCGAGTCTTGAAACCCTCATCTGAAGCATATTGTAAAGGTAAGAACTTCAGAGCAACTTTACGCTTCAGTTCACTATCTTCGGCCAGGTATACTTCGCCCATACCGCCCGAACCGATCTTTTCGTGGATCTTGTAATGAGATATCGAAGTCCCAGCAGGAAGAACCGTGTAATCCTGGGTTCTATCATTGTCAGACTCGAATGCTGTCAATCATGTCTCCCTTTGAAAAGCGAACAGACCCCACTTAGGTCCGATCCAGCCACTATGACAATATAAAGTCCACTTTCAAAAAAGTCAACAAGTATGTCAAGGTGGTACGCCGCCGGTTTGTTCGCACCAGATATCGCCTCGGATTTGCCTTTGACATGTGCCTACATCCCGAAAAGCACCTGCATGAGGACGCCTAATTCGGTCTGTGTGAGACTTGGAATCGGGCATCCAGGTTAAGAACTGTTTTGACGCAGGCCCAAGCCTGAGTCGAGTCCGTTGGCCGCTTACTCCTTTCCAGTCTCCTTTTTTCCCTCTTCTCCCGGCATCTTGAAAATGGAATCATCGATATCAACATTCAGTTCAATCTTTTCCATAATCATTTGGGATACTGTCTGGCCTCCCATTTTTGACTCGATTAAGTGCGGCATCATCAGTCCACCGACATCTTTGTGGTTGCTCAGATAGGTGTCGACCTCGAAGGAGTCCCCTGCTATGTTGCCTTCTATCGTCATCTTGATTTCAAGGAAGGACTCGGCGTCGAGAAAGATATGGGTGGTGAGGTTACCAGAGGCAATACGAAGGGAATCGTCCGCAATAGTCAGTTTCAGGTGGTAGACTTCGCTGCTTTCTATATTCTCCTTGCCGACAAGTTCGGCGACGAATCCCATGTCTTTGTAGCCGAGGAGAGGACCGTCAAAATCAGCCTGATTTCTAAAAGACGTTGTCTGTTCGGACGTCATCTTTTGGGGTCCGCCGCTGGTCGGATTGATCTGCCACGCAATCTCGCCGTCGTAGGCCTGAACTATCGTCAATCCCTGGATAGTGGTTTCAATTTTGAAGAAGCCCGGTCGTTTTTGATGAATCATAAACGGAAATTCCACGCCCCGCACAAGCGTTTTTCCGGTTGTCCTCTTCGACTTCACCGCCTTCATCTTCTCCATTCCGCCCTTGGCCTGGATGTTTTTCTCAATGATCTCATCCACGGTGAGAGCAAAAGACGGCACGCACAGCATAGCCACAAGCGTCACGATCAACAGTAGACATCTTCTTTTCATCGGATTTCCTCCTGGTCTTTAGGTACCAACGCTTCTCGCTACAAACTCACGATCTGATTAGAGATCATCTAAGTCCACAGTAGTATGTGTCTGCTGCCTCCGTTTGTCAAGCAGCTTAATTGTTATCTCCGCTAAACACCGGTTGTGAGCCCCCGTGCTTTTCGTCAAGAGTTTTTCACTCGGTCTACCTGGCCCTTCCAGCACAAAAAAAGCGTCCTGGGAGGACGCCTTAAATGTGCCTGTACGTAACAGGTTCGCTCAATTCAGCTCTGCTTTTTTCTGCCCCATGGAAATCAGCTTGGTGTATTCGTCGGGAGAACTGAGAATCTCTACCGCCCTCCTAACGGCCTTGTCGGTCTTGAGCACCACCTCTTCATAGACGCCTCGCTGCCCGGCAATGGCGGCAACGACTTCGCGCTTTATTGTCTTTTTGATATAATCGAGGGAACGATCGAAATCTTGTGCTTTCTCCACTTCCACAAGTGCTTCCAGACTGTCAATCATACTACTGAAGAGGCTGTCCTTTTCTTCTGAGGTGATGGTTTCCCGCAATTTTTCCAGACCTGTCTCGAGTGTCGACTTGTAATCAAAATCTCTCTCTTTGACGTACTCCCGGAATTGCTCGACGATCTCATCGTTGACCTCGAAGTTCGGTTTGACTTCAGGATGTCCGGCGACATATTTCACGGCGAAATCGAAAAACATCGACTGGCGATAGAGATTGATCTCAATCGGTCGCCAGGTCTCGCGTTTGACCTCGATATCCGGTACAATCCCGCCGCCACCGTAGACGGATCGCCCTCCGTTGGTATAAAAGACCTCCTTTTCAGTCACAGTGAGGGTGTCGCTCTCTTCGGTCTCTTCGTTGGTCTCCTGTGGGGAAGTTTTCTTCTTTTTGTCTTGCCTTTCCGGCTTCTGGATACAGCGTCCGGAGGGGACATAGTACTTGGCGGTGGTGAGTTTCAGAGCCAGACTGCCGTCGCTTGAGAGCGGGAATATCTGCTGAACGAGACCCTTGCCGTAGGTGGTGTTGCCGAGAATGAGGCCCCGGTCCCAATCCTGTATCGCCCCGGCAACAATCTCCGAGGCTGAAGCCGTGCCTTCATCAACCAGAATAATCAACGGCTTGTCCGGGAACAGGGGAGGGCGCTCAGACTCGAAATGACGTTCGCTGTTCTCCCATCGGCCTCTGGTGAAAACAATTTCACGGTCCTTTTCCAAAAACAGTTCGGCTGTCTCCTTGGCCTGGTCCAAAAGCCCACCGCCGTTGGAACGGAGGTCAAAAATCAGGGCCGACACGTTCTTCTCATTGAGGGAACCGATAGCTTCGCGCAACTCCTGGCTGGTCTCCTCGGCAAAGCGGGAGAGGCGGATATAGCCAATATCCGTTTCCGGTATAACCCCGGCATAATTGACCGATTTTAACTCAATGACGGCCCGCTCAATTTCATATTCCAGCGGCTCAGCAATACCGGCTCTCTTAATCAGAAGGGTCACAGAGGTGCCTGCCTTGCCGCGCATCAGCTTGGAGGCGTCCGAGGCCGTCATCCCTTCAGTTGACTGGCTGTCGATCTCCCAGACAACGTCGCCAGCTCTGAGACCCTTGCGATAGGCAGGGGTACCTTCGATAGGAGCAATAATGCGGATGCGATTGTCGCGGGCGTCAATCTGCATTCCCAGCCCTTCATACTTGCCGTGGGTTGATTCCATGAGGGCGTCGTAGGAAGACTTCTCCATCAATACCGAGAACCGATCAAGATCGCCCAGCATACCCTTAACACCAGCCTTGATGATCTCCTTGGTGTCAACCTCCTCCATGTACTGGTTCCTGATGTTGAAGGCGGTTTGCGTAAGTTTCTTGACGTCTCGCAGAAATGAGTCCCGCTTCTTGGCTCGTTCTTCCTGCTCTGATGAACCTGCTTCAAGATCTATATGAACGGTGTCGGCCCAAAGCACCGGTTCGTCCGAGCTGGAACTCTGCACAGCTTCACCCGAGCCGACAAACCAGATTGTCGCCAGCGCAAAGACAGTAATACCAAAGAGCTGAACCATGTAACGAACCACTAAAGCCTCCAATTCCGTAAGGGTCAGACTGAGCCTGCTACTAATGTAACTGCAATTCTCATTATGTCAAGTCCGGCAGGGTTTGAACCTTCGGGCGTATCCGTTTGCAAATTATACGCTTATCACAATCGTTTGGTTGCCGCTAAAGCGGGTGGAACCATAAAATAATCAATAACTCATTGTGCATTTTGTAGTTAGACCATTATTATTATTGTTCCCCGTAACTTTTTTGACGCCGAGGGCGTTAACTAAGTAAGGACAATGATGTTAACCTGTTTGATTACATCGAGTTGGTTTCATAAATCCACCCTTGTGTTGAGGGGAATAGTACGTTTTTTGAACAGGGGCTGCTTGTGTCCAGGATAAACGGCCGGTCATTGTTTTACAACATCCTGCTGCATCTCCTCCTGCCTGGACTGGGACACCTGCTTTGGCGTGAGTATCTGTTTGGCATTTTTATCTTCTTAGTAACGCTGCTGGCCTCGGTACTATTTATCGTTTCTCTTTTTGTGCACGTGCCTCCAGTAGCAGCGCTGGTTTTGTATGCGCTGCCTGTTCTGTTTTACGCTTTTACTTTCGTCGATCTGGCGCGCACCGTCAGGACGAAACGAGAAAAGACTGTGCCTGGCCGGAAGGCCGCCATCATTTTCCTGCTGGTGGGTGTGGTCTACCAATTGTTATCCCCGATTGCGCCGGTTAACTTTTCTTTGAGAAATCTTCCGGAGATATTCATTCAGGAAGACAATCGCTTGAGTCCCTTGTACTCCGAGGGAGATCTGCTGAAGGCCAGTCGGCTTTCATACGTGGTTGATGTGTTTGTTGTCAACAGACCGATCCTGCACGCGCTGCCCCAGAGGTATGACATCGTGCGGTTCATCGATAGTTCCGGCAGACATATCAACGGCATCGTGGTCGGCCTTCCGGGGGAAGAGATTGAAATCGCCGATGGCGTTATTGTCGCCAACGGCTTCCCTGATATCGGGGATGCGCCGGGGGGAATCATTTTGTCGGGTGAGTGGCCGTTGACTTCAGTGGGCGGATACTCTATTTTGGCAGCAACGTTAAACTTAGGCAGAATCGATAAGGTCCACGAGGTCCCTCTAACCGAGCTAGTTGGGAAAGTAAACAAGCTCTTTTGACGACTATAAAAAATCTGATTTTTGATCTCGACGGGACATTGATAGACTCGTCGCATGGGGTGGTCGAGGCGGTGAATTATTCCCTGAGACAGATGGGCCAGCCCGAGCAAAAACCAGAGGTGATTAAGACGTTTATTGGCTATCCTCTGGAGGAGATGTATCCCCACTTTACCGACGCTCCCCCAAAAGAGCTTTACGCTCACTTCCGAGTGAAGGCAGCAGAAACGGTGGTAGCCTCCACAGAGATTTTGCCCGGTGTCGCACAGACGCTTCGCAAGCTCGATGACCGAGGGTATCGTATGGCCATAGCCACAACCAAGATCAGAGCTAATGTCAACGGGATTCTTGAGAAGCTGGGGTGGCAGAAACTCTTTCGCGCGACAACAGCCGGGGATGAAGTAAATAAAGTCAAACCTGACCCGTCTATTTTGAGGTTGACACTGAAGCGTCTCAAAGCCAAGCCATCGGAGACCATTGTTGTCGGCGATACCATCAATGATATTCTCGCTGCGAGAAGGGTACCGATGAAAGTGGTCGCCGTGGCCTCGCCTTTTGGAGGCCAGGAAAAAGTGATTGCTGCCAGCCCTGATTTCTTTATAGAATCGATAACCGAACTTTTAGATTTGTTGGACCGACACAACGGCCAACGTTGAGGAACATATGAAAAAACTCTTTCTTCATTCGTTTGCTACCAGAATTGGCACCGTCCGCACCGCGGCGACCGAGAAAGGCTTAGCTCTTATGTCTCTACCCCAAGAGTCCCGAAAGTACTTCGACGGGAAAATCGAGAAGCTTTTCTCCGATTACGAGATTTCTTCCGGGGGAAAGGTAAACAAACAAGCTGAAAAGCAACTTGTTGCCTATCTGGATGGCCGACTGAAAAAGTTCACCCTGAAACTGGATATACACGCCTCCCCTTTTCAGAAGAAGGTTCTCCAGCGGGTGGCTAAAATTCCCTATGGAAAAACTATGACGTACGGGGAAGTTGCCCGCGCCGTCGGGAGTCCGAAGGCATGCCGAGCTGTCGGTACTGCTAACGCACAAAACAACCTGCCGCTGGTTATCCCTTGTCATCGGGTAGTGGCATCGTCCGGCTTGGGTGGGTACGGCGGGGGTATTGAGATGAAAAAGAGGCTGCTGCGACTAGAGGGAGCGCTGTAGGCATTTCCTTCTTGTAAAGGGTAGAAAAGTAGGTCGGGTTCCTCTCCGCCTCAGGCGGGGAGAAACCCGACACCAGTGAAGAGTCGGGTTTCTTGCCCCGCCAAAGGTTGGCCTGCGGAACCCGACCTACCTAGTTTTGTACCCGGCGGGTCTTCAGACCTGACGAGAAAAGCTCTTGTCTCGCGGGGCGATCTGAAGATCACCCCTCCATAGAATATACAGGTTATTTTGCAGGTTATTTATGGGACGACAACCTGCAATCAATATGACCTTACTATACTCTTCAATAGAAAAACCCGGGCTGCTAAACCCGGGCTGGAAGCTTTAGCTGGATGGATAGCTCCTATACCTCCAGCACATCTTTTTCCTTCTTAGCCAGCAGGTCGTCAACCTCTTCGATATGTTCATCGGTGATCTTTTGGATCCTTTCAAGGGCGTCGGTGTGTTGGTCCTCTGAAATGGTTTTATCCTTTTGCGCTTTCTTGATGCGCTCATTGGCGTCACGGCGGATATTGCGAACAGCCACCCGACCTTCCTCGGCGAGAGTCTTGCAATGACGCACCAACTCTTTGCGGCGTTCCTCGTTAAGGGCCGGAACCAGCAGCCGAATGATCTGACCGTCCACTTGCGGGTTCAGCCCGAGGTCGGCCACTTGAATTCCTTTGACGATGTCGCCGACGGTGCTCTTGTCAAAGGCCTGCACAACCAGCAGGCGTGGTTCCGGCGTTGACACCGTCGCCAACTGGTTCAACGGCATCTTGGCACCATACGCTTCAACCTTTACCGTGTCCAATAGATGCACTGATGCCTTGCCGGTGCGCACGGTGGCAAACTCTCGCGACACGGCTTCAAGGGTCTTATGCATTCTCTCTTCAGTTTCCTTGTACAACTTATCCAACATACCGACTCCTCCTGATCTTAGACAAATCCCGCTTACGACTCAGGATATCAGCGTACCGACATTCTCCCCCAGGACCACCCGTTTTAAATTGCCGGGCCGATTGAGATCCACCACCCGCACCGGAATGTTGGTGTCCTTCAAAAGAGAGATGGCCGTCAAGTCCATCACCTTCAGCTCCTTGGTCAAGACCTCCATATAGTTCAATTTGGGATATAAGACCGCATCCTTGTGCTTTTTTGGATCCGTCGAGTAGACGCCGTCAACGTTGGTCGCTTTTATGAGCACCTCGGCTCCGACCTCAACCGCTCGCAAAGAAGCGGCGGTGTCGGTGCTAAAATAGGGGTTGCCGGTGCCGGCCGCGAAAATAACGACCCGCCCCTTCTCCAAATGTCTGACTGCTCGCCGACGGATATAAGGCTCAGCAAACGCCTCGAGCTTGACAGCTGACATCACCCTGGTGTGGACGCCCATATTTTCAAGGGTATCCATCATAGCCAGCGAGTTAATGACAGTGGCCAGCATCCCCATGTTGTCGGCGGTAACCCGATCTATCCCCCTTTCAGCGGCGTTGAGACCGCGGAAGATGTTGCCCCCGCCAACGACAATGCCGGTCTCTATTCCAAGCTGTTTGATTTCACGGATCTGACGGCATACCGATTCCACCGTGGGCGCGTCGATCCCGAATTCACGAGCACCCATAAGAGCCTCCCCTGATATTTTGATCAGGACCCTCTTGAAAACAGGTCTCTCGCTTTCAATCTCCACGTCATTCACCCAGACGGAACCGGGCAAACCGGCTGATATTGATGTTTTCGCCAAGAGTGGCGATCATATCTTTCACAAAATCGGCGATGGTTTTATCGTTGTCCTTTATGTATGGCTGTTCCATCAAGACGACTTCTGAATAATACTTCTCCAGGCGCCCCTCGACTATTTTGTCGACGATCTTTTCCGGCTTGCCCTCATTGAGCGCCTGCTGACGATATACCTTCCGTTCGCCGTCAACCAGAGACGAGTCAATATCTTCTCTCCGCAGACACAAGGGAGAGCTGGCCGCAATGTGCATGGCGACGTCGCGGGCGAAGGTCTTGAACTTGTCGGTGCGGGCGACAAAATCCGTTTCACAGTTTATCTCCACCATTACCCCCAGCTTGTCGCCGGTGTGCACGTAGGTGGCAATGACACCCTCGGCAGTTGTCCGACCCGCTTTGGAGGCGGCTTTGGCTATTCCTTTTTCGCGCAGCACGAAAGTCGCCTTATCGGAATCACCGCCAGCCTCAACGAGAGCCTTCTTGCAGTCCATCATTCCCGCCCCCGTTTTTTCCCGGAGCTCTTTAACCATTTGTGCCGTTATGTTCATTGCTGTTACCTTCTTACTTTCCCTTTTTCACCTGGTTCTTTAGATGTATAAGTGGCCGGGGTTCTCTGTGGCTCCTCGGTGGAGGCTTCTATCATTTCTTCGGTAAGGCCGGTTTTCGCTTCCATGGCAGCTTCCACTAAAGCTCGGACAAGTATCCGAATGGACTTGATGGCGTCGTCATTCCCAGCAATAGGGAAGTCGATGGGATCCGGGTCGGCATTGGTATCGATTATGGCTATGATCGGGATACCGAGCTTGGAGGCTTCCTCCACGGCGATCTTTTCCTTCCTGGCATCCACCACGATGACAAGGCCGGGCAGGAAGTTCATGTCTTTGATACCGCCCAGGACTTTCTCAAGCTTTTCGGCTTCATGTTCAATTTTGGCACGTTCCTTTTTGGTGAACTTTTCCAGCGTGCCGTCCTGTCCCATGCGCTCTATGTCTTTGAGCTTTTTGATGGAGTTCTTGATGGTACTAAAATTGGTCAGCATGCCACCCAGCCACCGCTCAGTGACATAGAAACCGCCGCAGCGGACTGCTTCCTCGACGATAACTTCTTTGGCCTGCTTTTTTGTCCCGACAAACAGGATTGACTTGCCGCGAGTCACCACCTCACGGACTTTCATCTGGGCTTTTTGCAAAGCGTTGAGTGTTTTCTGCAGGTCGATAATATAAATACCGTTCCGGGCGGCAAAAATGAACGGCTTCATCTTGGGGTTCCAGCGACGGGTCTGATGACCGAAATGTACCCCCGCCTCCAGCAATTCTTTGATTTGGGGAGAAACCATAGGTTTCCTTACGACAAAAGGTTATTCTTCACCCCGGCGTCAACCCTGACCGGGCTCGTGTGATGCGAGACCCCCGATCACGTCAGCCGGGACTGTCTATTTCCCTCTCAGGGGAGGGATGCATTTGTCTAAACTAACGCTTAGAGTACTGGAAGCGCTTGCGCGCTTTGGGCCGACCGTACTTTTTGCGCTCAACTTCACGAGCATCGCGGGTAAGAAACCCGCCCTCGCGCAACGGCTGTTTGAAATCAGGGTTCATGCGAACCAGAGCTCGGCTCACTGCCAAACGTACTGCCCCGGACTGCCCGGACGAACCGCCTCCCCGCGCCTTGCAATGAACATCCAACGTGCCCAGAGTCTCGGTCACAAGCAGGGGCTTGCGGGCATGTTCTACAAGGGATTCACGCATGAGGTAGTCACTGATACTGCGACCGTTGATAGTGAATTTCCCCTCGCCGGGAGTCAGCACAGCCCGCGCGACAGATTCTTTGCGACGACCCGTAGCGGCAAAAACTTCCTTTTCCATATACCTCGAAATCTATTATCTGAGTTTTAACGTTTCCGGTTTCTGGGCCTGATGAGGATGCTCCCCATTGGAGTATACGTGCAGCTTCTTGATCATCTTGCGGCCAAGGCGGTTTTTCGGAAGCATCCGCCTCACCGCCAGCCTGAAAACCTCCTGCGGCTTCTTCTGCATCATCTTGGCCAGGTTGGTTTCCCTCAGGCCGCTGGGGTAACCTGTATACCGATAATACTTCATCTGCGCCGGCTTGCTTTTGCCGGTCACCCGCAGTCCACTGGCGTTGATCGCGACAATATGGTCTCCGGTGTCCAGGTGAGGCGTAAAGATTGGTTTGTCCTTGCCTCGTAACTTATTGGCCACCGTCACCGCCGCCCGGCCAAGAATGACGCCGTCGAGATCGACCACGTACCACTTACGACGACCCGGGTCAACCTTCGGCATAAAAGTCTTCATTTCAATCTCTAACTATCTCCTAATGCCTTTAAAAACAACTAATTATTATAGCCTAATTCCCATCCATGTCAACAAGGAAGATTAAAAAAATGAAAATTCTTTCCTTAGGCGTCGAAAGGCCATCTCCCCGCCTTTGTCGTTTATCGGCATGGCACCCATCGTATTTAGCGGCAGGGAGTTAACAATTCCCCTCCAAGAGCCGTCATGACAGGTACATCCGCGAGAAAAAAACGCTTGACAAACTGTTCGCCATTTCGTAGAAAACATGTGCAGAGAGGGAAACAAGAAAGGGCTTAGAGCAATGCGAAAAAAGAGTCTCAAAGCAGTGATTTTGATTGCCGCCGGCATACTGGGGCTGTGTGTCTACTTTATCGCCTGTGGCGGTCACAAGCCAGATGAGCCGGAAGAGCCGAAAGATTATACGGTCTATTTTCACAATGGTGCTTGGCCTGATGCCTACTTTGAGTTTCATCCACTGACGGGTGCACTCGACTCCTTTAGACTTCCGGTGGAGCAGCACTGGCAGATGTCGGTTTCCGCGGATGGCAAGAAACTGTTCATTCCAGAACTGTCTTCGGTCACGGTGGTCGACATTGAGACAAGAACGATTCTGGTGCGTCTACCTTACAAAGCTAATGGTGGAGTAGCAGTGTCACCTGACGGTGAGCTCTTGGCTGTGCTAGGTGAGGATCTACATATTCTTCGGATCAGTGATTTCTCAGTCGTTTTCCATGATACTGATTGGGTTAAGCAAGGTCGATTTGGCTCGAACAGCAAAAGCTTCTACTGTGGTTCCGGCGGCTTGGTGACTCCACTGGCCGCCTACAAGGTTGCTCTTGACAGCGGCTTCACCGTGACCAGGAGGGTGTTTTCAGATGGCAACGTCAGTCGGATCATACCATCCCATGACGAGACTAAGTGGTTTCTTTACCTTTACGCATTCCGGGATCTCTCGTGGTTAGAGGTGTACAATGTGACTTTTGACTCCATCGTTTACCGTGAGCCGCTTGTCCCCGGCATAGGCGATATTGAACTCACTCCTGACGAGAGATTTCTCTTTTACACCAATTCTGCGTTTCAGATCTCGGGGGTGCCTGCTCCCGATTCGTTTTATGTGTTCGACATTGAAAACAACCATCGTCATGCAGCAATTCCCGGCTTTGTGGTAAATGAGACTGGTGATACTCTGCCAAGGTCGCCAGGTGAAATGACTATCACGCCGGATGGTAGGTGGCTGGTTATGGCAGGCTCTGGGGACGGAGTCGGAGGTCTCATAGCGTTCGATGTGAACAAAATGGAGATATACTGGACCTCGACGTTGAACTTGAGGGTTCAGGTCTCGTCTCTTACGTGTCAGAATTCACTTTAATAACTAAAGGAGTCGTTTCATGAAGCCGAAGATACTCAAGCAAAAATATTACAATATTTCGTCATTCTTGCTATATTGGCTGACAGGAGTTGACAGGGGTATGAGTTATTATATAGAACCACATTGATGGAAGGGACGAACGACCATGCGATATGCATCAATAAAAGCAACCATTCTGATTGCCGGTGGCATACTGGGGCTGTGCCTCTACTTTGCCGGATGTGACGGCAAGAAGCCAGATGAGCCGGAGGTGCCAAAAGATTATGTCGTCTATTTTCAGGACGGCGGAACGATCGATACTTACTATGCATTTCACCCCCTGACAGGTGCGTTGGATTCGTTTACTCTTCCAGCAGACCACAGGTTCGGGTGGCAAATGGCAGTGTCGGCCGATGGGAAACGGTTGTTTGTTCCCGAGCCAACCACAGTCGCTGTGGTCGACATTGAGTCAAGAACGATCCTGACACAGTTGCCTTACAAGGCTACGGGTGGCGTAGCTGTATCGCCGGACGGTCAACTTTTAGCTGTGCTTGGCGAGAATCTTCACATACTGAGAACCAGCGATTTTTCAGTAGTTTTCCACGACACTGATAAAGTTGGGCAAGGGCGGTTTTCTACTGATAGTAAATCCTTTTATTGTGGCGCGGGGGGGGCTTACAAGCTGACTCTTGACACCGGCTTTCCCGTAACCAAGAAGGTCTTTTCAGATGGAGGCGTAATCTCGATCATTCCCTCGCGTGATGAGTCAAAGTGGTTTCTCTATCTCTATGCCGGTTGGTATCAATCCTGGTTCGAGGTATACGATGTCACGTCAGACTCGATAATTTACCGAGAATCGCTTGTGCCTGGTACTGGCGACATCGAGATTACACCTGATGGAAAGTACCTGTTTTACACCAACCCGGGAAACATGCTTTCATGGAGAGGTCCAGATTCTTTGTTCGTCTTTGACATTGACAAAAACCGTCGTTATAGGTCAATTCCCGCCTTTGTGGTCAACGGTAGCCGTGATACTCTGGACAGGTCACCGGATGAAATGACCATCACGCCGGAAGGGAGATGGCTCGTCATGGCTGGGGGAGCGGATGGGGTTGGTGGTCTCATAGCTTTCGACGTGGAAAAAATGGAAATATACTGGACCGCAACGTTGATGAACCCTTATGTTAATGTTCGGTCCCTTACATGTCAAAACTCACAATAAACAAAGGAGGAACTATGTTCAAAATCAAGCTCATGCCGACTGTAGCTGTTGTTGTCGCTTTGTTGGTGGCATCCGCATCAGCGGAATACTACTACAGCGGAGGGCGTCAGATTCCGCTTAAGGTAGACTCTTTGAAAGTGACCATCAAGTTCGATGCGGCTCTCCCGGACTCCCTTCAGGATTCTCTCCTGGCAGCAATAGACAGAATAGCACAGGTTGTCGAAGATGTCCATCTTATTGACGACTTTATCGCTTGCTCACTCTCAACCGGGATGAATTACTACAGCTTCTTGGATTCACTCGACAGAGTGCCAGGCCTCAACTTCGTTGAACCGTATTACGTGACTGTAAACGACACGCCTATGCTCGTGGGGCAACATCTGCATGTTGCTTTTGATCCTGCCGTCCCGAGGGCAGAAATTGACAGCATCAACCAATTTTACGGCGTTGAGATCGTGGACTCCATGATGCAAACTGAGTATCTGCTGCGTATGACCCCTTCTACACCTTACCGTGTGCTGGACTTAGCTAATTTGTATTACGAGCTGCCTCAAACGTGTTTCTCACACCCCAATTTCAGTATCCCTATCGCCAGATTTGCCTATAAACTGTATGATTACTACCATTCGTATCAATGGCATATAAAAAGAGTCGTAGGCGAGTTTAACAGCGCCTCGGTCTGGGACTTTGCTGGGCTACAGGATACAGTCAAGGTAGCAGTCATATGCGACGGCGTCGCATCCCATGAGGATTTGTACCACCGCAGAGTGTTAACGGGTTACGATTTCGTTAACAACATCCCGAGCGGCCATCCCTATTATAAAGACGGACATGGAATGGGCTGCGCCGGAATTATTGCAGCAGGCCATACGACGGACAGCGTTGAGGGGACCTTGACATCGTCGGGGGTAATTTCTCTGAACCCAAATACGGTTATACTACCAGTGAAAATCTTCGACAACAGTCAGGCAGCGACCCCCTGAGGGATAGCGGCCGCAATAAATTATGCGTGGCAAAATGGAGCCGAGGTTCTGAACAATAGCTGGGGAAACACAATTGAAGGCTATGAGTATCAAGGAATAACCAGAGCCATCGATTCAGCTTACACTTACGGACGCAACGGCCTCGGCTGCCCTGTAATATTCGCAACAGGCAACAACATGGCGGATTGGATATCGTATCCGGCTATTCTGCCTACTACTTTCGCCGTTGGAGCGATAGACTATTTTGACTTTCGTTGGGACTACAGCCAATACGGACCGGAGCTGGATATTGTTGCCCCGAGTGGTTCCGACTGCTTGATGGGTGACATGTGGACACTCGATCAGATGGTGACTATAGGTTATAATATACAAATAGAGAGCATGTGTGGTACTCCTATTAACTGGGACTGCGGTCCCAGCGGAAACGATTGGGATTACGACTGTAGATTCGGCGGAACTTCCGCTGCCTGTGCTGTTGTCTCTGGAACCGCATCGTTAATCCTGGCCAAGGACTCAACGTTGACCGTTGATGAGGTGTACGACATATTGAAGTACTCCGCCGTGACGGATCTGGATTGGGACCCCTTACCAGACACTCCCCATGTGGAGTACGGCTACGGGCGGGTGGATGCCTTCCGGGCGATTTTGTCCCTCTCCCGCGGCGACGTTGACAACGATGGCGGGATCACAGTTGGTGACGTAGTCTATCTTGTGGACTACGTTTTCCACGGTGGTCCGGAACCGTTCCCGAGCCGTCTGCTTGGCGACTGCGATTGTGATGGAGTTGTCACTGTAGGGGA
>Ga0307437_1000023_pt1 | contig 107673 bp, 80 predicted proteins | sample SalMarWE160390MG_FD_202146 | JGI IMG/M metagenome (GOLD analysis project Ga0307437, IMG submission 202146) | Salt marsh sediment microbial communities from the Plum Island Ecosystem LTER, Massachusetts, United States - WE1603-90 | ecosystem: Environmental > Aquatic > Marine > Intertidal zone >...
GAAGCTGATCAAGGTCGCGAAGCAGGTTCAGATTCAAGATCTGACGCGAGTTCACACACTTCGTCATACGTTTGCCAGCCACTTGGTTATGCAAGGTGTCGACCTGCCAACCGTGATGAAACTAATAGGACACGCTGACATTCAGACAACGATGATCTATGCCCACCTAGCGCCGGATCATCTAGCCGACTCAGTCAACAAACTCACATTCTGACTCTACCTAAAAGAGTACGGTACTCGAGTGGACTTCCTATTGAAACACCTGGAACTTCTGGCGCCCCTGGTACAGGCCGGAGACCTCAAAGCGTCACGGGCAGTTCCCAATACATTCTTCAAGATGTTGGGGAAAGGTAGCCTCAGCTTGTCAAAGACCACTGTAGACTGAGATTGTGAAATGTCTCGTTATGAAGTTCAATCAACCTAACGATAAAAAATGTCGAAATGGCTTCGTATGTCAGCTTCCTGTCAAATCTGCCTTCTCACTGGAAAGAATAGCCCCAATCGCGGTAAGCAACTTGTCGGGGTCAAACGGCTTTGTGATATACATGACTGCCCCTTGTTCTGTCGCCCTTTGGTGATCCTGCTCAGACGCACTGGCAGTCAGAAATATGATCGGGATAGGCCACGTCTTCGGGGAATCTCGCAGGCGCTCGGCTACCACATGGCCATCTCCAGCAGGCATTCCGATATCAAGTATGATTACGTCCGGTTGTTCATGAATTGCCATCTTGGTCGCTTCCACACCGTCCGTAGCGGTTACCACCTCATATCCATTGGCACACAACCATATACTGAGTGACCGAACGAGATCGACCTCGTCATCGACAATTAGTATTTTCTGCTTCGTCACAACACCACCTCCTTGCTATCTTTAACCAAGACCGCTGACTCTCTCAGAGTGCATACCTCTTATGACCGCTTTGCAATAGTTGCTCAACGGCCGCTACTAACTCCTCAGGTTCAAATGGTTTTGTAACATACTTGGAGGCACCCGCTCCAACAGCTGTTTGGTAATCAGACTCGGTCGTGCTGGCTGTTAAAAATATTATCGGAGTGAAAGCAGTCTCTGTAGAATCCCTTAGCCGCGCAGCAACACCATGCCCATCCCTCCCTGGCATTCGGATGTCAAGAACAATCAGGTCAGGCCGCTCCTTCATCACAACCTCGACAGCTTGGATACCATCCATAGCTGTAACCACATCGTATCCGCTTGACTTCAAGCGCATGCTGATCGTCTTGACAATATCTGGTTCGTCATCCACAACCAGTATTTTCCCCTTTGCCATAGTTCAACCCCCTTTATCAGATTCAACGGTTAGCTTTTCACCAATTCTCGTTCTGCCGCCAAAGTTGTTCCCTTACTATCCTGCAAGAGATTGGCCACCATGTCAACCAAGGCTTTCAGGTCAAAGGGCTTGGCCAGGCAGTCGTCAGCACCAAGTTCTGCCATTTTTCTGAACTTCTCTGGCGTACCTGATATTACCATTACCTTTGTGGCGCCCCAACGAGGATTGCTTTTTATTTGCCTTAGGACTTCTTCACCATCAAAGCCAGGCATGTTGATATCAAGAATGACAAGGTGTGGCTCAAATCCCTCAAACCGAAGACAGGCTTTGTATCCCTCGTTGGCCAATTCGATCTTCAGGTTGAGGGAAGACGATTCCAGCGCCTGGGATATAAGTTCCAACACCTGCTCCTCGTCATCGACAATCAAAACGCGTTTTGCAACAGTTTCAGGACGCAAACGCAAGAATTGTCCCTTCATCTTTTGCATCCAATCCTCGATCGAATCATCAGCACAGACCATGCCCCCTGCAAGAGCGACTGCAATAGTTGCACCAAATTCGTTGGCAATGGATTGCTCGACGCGGCGTCTCACTGATTCTGCACCCGCCTCGTCAGTTTCCGCGACGATTACAAGCATCTTCTCAGATTCCACAATAAGCGTCTCATCGTTCTTGCGGCGCAAAGTCTGCCGTACGCATTGCTCAATCTCCCTTAGATGATCGACTTCGTCGGGTGGATCATGACCACTGTCGGCCTGACCTGTGGTATCGAGCTTCACCAATGTTACCGAGAGTTCCCTACCTGCCGCCGTCGCCGCAGAGAGGCAGTCTTCGACGAAGGTAGTCAGTTCCCTGGCTTCACTATACACTGGGATAGTGAAGGAAAAGGTGCTTCCTTCGCCGGGAGAGCTTTTCAAACTGATTTCTCCACCATGTAGCTCGACGATGTTCTTGACAATGGCCAGCCCCAGACCGGTACCCTTTGCACCCGGACCCGGTTGACGGTTGAGCTGAGTGAACTTGTCGAAGATGCACTCCTGGTCCTCCTCCCCGATGCCAACACCGCTGTCCTCGACCTGAAAGGTAATGTACTGGCCAACTGTATCCTGAATATAGCCTCGAAGCATTATAGCTCCGCCCTCAGGAGTGAATTTGTGAGAGTTGCCAACCAGGTTGACCAGTACCTGGGTTACCATCCCGGGGTCACACAAGACAGGCGGGAGGTCCTCAGATATTTGCAGTTCGAGTCGTTGATACTTCGTTTGGCATCGGGACAGAAAGTCGTGGTGGCAATCACCAAGAAGGGCTGCAACGTCTACCTTCTTGCGCCGGATTCTCTGTCTCCCTGAGTCAAGGCGCTGCAGGTCGAGGATGTCGTTTATCAGATTGGCAAGGCGATTGCAATTTTGGAGAGCGGATTCAAGGCACTCTTTCTGGTCAGAAGTGACGGGCCCTGCGATGCCGTCATGGAGCAACCCGACATATTCTTTGATAATCGTAAGCGGCGTGCGTAACTCGTGAGAAGCGGTGGAAAGAAACTCGGATTTCGCCTTGTCCAGTTCCTTAAGCTTGGCGTTTGAACGGGCGAGTACCTCTGCCACGCGCTTATTTTCCTCGTGAAGCTTCATCGCCTCGATGTGAAGCACTGTTGACTCGGGATCGCTGCCGATTATCGCATCTATCTGGCCTTCCCTAATGGCACTGAAATACTCATTCAACCGATCATATATTCCGCTTGAAGCTCTGTCAACACTCTCTTGTGCTCTATGGAACAGACAAGCATGCCTGCCAACGTGCTCGGACTGATTTCTGTCTTGATCAGATAGTTTTGCATGCCTAAACGCAAAAGACTGGTTACCAGCGACGGATCGTCGGACGATGTCAATACCACTACCGGCGTTTCAGGCGCCGCCCTGCTTATCTGTGCCAATGTATCAGTTCCGTTACTGTCGGGCAGCTCCAGGTCCAGAAGGACAGCGTCTATGCCCCCCTCAGAAAGCCATTTGACAGCTTCGTTGAGCCGGGCAACGTGTACGACATTGAATCCCGGCTGTGGCGCCTTGGCCAGAGCATCCCTTATGAGCTCCGCAACAACCGGGCTATTTTCAACCAATAGTATTGTTGACATACCCGTCTGCCCTCCGTTCAACACCTGCTGAAGCCTCCAATCATGGTCTGACACACCCCTGTTACAGTGAAGTTGTTCATACACCCACCTTTTCTTGTTCAAACATTCCTTCCAGCCTCTCTGTCTCAACTGTAACAATATGTGTTGGGGTTCCGGCAAGGATGCCGCCGACGTTCAAAAAAGGTCTCCCGATGTGCATGCCTTTATCATCGATCTCGTACTGCCTGATGCTCTTGTCGTGCCAGGAACCCCGCATCTTCAGGACCGTGATTCCGCGCTCCATCTTGCCCATGAGTTCCACGTAGCGCATCAAGATGATCGTGTCCGTGATTGTTGAAATGTGGGCTTCGGTGACGGAAGTGCCCCCCATCAGGGACGCCGTGGTGGCGGTAAACAACCCCGCAGTTTCCCGCGCTTTGATGAAAGAGGTCAGAGCGATGACGAACTCCCGGAAGGACTTGCCGGTGGACACCCGTTCAAGCGCCGAAAGGCTGTCTACAGCAATGCGGCTGGGTTCAAAGCTCTCGATTTCCTTCCTCATGAGCAGCAGGTGATCTTCCAGACCAAGACTCTCGGGATACGCGCACACTATCTTCAGTAACCCTTCTTCTTCCCACTTGCGAAAACCCTTGTTCCAGCCGATAGCATTCCGTAAGAGTTGCTCCCGGGACTCTTCGAAGGCAAACACCAATGTCTTTTCGCCGCGCCGGCTCCCGTCGTCCAGAAAGGTCGTGACCGTGAGGGTCTTACCGCACCCGGTTGCTCCGCTCGCCAGGATTATCGAGTCGCGGAAGAACCCGCCGCCGCACATGTCGTCCAGGTCGTCATTACCGGTGCTGATCCGCACGGTCGAAGACTTCTGTGTGAGCTCCATAGCCGACAACGGCAGGACTTCAATACCTTGACCGGATATTGTGAAAGGGAACTCTCCCTTTTGGTGCGGCGCTCCCCGGTATTTCAGTATCTCAATGGTCCGCCGCCGTTTTTCTTCCGACAGGATATTACGCAGTATGATGACATTGTCGGCCACGAACTCCTCCACACCGTAGCGCGCGATATCGCCATATTCCTGTGTCCGTTCGGCTGTGATCAGGGAGGTTACGCCCATCTTCTTTAATCCGGCAGCAAGCCGGAACAGTTCGCGCCGGACCAGCCCAGAATCGGCAAACTGCGAGAAGATCGCGCTGACTGAGTCGATGCTGACCCGCTTGGCATTAACCTTCTTTACAGCGTTCTCGACCCGAGCCAGCAGCGCTGAGAAGTCGTAGTTTCCTGCCTCGATCACATTGCCGTCTGGTTCCGGTGAGACGTCCACGATTGCCAACTTTCCGTTTTTCTCAAGGCTCTCTAAGTCCCAGCCGAATGATTTCACGTTGCGCCTGATGTCTTTCGGAGTTTCCTCAAAGGTTACGAAAACTCCGTTCATGTCTTGCTGCTCTATGCTATGAACGAGGTATTGAAGAGCCAGAATAGTCTTGGCGCTGCCCGATGTGCCGGAAACCAGCGTCGGCCGTCCTTCGGGTAGGCCGCCCTGCGAAATCAGATCGAACCCTGGTATACCCGATGCGATCTTGGAAACAGCTCCCTCAGAGGTCTGCTGAGTAGTTCTTGTATCCATCACACTTTCTCCTCTATCTTGCTGACCAATTCCAGCCCTAACAGAACCTTGTCGCGGTCGGACAAGTCCCCGATAATTCTGCGAATCGGGCTCGGGAGATGCTTGACCAGGGTTGGAGTTGCTATAATCTTGTCCTCCTCCGCCAGTTGCGGTTCCTTGAGAACATCGATGACTCGAAGTTCGTACCGATCCTCCAACAGCTCTTCACAAATCTGCCGCAGATTCTCAAGCGCCCGTATCGAGTTGGGCGTCTGTGAGGTCACGTACAACTTTAATACGTATTGCATAACTCACCTCTCAATTAATGGTTTCTCTCTACGTGATGTTCTTGTTCTCATGCGATAATAGTCAACCAGATAGCCCATAACTTCCAGTACCAACAGCCGTCCTTCTACAGTGTAGACCTTAGCACGTTTCGGGGGAACGTCCTGGCATTTGGCAGCCACTACGCGGGTGTGGAGGTCAATCACATCGCGCGGACCGGCCCCAAGATCCCCGAGACGATCCGCAAGGGCACTGATTTCCCGACGGGGTGGAGAAACATTAAGGCCGATAGCCTTCAGATATTGGTCCAGCAGCAACCCATAGTCAGTTTGTATACCAGCGAAGGCCTCCGAATCCCGTTCGCGCAGCGGGCCCACGCCGGCGATGCCGGCAGTGACGGCGCTCTCGTCCCACCCTGTCAGTGTCTTTTGTGCTGCGAGCGCTTCGTGGAGTTCGCGAATTTCTTGGTCTTTTTTCTCCTGCTCTCTCTGTTGCTGCTCTCTTATTTTTTGTCTTTCTATTTCGTAACGTCTTTCTCGTTCTCTGAAAAGCTCGATGAACACGGCAACCTTGGCTCTGACGATCTCGGGGATGAGCGGCTTGACCATATAGTCAACTGCTCCAAGGGAGTAGCCTTCGAATACGTGGTTCTCGTCAACACTGACGCCGGTGAGAAAAATGATTGGCGTGTGCCGCGATTTTTCCCTTTGTTGCATTAGCGTTGCTGTCTCGAATCCATCCATTCCCGGCATCTTCACGTCGAGGAGAATCACTGCAAACTCGTCCTTTAACAGACACTTCAAAGCTTCCTCACCCGAATGAGCCTTGACCAGGTTTTGACCCAGAGGGGCGAGAGTAGCTTCCAGAGCAGTGAGATTCTCCGGACTGTCATCAACCAACAGGATATTGACCTTCGCTTCGCTCATACTGTTTGTTTCCATTTTTCACTTCGCCGCGGTTTACACACACGGGCGATAAACGGCGCTATTTCCTCAAGTATTAGAATCCGGTCAGTTCCGGTCGCTACGATGGCGGCCTCCGGCATGGCATCGCTTTCCGCCGTCGCAGGGTCCTGGACAACTGCAATGCCGCCTCGCCTCTTTATAGCGGCAAGTCCGAGCGCGCCATCCTGGTTGCTCCCGGTCAGGATGACACCGATGACACTGTCACCGTACGCATCGGCGGCGGACTCGAACAGAACATCAATTGAGGGTCGGGCATGGTATACTGGAGGATCAGTCGACAATGCAAAGTTCCCTCTTTCCACAAGCAGGTGATAGTCGGACGGCGCCAGATAGATGCGTCCGGGGACTATTTCCTCTTTATCTTCCGCCTCGGCCACCGGCAAGGCCGTGTGCTTTTGAAGCAGTCCGCTGAGCCCGTCATCCGAGGCGGCACGGCGGTGCTGAACAATTGCCACCGGTACCTTAAAGTCTGCTGGAAGACCGTCAAGCAGCGTGTGTAGCGCATTTAGACCTCCCAAGGAGGTGCCAACGACAACAATCCTGGGTGACATCAGCTAACCCTCCGGTACAGCTTTTCGCGGTCGTCCAGCGGTTCAAAAGACTTTTCAAACGACGTAAACTTGAGCGATTCCTTGCGCCCAAGCGCCAGAATGCCAAATCGTACCAGGCTGTCGTGGAAAAGGCGGAGGGTACGCTCCTGCAGGGAACTGTTGAAATAGATCATCACGTTCCTGCAGAAAATCACATTGAACTCGTTAAAAGAGCCATCGGTTGCCAGATTATGTTGAGAGAAGACAATATTTTCTTTGAGTGATGGTCTGAGAACTGCCTTATCGTAGTTCGCAGTGTAATACTCCGAGAAAGAAGCCTTCCCGCCGGCGCTGAGGTAGTTCGTCGTGTATTCCTTCATTGGGGCCAACGGAAAAATACCCGCTTGTGCCTTCCTCACTACGTCTTCATTCATGTCGGTGGCGTAGATCCGGGATCGATCGTACAACCCCTCTTCTTCCAGAAGAATCGCCATGGAATACACTTCCTCTCCCGTTGAACATCCTGCGTGCCAGATACGGATGAAGGGATAGGTCCGCAGCAGCGGCACTACCGTTTTCCGGAAGGTGAGATAGAAGCTCGGATCCCGATACATGCTCGTCACCTTGACGGAGAGGCTGCGAAGGAACCGGTCCAGAGAGTCTGGATGGTGCATGACTCTGTTTTGTAACTCCGAGATCGTTGACAGCCCTTCGGAAAGGATGCAATTCGAGATCCTGCGCTTGAGCGAGGCACGGGCATACTGCCGGAAATCGCAGCCGTAGTGACGAAAGACGCCATCCAAAAGCAGTTCGAGCTCGATCTCTTCAAGCATTCCTCTGTTGCCAGGTTCGGCCACGCCTTCTCCTAACGGTACGTCCACACTCGGAGCAGTGACAGCAACTGCTCGGTGTCCACTGGTTTCATTATATAATCAGAGGCACCGGCCTCGATGCATTTCTGACGGTCCCCTTTCATCGCTTTAGCGGTGACGGCAATGATCGGCAGCGACTTAAACCGAGGCTGCTTTCGGATCGTCTTCATCGCCTCGTAACCGTCCATATCAGGCATCATGACATCCATCAGGACAACGTTGATGCCCGGGGTATCTTTCAGTGTTTGAATACCGTCGCGGCCGGTCTCGGCATACACCACCTCCATCTTCTGTTTCTCCAGCACGCTGGTGACGGCAAAGATATTGCGCTGGTCATCATCCACGATCAGGACCTTCTTTCCGGCAAGCACCGGCTCAATTTGGTGGGCCTGCTGCAGCATCCGTTTCTTTTTCTCCGGCAGGTTGTCCTCAACCCTGTGCAGGAACAGAGCGGTCTCGGCCAGCAGGCGCTCCGGCGACTTGACGTCCTTTATGACAATGGTTTCCGCCATACTCTTGAGTCTGGTTTCTTCCTCCTTGCTCAGTTCCTTCCCGGTGTAAACAATGATCGGGACCTCATGTAGGTTCGGGTCCTTCTTGATCGTTTCGATCAGTTCAAATCCACTTATGTCCGGCAGGCCCAGATCCAGGACTAAGCAGTCAAACGGTTTGGATTTCATGGCTTCGAGTGCTTCTTGTCCGGTGGCGACCGCGGTAGTATCAACGTCGTGATCCCCGATCAGTTCAACAATCGCCTTGCGCTGGGCTTCGTTATCCTCCACGATCAAAAGCCTCTTGATCCCTCGCTCCACAAACTGCCGGAGATCGGCCACGGCGTTCCTCAGGCCGCCTGCGGTAACGGGCTTCTGTAGACAGGCGATGGCGCCCTGCTTAAGAGCGCGCTGACTGGGCGCTTCCACAGATATGACGTGTACCGGAATGTGGCTGAGCTCAGGATCGTGCTTGAGCCGGTCGAGTATGCTCCAACCGTCCAGTTCCGGCAGGTTAATGTCCAGCGTGATGGCGTTGGGTTTGTACTTCTTGGCCATTGACAGACCCGTGTCTCCGCGCACCGCGACCAGGCCCTTGAAACCGTGGTCACGCGCCGTATCCAACAGAATTCCGGCAAACTTGATATCATCCTCTATAACGAGCAGCACCCGGTCGCCGGCCTGGATCTCGTACCGGTCATCTGGGAGCTCACTTGGCGCCAAGATGGTCGAATGCTCATCGGGAATGAAGGAGTTAACGTCCACCGTACCGATTGGCGCCGAGCCAGCAGGTCCAGCGACGGGATTGGTAAACCTTGTCAACGTATCAGGCGAAGGCGTGTAGTTCTGCGGCAGATAAAGTGTGAAAGTAGATCCTTTCCTCGGAACGCTCTTGACGCGGATTTCTCCACCGAGCAGGCGAGCAATCTCTCGACTGATCGACAGACCCAAGCCAGTGCCGCCATACTTGCGGTTACTGCCCCCTTCGGCTTGCTGAAATGCTTCAAAGATCACCTTCTGCTTGTCAAACTGTAGGCGCTCCGTTCAGCACTTCATGGTCGGCGCTCCAGCCCTCCTTCGCTGTGGAGATACCCAGCGCTACCTTGCCCTTTTCGGTAAACTTGAACGCGTTGGACAATAGGTTCTTAAGGACTTGCTGCAACCGCTTTTGATCTGTATGGATGGTCTTGGGCAGATCCTTGCTTAGTTTTGTCTCAAACTCTAGTCCCTTGTCCTGCGCCATTTGCTGGAATGTCTGTTCGATGTACGCTTGCAGATCCGCGAACTTAACGTCAGTGGCCTCTACGGCCATTGTCCCTGACTCAATCTTGGAAAGGTCTAAGATCTCGTTTATCAGGCCCAGCAGGTCAACGCCTGAAGAGTGAATCGTGTTGGCGAATTCAACTTGCTTTGAGGTCAGATTACCTTCGGTGTTCTCCTGCAACATCTTCGCCAGGAGCATCAGACTGTTGAGCGGTGTCCGCAACTCGTGAGACATGTTCGCCAGGAACTCAGACTTATACTTCGAGGTCAAGGTGAGTTGCTCCGCCTTTTCTTTTAGAGCCAGTCCGGCCTCTTCCACCTCATGATTCTTTGTGTCGACCTCCTCCTTCTGCTTGGACAGTAATTGCGTCTGCTCTTCCAGTTCCTCGTTGGTCTGCTGCAGTTCTTCCTGCTGGGTTTGCAGTTCCTCGGATAAACTCTGAGATTCCTTGAGTAGCTCCTCAGTACGCGCGGCTGACCCAATACTCGTCAGCACAACGCCCAAGGATTCCGAGAGCTGTTCCAGGAAGGTCAACTGGATCTCTTCAAAACGATTGAAGGAACCGAGTTCTATGATTGCCTGGATTTCGTTTTCGAAGATTACGGGCAACACCGCGATATTCAGCGGCGTCGCCGCCCCCAGACCGGAACTGATACGCACATAGTCGCCGGGCACCTCGGTGAGAAGAATCCTTTTCTTCTCTAGCGCCGCTTGTCCGATCAGTCCCTCGCCCAACTGGAACCGGTTTGAGACGTTCTTACGCTCCTTAAGTCCGTAGCTGCCAAGAAGGTTGAGCTCTTGCTTGTCCTTATCAGACCCAAGAAGATAGAATACCCCATGTTGGGCCGATATTAGCGGACACAAATCGGACAAGATTGAATTCGCCACCGCCACCAGGTCTCGCTGACCCTGCAGCATCCCTGAGAACTTCGCAAGGTTCGTATTCAGCCAGTCCTGATCAGTATTGACACGGGTTGTCTTGACAAGGCTGGCAATCATCTCATTTATATTGTTCTTCAGATTTGCAATCTCACCCTTGGCCTCAGCAGTGATGGTCCGGGTAAGATCTCCCTGAGTGACCGCAGACGCTACATCGCCAATCGCTCGCACCTGGGTAGTAAGGTTGGAAGCAAGCTGGTTCACATTGTCGGTCAGGTCTTTCCAGATTCCTTCGGCGCCCGGCACTTCGGCTTGTCCACCCAATCTACCTTCAACACCGACCTCACGCGCCACCAGAGTCACTTGATCAGCAAAGGTAGCCAGGGTATCTACCATATCATTAATGGTCTCTGCCAACTCCGCGATTTCTCCTCTTACCTGCAGTGTCAGCTTTTTCTTGAGATTTCCACAAGCGACTGACGTTACCACCTTCGCGATCCCTCGCACCTGTTCGGTCAGATTGCTGGCCATTGTGTTGACGTTGTCCGTCAACTCTTGCCAGGTGCCGGAGACGCCCTCAACCCTGGCCTGGCCACCAAGCTTGCCCTCTGAACCCACTTCGCGGGCAACCCGGGTAACCTCACCGGCAAAGGACGTGAGCTGATCCACCATGGTATTGATGGTGCCCTTCAACTCCAGAATCTCGCCGCTGGCTTCAACCGTGATCTTTCTTGTGAGATCACCGCTGGCAACAGCCGTTGTCACCTCGGCGATGTTCCTGACCTGGCTGGTCAGATTACCGGCCAGCGTGTTGACGTTGTCCGTCAACTCCTGCCAGGTGCCGGAGACACCCTTAACCTCAGCCTGACCTCCCAACTTGCCCTCGGAACCCACTTCGCGGGCAACCCTGGTAACCTCACCAGCAAAGGACGTCAGTCGATCCACCATGGTATTGATGGTGCCCTTCAACTCCAGAATCTCGCCGCTGGCTTCAACCGTGATCTTTCTTGTGAGATCACCGCTGGCAACAGACGTTGTCACCTCAGCGATGTTCCTGACCTGGGTGGTCAGATTACTGGCCAGCGTGTTGACATTGTCCGTCAACTCTCGCCAGGTGCCAGAGACACCCTCAACCCTGGCCTGGCCACCCAGCTTACCCTCTGAACCCACTTCGCGGGCAACCCGGGTAACTTCACTAGCAAAGGACGTGAGCTGATCCACCATGGTGTTGATGGTGCCCTTCAACTCCAGAATTTCACCGCTGGCCTCAACTGTGATCTTCCTCGTTAGATCGCCGCTGGCAACAGCCGTTGTCACTTCTGCGATGTTCCTGACCTGGTTGGTCAGATTACTGGCCAGCGTGTTGACATTGTCCGTCAACTCTTGCCAGATGCCGGAGACACCCTCAACCTCAGCCTGACCTCCCAGCTTGCCCTCTGAACCCACTTCGCGGGCAACCCGGGTAACTTCACTAGCAAACGTGCTAAGTCGATCAACCATGGTGTTGATGGTGCCCTTCAATTCCAGAATCTCACCGCTGGCTTCAACCGTGATCTTTCTTGTGAGATCGCCGCTGGCAACAGCCGTTGTCACTTCTGCGATGTTCCTAACCTGGTTGGTCAGATTACCGGCCAGCGTGTTGACATTGTCCGTCAACTCTTGCCAGATGCCGGAGACACCCTCAACCTCAGCCTGACCTCCCAGCTTGCCCTCTGAACCCACTTCGCGGGCAACCCGGGTAACTTCACTAGCAAACGTGCTAAGTCGATCAACCATCGCGTTGATATCTTGGGCGATCCGCAGATACACACCCTTTAGTGGTCTCCCCTCTACCTCCAAATCCATGGACTGGGTGAGATCACCGCCGGCAACAGCCCCAATGAGGCGACTCATTTCCGTCACGGGCTGAGTTAAGTCGCTGATTAGCGTGTTGATGGAATCGCCAGATTTCTTCCATGAGCCGGTTGTCGCCCCGATCGAGACACGCTCTTTTATCATTCCCTCTCTGCCTACCTCGATGCTGATCCGCTCAAACTCCTTCACTAGGCTTTCGTTGAACGTGATTGCATCGTTGAAGGCTTCGGCTATCTGACCGCCTATTCCTGTCAGGCCGTCCGGCAGGCGGACAGAAAAATCCCCCCTCTTAAACGCCCTGAGAGCGCTAAGTAGCTGCGCGGCATCCAGTACTCCTTCGTTTGCCTCACCAAGCGGTTCCGACCTCTCATAAACGGTCTCGCGCTCAAGACCGTTTTGGTGGTCAGACTTATCATTTGTCGATTTCTCTGTAGGCATTGATAGCCCCCTTTATGTATTTTACCGTTAATTCAATTCAGACTCTACTGCTTGCCCCGACAGATTCCTCAAGCCATAGACAACGATCTCGGCGTCTGATAAGGTCTTCTTCAACGCAGGCCCAAGACGATAGTTTGTGGTGCATCAGGATACATTCTTCAATGTGCACCCTACCAGACCACGAAAAACAGCCGATTTGAGCTCAGGAAGGTGGCTTCCGGGCAGCCCGACAGCCAGCAATTCCCCCCCAACATCTCAAGTGTCTTTTGGGTTGTTTACGATGATAAGATATCGATGCGTGCGCGGAGCCCCCCATCGAAAAAACTGTTTATCGGGTAGTCTTCTAAGTTAATTTTGTCCCACGTAATGGGTATCGGATAAATCAACACAGATTTTAGGGTTTAAAATGATTTTCTAATTAATATACTGTATTAGAGTAGGGCAGACCTTTCTGGGATTTGCTGGAAATAGACAGTAGTGAGGGATTCCTCGGTCGCCCTGTCGGGGGTATGGTTTCTTTAGATTCCTTTTAGCAGAACTGGGCTGATTTGACAATACAAGAGAATGAAGTAGGGTGACTTTTCATATCATCACAATGAAAAGTGGTCTTGCAGTGTAAATCGGCACCGGTTCCTTAACGCAGCGAATACAACACAAAAATACCTTGCGCTACTGTCTGGTCAGGTCGACACCTTTCACCATGATCCAAGCTCGCGTCGCGCGGAGTATTTTTCTCCGAGAGTTAGAATGCAATACCCAAGTTAAAAATGCTTGTGAGCTATTTAATTCACCGAAAACGAAATTATGCAGCATCCATAAAAACCGATATTTAGGACGGGCACCGCTATCGGGGTAGTAGAAACTCAGCAGACGGAAGGTACTTTATCCAGTTCTTCACGAACTGCTTTACCAATGTCTTTTAAGGTATACGGTTATTTCAGATACTGCCCAGCACCGAGCCGTTGCATTATGAGAACTCGATCGTCCGCTGAAAAACCGCTGACTACCACTACCTTCTGTTTGGCATTAAGTCTAATGATTTCACGATATGTATCTAATCCGTCAAAATCCTTTTCCATCATCATGTCCAGCACAACGATGTCAACATGATGGTCTTTAAGATATCGAATAGCTTGACGGCCATTTTCGACCGTCCTAACCTTGTAACCGATCTTGGAAAGAAGCTCCTTTGCCATCTCTCTCTGCTCTTTGATGTCGTCAACAATCAGCACTAATTCATTTCCTCCTGTGGTCGTTGCAGCTTCTTGTTTGGCTTCCACTAACTCCCTGCTGATCGGAAAGTATAGGATGAACTCAGTTCCTTTGCCTGTAGTGGACAGGATGTCATAATAGCCCTTGTGATCTTTCACGATTCCGTACACCACCGATAGACCGAGACCAGTGCCGCTGCTTCCCATCTTCTTTTTTGAGTAATATGGTTCAAATATCTTGTTCAGATCTTCAGATTGTATCCCGATTCCATTGTCCTGTACACGTAACAGAACATAATTCCCATGTACAAAATCGTCGTGGCCGTTTAGGAGTTTTTCGAGGTATTGCTGCGATGTTTCTATAGTAAGTTCGCCGCTCTCAGGCATTGCATCGTATGCATTCATAACCAAGTTCATAATCACTTTTTCAAGATGAGGACAGGAACCTTTTATGTTGTCAATATTCGTGTCGAGTTTCAGTCTAACATCAACGTTCTGGTGTGCTTGAGCCAACATGTCATAACCGGGTGAATTGAGATAAGACTCGAGGACTTCATTCAGGTTGATGGGTGTCATTTTGTACCGGCCTCGCCTGGCCAGTGTCAGAAGATCCTGAATAACACTAGTTGCATCTCTGGCTGACTTTCCAATACGTTCGATCTTTTTCTTGATTGGATTATCGTCATCAAGATCCATTGATATCAGATCAGTATAACCCACTACCGGTCCTAACATGTTATTCAAGTCATGAGCCACGCCACCGGCTAGTATTCCTATCGACTCCATCCTCTCAGCTTTCTCAAACTTTTCCCGTATCTTCTGCTTCTCATCCTCTTCCTTTTTGCGTGCCGTGATATCCCTAGTCGTAATAATCATTTGTGGTTGATCACCAAATGCAAAAGATTCATAAGTCATTTCAACCGGGAGATCTTCTACACCCTGCATGAGGCCAGAGTGCTGATCGAAGGCTGGCGCCGACACTACAACACCAAGCACCCCCACAGTGCCCTGGGCTACCGACCGCCAGCACCGGAAGCCATCCAACCACAAATGAACTTGACTGAAGCTATGACAGGACTAACTTAACAAGTGGTACAATAACCGGGGGCAGGGCAGGCGTAGTTCCAGTAATAAGCCTCCTCAGGCAGAAGATTAAGCAGCCCGATGAAGACAAGTCTTATCAATACGCCAAGACCGATAATCCACCAGAGATAATCGAGAGCCATGAAGCGGAAGACGCTGTGTTTCGGCTCAACCTGTCTTTCCTGCGATAACATCAACGCTCCTTGCGTAGACGAATAGAAACGACAAAAGCATCCGCAAATGAGGGGTGAGTGACCTCTTGTTGCTGCGGCTGTCTGGCCTCTCCAACAAGTCTATATCTTATCTTCAAACTGCAGATCTTCTTTCGAGTCATTCTTGCTACTCCCAAAATGATAGATGAATCCAAGATATATTATTCGTGAATCCCGTTTATATGTTGCCGAGTCATACAAGACACGAGTATCAATGTTACTGGTCCACTCCAACACATTGAATAAGTCAGACACGGTAAGAGTCAATGCTGCCTTATTCCCGAAGATATCATGTCGAACGCCCAGATTGATGAGAAACAGTGGATCATATTCACCCTGGGGAGTAAGGCGTGTAGATCTGTAATAGGCGTTTATCTGTACCAAGCTTGCCTTCACCACATACAGATTCACACCCAGTTTACCATTCCATGAAACTATCGACTTATTATCGGAGTAACCCAGGTTGGAGGCATCAATCAAATGGTAAAACGCGTTCGCGCTCACATTCAAGGACAAATACTGCCGCAAACCGCCGGACACAATGATCTCCAGTCCTGCTGATTGATCATTGGCAAGATTGTCAAACGTCGTTAACATTGTTGAGTCGTTCACGAACCGTTGTATTTCTGTGAACGCGTCGTACTTGTATCGATAGTAGATACTAGGCAAGACAGAATAATTCTCATTTCGGAGATGAAATCCAAGCTCGAGCGAGTGAATCTGTTCCGGTTTTATATTAGGATTACCTGCTTCCAAGTTTCTCGGATCGGTGTATTCAGCGAAAGGATTGTGCTCGTCGCTATCAGCTCGGTTTACTCTTCGGCTATAACTGAGTTGAAGCTCCTGATGATCGCTCAGTTCATAAACCAGATGCAAGGTTGGATAGAGTCTGAAATAGTCATTAGGAACAGTAGAATCTGCGGTAACAAGATTTGACGTGATTAGTGCCTGCTCGGCCCTTAGTCCGGCTGAAAAGCCAAACTTATGAATTGAATGACCAAGAGTAGCATAGAAAGCATGGATATTCTGATGGAACAGGAATCGATTTGTCTTATTGAAATCTGTTATCCAACGTTCCTGCAGAGTGTCATAATCTTCTCCCACATAACGAATGTCATCCTTGAGGAATTCGCCGACATAGCCAGCCTCAAGCTGAGTTTCGTCACTGATGGGATGGCTATACTCCGCATATAATTCAATGAGCTCTCCTCCTTTTTTTATCAGGTTGTGACTAAGCACATCAGAAACAACCGGCACAGTATACGAGTCGTTATAGTGATTGTCTTCCTTCTCATCATAGCCAGAATAATTCAACTCAAACTGCAACACATGGTCTTCTTTATCGAAATCATGCTCATAACTTGAGCTGACCTCATATTCTTCCTCAAACTCATCATTGGTTCTGTCAGTTGTAAGGCTTGACGTGGCCTGCTGCCCAGAATCACGATAAGTAGTTTGCGATTTCACGGTATGGTATGAGTTTCGATAGAAGTAATTACCCGATACTCCCAATTGATCTTTTTCGCTTAGTGAATAATCCAATCCTGCGGTCACAATATGTGTCAAAGGCTTGGCAGATGATGAACCATTATAATCATAATAACTGGTAACGCGACTTAGCGAATCCTTGCTGATGCGTGAATCCGTAGAAATTCGTGGGCTGTTGGTGCGGCGCAACCCATACGAGCCGAAGACATTCACTGTCCCTGGTTTGTAATTCAAGGCCAGGCTGCCATTGTAACGATCCTTGTTTCCTGCGTTTGCAATGACCGTTCCATTCAAGCCTTCACGCGATTCCTTCTTCAAGACGATATTGATTATACCTCCCACACCATCCGGTTTGTATTTTGCCGACGGGTTCGTGATTACTTCAATCCATTCGATGGAACTTGCGGGCATCTGTTCAAGCACCGCCGTACTGTTCTTTCTCATCAACAGTGAGGGTTTCCCATTTACAAAGAAAGTAACGTTGGCCGACCCTCTTAAGCTGACATTTCCGTTTACATCAACGGTAACAGATGGGATATTCTGCAAAACATCAGTAGCAGAACCAGTATTACTGAGAACATCATTTCCAACGTTATAGATTTTGCGATCAATAGAATTATTAAACGTGGCTCTTTCGCCCTTTACTACAATTGTGCCGCCGAGCAGTGGACTCAATTCTACCTCCAGAACACCCAAATCTATCATCCCACTATCTAGCTGGAAAATCTCGGTCTGTAGAGTTACAAAGCCAACATAGCTAACCTGCAAGTAGTATTTACCCGCTGGAAGTTGATCAATTGCAAACCCACCATCTTCGTCTGTTGTTGTACCAGATACTTGCACATTGTCTGTTGCGTTAAACAGAATGGCGGATGCAAGTTCTAAAGGTGTCTCTGTAGATTCCTCGACTATTTTTCCAATAACGGAGCAATTAGTGATTCGGTGAGTGCTGTTAGCAGGTAGGTCTTGACAGTAGATTTGAGGGATAGAGAACAAGAGCGACGCAATCAACGTCAGTACCATAATCAGTCTACTGGAATTGTAATTTCGATCAAAATCAAGCACGACCCTTGTTCTCGGGATCGTCGGCATCGATAGCTTTCCTATTAGCCTGTACATCTTACGCCCAGGTTCTCCTTATTGTCTCTAAAAACTCTTTGTCCAACTCAGGCCAAATGATGGCATAAAACTTAGCCAGGTCAGGTTTTCATTAACCAAATGATACTCATCAGGTGCGCCTTCGATTATGGCATCCACACCGTATACATTCTGTCGCCCGAGTATGTTGATCAGATCCAGAAATAAGCGAAGTTTTCCACCATACATAGAGAATGATCGGGTTGCCCGCACATTCAGACTGCTGTAGAATGGCAGTCGTTCTGAGAGGAATTCGCCTGGCCGCAAATAGTAGGCGGTCTCTCCTCCGCCCGATACAGTATCTATACGTGCTGGGGTGTAGAACCAGCCCGTATGAAAAGTGAAGGAAACATTCATTGACCAGGTTTTGGAAATCCTATAAGAACCATCAAGGTTGAACGTGTGTCGTTGATCAAGAGGGGCCGGTGCTTCTTTTCCGTGTGAGATGCTATAGAAATGCGATGTTACCGAATCGATCGTTTCATGATTATACGATAATGCGTAGCTGAACATCCATGTCAAATGCTTGCCGGTAGTTTTTCTAGCATACACTTCCAGACCCTTGCGAACGAATCCGTCACGAAAAACCGCAATTCGGTCATCCTCAACTTTGTTGTGAAACTGGTAGAAGTCGTTCTTCCAATTGCGAAATGACGGCTTCGGATTATCGCTTTTAGCATAATACGCTTCAACCCTCAAATTAACACCTGATGGCAAATCGTGCTCGACACCAGCCGACCACTGTTGCGCCAGTTCAGAGGGATAATATGCCGACACATTATCAAGCAGGTCCAAGTTCTGAATCGGTTGTATTTGACGATAATATCCCCAGCCCAGCCTGATCATAGTAGTAGGTCCAGTTTTGACTATCGCATTTAAACGCGGGCTGAAATCTTTGTCGTCGCTATACGATCCATGATCGTAGCGGCCGCCTATCTCAAATGCAAGGGGTGGTAAAACTCTGACTCTACCTGAAACATAGCCACCGAAAATTAGGCCATCACGATAGAAATCAGCAAATGTGGATACTGTATCCAGGACCGGTCTACCCTGGGCGTTTTCAGTGCTGTCAACCGCATCGCTGTTGGAATTGTAATCAGCTGATACATCTTTATAGTCAAATCCCCACTTTAGCTGCATATGATCGGATAAATCAGCATACCAGTCTTGTTTTATCTCATATTGTTTGAATGTTGTTTCATCATTAACTCTAAAGGAAAGGAGGTCTGTTAACGAATTGTATGTCTGACCATAGCGGTCGTGTTTGACCTGTCCGCTGGACAGCATATTGGTGACTGAAACACCCGAGCCCAGAGTTGATTTTAAGGTCAACCAGCCGAAAGAGTTATCATAGCGCATGTTTGATTGATCGAAATCGCCATCGGGATCACTAGACTGAAACTTCATCTTGTCATATGAATATAATAGATTGAAGGATAATTCATGGGAAGGCGACAATCGATACGATACTCTTGACAATACATCATAATACGTTGGCCACGGCGTTTCCAATACTCGCATTAGATCCAATACCAGATCTAGGTAGCCCCGCCTGGCAATCAAGAAGTAGGAACCTCGGTTGCCGGAAAACGTGCCTTCAGTCATAACCCGGAAGTTTATTAGGCTTATTCCGACATTTACAGTTCGTCTGTCATTTTGCTGCTTGCGAGATCTAATATCGAATACAGCACTCTGACGATTTCCATACTCTGCTGTGAATCCCCCAGTCATGAGAGTGATTCCCTCTATCGCTTCAGGATCGATTATACTAACGACACTCCCATTGACATCACGAACATGAAACGGTTCATACAACTCCAACCCATCAAAACGAACCAGAACATCCTCATACCTCCCGCCTCTTACAGTGAAACGGGCTGAGTAATCATCCGAGGCTACTCCGGGTAGGCGATTGACCGTTCTATACACATCTTCTCTAATTTGGGCTATTGCCTGAATATCCTCCCGCGAAAGAGCCTGTTTCCGCGAAGCAGGGGTATCCATAATCTCAAAGGTACCGGGTGTTACTAAAATTGTTTTCAGGATTACTGCCCTTGGCGAAAGGGTAAGAACGAGATTAACTTCTGATTCTACACCTACAACTATTCGGTCAAATGTTGAGGAAAAGTAGCCGACATGGCTCACATTTAGCGTATACACTCCTTCAGCAACATTAGAGAATCGGAACTTACCACTACTATCGGTAGCGGTCCGTAAATCAGTTTCTATCATATGGACATTGACGTCCGAAACAGGCCGGCTGGTTTCCTGATCAACAATCCGTCCTGTAACCGAGAATGTTGCCGGCTCAGCAGCCGCGACAGAGACAATCAGCGATGCAAGCAATAAACTGACACCAAAAATGATGCAGCGCGGTAATTTCGTTCTAATGTTATGCATATAACCTCCACGCCGGACCACAGCATCCGGATATGGCCTGTTTTGCGGCCCCTTCTATTTATTTGACCTCTCGACTTCACGTTGAATCAGGTCGTTGACCAGTTGCTGAATGGTCGTGTCCCTTTGAGCTACAAGTATCCGCAGCTTTTTGTGAATCTGTTCATTAAGTCGAATGTGAATCATAGGACCTCGATAGCCCGTGTTGAGTGATTTTGCCATGTTAATTCTCCACAACTAGTTGTATGGATACAAATATAGCCATTTCCTCAACTCAATGCCAACAATAATGGGACTGTTGAAAAATAGGTTTTTTTGTTGAGTGGGCGGAGCCGGGGAGCAGATTCGGATTATGAGTTTAAAACAGATGGAGAGACAGGTGAGCATGATTATTCCCTTGGTGGAGGAGCTTGTGAGAGCCGATCAACCATATCGTCGGATGGTGCAGTAATAGATTTTACGGAGCTAACACGGCCCTTGCGGAAGTTGTATTCCGAGTTGGGTCGTGGTGGGTATCCGATAGAGCAGGGGTTTCGCTGTTTGTTATTACAGTTTTTGGAGAACGTAGAAGCTGGGTTTCTGCTTGCTATTTTGCCAATTATTGCTATCTTACGATGAAGTGTGGAATTACACTTTTTTATCGTCCACCCCCGGCGGTCACTGACTGTCGGGGGTCTTTATCTACAGCGGTTTTTATGTAGCCCATTCCTCGGTTTGTAGGAGAACATAGTTTTTTCCGGAGGCAGATCAGATGAACAAGCCGAAAGTAAGCGTGCAAAGAGTCGTCGTTTTGGCCGCAACGATACTCCTTGTAACGGCAGAGTTAGCAATCACAGAGATCGAGGTTGTGAGCGGCTACCGTGCAGATATAGAACTCTATGTGGATTTTCTGCAGGTAACACAGGAAAGTCCTGTTGATTACATCATAAGATTGTTCGAACAAAACAATTTAGTGGTGCTTTGTGAGCGCATTCATCCGGAGATGAGTCAGTACGATTTCATTTTCGAACTCGCGACTGATCAGAGATTTCTTGATCGTATCGGCAACATCTTCACTGAGATTGGATCAAGCAGCTACCAGAACCGGCTTAACCGTTATCTGGAGGCTTCGGATAGTCCGGATTCGGGGTGTGTTTCAGAGTTAAACAAGATCTATAGAGATTTCTACGATGGTGGTGTGTGGGATAAGACGAATCTGTATATATTCCTGCGGAGGATTCATGATGCCAACAGGACTATGGACTCTTCGCGCAAGATTCGCGTGTACCCATCGGGCAAAGCTTTCAGTTACGAAGGCATGACAAAAGAGCGATATAAGCAGTACGACGCGCCCAATCGTGATTCTTCGATCGCTGCAAACATCATAAGCAAGTACATAGAGCTAAAAAAAGCGGATCCCGAAGCAAAAGCACTGATCATCATGAATTTCCGTCACGGCTTCAACCAGCACATCAACCACCCGACTGGCCGGTTAATTCAAAATGTCGGAGGTTATTTGTTTGAAGCCTTCCCACGAAAAGTAGCGAATGTCATGTTAAACACAGTAATAGCAAAACAGATTGCAGACACTGTAATCTTCGGTGCCGTTCAGTCTGGCCGCTGGGATGCTGCCTTTGAGGCCCTTGGCAATCCATCGACGGGATTTGACTTAGCGGCATCACCATTTGGGATAGATCACTGTGATTATCTCAACTTTTTAGATCACGATCTCTCCTATCGGGATCTTTTTACCGGTTATGTATTCTATAATCCAGTCGGAGAGCATCAACTGGGATTTGGTGTGTCTACCATATTCGAAGGAGAATTCGAAGAGACTTTGCAGCAACGGATTATAGAGCTATTCGAAGAAGACTCGACATATGCCGCGCAGTATATCTCATTTCTCAAAGAGCACCACGAAATGACGTATGGTACGTTTGATCAGCATTTTGAGGTAGGGTGTGTCAATTCCACGATTGAGCAGGAGATCTCCCAGTGGCTCAATGACTGACCTGGAGAGCAATCGAGAGAGGCTAATCATAATACCTGTGAGCTAACTTGACTCTAAGGTGTGACCGGACGGACTTGAGTTGACACTTGGATAAGAAAGAGTGGTCATTTACCTCTGAGAACAACGATTGGAGGTAATGATGACCACTCAACAGAAACTTGTCCAGAAGAAGCTCACTCTCCTGGAACTGGGGGAATATCTTCAGAACGTATCTGAAGCTTGCCGCATTAGAGGTTGCTCCCGCCAACACTTCTACGATATCAGGAAGGCCTACGAGAGTCAAGGTTTAGAGGGGCTGAAAGAGAAGACGCGTCATGAACCGTGCATGAAGAACCGGGTGGCGCCTGAGATCGAACAGGCGGTGTTGCAGATGGCTTTGGAGTATCCGGCCTATGGTCAGCTTCGGGCATCAAATGAGCTTCGGAAGCAAGGGGTCTTGATCTCATCTGGTGGTATTCGTTCGATTTGGCTGCGGCACAATTTGGAGACGTTTAAGAAGCGTCTGAAGGCTTTGGAGGAGAAGGCGGCAAAGGAAGGCCTGGTATACACCGAAGAACAGCTACGCGTGTTGAAGCAGGCCCGTCGTGAGCGTGAGACCGTTCCTGATGAGATCGAGACTCATCACCCGGGGTATCTGCTGGCCCAGGATACGTTCTATGTCGGCTATCTCAAGGGTGTGGGGCGTATCTACCAGCAGACGGTGATCGATACCTACTCGGCAGTGGCTTTTGCCAAGCTGTACACTGCCAAAGTACCGCTGACAGCGGCTGATACGCTCAATGACCAAGTCGTACCGTTCTTTGAGGAACAGCAGGTGGATATCCTTCGTATTCTGACTGATCGTGGCACGGAGTACTGCGGCCGGCTTGACAAGCATCCCTACCAGCTCTACCTTCAGCTTCACGAGATCGAACACACCCGGACCAAGGCCAGGCATCCGCAGACGAATGGTATCTGTGAGCGGTTCCACAAAACGGTTCTGGATGAGTTCTACAAGCCGATCTTCAGAAAGAAGATATTCAGCGATACTGGTGACCTTCAGGCTGAGTTGAATCGGTGGATGGAGTTCTACAACGGTGAGCGGACTCACCAGGGGAAACGGTGTCAAGCCCGAACCCCGATAGCGACCTTTATTGACGGATTGGAGCTGGCAAGGAAAGCAAAACTGACGTGTGAGGAAAAACTGACAGCATAACCAAAAAACTCTTAGAGGTAGATGACTGTCAAATCAAGTATCGTTCAGTACACCGAAGGTGGGTGAACAAACTACTCATAAAATGATTACACCATCTCGTGGGATCAAGTTTATGGCTTCCAGCAGCTGGAATTGTCGAGGACGATCCGATTGTTGTTATTTACATAAACGTGAGTCAGCTCGCGCAGAGATTACTGCGGAGGTTTTCAGTTCGTCAAAAGATTGTCACTATGAAGAGTATCTAAAAGTACTCAAATGATTTCTTCCGTTATGTTGTTTCTGGAAGAGTTGACCCCACACTATCATGTGACCAAGATGTGACCATGAATTGTTGAATCCAGTGCTGTTCACGAAAAGCGACCCTTTTCCACCTCCAGCCACAACCTCTTGTAACTCTTGGGATTATCCGCCACGTCTCGCGATGTCCCCTGTCCACCCAAATAGCTCCGGAGAATTCATAGTACAACCCGGAGGTTACTTGTTGCGATAGGGATAAATCTGTTTACATCGATTGAAGATGAACCAGTCCAGTTGTCTGACAACGATGATCTACGCTCACCTAATACCGGACCACTTGGCTGAAGCGGTGAACAGGCTAACGTTCTGACCACGGCTGATCGCTCTTGATCTCGGCGTCAACCGCAGCTTCCCGTTACTCCGCTCACACTTGACAGCTTTTCACGCCATCGGTATATTGGAGCGTTTTGGTGTGGTGACAGGTGCTCACCATCGCGTGCTAACCCGTGGATGGAGGGTGTTTCTGGACAATACTCGACAGGTATCCAAGAGGCTCATAGCATTGCTGTGTTATCTGCTGGTCGCGCTGGCTTTGCCGGTGTCGGTTCAGGCGTTGCCAGATCTCACGATCACGAGAATAGAAGTGTGGGAGGGCGGAGGGCTCGCGCCGGAGCCATCCCCGACAGATTCCTCCTGAGGTGGTTAAAAAGATTCTCCATCTGAGGCGTGTCTATCATTTTGGCCCTCAGCGCATCGCCTCGTATCTGGAGCGGTACCACGGGATTTCGACGTCCTGTTCCAGCGTCTGACGCTTCTGCGGTCGATGCCGACTATGCCAGCGACTTCAACCGGTTGATATTCTTGGTGCAGCAAAGCAATAGCGTAGAGTTGGCGACGTTCCAATTCCTCCGGGCTTCCCTTTGGCCTCATACGGACACCTCCTGCCCAGAGTAGGACATTTTTATGCAGGAATCAATAAATATCAACGTTCGAATCAACGATGCAGAGAAACACAGAGAGAATAGATCAACCTGATTCTACCCAGGTCACGTTTGCACGCGATCTTGGTCTGTTCGATGCTACCATGCTCGGCATAGGAGCTATGATCGGTGCAGGCATATTTGTCCTGACCGGGATCGCTGCTGGTGAGGCGGGTCCTGCCTCGCTCCTTTCATTCGGACTCAACGCCCTGGTGACTCTTCTGACGGCGTTTGCTTACGCCGAGCTGGCTTCGGCCCTACCGCGTGCGGGAGGTGGCTATTCGTTTGTGAGGATGGCGTTCCCCGGCGTTGCGGGTTTTGTGTCGGGCTGGATACTTTGGTTTGCCTATACCGTAGCTTGCAGTTTGTATGCTCTCGGCTTTGCGGGATATTTCTGGGAGCTTTTTCACAAGTACCTTCCATGGATTACGGAGACTATCAACAACTTGATTGGCCATCACCGAGCTGTTCTGGCAGTCACTTTCCTGGTTGGATCCGGTTTCACCTGGTTGAATATTCGCGGGGCCGAGGTGACCGGTAAAACGGAGAATGCTCTCACCCTCTCAAAGATGGGGGTTCTGGGCATTTTTCTTTTTTTCGGATTGTTGCAGATTTTCGAGGAGCCGGGGCGTATTGGTGAGAGCTTCACGCCATTCCTGCCCAAGGGCCTAGGCGGCGTTTTAGTGGCCATGGGCCTGACTTTTATCGCCTTCGAAGGCTACGATCTTATTGCCACGGTGTCTGAAGAAGTCAAGAATCCGGAGAAGAACATTCCTAGGGCGACCTTCATTTCGTTAGCCGTGACTGTCCCCATCTACTTGCTAATTCTTTTTGTCTCGCTGGCAGCCATAGATCCGGGCGATCTCCCGGCCTGGCAATTCCTGGGCAAGTTCCAAGAAACGGCGATTGTCCGGGCGGCTGAGAGTTTTATGCCTGCTATCGGGGTGGCGGTAATTGTTGCCGGCGGCTTACTATCCACCATGTCAGCTCTCAATGCCACTGTCTTGGCGGCCAGCCGGGTGGCTTTTTCAATGGGTCGCGATCTTTGGTTACCGCGGGCCGTGTCAAAAATCCATGTCAAACGCCGTACCCCACACGTAGCCATTGTCATCACCGGAGTAATTCTGATCGGTATGGCTTTGACGCTGCCGATTGAAGCCGTTGGATCGGCAGCCAGCTTGATCTTTCTTCTGACCTTCGCGCTGGTCAACCTGTCGGTGATCGTGCTCCGCCGCAAACACCCAGAGATTCCCAGAAAATACAAAGTCCCTCTATACCCGTTTATACCTGTGGTTGGCTTCCTTCTGAACATTTTCCTGGCACTGTATCAGTTCAAGTTCCAACCAATAGCTTGGTATGTAACTCTTGGTTGGATTGGTGTAGGTGTACTTCTGTACTATGCGGTGTTTGAGAAGAGATCAGCAGCTCTCAAGCCGCAGGTTCTGCTTCCTCAGCAGCCGCAGTCGTATGAGGAACCGACGCCCTGTGTTCTGGTAGCGCTACACAATCCGGCCAATGTCGAGGCGCTCCTTGATATTGCTTATCCGATTGCACATCAGCGCGGTCTCCGCCTGATCGCCATGAGTGTAGTAGAGGTGCCCCGTCAGGTGCCGATTTACGATGGCTTGCGGGTGGCGCATCACCGTGAAGCCCTTCTGAACAAAGCCAGGGACTTTGCCTCAGAGCGTAAGGAAGAGTTGGATACGAAGATCGTAGTGGCTCATCATGCCTCCGACGGTATCCTGGCTGCGATCCAGCAACACAAGGCTGATGCCCTGGTAATGGGCTGGAAGGGCTATACCAATACACGGGATCGACTTTTTGGAGAAATCGCTGATCAGGTGATTCGTAATGTTCCCTGTGACCTTGTTCTAATCAAGATGGGCGAAAGGAAAGAAATGAAAACTTGTTTGCTCCCAACCTCAGGTGGACCCAATGCGAGACTGGCCGCTACCATGCTAAACGCTATTGCTGCCGATCATGAGATGTCCATAACCGCTGGGCACATAGTATCCGAACATGCGACCGAGGAGCAGCTTCGAGAGGCTGAAGATCACCTTAATAACACCTTGAGTTTACTCGACCTGAATTCGGGTAAACTGGAAAAGAAGATCATTGAATCGAGAAGTGTCGCTGGCGGTATTGCCAGAGCCGGACGAGAGTATGACCTGGTAGTGATCGGGGCCGCAAAGGAGCCGTTTTTGCGGAAAGTGCTCTTTGGCGAGATCCCGGAGAAAGTAGCCCGCTACTCGCCATCGGCGGTGATGGTTGTAAAAAAATACGAAGGAGCGGTCAAGTCGATTTTGAAACGCATATTCGGGTAGGGTGGTTACAGGAGTGTTTTAGTTCTCGGTACGCAATCTACTCATTCCGGCTTAGGTTGCGGTATACAGACGCCCATATCTTCATACTGTAATATATCTTGTCCACGGTCGTAACGAGTCATCCAGGGGCCTGAGCCAACTGATCAGAATATCCCTTGTGATTCTCCTTTTACTTCTCATTTTGGGCAGCTATATTGCAGCCAGTGCTGCCGGCTGCAGTTTGACTAAGCTTATTGGTATAAGCTACTTCTGTGCAGAGCGTTTTGGCAATGTGAATTCTTTTGATGTGACGCTACTTGGGCTTGTGCGGTTTGGAGCACATGACTAAAGAAATATAACAATTCCAAGGTGAGGTTTGATAATCAGATGGACATACTGAATACAGTACCTGACAAGCTGACCGGTATAATGCCGACCGGAGTAACGATAATCATAGTAGTGCTGTTGTTGCTGGCTGTTCGGTACGTGTTGAACAAACGATACGCTGGGACGCCAGGACACCAGTTTCGTTGCCAACTGACTGTTTTGGTGCTATCCTTCATAGGATTGATTGTAGTCATACTAACACTTCCGGTAAGCGAATCAATGATTGGGCAGCTACTTGGTCTAGTAGGGATACTTCTTAGCGCCGTGATTGCTCTTTCCGCTATGACTTTCGTAGGCAATATCATGGCTGGCCTCATGTTACGGGCAGTCAAGAATTTCCGTCCGGGAGACTTCGTGCGAGTAGGCGATCACTTCGGACGCGTTTCTGAAAGAGGCCTCTTCCACATTGAAATTCAAACCGAGGATCGGGATCTTACAACGCTGCCCAACCAATATCTCGTAACTAACCCGGTGAAGGTAATTCGATCATCTGGCACCCTGGTAAGGGCAGATGTGTCGCTAGGGTACGATGTGTCTCGTGTTGTAGTGGAACGCGTGCTTCTCGAGGCCGCGACTGATGCAGAACTCGAGGAACCGTTTGTTTATGTCATGGAACTGGGCGATTTTTCAGTTACCTACCGTATAGCTGGCCTGTTGACTGAGGTGAAAAGTCTGTTGTCCACACGTTCAAGACTGCATGAGATGATGTTAGATCGCCTGCATGCGGCGGGTATAGAAATAGTCTCACCTAACTTCATGAACCAGCGCGTCTTGGACAAGGATGTGCGGTTTGTTGCCAAGCCAGCACCAAAAAAGGCAACCGAGGAACCTATGAAACCACCGCCGGAAGCTGTAGTTTTCGACAAGGCCGACGAGGCTGAGTCGCTGGAGAAACTGCGGGAGCGTCAGCAGGAGCTTCACAAAGAACTTGACGAGCTGAAATCTGCTCTGGCTGAAGCACCTGATGATACCTCGCGGCACTCGATTAAGGAGAAAATCGAGTGGACAAAAGCTCGTTTGGAGCGTTTGACCGACTACATTGCTAAACGTGAACAGGAGGGAAAATGAGATGACTACACTCACCTGGATAGGAATCTGTATTTGCGTGATCCACTCTGGTATGTTCTCCGGTTTGAATCTTGCCCTATTCGGCGTCACCAGGCTTCGATTGGAAGTAGAAGTTACCTCCGGTAATAAAGTTGCCGAAAAAGTCCTGCGGTTGCGGCGGGACTCGCACTTCCTGCTGACAACCATCCTGTGGGGGAATGTCGCCTTCAACACATTACTTGCCCTCCTGGCCAACTCAGTGCTTGCAGGAGTGTATGCCTTTGTCTTCTCCACATTCATAATCACATTCATCGGTGAAATCGTACCCCAAGCCTATTTCTCCCGCCACGCGCTTCGCATGGCCTCACTGCTGTCGCCAGCATTGCGATTCTACCAGTTTGTTCTTTACCCAGTGGCTAGACCAACCGCGTTGCTTCTGGATAAGTGGCTTGGCAGAGAAGGGATTCAGTTCTTCCGCGAACATCAATTTCGTGAGGTGATTAAGCAGCACATCGAAGCCGACGAGGTGGACATTGATCGCTTGGAGGGTCTTGGGGCGCTGAATTTTCTGGCGCTTGATGACTTGGCAGTTTCGCGCGAGGGGGAACCAATTGAGCCTAACAGTACAATCTCTCTGCCACTGGATAGAGGTCTGCCCAAATTCCCCCAAATAACAAGATCGCCAACTGACCCTTTTCTTCAGAGCATACAGAAATCGCGCAAAAAATGGGTGGTCATAGTTGATAGTTTCGACAAACCTCAACTTGTCCTCGATGCTGACAGTTTCCTTAGGACGGCACTTTTCCAGTCAGGCCCCTGTTACCCTTTCATCTATTGTCATCGCCCAATTGTAGTCTATGATGAGAATACGCCGCTGGGAGAGATTATTCCTAAGCTTAAGGTGGAAGCTCAGAATACAGAGGATGATGTCATCGATAAGGACATAATACTTGTCTGGGGTGAAAAAAAACGCGTCATTACGGGTGCAGATATTCTGGGTCGTCTGCTAAGAGGAATAGTCAGGCACCATGACAACGAGTCAGAGCGGTAGCACCCTGCGTTACTCTTGTCGGATAGGTAATCGATATCTTAGAGCAGATCGCTGTTTGTTATCGACAGAAAAGGTGATATGCTGAAACGTGCTTCGATTTCAAGACCACTTTGGAAAGGAAAATGACATGCATATTATTCGTTTGGGGCTAATGATTTCCGCAAGTCTTGCTTTAATTGGGGTGCCCACTGCCAGTTCAGCTGGCTCCTCGTCCTCCGGAAAAAGCGTTGGTGCCCGAGCCGGCTTCGGCATCAATCCGGACCAATTTGTAATTGGAGTCCAGGCGGTTCTCGGTCGTACTATGAAAATTGCCCGAATTGCGCCCAGCGTAGATATCGGACTCGGCGATGATGTCACCGTACTTGCTTTCAATCTCGATGCACGCTTGTTTCTCACTCCCCCAGGCACTGCAACTGCTTTCTACTGTGGTATCGGGCCTACAATCGCAGTCTTTGATCCTAAGGAGGGAGTTGGCGACACAGAAATCGGATTGTCAGTTGCACCGGGCCTTCGTTTTCCACTGGGCAGTAAGCACGCTTACAATGCAGAGGTCAGGTTTGGCATAGGGGATGTCCCCGATCTCAAGATCATGGTCGGTGTTCTTTTTGGGGGAGGCAGTAAGGGGCAAAAAGCTGGTCGCTAATTGCCCCGTTGGCTTGAAACTTTATATGCAGGTTGGCCCGGAGATTGGGCGGGCTTGACACTGGAATAACTCCAAGAAGTCAGGAGGATAGCGCATGACATTGTATATCAAAAAGGCCAAAAAGAAACTGGGGCTTAAACCAGGTAGTGTCGTCTATGTTGGCGAAAAGCGTGTTGAGAAAATCACCGTTGACGTTATTGACTACACTGAATCCGATTTTGAGGAAAAACGTGTCGACAACATAGAGGAGTGCTTCCCGTTCAAAGAAAGCCCCACTATGAGTTGGATCAACATTACCGGAATACATGAAACCGACATTGTTGAAAAGATCGGTAAGCACTTCGATATGCATCCCCTCGTCCTTGAGGATATTGTCAATACCGGTCAACGCCCAAAGATGGAGGATACCGGTGAGTATATCTTTGTTGTCCTCAAGATGCTCTATAAGGCTGATGAGGATGGCGAGCTTGCGGCCGAGCAGGTCAGTATTCTCTTTGGCAAAAACTGGGTCATAACCTTTCAGGAAAAACCCCAGGACGTCTTTGAGTTCGTCAGACAAAGGATCAAACGCACCGTGCCTCGCGTTCGCTTCATGACGGCTGATTACCTCGCTTATACGCTGATCGACGCCGCGGTTGACCACTACTTCCTGGTGCTGGAGGATGTTGGAGAGAGGATAGAGGCACTTGAGGACGAGATTTCCGTCAGCCCCAAGCAGGAAAGCCTTGCGACTATTCGGGAACTCAAAAAGCAACTGATTTTCATGCGTAAAGCGGTCTGGCCGCTCCGCGAAGTCATTGGAGGACTGGAGCGGACCGAGTCCAAATTGATCAAGGATTCTACTGAGCCGTACATCAGAGACCTGTATGAACACACGATCCAGGTAATCGACACAGTCGAAACGTTCCGCGACATGATGTCGGGTTTGCTGGATCTATATCATACGGGTGTCAGTAATCGTATGAATGAAGTCATGAAAGTCCTGACCATCTTCGCTTCGATATTCATCCCGCTGGGATTCCTGGCCGGCGTTTACGGAATGAACTTCGATACGGGGGCGAGTCCATTCAACCTACCGGAACTTGGTTTACGATTCGGCTACCCAATGTTCTGGGGAGCGGTAGTACTGGTTGTCGGCGGTCTGCTTTGGTTCTTCCGACACAGGCGCTGGCTTTAATCTTATTGCTCGTCGATTATATCATTATTATATTTTCTCGGCCGGTCAAAAGACATCTTGAGGCATGTGTGCAGGATTGATCGCGAGAAGCTAAGAAGTGAAAAAACGGGTTCTCAAGGTCCTTGGTATTATTGCTCTATTGGCATTGGCGCTCATCGCAGTCACCTTTCTTGTTTTCTCCACTAGCCCAGGCGAAAATCTGGTTCGTGGCTGGCTTGAAGGACAAATAAGCCAATACGTTGGAGGCTCTGCCGAGATTGGTACCCTTGAGACCAATCTACTCTCACGGTTACAACTTCAGAACGTCCTGGTAAGACTGGCAAAAGAAACTACGTGTGATACGCTCTTGCGGATTAGCCATCTAAAGCTGGATTACACCCTTTGGGACCTTATTGGAGATGCAATCGTTCTTAAGGCACTGACTCTGGATACCATTGAGATCTGTCTGAAGCGCGACAGTGCCGGTAAGTTCGGCATTGCTGCTGTCGACACGGTATCGGAAGACTCGTCGCCCGAAGAGGAATCGACGTTCCGCCTGAAAGTTGGTCAGGTATCGGTCGAGTCCGCTAGTGTGCGCTACTACGATGCATCTCTCCTGTTTCTGACCAGGCTTGTTAATGGCCGCATTTCCGTAAAGAGTGATCAACAGAATATCTATGCATTTAATATCAACATTGAAAAAGCAAATGCGGAATATGATGCTTTGCCGCTGCCAATAGTGGATGTCCGTTGTTCGGGGAGCTGGAGTGGTACGAAACTGGCAGTTGAATCCCTGTCGGCAAACCTTGCTGAGCTTCAATGTCTTGCCGAAGGAACTTTTTCACAAGGAGACTCCACTTTGATCTCCGGCGAGTTGACTGTTTCAGGTAATCCCTCGGCGCTTATAGAAACACTGCAGTCACGATATGATTTGCCGGCACTACAGGTTGATAGTGGACTTTTCCTGCACGCCACGGTGAGCGGACCGCTGGAGTCTCCGGAAATCCGAGCGGTGCTTTTTGTACCACAAGCGACAGCCAATGAAATCTCCCTGGAGTCTTGCTACGTATCGGGGGATTTTTCTGTTGACACATTGACACTCGACACGTTGTCTTTTGACTGCTTTGGCGGATTGATTGTTGGAAAAGGCACTGTAATGCTCGACACTACACTTGCCGCCAGTCTTGTACTGACGGTATCAAGAATACATATCGCCGACATCTGGACGGCAATGTACGATGAGAAATCACCGTACACTGGCATTCTCGACGGGAAATTGTCGGCGACGGGCAGAGGAACGGATTTAACCGACTGGCATATTGGCTCTGAGTTCATTGTAAGTGCCTTCCACTATCAAAACAAGACTATCCCTGATCTACAATTTACTCTCAGCAATGAGGAAGGAACCGGGAAGCTTAACCTACGCCAGGGCGAGGCCATGCTGCGAGCTAACTTAAGAGTACAGGATAGTCTCATTGACGGTTCTTTCAATCTCAATGTTCCTGAAATCGCACCGTTGACAGGTCTCTTCAATCAGCCTGAACTAACTGGACAGGTGTCCGCTGCAGGAACTTTAAGTGGTCATCTTGAGAATCCGACTCTCTCTTCTGCGATCACCTGCCGCCAACTACACTATAACGGTTTCCCTACTGACAGTATTTACGCACAATTACGCTATAAGGATAGCGCTCTATTCGTCGATACCGGTTATGCGTTCGGAATATTGAAGGTGGCCGACTCTTCACAGGCGCCTTTCGGTCTTGAATCTATCTCTGGCACTTTCTCATATGATGTTACCCTGAGTGGTAGGTTGGACAGTTTGACCGGCCAGGTAAGCGCCGAAGCCAGATCACTACGCTATCAGGGATACAGTGTGGATTCAGCGGCAGTCTCTGCGTCCATTAATGGCCATATTGTGCAGCTCGCATTCCTGGATGTCTATTACGGACATCTTCGCCTGAGTTCCGACGGAGAATTTGATCTGACTGCGAATGAGGGGGAAATGAAGGCAAACGTTTGGGAGCTAGCTGACAGTGGTGTTGATTCTGGATATGACTCAATATCTGTCGGGAGCCGGTGGATCAGTGCGGGTCAGGTTACCGCTCTGTTTCAACTTCTACCTGATAGGCAATTTGCCGTTGATGCTGGCGGCACTGGGTTGCGGATAGGCTCACTGCTCCGGTCGATGTTTGACACTCTTCGAATTGATGGTGAGTTAGGTTTTAACTTGACATTCACAGGCGATCTAATCAACCCGTTTGGAGAACTGTCAGCAGTTGTTCGATCTGTCGAGTTGCCGCAAGCATCCTTGGACTCTGTCTCGGTTTCTGCTTCGCTACACGCTGATACATTGCATATCAAAGAGGTCGAGCTTTATGCCTACCACCAAAAACTGGTGGCGCAAGCAGTATTATGGCTTGAGCGAAATCAGGATAGCAGTTTGACGTTCTCTGACGATAGCTGGTTTGAAGGATCTGTTAACATTAACAACTTCGACCTGGCTGTTTTTTCACCCTTTCTGACTCCAAGGGGAGAGCTTTTTGGTACTGGCTCGGCAAAGCTCAGTTGGGATGGTAAGCTGTCACATCCCTCTGCCCAGGGATACTTGAATATATTCGATGCCAGGTACCAGGCAGATTCAGCTTCGGTCCCAATAAAGGGGATTGATGTGCGGCTGACGTTTCGCGATTCACTTATCTCAATCGACACCGCCATGGCAGTGATTGAGGATTTCCCGATATATTTGAACGGATTTGCCATTGTCGATAGGGAAAACCGTCTGACTATAGACCTGTCAGCAACTTTGGCTGACATCGGCTCTGTGGTGGTAGACGGAACCATCTCTTCTGATTCAATCAATCTTAAAACCGCATCAGACGGGTTTCGTCTGGGAGTATTGAGGCCTTTCTTGAAAGATGTGGATTCACTCGATGGTACTTTGACCTGCGATCTTAGGGTTAGCGGATCCACACACAATCCTGAGGTGGTCGGTAGGGTCAACATTGCCGACCTGGGACTAATCTCACAAGAATACTACACTATACTCAACAACAGTCGCGGACAAGTGCGATTTGACTCTTATCAGATTATCATTGATTCATTGACGGGCAACATGAATGACGGCACGGTTCTGCTGGTTGGAAACATTACTCTTGACCAGAAGCAGATCACGGACATTGATATTCATTTATACACGAGTCGCTTGCGATTTAGTGACCCAAAGATGTTCTTGCTGCAAATCGATACGTCACACATTGCCTACGGTCGACGTGAGGGCAACTACGTGATCAGCGGTGATATTCACCTTGGCGAGAGTCGTCTGACGGCGCGATTCCGCCCCCAGACCATACTTCCCTGGGCGCAGTCGGTGGAAACGGTTGAATGGGAGCTACCCGCGGTAGTGGAGCAAGCCAAACTTGATATCCGAATCAGAGAAAGCGACCAGCTCTGGGTAGACAACAACCTGGCGCGTATTCGGATGCACACTGAGCTGGGTGTTGTTGGAACACCTGTCCGCCCCAACCTTAGTGGCATGATTAATATTGAGGAAGGCTATCTTCTCTATCTGGACAGGCGCTTCAAGGTTAGCCAGGGATCAGCCTATTTCAGCGATCCCGTCCGATTTAACCCAGATATTCTTCTACGTGCCGCCACTCAGGTCACGAGCTATCAGCGCCTGGCGGCCGCGAAGTATGTCATCACCATTCAGGCAGAGGGCCCTTTGGATCAATTGAAAGTGGATATTGTTTCTGAGCCGCCGTTGGACAAACCGGATATTGTAGCGTTGTTAACTCTCGGGGCCACCCGAACCCAGTTGGCCGGCAAGGATAAGGAAGGCAAAAAAGGTGGAGTCAAAGACGTCCTGTTGGACCGGGCCACCATGCTCTCCAGCCAACGTGTCTCAGGATACGTATCGAGTAAAGTAGGGACCTTCTTTGGATTCGATGAATTTACGGTTGAAGGAAATCTGTTCCAGTTCGATAAATCGTGGGGTCCGCAACTGGTGGCGTCACGTCGACTCTCCGAACGGGTCGAGCTCACTTACACGACAACTGTCGGGCGACTGAATGACCAGGGTGTTCGGCTGGGCTACCGTCTCACTCCACGACTCTCTCTGCAAGGCCAAACCGATCGCTACGGGAGAACAATGCTCGATCTCAAGTACGGATTCAGGTTTAGATGAGGCGGCTGATCTGCATCCTCTTATCTGTGGTGGTCTGCTCACTGGGCAGCATAACTGTTGCCGATGCCGGGGACAAAAAAAAGTTGAAAGTTTCCAAGGTCAACTTCGAGGGCAACAATGCCTTCAATGCTGATCGATTGGAGGGGCTTATGTTGACCAGGACTTCACGGTTTCTGTCCCGGTCCTACTACTATCCAGAAGTCTTCGCCGACGACATTGATAACTTGATGGCCTTTTACCGACACAACGGATACCTTGAAGCCCAGGTGGTTGATACTCTTGTAAATACTGACACTGTGGAGCAATCTGTGGACATAACTATCCGTGTGGACGAGGGAGAACTTACTCGCGTCGAAGGTGTGACTATCTTTGGAAACCAGTTTTTTACTGATTCCGTTCTACGTCCTCACATTAAGTTCCAAAACGGAGATCCATTGCTCAGACGAGCCATTCAGGATGGCGTTTTGTCAATACTAAACCTCTACGCCGAAAACGGCTTTCTCGACGCCTCAGTCACACCGAATGTCCAGGTCAATCAAGATGTACATCTGGCAATGATAGATATTGTCATTGGAGAACGCTCCCAGGCGAAGATTGATAGCATCCACATACAGGGCCTGCAAAAGACCAAACGGTACATTGTCACCCGCGAGCTTTCGTTTAGACCGGTGGAAATCATAAAGTATTCACGGTTGTTGGGGTCACAGCGACGCCTGTACCTGACCGGCCTTTTCGAGAGCATCTTTGTTCGTCCAATTCCATCTCCTAGTGGTGACTCCACAGCTAAAGACGTCTTGATTGAATTGAAAGAGAAGCCCTCCAGTGAGTTCGGCATTATGATTGGTTATGGGTCAATTGAAAAAATCCGCGGCCGTATCGAGCTTACCACGTCAAACCTGGCCGGGACTGCCCGTCAGATCGGAACGGCTTTTGAGGCCAACTTTATCGAACAGGGCATCAGCGGTTCTTTCACGGAACCATGGACTTTCGGGACACATTGGCGAACAGACATCAACATCTTCCTGCAATTCCGACAGGAGCCGGGGTATAAAACGCAAACACTCGGTGCCCGTGTGACCCTGGGACGGAGATTAGGATTTCATACGACGGTTGCAGCGAGCTACCGCTTCGAAAATACCGACATCACTGAAGTGACAGCATTGGCGTATCCTAAAGACCTGGATCCTCACGTGCGTAGTCTTTCTCTGTCAATCACTCATGACACCCGTGATAACTTATTTGACACACAATCGGGTACGTACATCGACTGGATAAACGAACTGGCCGGCAGCTTCCTGCAAGGATCAAATACGTTCGCGCGGTCAATAGTCACGTTGAAGGTTTTTAAACCGATTGGCGGAGAGTCTGTTGTAGGTTCGGCTTTCGAAATCGGTTGGATGGACTTTTTCGGTGCGTCCGAGGAAATCCCACTTAACGAGCGCTTTTACACCGGTGGGCCGACCTCTCTAAGAGGTTTCGGATACCAGCTCGTCGGTCCGCTTGACGAAAACGGCAAACCCCTGGGGGGCCAATTCAAAATCGTCTGGAATCTTTTCGAGTTAAGAAAAGCGATTTACAAACTACTGGGTTCTGCCGCCTTTGTTGACATTGGCAATGTCTGGACGGATATCAACGCTTTCCGCATGGGAGACCTACGACCGTCGGTAGGGATCGGTCTACGGATAAACTCCCCGATAGGCATAGTCCGCCTTGATTACGGTGTAAATGTCGACCGAAAGGAAACGGAAAGCCAAGGGAAGCTCTTTCTCAGCATGGGGCAGGCATTTTGAGATCGAGACGTAGGTGTGTAAATAATAAAACCACCTGGAGGTGATTATGGATGTACAAGAAGTAGTACAGCAGGGAACGGTATGGCTGCTCACAGACGGCCTGCGAATTCTCGTTATTATTGCGTTGATGCTTGTCGCTTTACGCTTAGCCAAGGTCTTTTCAAAGAGGATGTTTGGGATTTTCTTGAAAAAAGACATAGAAAGTGAAGCGCGCAAGCGTGCGAGCACGTTGGGCTCGCTTTTTCGTTATGTTATGGTAGTCACAATACTCATTACAGCTTTCATAATGGTTCTGGGAGAGCTCGGAATCAAGATTGGTCCTATTCTGGCGGCAGCAGGAGTGGTAGGCCTCGCCATTGGGTTTGGCTCGCAGCATTTGGTAGAGGATATAATTAGCGGCTTCTTTATCCTGCTTGATGATGAAATTCGTGTGGGTGACTATATTCAGACGGCAGACAAAGGCGGGATAGTGGAGCGTGTTAACCTTCGCATGACGGTTCTCAGGGACTTCAGTGGAAACGTTCACTACATCCGAAATGGCCGGGTTGATATTGTTACCAACATGACCAAGGAGTATTCCCGATACGTCTATGATATCGGGGTAGCATACAGGGAAGATGTTGACGAAGTATTTGAGGTCATTCGACAAGTTGATGAAAAAATGCGTGAGGATCCTGAATACGGCCAGTATATCCTTGAACCGATTGAAGTGATGGGGCTCGATCAATTTGCAGATTCCGCTCTAATAATCAAAGCTCGCACAAAGACTAAACCGATCAAACAATGGCGGGTGGCGCGTGAGTTTAACCGGCGTCTGAAGAAGGCGTTTGATGAAAGAAACATTGAGATTCCGTTCCCACATGTTACTTTGTATGCCGGTCAAGATAAACAAGGTCAAGCAGCGCCTTTGCATGTTATCACGGATAGTGGCAAGACTAACTAAACCAGCAGGAGTGTTGAAGCATGTTGTCGATTAAGAGGAACCTGACTGCCGGGCTTCTGGCCGCTATCCCTCTCTGGGTGACATGGTTGGTCATAGCGTTCGTGTTGGGACTGGCGATTAATCTCGTAGGGCCCCTTATCGAATGGATGGTCGCTTTGGTTCAGCCGGAATCTCCAAGGTTGGTGGAAGTACTGAGCTCGTCCGTATTCCAGAATCTGGTTTCCGTACTGGTAGCGTTAGTTATCTTGTATTGGCTTGGATGGCTGACCAGCAATTTCTTGGGACGTAGACTTATGATGGTATTCGATACCGTCCTGGAAAAGATGCCGTTCGTGGGTAAGGTGTATGGAGGGACAAAGCGAGTCATAAAAGCGTTTCAATCGAAGCCGGAGAAAGCTCATCAGGTGGTGTTGATCGAATACCCGCACCCCGGCATGAAGACGGTCGGGTTGGTTACCAGGACTCTCACTGATACAACCTCGGGTCAATCACTACTCGCCGTATACGTTCCCACCACACCGAATCCTACATCCGGTTTTCTGGAAATCGTGCCGAAAGCATCGGCGACCCCGACTGATTGGACTGTCAACGATGCCATAGCGTTCGTTGTTTCCGGGGGTTTGGTGGGACCTGAAACGATTGTATATAAGACTCCCGAACAGCCTAAGCCAGGGACCCAAGGGTCATGATTCTCACCCGGCAAAACAACTACTACCAGACGACTATTGTAATAGAGATAAAAAAGATGTTAATGGTGTACTCAGGTGGACATAGCTGTCGGAGGGTGATTCCCCAGATCCAGTTTGACCGGAGTGAAAAATAGATGGCCAAGATATCATTTTTAGGAGCAACCGGAACCGTCACAGGCTCGCGTTTCTTGCTAAATATTGATGAGCTACGTCTACTGATAGATTGTGGTCTTTTTCAAGGGCCCAAGGAGAATCGTCTCCGCAATTGGGAAAGGTTTCCCGTTGATCCATCTTCTATCCATAGAGTACTTCTGACTCATGCACATATTGACCACGCCGGATACCTGCCCCGCTTTTGCAAGCAGGGATTCTCAGGACCGGTACACTGCACGCGGCCCACTGCTGATCTGTGCCGCATTCTTCTCTTAGACAGCGCCCGCTTGCAGGAGGAAGATGCCCGCTGGGCTAACAAGAAAGGATTTTCAAAACACAAGCCGGCACTGCCCTTATTCACAACGCGAGATGCCGAGCAGGCTTTGCACCGTTTTGAACCGGTTCACTACGGAGAGCAGCTGGACTTATCCGATAGTATCAGGGTTAAGTTCAAGGATGCCGGTCACCTACTGGGCTCATCATTTGTTGATATTCGAACCGTCAAGGGTAAGCGAAGGAGAAAGATCGTGTTTTGCGGGGACCTCGGCCGGCCTTCCCGTGCTTTACTACGTGATCCGGTTCAGGTGTATGACATCGATTATCTGGTGCTCGAGTCAACCTACGGCGACCGGCTACATAACGATGGATCGTTTCGCGAGGATCTAGTTCACGTTGTTCACGAGAGCATAGAACGGGGAGGGGTTTTAGTTATTCCATCCTTTGCAGTGGGTCGCACGCAGACGTTGCTTTATGTCCTGCGCCAACTGGAGGAAAGGGGAGACATTCCTGTATTGCCGATCTATGTTGATTCGCCTATGGCTCTTGACGCCCTTGAAGTCTATGAGCGGCGGATAAAGGACCAAAACTTGGCCAGCCGCACCCAGACCATTAAGGGCAAGAAGATTTTCAGGCCTCAGAAGCTCTGCCTGTGCGACACCCGAGAGCAGTCTAAAAGCATCGGTAACGTTGAGGGTCGTGCTATTATCATCGCTTCTAGTGGAATGGTGACTGGTGGCAGGATCTTACATCATCTTGCCCAGCGCCTGCCTGAGCAAAGAAACACAATACTGTTTGTAGGATACCAAGCTGAAGGCACGCGCGGTCGCGCCCTCATTAATAATGAGCCAAGTGTGAAAATACACGGGAGAAATATACCGGTAAAGGCAAAGATCGAGAATCTCACGGGGCTTTCAGGTCATGCCGACTACGATGAGACTCTGGCATGGCTTATGGGGCTAAACCGTTCACCGGAGAAGATATTTATCGTGCACGGCGAGCCGGAGTCCTCAGATTCGCTGGCTGAGAAAATAAGGAGTCAGTTCGGTTGGGACGTCATTGTCCCTGAGCTGAACGAAGAGTTCGAGATTGAGTTATGACAATGAGAAGGCTGTCTCTGAGTGTTCTGAGTTAATTGTTGTCTTTGGTGTTGAGAGCAATGTTTGGCGATAGTATGGAACGTACCGAAACCCTGAGGCCAATCCAGCGTCTGACACAGCCACTATTACGCTTCCTGCACGTGGAGTCCATGAGCGGAGTAGTGTTGTTAGTATTTACAGCAGCCGCCATAGTCGCTGCCAACTCACCTCTGGCAGAGGTGTACATGCGATTCTGGAATACGCATCTTACACTTGGAGCCGGCCGATTCTCCTTGTCGTATCCGTTATGGTACTGGGTCAATGATGGACTGATGACGGTGTTCTTCTTTCTCGTTGGTCTCGAAATCAAACGCGAGCTGGTAGCTGGCGAACTGCGAGATTTTCGTCGCGTGATAGCTCCACTGGCTGCGGCAGCGGGTGGTGCCATCACACCCGCTCTCATTTTTCTTCTTCTACAGCACGGCGAAGCTGGCCAGAGTGGCTGGGCCATTCCGATGGCTACCGATATCGCATTCGTCGTCGGTGCTCTGGCCTTATTAGGAAAGCGCGTCCCACATGGGCTGAAAGTATTCTTGCTAACTCTTGCTATAGTAGATGATATCATCGCGGTTCTGGTAATTGCGTTATTCTATTCTAGCCAGATCAAGCTGGCTTGGCTGGCGGCAGCCGCAGCCGGGACTTTGGCGGTTGTCGCCATGAATCGGCTGGGAATACGGACTGTAGCGGGTTATATATTCGCTGGTGCTTGCGTTTGGCTGTTCACCCTCAAGTCTGGCGTTCATCCCACCATTTCAGGTGTGGTCTTGGGGCTACTCACCCCTGCCATGCCGTTAATCTCCCGTGAGACGCTGAGAAGTACCTTGGAAGAGGCAATCTTTACCATCGGCTCGGGAACAGGTGGCAGCGGAAGCGTGAGATTGCGGGACGTGGTTGAAAAGGTCGATTTCGTATCGCGCGAGGCAATCTCGCCCTTGGAAAGATTTGAGACGGAAGTCCACCCGTGGACGGCTTTCGTAATCATGCCTGTTTTTGCCTTGGCTAATGCTGGAGTGCCCTTTTCTTTTGAATCAGTAACCTCGCCGATTGCTACTGCAGTGGCAGTGGCCCTATTAGTTGGCAAGCCCCTGGGGATAGTGCTCAGCCTCCTGATTGTCGTGAAGTCAGGTATCGGTATCGTGCCCGGAGGGGTCAGCTGGAAGGCTATTATGGGGGCAGGATGCTTAGCAGGTATAGGATTCACGATGTCACTATTTGTCGCTTCTCTGAGTCTCGAAGGTGATCTTCTGGTTGAGGCTAAGACGGGAGTGCTCGCGGGATCAGCCCTGAGTTCCCTTATTGGCCTCAGTGTTCTGAGCATGTCACTGAGACGCATGAGATCCAGTGAAAGTACGCAAGGAATCGGAGCAAAGAGATCGTGAGACCTAAGACACTTCAATCCGCGCATGGAGTAACTGTCATACTGTTTGCGCTGCTATTCGCTGTGCCATCCGTTCGAGCCTGCGAACCAGCATCGTTCTTTCTGTTTCGGGATGAAGCGAGAGTTCGCCTTGACTCACTTATCGCAGCTCCTGACCAAGAGAATGTTATTGATCGAATGGTTCTTATGCACAATCTGGCATTTCATAAAGACAAGGAACAACGAGAACGCGCCGAGAAGTTTCTCGAAAAGCAATTCCCCAAGAAAACACGATCGCCACTCATTCGGGCTTATGTGGGTTCACTCAGGATGATAAAGGTTAGCCATCGCACAACCGGCAGCAAGGTGTTGCGAACCATTAACCCTTTGACAAAGTCGCCTCACGCGGAGGCAAGAGAAGGATACCGCATGATCTCAGAGGCAGTTGAATCGGATTCCTCTAACACCCTACTTAGACTTTTGAGGGCGACCGCTGCTGCCGAAAGTGCTGAGCACCTGCACGAACTGTTCGACTCGGTCAACATCGACCTAGAGTGGCTGGCACCTCGCACGGATCCATCGGATTCGGTGTATTTATTCCTCATCCATCTCAACTGGGCTAAATACCACTATAAGCTATTCAAAATGAACAAAGCTGGGCATGATCGCGTGGAAGCAGAGCGGCACGTTAAGGAGGCACTGGAACACTCATGCACGCCAGTCTATCGACAGTGGGCTATGGAGTGGCGAGAAAGAATTCTCCGGGCGACAGAAATCGAATAGAGTAGTATGAGAACTACAGTTTCTGAGAAGCTGTCCAGAATGCATGCTGCACGATTAAGAATGCTTTAAGCACGAACATCTCGTCGCGGCAAGCGGGATCTGCGACATGCAGGGCTTAGATGAGGTGGAGAGTCTCTGGTGCTTTGGATGTTTACCTTTACGGCCGCCGCGTATAACCTGGTTCGCCTGCGCAACCTGTTGGCAGGAGCTGTTCCGTGATGACAGGGAGAAGTACACCCAAGCGGCTACAACTGGTGTTCACTAACGCTGAAATAGACAGACCGATCCCTCCTGTGAGCTGTTACTTGCTCTCTCCATAGGCCAATGGGACGCTAAATGAACGAAACCAAGGAAAACAACTCCTCACAGATACATTTTTCAACAAGCTCCCAGAGAACTGATGACTTCTGCTGTGCTCTTTTAAGTCGATTTTCACGCGTCCTGCTGGTGGCCAACCTGTGACCACCTACACCTAAAACTGGGCAACGATGGTCAGATCGAGGGATTACCGAAGATATGAACGAACGCATTGTGATTCTTGCGATTAGGCTATAAGAAGTTGTCTCTTGACGAACCTTGATCACGGGCCCCAGAGAATTCATAGTTCGTATATCAACCAGGAATCCCAATTTCTTAACAAATCATTTGACAAATAGTTATATTCGACCGCCCCTTGGCACACTTTTACTCCGCCCTTTACAATTCCTGCTTGTGGAGGTGCGATTTAATAATATCATAACAAGGAGCCAACCTTCGAAGACCAGGCGTGCAGAGGCTGGCTAGATCAAGTACAGCAGACGTTTCCCATGCCACAGGGACTAGAGTAGAGAAACTGTGAATGGGTCAGAAAAACTGTGTGGTAGGTGTCAGGCCTCCCCAACAGGGTCAGTCAGCTTTGCCCTTTCGTTTTCGTCTATGAGCCGGCAGCCTTCCAACAGAATCGCCTCGCTGGAAACCTGGATGTTGTGCTCGCGCTGGTCATGTTTGCTGATAGGCTCGACAGTCCAGATCCCGTCATCCCAAGTCAGGCCCACGTAGATTGCCTCCGCACCCTGGAAGTTATTGAGCTGAGCGTAGACGATATCGCCCTGCTCTAGGTAGATTTCAAGCAAATCAGAAGGGCGCACTGATGGCACCACAGAAATCTTCATGGTGCGCCGACTCGGGCCGAGGACTTGAAGGAGTTCAGCGAGACTCATGTCACTCAGCTTTCCTTTGGAAGCGAAGCGCTCCTCATGGGCGTTGGGCGGCTTTTTACCTATATCCATCCGGATCCAGGTCTTATTGATCTTGAGAACGATTTGCTCGGGATCCGCCTCAAAGTCAAGAATGTCTTCAACGCCCCACTCTAAAAGCGAGGTCAACGCATCGATAATGTCCCGCTTCGCCAGGACAAAGGTCGGCGTGCCTTTGATTTCGACTCCGGTCTCTTTCAATTCATTGACAGTTGCGATGACTGATCGCGGTGGCCCGTCTACATGAAGGATGAGTAAGTCTGGCCGGCAACGCCTGTATAGGCGAATAAAGGACGACAACGAGAAAGCACCAATGGTGCGGAATCCGTCTGCTTTCAGCCGGCTATTTAGCGCAAATACCAGTTCCGGTGTCCTTGAGTAAAACATGATTTGCCCGCGCCGCGGCAAAGCAGGAATATTGACAGCTTCCCGCTCCAGTAGCGCCATGAAAGTTGCAAAGACCTTTGGCAACAGCAGGCGGCCGAGGCGATCCTGAATTGAGCCTCTGAACTCTTCCAGCTTGTCCAGTGTTAGTCTACGGGTCGGTAGAAACGTCTCACAGTACAAGTCCACGATAGTAAGTATATTGCCAGCTAAGACGTTGAACGGTACTTCGTCGAGTGCTTTTTTTGACAGGTCGCAATACATTGAGCGCAGGATTTCGATGACTGTCGGCTCATAATAGACGGACTGCAGGAGCTTAGTGGCAAGGTCGATGAGAAGTCGGAAGTCACGAGTAGTGACCGACATATAATAAAACTTGGCTTGGTCATGAAGATATGCTGCGCTAAGTACTATTACTCGTTGCTGGTCGGTAAGAGTCAGCCGGCGGCACAGCTGATCAACGAGATAGCCGACCAAGGAGCTGTGACTCCTCGGAACCCGCTCCTTAATGGTTAAGAGGGAAGTGAACAGGTCCAGCTTTTGTTGAAGCTTAGTGGTGTCTTTGGTGCCCTGTGGCTCATCCACAAGCAGGTTCACTAGCGATTCAAAGCGACGGACTTTTGTCGTCGGTGAAATTATTTTCAGCCGATTGGCCAGATCCAGACAGTTTCCGGGAACACCATTTTGGATGAATACTGTTCCAAAGTGTGAACGTTGAATGACATCAACAGCCATGTCAGCTGAGTCAACGTGCTCAACCCTGTGTCCGCCTTTCTCCAGCACTACCTTTAGCAGTCGACGGACGCTCTCCTGATCGGTTACAAGCAACGTCGACATTTCACCAGCACTCTCCTTTGATCCGGAATGCGCCTTGAAGGTACTTTTCGGCTGGGGTGACGCTTCAGTGTTGCCAATCTGAGTGCCATAGTAGTTGTCAATTGCGCGATTGAGTGACAGGTCGACCGAGACGTGCAATTCCACTGCCGTGTCGCCCAAGATATAGTTGAGTTCAGCCAGCAAACCGGTGTCGGCGGGGTCAATGCAAGCCACCTTGACAACGTTTCTATCTGTATCGTACTCAAAGGGCAGGACCCTACGGGCGTATGCTACATTGCTCGGTATGAGCCGCAAGACTTCTGGAGCAATGTTAAGCCCCGAGACGACTACTCCCGGGAGGCCAAGCTGCTTCGACAGCGCATCAACGAGATCTTCCTCGCTTACGGAGCTGTTTTCAAACAGGTGCGAACAGAGCATACCGCCTAATGCTTTCTGCCGGTTAAGGGCCTCAGCAATTTCAGTTTCCGACACCTTTCCCTGCTCCAGCAGGATTTCATCTATCCGTTTCTGAAAATACTTGCTACTCATTACATGCTTCCGCGACGAAGATGCTGCGGCTACTGTACTTGCGGTTTTAGCACCGAGACAGTGCCCGATCTAATATATCTTTGATATTGTTATCGGTATACGCCGAAAAGTGTTGAACTGGCTGAGGTAGGATTGTGCTGTTTGAATTATGCCGGAGAAGGCGAAATCATACCCTAAGTTCAAACCGTTTAAGGAGTTATTACCTTGACTCAACAGAGATAAAAGTGAAGGCATTAGCGGAGGGAGTGATTGGAGACTCACCCGTTTACCTCTAACTTGATTATCATCCAACGATTTCTACCGGCGACGGCATAGTGTAATCGGATTGAATACTCGAAGCTGATAGGAGTTTTTTGAGAGTGATATCGGGGTCGCCAAGAGATGTCGCATTGTGTCTCCAACTCCTATATCCTGATCAGAGGTATCGCTTGGATTCTGTGACCAAACGGTGACCATTCAAACCAGAAACTGCAATGAGCTTCTGATTCGAAACGAGACGACAAGGAATCTGTAATCTCATGTAGCTGCCAGAGTTAAGCAAAAGCAGTCAAGGGCCAAATGACTGCAAGTCCACCTGCCGGAGAATTCATAGTATGCAGGTGAAATGTCCTTGAACCGCTGAGCGGCTCCAGTATCACTCTCAGCACAGTTCTGAGACATTCGGACATCCTATTCAGTCAGACTGGCTATCGTGGTTGGAATTTGTTGGACGATAATCGATTCTCACTGGCCCCAAAGGGACCACCCGCGATCGGATCAATGCCCGGTTACCTGCGATGTCCGCCATGCCATTGTCAATCTGATCATAGCTTCCATCGACATCGGTAATGTGCTGGCGGCACCTGACTACAACTGAATGATTCTCCTTGGGGCGACGAGAATGCCGGACTTTCACCCTCCTTGAGTTTCGCACCTCTCAATCCGTCAGTCTCGTTTCCGAAACCGTCGTGTCGACACTTGGCAACCGAAATTGATCAGGACGCGCTCGCACCACCTTGCGCAACCAGCTTTCAGGGTAACCTCTTTCCTGAGGGCGGCCGTTTTCATCCTTGACATACCCATCGTTGTACTTTGTCAACAGATGCTCGGCCAGCGCCTTCCAGCGATCCACCACTTGCTCGCCATGGGTCACTGAATAGTCTGTCAGGTAGCGCGTCATCAGTTCCGGATCAGACTCCGCCAACTCCAGCGCCGTTTTCTCGACCGCCAGCTGCAACGCCAGGAACATCCCCTCGATATCACTCTGGACAGCCTGAATCTCCGGCAGCATGAACGAGTATTTCAGGTTGGCGTAGTTGGCCACGAAGTTAAACACCCACCAGGCAGATTCCCACGAGAAAGCTCCCAGTTCACCGACTACGAATGACTTCGGGATGGCGTTGATACCGCAGTACAACGGGAAGTAGCAGGTGGTGTAGGTGTCGTCAACACCGAACCAGTACACACCGCCGATCTTGTCAGGCAACCATCCTCGCGACTGCGACACGAACGAGAAGCCGGTCTGCTGCGTTGAGATTGGACGCTCCCAGGCGTATTCAGGACCAATCGTGTCCGCGCTGTCCGGCCGCCAGGTAATGGGGCGCCAGCGATTGGGAGTTCCATACGGCCCGGCGTCGAGTCCCGTAGTCATGTCATAAGGTGTTCCCTCATAGTGATCCCGCATCAGGTTAAACACGTCTAAGAGGGAAAGCTTCTTGTCAGCCTTGATCCACAGGGGATATGGTTCGGCGTCAAGCACAGTCCGATGGTAGTCGGGTAAGAAGTTTCTCGATGGTGCGGTACGACGGAAGATCGACCAGACCCGTGCATCGGCGTACCGTCTGTTCTTTGGCGTGGCCGGACAGTAGGCATCACAGTAGCGAAACGGTTCACCGGAGTCAGGATCGTAATAACCCTTCTCGATGGCGAACGAGATGACAGCCTTCGAGTAAAGGCAGTTGTCTGGATCATCCAGAGCGAATTCACCGATGCGTGCCTTGTTGGCGTGACACGATATGTATCCGTCCGGGATGCGCAGGGCCACCCAATGCGCTCCCTCGCCGCCCGGCCCAGGACCGATCATTTCCATGATCCAAGCCTCTTTGGTGTCGGCGATGGAGAACGTTTCCCCGGTCGAGCAGTAGCCGTACTCGGCCACGAGATCGGTCATTACGGTGATTGCCTCACGCGCCGTCCTGGCTCGTTCGAGCGCAAACACCATCAAATTCCAGTAATGCAGCAAACCGTCAGGATTGCTCAGTTCCTCACGGCCACCGAAGGTAGTTTCGCTGATGGCCAGTTGATGCTCGTTCATCAGATCGACTACGGCATACGTGTGTGCCACCTGCGGAATCTTACCGCGGACGTCACCACCCCAATCAGTAATTTCGACCGAGTCTCCCTCTTGGTGATCCGCCTCCGGGGTGTACTCCAGAATCGGGTGAAACTCGCCATCGCATGTATAAGTGATCATTACTGAACCGTCTACCGAGGCCCCGCTGGTCACCAATAGACTTGTACATGCTGGGCACGGCACGGCGGCCAGTGCAATCACCAGGACGATGTACACAGGAATAGCGTCATGCTTTGTCATGATTGATCCTCTCAAAGCTATATCTCTTCCTCAAAACACAATGTAGCAAGAGCACTTGCCCAAGCGCAAGTGAATGATTCAGAACGATGCCGAGCCGGTCTACAACTCAACGATTCTGCTGTTGGTGTCGGAATCCTTGTTGTCTCGACCCACTCTTGCTCTGTTGGCACTCGCTTAGTGTCCGCCTTTGAGGGCATGTCTGACTCGTCGATACCCTTGGTCTACCTCGATTCCGGTGGACCGGGGAGAGTCGGCAACGGGGTCGGACGACCCTCCGATCTGATCTTGTTCATTACATAGTCGATGGCCGCCTGAAGTTGATCATCGTAACCACGCGCCAACCTGTCTGGCAGATTATCAACCTCGATATCCGGCTCCACTCCGATGTTCTCCATGATCCACTCACCGTCAAGCGAGAAGATGCTGAACTCCGGCGAAGTATAATATCCGCCATCGATCAGCGGGCGATAGCCACGAATGCCAATCACGCCGCCCCAAGTACGTTTCCCCATCAAGGGGCCCAGCCCATATTTACGGAAGAAGTAGGGGAAGTAGTCGCCGTCGGAGCAGGAGCGCTCGTTCATTAGGGTCACCATGTGGGCGTTAATACCGCTTCCTGGAGATGGGCCTGGTTCGAATGTTCGTGAGGCATGCATTGCCACGATCACTTTGCGGAGACGATCCAGTATCAATCCAGAAACAAACCCGCCACCATTGTAGCGGACGTCGATAATCAATCCTGGCTTGCGTAACTGATGATAGAACATTTTGGCGAAACGGTATAGTCCATAGCTGTCCATGTCCGGAATGTGCAGATAACCGATCTGCCCGTCGGAGACGGAGTCGACATACAGCCGTCGGTCTTCGACCCAGTTGAAATATCGTAGCGCTTCTTCAGAGGCAATCGGCCGAACAGCCACTTCACGCGCTCCCTTCATGGTCGGGCTGTCATTAACAGTCAGGGTAACCAGCCTGTCTGCCTTATTTACCATCAAGGAATAGGGATTAATCTCAGCCGTAACTTGATGACCGTCGATAGCGAGAAGATAATCTCCTTCGTTGACTTCAACGCCGGGTTCCCGTAATGGCGAGCGCAGCTCCTTATCGAAGTTCTCCCCGCGAAGGATACGGGTGATCCTGACTCGATCGGCTTGGTGGTCAATTTCAAAATCAACTCCCAATAATCCGACCTCACTGCCGGGAATGCGGGCTTTGTCACCGCCGCCGACGTACGTATGCGAGCAGGCTAACTCTCCAATCATTTCGCCGATGAGATAGGTCAGATCAAAACGGTGGGCACAGTATGGCAGCAACGGGGCATAACGATCGCGCATCCCCGCCCAATCGACACCGTGCATGTTCTCGTCATAGAAGAAATCGCGCTGCATACGCCAGGTTTCGTTGAACATTTGCACGTACTCGGCTTGGCGGTCTACATACATCTCCATGTTTGACAGGTCCAAGCGGTTGTCTTCCAGCTTAACCTTCTCTCCGGAGGTCTCGACAATGTGGTAGTCGTTTCCCTTGCGCAGTATCATCTTCTTGCCGTCCGGTGTCAGCTGGTAGCTGCCCACTGCGGGCGCGAACCGGTGATCCTTCTGCTTTTTTATGTCATACTTGTGCAGGACTCTCTCGTCCCGTGTAACACGACCGCGGAGGCCGCCGATTGGGTACGAAGTGTAGAACACGGCTCCCTCCGTCGCCGACAATCCGCCGTAGTTGCCGGCTGGAAGGTCAAACGCAACCTCGCGATCGTAGATGCCGTCGAAATCTATCTTGCACGTGACAGGCTTCTCGGTATCTTCATCGCCCTCCTTGTCCTTCTTCTTCTCTACCTTCTCAGATGTTGGCTCCACCTCGTCACTCTTCGGAGCAAATGGCGATTCTCCGTCCGCGGCGAGCACAATCAGGTAAAGGTTGGTGATGGCAGTGTTGACAAACTGGAATTCGTAGTCGCTCAGGACGGGGTTGAAGCTCCGGTTGGACAGGAAATACAAGTACTTGCCCTTGGGATCAAACTCCGGAGAGAAATCATGGGTATAACCGGGCGTTACCTGATGGATCCGACCGTCTTCAAAGTCATAGGCGAAAATCGCCGTGATCCTGTTATCCAACCGCTTGGTGTAGGCAAGATAGCGGCTGTCAGGTGACCACGCGAAATCACGAATCTCGTTGCGGCTTGCTTCGTCGATCTGCTTGATGGCTTTCGTCGCCGCATCAACATAGTAAAGCTTGAGCTCCTTGTCTGAGAAGACAAGTTTCTTGCTGTCCGGCGACCATGACGGACCATACTTGTGACAGTAGCCATTGGTGGTCAATCGTTCGGTCTTCTTACTGTCGAGGGAATAGAGATATAACTCTTCTTCTCCACTCTCGTCAGAAATCATGACAATGCTCCTACCGTCCGGGGACCAGAGCGGGTTACGATCGTTTGCCCCTGAGGAGTTGGTCAGGTTGCGTGTGTTCCCATCCTTGGCCGGGACAGTGAAGACATCCCCTCTCGCCGAGAAGACTGCGCGCTTTCCGTCGGGCGAAACATCGTAATCACGAACATTGTCGGCAACATCAATCCACCCCGGACGGACCAGACGCCGATCGCTGGCCAGATGAATTTCGAGCTTGTTGAGTATTTCTGAGGGGAGATCCAGCACATAAACCCAGCCGCCGTTCTCGAATGCGATTCCGTCCTTGCCCAGACTTGGCCAGCGAACATCAAACTCTGTGAACTGGGTCACCTGGCGGGTTTCCTTAGTATTGAGATCATAGCAGAACAGGTTCAGGGTACCGGTGCGGTCGGAATTGAAATAGATTTTATCGCCGTACCACATCGGCATGTTTTCGGTGCCGACCCAGTCAGTGATTCTTTCATTTTCAAACGTCGCCAGGTCGAAGGTCCATACGTCCTGGGCCATACCGCCCTCGTACCGCTTCCAGGTCCGGAAATCGCGGAAGATCGGGCAGTAAGCAACCTTGTCAGCATCGGGAGAGAGGCTGGTGAATCCGGCCGGGTCCATGGGCAACGCTTTCGGTAACCCTCCCTGAACGCTCACGAGATAGACGCGACCGTCCCACCAGTCATTGGTTTCCTTCCGGGAACGGAACAGCACCCTGTCTCCATCGGGATGCCAGCCCATGACCAGATTTTCTGGGCCAAAACGATCGCTTGTGCGCTGAATGCCCGGGTGATACGTCAACCGCTTGGGCTCCCCTCCGTCAACCGACATCACATAGACCGACATGTCGCCATCATATTGACCGGTGAAAGCAACCCGTTGACCATCGGGTGAGAACTTTGGAAACAACTCCAGACCTTCATGGTCGGTCAGCTTAATGGCTCGGCCACCACTTCGAGCGGTAACATATATGTCTCCCGCGTAAACAAAGGCAACTCGGTCGCTGCTCACGTCGGGAAAACGTAACAGCCGCACCTCGTCAGCAACGACTGGACCTGCAAACATCAGTGTTCCAACAACAATGATGAATCTGAAAACTCGCATCAGAAGCTCCTTGTGGGTTATGGATAATCATTGATCAAAGAAAGGAATTCCCACCGACAAGTCAACCACTTTGGTATCCATCTGTGAACCAAGTGCTTCGAGTTCTGCTATCTGCAAGAAGCGGTTTGGTGTTATCCACAATCGACTCTCTTCCAACAACCTCTTCTGAGCCGTCTTCCAGTGCAATCGGATTCAGAACTCAAACCTCACAGAAGTTCGCAGAGAGTGATATTGAGTCTACCATGAAATGATGCACTATGGTCCCCACCGGTGTTTCCTAATCAGAAGTATCGCTTGGATTCTGTGACCAAACGGTGACCATTCGTACTGAGAACTGGAAAAAGTTGCCAGTTGGAAACGAGATGACAAGGGGCTTGTAATCTCGTGTGAATCCTGCGGTTAGGTCTGGTCCGTCGAGTTTCAATAGACTTTAAGCATGCGCACTTGAGAATTCATAGTACGCAGGTAAAAACTACTTACCCGAAGCTGCTTCAGCCACATTCCGTTGCAGAATGGGGGAATAGTCAGGGACAAACTGCCGTAGACAACAAAAATCCCCCGACAGCCATTGACCGCCGGGGGCACACAATGAAACAAAGTAATCTCACAGTCCATTGTAAGATAACAATAATTGGGGAAATGGCAAAGACAAATGCGGTTTTGCCACTTTCAAAAATCCACTGCGCATTCGAAACCGACAGGAACCCAACGGCCTTATTTTGGGTCCCATGCGATCGGGGGCATGGAGGGCTACTGCTCACCTCGATTTACATGTCCCGCAATCGCAGCCAGGATGAGCAAAAATGGCTTGCGAAATTGATCGACGTCTCTATCTTGTGGACAGGCAAAGGAGGACATCGATATGATTTTACGACACGGAACGATCACACTGATCCTTCTCGCTGCGATTCTGTTGTCAGGAATAGCAAGCGGTGAGGAGGGAATGTGGCCGTTGTATGACGTCAACAAGTTGTCGTTTGACGACTTCAGAGCCGCCGGGCTCGAACTGAAGCCGGAGGATATTTACAATCCGGCCGGAGGCGGGTTATGCCGGGCGGTCGTTCGGGTCGGGGCCAGCGGTTCGTTTGTTTCCAAAGACGGTCTGATCGTCACCAACCACCACGTGGCTTTCGGCGCCGTGCAGAAACAGAGCACAGCTGAGATAGACCTTATTCGGGATGGGTTCTATGCGGCCTCGCGGGAAGAAGAACTCCCCGCCATCGGGTACAACGTCTGGGTGACCCTGTCTGCGGAAGATGTTACTGGGCGCGTCCTTACGGATATCAGCGATGACATGGATGATTTCTTGCGATATCAGGCAATGGACAAGGCGATCAAAGAGATCATCGCAGAAGCGGAGAAGAAAGAAGATATAAAGTGCCGCGTCGCACATATGTTCGGCGGCAAGCAATTTATCCTGTATCGACAGTTCAAAATCCGGGATGTTCGCATAGTATATGTTCCGCCAGCTTCCATCGGCGAATATGGCGGTGATATCGACAACTGGATGTGGCCTCGTCACACGGGAGATTTCTCTTTTCTGCGTGCCTATGTCGCTCCCGATGGCGGTTCAGCCGAATACTCCGAGGAGAACGTGCCGTACCACCCTGAAGTGTTTCTTCCCATCTCGACCTCTGGTCTGAAGGATGGCGACTTTGCCATGATCATCGGTTTCCCCGGCGGGACCAGCCGTTACGCCAGTTCGTATCAAGTCGACGAATTGGTCAGCCACAGTTATCCAACCTGGATTAAGACCTGTGAAGATATCCTGAAAATCATCGAAGAACTGTCTGCAGACGATCCGGAGATCGAAGTCAGGCTGGCTTCTCGTTCGAAGGGCCTCAATAATTCTCTGAAGAACAGTCTCGGGATGCTGGAGGGCTTCCAGGGATGGAATCTTTCGGAAAAGAAGCTGGAGGCTGAGGCCGGCCTGAGCGCTTTTGTTGCCGGCAGTCCGGATCTGAATCGGCGATACGGCGGAGTTTTATCCGGCCTTGACAGCCTGTACCAAGAAAAGCAGCTCACGAGAGACAAAGACCGTGTGCTTGGTATGCTGGGCTGGCCTGACCATGTGGACGCTGCCTTCACCATCTACCGCTGGGCTCTCGAGCGGACGAAAGACGACATGGAGCGTGAGAGGGGTTACCAGGATCGGGACTCCATCAGCACCTGGGAGTGGCTTGAGGATGTTCAGATCAATCTGGTTCCTGAATACGACCGGACTCTGCTGAAATATTTCTTACAGCAGGCACTTGCCCTTCCCGAAGGCCACAGAATAACTTCCATAGACGAGACCATCGCTGCGGCAGAAGGCAGCGATAGTGAATCACGGCTTGAAACCTGGCTTGAATACACCTTTGCAAACACGAAAATGGGCACCCTTGAAGACAGAATGAAGATGTTCAATATGTCCGTTGAAGAACTCGAGGCGCTGAACGATCCATTTATCGAGTTTGCGAAAGCAACCTATGCGGAACGGGAAGACTACAGAAATCGGTCAAAGAAGCTGAAAGGTGCATCCAACCGCCTGGAACCGAAGCTGATAAGTGCGTATGCAGAATGGAAACAGGATGAGTTGTATCCGGATGCTAACGGAACCATGCGTATCAACTTCGGCGTGACTAAAGGATACAGCCCCCGAGAAGGCGTGGATTACGACTGCTTTACTACTGTCGCCGGTGTGCTTAAGAAGGAGACAGGTGAGGATCCATTCATCGTACCGGACGAATTGAAACAGGCTCGTACCACCGACAGAACCAGTGCGTACGTCCATGATCCGATCAAAGATGTCCCGGTGAATTTCCTGACCACCAACGATGCCACCGGCGGCAACTCCGGAAGTCCGGTTATCGACGGCAAGGGTGGTCTTGTCGGCCTGCTTTTTGACTGCAACTATGAAGGCATCGCGGCAGATTATCTGTTCAACCCTGAGGTCACTCGCTCAATTAGTGTTGACATCAGGTACGTACTCTACGTTATTGATGAAGTCTACCACCTGGATGCCCTCTTGGACGAACTGACCATCCTGTGACAGACCGTGCGTGTAATTGAAAAGGCGCGGGATAGAACACGCCCGCGCCTTCAGAAATCTGTAATCGATCAATCCTACTACTGAGGGGCATAGGGGTCTTCTCCGGTTGAAAAGCCCTCTCACAGTCGGCCTGCCAGCCCGCCACGCTTTCGGTTGACTAATCAGGCCATTTTCGGTATATTACCAGCAGCAGAAATGAATTGAATAGGCAATGAAATGAAACTCACAGCCTTTCTCTCTGTCTTGGCGCTTTTCGCAGCCGCGGTCAACGCTGCCACCATCCACGTTCCAGCCGACCAGCCGACTATTTAGAAACTGCTGGGGCACTCCGACATCAAGACAACAATAATTTATGCTCATCTCGCCCCTGACCATCTTGTTGAAGCAGTTGATAGGCTTGAGTTCTGACAGCTATAAACGACAGCGACTCGGATGATCAACGACTCATGGACCGGATAAGAGAATCGCCGTCTCCTGTTCCGTTGCTCGGATAACTCATTGAGCAGTTCTATACCGCACATACTGGCAATCCATTTTCCGGTCGCGGTAAGGTACTTTGTAGTCTATTATGTCTTAACCCGGATTTCCAAGATGAATCTGTACACAGGGACTGAAATTTGTTAGTATATGGCCTATGGAAAGGATTTGATGGACTTTTTAGTCATCGTAAGAGGGAGAACCCGATGGGTGAATGATGCAAGGATGCCCTGAGGCTCAATTTTGACCGTAGATTGAAGCTCGAATTTCATGGAACCAAAGTCACGAGTGATACCGATTTCCTGGCATACCGAGAGCTTGATGAAGCCCTGGGTTTGACGAGGACGGCAGGGTTTGAGTTCAATGAAAATCGAACCGGTCGCAATACCCAGCACAGCATTGCTGCCTTGCTGAGGCAGTCGATATACAGCAGATTGGCCGGCTACGAAGACACCAACGATGCCAAGCGTTTGTGTATTGATCCTGTGATGCGGCACGTTGCCGGCGGCAGAGCCACAGAACATACGGCTGCTTCAACGAGCCTGATAGGTCGATTTGAGACCGAGATACTAACTCAACCGAAGAATCTTGAGTTTCTAATGAATCTACCTGGCACATGGGTAGATCAAGTCCGGGAGAACAGGCCGCTGATCTGCCCAGAAACGGTTTCAGGAAGACTGGCAACAGCAAAACGCCGTTGTTTTTGTGGTCATGGGAGTGATCACTCAAAGAAACGGGAGAATTCTTGATAATTCGAGGAGATTCTATCATTTCTAAAGTACTGGAAGACGTGAATCGTGTTTTTTTAACATTTAAATGGGAAATCTCACTTGACAATTGCTAATGACAACATATTTTAGAAAATTATCTTGTGAATTTTGTAACAAGAGAATGTCGGCATGATTGCAATTGGATAGAAGATAGATAGTTACTAGTTCACTAGTTAATCAATAAGGAGAGCAACGATGGCAAAGAAAATGGTGGTTTTTTGTGGATCGGACGAACCTCAGAAGGCATTTCCCCCGTTCATGCTGGGTGTCGGTGCCCAGGCCATGGATATGGAACTGATGATGTTTTTCACCATGAACGGGTTGAATATCATCCGCAAGGGAGGTGCCGAGAAGATCAAGCTTGAGGGCGCGCCCAAGACGCTGCTGGAGTTCATCGATATTGTCCGTGAGGGAGGTGCCGAGCTCGTGGCCTGCTCAGCAGCCTTTTCGATCGTCGGTTGTAAGGAAGAGGATCTGATCGAGGGCGTCGAATGCGGCGGCGTGGCGACGTTCGTAGACGAGGCGGAAGGTGCAGACATCGTATTGACATTCTGCTGACGGTTCCGAGTGAGCTTGTGGCCATCCGGCCACAGCAGCAATCACAGCCGCAGGTTTTTGACCAGTGGCAAAGAAGGTAAACAAATGGAGGTAATATAATGGCAACTCCCGAAGAACTCAATCAGCTTACAGCGGACAAAAAAGTGGACGCACGGGGTACACCCTGCCCGGGCCCCCTGTTGGAGGCAAAACGGGCGATCACCTCGGTTCCGATGGGTGGGGTGATGGAGGTGCTCTCCGCGGATGAAAGCACCAATAAGGACATTCCCCGCTGGGCTAATAAGATCGGTCACGAATATCTCGGCACAATCGAGGAGCCCGGCTACTGGCGTATCTTTGTCAAGAGAGGGAAGTGACCATGGAGGAAGGCGGCGGTGCTGCCAAGGAGCAGTTCCACCCAAGAATTCTCATTTTCTCGACGGTGTTCATCTCTGACATCGGCATCGACCTGGCTGGTAGCTCGCACAAGCACTACCCGCCGTCCGCCATTGCTATTCCGCTTCCCTGCTCCAGCAGCATCAAGCCGGAGTGGATCCTGTACGCACTCCAGCACGGCTTCGATGGGGTGTTCGTCGCAGCTGACGGGACCGACTGTCCGTTTGTCCCTGACTGCACGGACAGAACCGCAAAGATCGTGGATGATGGGCAGAAGCTGCTGAAAGAGCACGATATCAAGCCGGAGCGTCTAAAAATGGCGGCTATCTGCTCGGTGTGCGCAGAGCCTTTCGCAAAACACATGAACAATTTCCAACAATCCCTCAAGGAGCTGGGACCAACGCGAGGAGCAGACTGACGTGGACTATGACATTCTCGTTGTGGGTGGTGGAATCGCGGGTATGGAGTCCGCGCTTACGCTCGGCGATATGGGCTACTCTGTACTTTTGGTAGAGAAGGAGCCCACCATTGGCGGTAAGATGATCCTGCTGAGCAAGGTGTTTCCCACCCTTGACTGCGCTAGCTGCATCGCCACCCCCAAGATGGCTGCCACATTCCATCATCCACAGGTGACCACCCTGGCCTACGCCGAGGTGGACGACATCCGCAAGACCCCGCAGGGAACCTTCCAAGTGAGCGTTAATAAAAAATCCACCTATGTCGACTTCAGCAAGTGCACCGGTTGCCAGAAGTGCGAGCTTGCCTGTACGGTGGCAATACCTGACCAGTTTAACTTCGGCTTGGTGGCCCGTCGGTCTGCATACATTCCATTTGCCCAGGCCGTTCCCAAGAAAGCGGTTATAGAGAAGTACGGCTCGTCGCCCTGCAGTTTCGCATGCCCGGTGGGTATGAAACCTCATGGGTATGTCTCTCTCATCCGAAGCGGTCTCTTCGAAGAGGCAATGGAGCACATCCTTAAATTCGTTCCCATCGCAGGGAGCCTAGGGCGCACTTGCCCCGCGCCGTGCGAGAAGGAATGCGCACGAGGGGAGCTTGAAGGTACCGTTCCGATAAGGAAGCTCAAGCGATTTGCTTCAGACTACTACTACGACAAGTATCCTCAGCCCAAGTACGGCCCCCCTGAGGAGAAACTCGACAAGAAGGTAGCGGTGGTTGGCAGTGGCCCCGCTGGGCTGACCGCGGCATACCATCTGGCCAAAAGCGGCTATCAGGTGACCATCTTCGAGGCCGAAGAACAGGCGGGTGGTATGTTAACGCTCACCATTCCTTCGTATCGACTTCCCAAAGAGGTGGTGGATCGCGACATCAAGAACGTAACCGCCCTCGGCGTGGAAATAAAGACAGGCCATCGCGTGGAGAGTCTTGCCGGGCTCAAAGAAGAGGGGTTCGATGCGGTATTCGTGGCTTGCGGGGCGATGCAGGATACCAAGATGAAAGTCGAGGGGGAGGACTTGACAGGTGTAGTAGGTGCTGTCGATTTCCTCAAGGGAGTAAACAGGGGAGATAAGATCGATCTTACTGGTAAGACCGTGGTGGTAGTTGGGGGAGGCAATGTTGCCATCGATTCTGCCAGGGTAGCTCGCCGCTTAGGGGCAAAGAAGGTCTTCGTCCAATATCAACGGAGCCGGGCTGAGATGCCAGCCTTTGAGGAGGAGATCGAGGATATGATCGAGGAGGGCATCGAGCTCCAGTATCTCAAAACACCGATACGATTCATCGGAGAAAACGGCAAGCTGACTAAGGTGGAGTCCATCGACATGAAGCTCGGAGAGCCGGATGAAAGCGGCCGGAGGAGGCCCGTACCCGTAGAAGGTTCCGAGAGCAGTATGGAAGTGGACTTATCCATTATCGCCATCGACCAGCGTCCGGACCTCGCTGCCCTCACTGAGAATGATAATCCGAAGCTAACGCGTTGGAATACGCTGGTGGTCGACTCGACTACGCTCGAGACGAGCATACCCGGCGTATTCGCCGGTAGTGACGTAGTCTCCGGGCCGGCTACTGTGGTGGAGGCAGCACACGCCGGAGTTCGCGCTGCCGAGTACATAAAGCGCTATCTGAGAGGAGAGCAATTGCCCGGGAAGTCTCTCAAACAACCTCTGCCCGTGATCGACAAGAAAGAAGTACTCGAGAGACAGAAGGAGTACCGAAACCACCCCCCGACCGAGAGGAAAAAGTTGCCTCTGGAGGAACGGGTGCACAATTTCCGTGAGGTGGAGCTGCCGTTGACCGAAGACGAGGCCCGCTACAGTGCCGGTAGGTGCCTCGACTGCGGTGGTTGCTCGGGGTGCGGCCAGTGCGTCATCGCCTGCCCGGCCGATGCTATCGACATGAGCATGCGCGATGAGAAGCAGAAGCTGGAAGTGGGATCGGTAGTGATCTCGACCGGCTTCGAGCTTTTCGACCCAAGCCGCAAGGTCCAATACGGATACGGCCGTTTCCCGAACGTAATTACCGCCATGCAGATGGACCGACTCCTCGCACCGACCCGGCCGTACAACACCGTCCTAAGACCATCGGACGGGAAAATCCCCGACAACATTGCCTACGTTCTTTGCACGGGCTCGCGCGACCATCAAGTGGACAACGAGCTCTGCTCGCGGGTGTGCTGTATGTACTCCATAAAGCAAGCCCAGCTGATCATGGGGACCTTGCCTCTAGCGGACGTGACCATTTACTACATTGATATACGCGCTTTCGGCAAGGAATTTGAGGAGTTCTATCAGCAGGCCAAGCAAATGGGTATTTACTTTGTCAAGGGCAAGGTGGCCAGGGTGGACCCGACCGATAATGGAAACCTAATACTCCACCACGAAAACATCGACGGCGATGGAAAGGTGGAGCAGACGGAGCACGATCTGGTGGTCCTCTCCGTGGGAATGCTGCCTAATCAAGAAGCCCTGAGCCTCTTGTCCAGCGGCGAGCTCGAGGAAGACAGCCATCACTACGTCAAAGAGGTAGACGAGGATCACAGCCCGGCTCGAACGAGCATCGAAGGAGTCTACGTGGCGGGATCATCTTCCGCGGTGATGGATATCCCGGACACTATCCTGCATTCCGGGGCGGCCGCGGCGCTGGCTGCTGCGCACGTTGAAAGGGTGAAGACATGAGCGAGAGGAGAATAGGCGTCTACATCTGCTACTGCGGCGGCAACATCTCCGACTTCGTAGACTGCGAGCGCGTCCGGGATACGATCGAGAATGAAGAGGGCGTGGTGGTAGCCAAAACCACCATGTTCGCATGCTCCGATGCAGCCCAACAAGAAATGATAGACGACATCAGAGAACAGAAGCTGGATGGCATGGTAGTGGCCTCATGCTCGCCGACACTTCACTTGTTCACTTTCCGCGGCGTGGCCGAGCGGGCGGGGTTAAACCCCTACTTGTACGTTCAGGTCAACCTGAGGGAGCAGTGCTCCTGGGCCCACACCGATCTCCCCAAGCAGGCTACCGAGAAGGCAATTCATATGGTCAAGGCCGGCATTGCCAAAGCGCGTCTAACCCAGCCTCTGGAGAAGACCAGGATCGACACAGTTCCCAGGGCCCTGGTGGTCGGGGCGGGAATCTCCGGGTTGCGTACGGCCCTGGCACTTTCCGACCTGGGCATTAGTGCCTTTGTGGCCGAAAAGACCGATCGCATCGGTGGCTGGATCGCCGGATTTGGCAGGATGTACCCCCATGATCGGCGCGGAAACGAGCTGATCGCAGAACTCAGCGAGGAAATCAAGAAAAGAGAAAACATCCAAGTATACACCGAGGCGGAGCTGGTGGAGAAGTCCAAAAGTGTTGGTAACTTCGACTTGAAGCTCAAGGTCAAGAACGAGCAGGTTTCCCTGAACGTTGGCTCGATCATCGTGACCACGGGCTTTACCTCGTATCAGCCCGCCGAAGGCGAGTACGCATACGGCACCGGTGGCGTGCTGACGCTGCCCGAGTTCAAGGAGCTGCTCGACAACTGTCAGGGCGAGCTCGTCTACCAAGGCAAGTCTGTGAACGACGTGACCTACATCTACTGCGTGGGCAGCCGAGAGCAACCCGGAGAAAAAGCTCACGAATACTGCTCGAGATATTGCTGCAACGCTGCCATACACGCATCCTTGATCGCGAACGATGTGTCACCGGGACTGAACCAGTTCCACCTGTTTAGAGACATCAGGACGTATGGGAAGTATGAGCTTCTTTATGAGGAAGCCCGCCAGAAGGGAGCGATGTTCATCAAGTTCGACGAGAATGCGCCTCCCCAGGTGGAGAAGAACAACGGGCGATTCCAGGTCAAGGTCAAGGATATCTTGACCTACAGTGAAGAGCTCGAGATAGAGAGTGACCTGGTTGTCCTGGTCACCGGTATGGAACCCCGCCCCAACCAAGCCCTGAACGATGTGCTCAAGCTGCCGGTCTCGTTGGACGGTTTCTTCAAGGAGATCCATCCCAAGCTGCGGCCGGTAGAGACGGTCATTGACGGAGTCTTCATCGCCGGTACGGCCCAGGCTCCCCGCAACTCTGCCGAAAGTGTGGCCTCGGCACTGGCTGCCACCTCCAAGACCGCCGGCTTGCTGAAGAAAGGCTACGTGGAGTTAGAGCCGCTGATCGCTATGGTCAACAAAGAAGCCTGCACCTGGTGCGGCAAATGTGTAGAAGCCTGTCCCTACTCCGCCATCAGTAAGATCAGCTATGGAGAAAAGGAGATAGCCGAAATTAGCGCGGCGCTATGCAAGGGGTGCGGATGCTGCGTGCCTGTCTGCCCCGACAACGCCTTAGAGATCAAGGGTTACACCAATGAGCAGATACGGGCGATGATCGACGCCATGGAGGTCCTGCTATGAACGACAAGGTACGAGATCCCCGCGAGGTGATAAGAGAGGAGATGTTCATGCGGGACAGGGTGTTGGCTGCTCTGCGCGACGGCCCCAAGACCGTGCCGGAGATCGCCGAGGCTATGGGTTCTCCCGTGCACGAGGTGATGTACTGGGTTATGGCTACCAGGAAGTACGGCTACATCGAGGAAAGCAAGGAACCGAACGAAGACGACTATTACCAGTACATGCTGGTGGAGAGTAAGTAGAATGGTGACGGCGATGGCGAAGGTGAACCCGGATTTCAAAAAGAAGGTGACGACGTCGGGGGAGTTCAATGCCACGGCCTGCATGGACTGCGGCGTCTGCACTGCTGTATGCCCCATGGAGATCGACTTACTTCCCCGCAAGCTCTTTAGGTACACCCTGCTGGGTCTGGAGGACAAGGTGCTCGAACATCAGCAGGTCATCTATCAGTGCCTGCTGTGCAAGATGTGCGAGGTGAACTGCACGGCCGACGTGCACATCGCTGAGAACGTGAGATTCTTGCGCAGCTACATCAGCAAAGAGATATTCAAGCTTTAGAGAAGGAGAAACCTTATGCCTCTTCCCACCGGCAATGTGATCGGACTCATGGTGGACAATCTCAAGAAGAGGAAAACTGTATTTCCCATCTCGCGCAGGAAGGCTATTAAGTGGGCCGAAGAACTCGATATTCCCGAAGGCGGCGAGACAGTAATCTATACCGGTTCGATGTACCAGTTGCTGCCCTACATGGTTGCCGCGGTGAAGAATATGGGGCTTATAGAGGATTCTTTTCTCGGCCAATTCGTGGGTGTGGGCAGGTTCTTCAACAGGATGTTCAACGTATCAGCTTTCATCGCCAGGCCCTCAAGGGCCAACGTGAAGCGCTACAGGCAGATCATCCGCAACATCGCCATGCTGCTGAAGCAAGCGGGAGTAGAGTTCGGCTACCTGTACAAGAAAGAGCTTTACGCCGGTGCTCTTGCATACGACTTGGGCGCGGACGGCGCCTTTCGCATACAGGCCCAGCGAGTCTACGACCTGCTGAAGGAGCACGGCGTCCGCTCCCTGATCACCATCGATCCTCACACCACGAACATGCTACGCTCCGTGTACCCGACCATCATCGATGGCTACGACATCGAGGTCAAAAGTTACATAGAGGTCCTGGCTGCCAGCAACGGCCTCCAGCCGCTCCACAACATCGAAAAGGAAATCACGGTCCACGACTCCTGCGTGTACTCACGTTATGAAGGCGTCATCGAGGAGCCGAGGCAGTTGCTGAGGCGGGCGGGTTACACGGTAAAAGAGCCGGAGGACAACAGGGACTTGACCCATTGCTGCGGAGGCCCCATAGAGTCGCTCTTTCCCAAGATGGCCCATCAAATCGGCGGGAAGAGGGTGCAGCAGCTCAAGAATGCCAATGGGCAAGGTGTGGCTACCATGTGTCCGATCTGCATGGCTACCCTTAAAGAGGCCTCCGATGGAGAGTTAGAGATAGACGACATCTCCAGTTTTCTGGTGAAGGCTTTCTGTGAAGTAGAAGAAAAGCCCAAAAAAAAATAAAGGCGCTGAAAACAAGCGTAGTGAATCATGACATGTGCGACACCCGCCCGTCGATCGGAGAGTTGAAGGACAAGATGGCAAGGGGCATCATCGGGTTAGTGAGTGGATCGATGAGAAGATAAATGAGGCCTTGTTCTATGAAACAAAGTCGCTGGGAGCCTGTTGGAGAACCTCATGACTGAACGCACAAGTAGGAGACAACTGGAGATATGAGTCGAAAAACAGGGTCACCGCGGGTAGCTATGAGCGTGATCCGGCAAAAAATTAAGGTTGACTCTTTTTTATTGTGAATGATTCTGATCATTCCGACCCACTCCTAGACAAAACCTGTACTCAGATGATCAGTGCCATGACCGACGCGGTGATCCTGGTCCACCCGGATGGGATGGTCACCAAGGTAAACCAGGCGACCCTGTCCTTGTTAGACTACAACGAGGAGGAGACCCTTTATTATCCGGTTCAAAACATCCTAAGCACCTCTCAGGACAAACGGACTGAGTTGCCCCCGGACGAGACGATTGACAAGCACCTACTCGATGATATACTGACCAACATCGAGGGCTTCATATTCCCCAAGGAAGGGGAGCCGATACCCATCTCGCTGAGGAGCTCCTCTATAAAAAACGATTCCGGCGACGTGTACGGATTCGTGCTGGTGGGCCGCGATCTCAGACCGACGAGGAAGTTGATTGCCGAGGCAGCGATGGCCGAGGCGGAACGGCGCAAGCGCGAGGAGCTGCAACAGGCCTACGACGAGCTCAAGCAGCTACAGGAGCAGTTGATCCAGAGCGAGAAGATGGCTTCCCTCGGCCAGATCGCCGCCGGCGTGGCCCATGAGATCAACAACCCCATTAGCGGCCTCATGGTCTACCTGCACACACTTGCAACGGATCTCGAGAACGACCGGCTCGATAGAAAGCAGGCTTTGACATTTCTTACCGACTCCAAGCATGAGCTCACCCGATGTTCCAGAATCATCAAGAGCCTGCTGGATTTCTCCCGCCAATCCCACCCGATGCTAGCCCCCGTGGATCTTGGCAGCATTCTGGACGAGACCTTCAGCATACTGGGTCACAAGGCAAAGCTGCAGGACATTGAGGTGGTCCAGCATATTGACCCTGGACTTCCCCGGATCCAGGCGGACGTGGACCAACTGAAGCAGGTCTTCTTCAATCTCATTCTCAACGCAATCCAGGCCATGCCCAAGGGGGGGCGGCTGACCATCCACGCCGCACAGGTCGACGACAAGGAGGGGCTGACCAAGAGCCCCAAGGCAGTGCAGATCGACATCAAGAATACGGGCTGCGGGATAGCCGAGGAGAATGTAGGCAAACTGTTCACTCCATTCTTTACTACCAAGGAAAAGGGGGAAGGGGTCGGACTCGGTCTGGCCGTGGCATACGGAATCATCAAGCGCCACGGGGGCGACATCCGCGTAATGAGCTCCAAGGAAAAGGGAACTACCTTCAGCATCTTTCTGGGGCGCGAAGAGGAGCGGAAAAAGGAAGACGATATTAGGGATGCCCAATGAAGCCAGCGGTGCGAATCATGGTGGTGGACGACGAGAAGATCGTCCGCGAGTCTCTCTCGGTGTGGCTTCAGAAGTTTGGCTACGAAGCCGTGCCGGTGGAAGGTGGTCAGGAGGCGCTAGATCTCCTGGATCGCGAGGAGTGGAGTATCCTGCTCGTGGATCTGAAGATGCCCCGCATCGACGGAATCGAGGTACTCCACAAAGCGCTGGAGGTGAAACCGGGCATCCCGGTCATCATCTTTACGGCGTATGCCACGGTTGAGACAGCGGTTGAGGCGATGAGGGTTGGTGCCGACGACTATCTGATCAAGCCAATCGATCCCGACATACTGGCCTTAAAGGTGCAGAAGATCGTCGAGAAACAGAATCTTGCAGATGAAAACATCATGCAGCGCGAGAAGATCAATGGCATCTACCAGTTCAACGAGATTATCGGTAACAGCAAGTCCATACAGGAGGTGCTGGAGACGGTCGGCTCGGTAGCCGCCAGCGAAGCGACGGTGCTTATCACCGGCGAGAGTGGAACCGGCAAGGAACTGATCGCCCGGGCCATCCACCGCAACAGCGAGCGCCGCTATAAACCGTTCGTGGCGGTCTCCATCGGGGCATTGCCCGATACCATGGTAGAGAGTGAGCTGTTCGGACACGAGAAGGGTGCCTTCACCGGGGCAAACCATTTACACATGGGAAGATTCGAGCTCGCCGCCGGCGGCACGCTGTTTCTGGACGAGGTCGGCGACATGAGCCCCAAGGTGCAGGTCGACCTGCTGCGGGTGCTGGAGGAGAAGGCCTGCTACCGGCTGGGCGGCAATCGCAAGATACACACGGATGTGAGGGTGATCGCCGCGACGAACAAGGACCTGAAGAAGAATATCAAGGAGGGCACTTTCCGCGAAGACCTCTACTACCGCCTAAATGTCGTCAAAATTCACCTGCCCCCACTAAGGGAAAGAGGAGATGACGTTCTCCTTCTGGCCGAATACTTCCTGAAGAAGTTCTGCATGAAGATGAACAGAAAGAAGGAGGGATTCTCCCCCAAGGTGATCGAGATATTCTCGAGGCACAAATGGCCTGGCAACATTCGCGAGCTGGAGAACGCCATCGAGAGTGCCGTGGTGGTGGGCAAGGGGCCGCTCGTTCACCTGCGGGATATGCCCTTCGGCGGCGGTCAGGAACCCCCCGAAGAGAAAGCCGCCATGAGCCTGAGAGAGGCGGAGAAGAAGCACATACTGCAAGTGCTGGACGAGACCGGCTGGAACGTCACCCGCTCCGCCCGTCTGCTTGAGATCGACAGGGCCACGCTGTACAACAAGATCAAGAACTATGGCCTATCCAGGCCCAATGACCAGCACTGACAGAATCCAGCCACTGATGCCGCCGTGCGAACCTCCAGGCAAGCTTTGCATCGTCTCCCTTGGAGGCAGTCCCGACGATGCGGAGGAGAAAGTTCGCTCCGCCGTCCGCTCCTGCTTCAAGCTGAAATGCGAGATACTCTCCTTCGAGCCGCGGCCCGAATTCGTCCTGGATGCCTCACGGGATCAATGCAACTCCCTGAAAGATACTGGACTGGCTGGAAAGTAGGCTTCCCCGGCCCGGACTGAGCGGGTGTGTGAAGATCGCGACAGTGCTGTAGAATATTTCGGCAATTAACAATACCCAACGTTTACAGGGTCAACCGCGTAGGGCTGTTTTCGCTTTATTTCCAAGCAATTACCTCTCTCACTGGACAGTGGTATGTTAATTGCTTATCTTCATTGCAGATGCAAACGAAAGCTAAGAGGAAAAGAAATGTCACTGGTGACAATGAAGATTGACGGACACGAGGTCAAAGCAGAGGATCGGGAGCCAATTCTGAAGCCCATACGGGATCTGGACATCGATGTTCCCACCTTGTGCCACATGGACGGTCTGGAACCCTACGGCGTGTGCCGCCTGTGCATTGTGGAGGTGCGCCGCGGCAAGCGCACCAGGCTGGTGACATCCTGCAACTTCCCTGCCGGTGAAGGTCTCGAGATCCGGACCGACACCGAAGAAGTACTTCAACACCGCAGGCTGATGGTTGAGCTTCTCCTGGCCAGGTGTCCCGAGATCAAGAAGGTACAGGAGATCGCGGCTTCGCTGGGCGTGGAGAAATCACGTTTCAAGACCGTCGGCCAGCCGAGCGACTGCGTGCTGTGCGGATTGTGTGTCCGCGTATGCGACGAGATCGTGGGCGCATCGGCGCTGGGCTTTATCGGTCGCGGCAACCAGCGGGTGGTCGGAACCCCTTGGTACGTGGACCCCGATTCTTGTATTGCTTGCGGGGCCTGTACCTACGTGTGCCCGACCGGGGCCATGCAGATGGAGGCGGTGACCAGGAAGCGGTGGCGGAAGGAACTCGGGGAAGGCCAGCGACTCTGCCGGTACGCTCGCATGGGGCTGATCTCCCATAAGGTATGCCCCAACAACTTCGACTGTGCCACCTGTGAGGTGGACCAGCGCCTCTTCGACGAGTTGGGAACGCATCCGATCCTGGCCTTGGCGCCCGGTCTGCGTCGGCAGCCTAAGCATGTCGGCTCTTTCATCCTGGTAGAAGACCGCACTTACTTCCAGGGGCACACCTGGGCGAAGCTTTCGAAAGAGTACGCACGCGTGGGCCTGGACGATTTCGCCCAAAGACTCATCGGAGGTATCTCCAAAGCAGTGTTCAGAGCCGGACCGGGCGATGTGGTGCGCCGTGGAGACCCGGCCCTGAACGTATCCAGTAACGGGCACAGCGCTACCATGCTCTTCCCGATTCCGGGCAGGATCACCCACATCAATTCCGCCCTGGAGGACAATCCCTCGCTGATCAACGAGGACTGCTACGACCGGGGCTGGCTCTATACAATGAAGCCGGTGAACCCTTACGAGGATAAAAGTAGTCTCATCGGCCCGGACGAAGCCAGCCAGTGGATACAGGACGAGTCGGATAGCCTGTTCCGCGTCCTAACCGAATCCAGAAGCGCCGCGTTGTCCGACGGTGGCGAGTTGCTGCCCAACTTCTCCAGGAATCTCGAAAAGGAGAATTGGGACCGGCTCGCCAATATGTTTTTCTCGGGGGTCGAGCGAGATAGGCAGCTCAGGAGATGAGTTATGTCTGGAAAACGAGTTAAGAAATCGAAACTGATACCCACATCGGCCAGACAGTGCGTGTGGGTTGACGCGGGTGTCATCTCCTACAAGATCTGCACGCTGAACTACGAGTGCGAGCGCTGCTCCCTGCACCAGGCACTGGTCGACGGACCGGTGCTGGTTCAACCGCATGCTTCCCCATCCCCGAACCGGGCGGAGGCCGAGAAGCAACGCGCCGAGTTCGAAGAGTTCTTCAAGAAACTGCCCGCCTCTGCGCGCAAGTGTCACTACATGTTGACAGGGGAAGTTTCCTACAAGCTGTGTATCAACGGGTTCAACTGCGCTAATTGCTCTTTTCAGCAGATGGTAGAGGACTCGGACGAGGCGGAGACGGGCTGGGACCTTCCCATTGATGATTCGCGCTCGATCGAGGGTTTCCGTCTTCCCCGGGGGATGCACCACCACAGAGGCCACACCTGGATTCGCGTGGAACGCGATGGCGACGTTCGGGTGGGTCTGGATGACTTCGGGCAGTGGCTACTGGGCTCCGTCCAGGGCGTGCGGCTGCCGGGCCCCGGCGAGACCGTCTTCGAGGGTACACCGGCCTGCGAGATCCGCCTCGATACCGGGCAGATCGGCCCCTTGGCACCGGTATCCGGACGGGTCATTGCAATAAACGAGAGGCTACTGGAGCAGCCGGGGCTGGTGAACGAGTCGCCATATGCCAACGGGTGGCTACTCATGGTGAAGCCCTTCGATCTACCGTCCGAGCTGGTGAACCTCCTCTATGGAGGAAGGGCCAGAAGATGGATCGAGCAGGAGATTGGACGGGTCAGGGAGAAGGTCAATGGGAACGGTAGACAAGGGAACATCCATGAACTGGAGAAGGATGCGACCTGGCGGGAAAATCTGATCGACGAGATGGCAGGCGAGTTCCTGCTGGCGAAGCTGAAGAAGGTGGCATGAAAGGTGTTCCCCAAGATAGAAAAGGAGAGAGTTAGATGGAAGCTCAGGAAGCTAAACTGGACGAGATATTGACCCATTGGAAGCGTGACAAGAGCAATCTGATCGAGATGCTCCAGGATGTTCAGGAGCACTACCGCCACATCCAGCCGCAGGTTGCCAGCATACTCGCCAAGGAGTTGGATGTGCCCATGAACCGCATTTTCCACATCGCCACCTTCTACAAGGGGTTCACCTTGGAGCCGCGCGGAAAGTATCCCATCTGCGTGTGCACTGGCACAGCCTGCCACGTAAAGGGTGGGACGCGCACCCTCGAAAACATCATGCGCGATCTGGGCGTGGAGAAGGAGGGCCAGGCGACCCAGGATCAGCTCTTCAGCGTGGAATCGGTGCGTTGTCTGGGATGTTGCGGACTGGCACCGGTGGTGACCGTTGGTGGAGAGGTGTACGGCAATACCTCCTCGGTGAAAATGAAAAAAATCCTGAACAAGAGACGGAAAAAAGAGCAGGCACAATAACATCTTTTATGGAGGCAATTGATGCCTAAACTGAAAATCGAAGACCTCGACAAGATCGTGGAGCAGCAGAAGAAAACCACGTCCCTGAGGGATGGGGCCGGCCGGGTCAAGATCACGGTGCACATGGGCACCTGCGGGATCTCGGCCGGTGCGCGGAAAATAATGGCTGAGGTCATGCGCTGCGTGGAAGAGTCAGGTGCCAGCGACATCATCGTCACCACCTCCGGCTGTGCGGGCCTTTGCAGTCGCGAGCCAATGATAACTGTTGAGGTAATCGAGCAAGCCCCTGTAAAATACGTAGAGCTTGACGAAAAGAAGGTGAAAAAGATTTTCGACGAGCATGTCATGAAGGGAAATGTCGTCGAAGATTATGCCCTGGCCATAGGAAGCGAGCGGACATCATGAGTGCGACGCCGAACAAGAACGTAGAGGGAAAGTCACCTGTCAGGGAGGAGATGGGCGGCTACCGCATGCACCTTATGCTCTGTGCCGGAACCGGTTGCGTCTCCGGCGGTTCCTATAAGATCAAGGATGCCCTGGAGCACGAGCTGGCCAAGTACAAGCTCAGAGATGAAGTGACCGTGGTCATGACCGGATGCAACGGCTTCTGCGCCCAGGGGCCGGTTATGGTAGTCCAGCCTGACGAAATCTTCTACCAACGTCTCAGCGAGAAGGACATCCCCCACCTGGTCGAAGAGCACATGCTCAAGGGCCGGCCGGTCAAGAAACTCATGTACACGCCACCAGCCGAGAAGACTGCCGTACCGAAGATGAGCGAGATCGGCTTTTTCAAAAAGCAGCGCCTTCTTGCGCTTCGCAACCGCGGCCTAATTGATCCGGAGGTGATCGAGGAGTATATTGCCCGAGATGGCTACAAGGCCTTGGCCAAGGTACTCACCGAGATGAAACCCGAGGAAGTCGTCCAGGAGATGATTGCTTCCGGTCTTCGCGGGCGCGGAGGTGGGGGTTTCCCCACCGGCGTCAAGTGGAAGGCCTGTCGCGAGGCGCCCGGAGAACCCAAGTACATCGTCTGCAATGCGGACGAAGGTGACCCCGGTGCTTACATGGACCGCAGTATCATCGAGGGGGATCCTCACTCCGTGCTGGAGGGCATGGCCATCGCTGCCTATGCCATCGGGTCCAGTAAGGGATATATTTACATCCGTCATGAGTACCCCCTGGCCCTTGAGCGTCTGAAAAAGGCCATCACCGACGCGCACGAGTACGGCCTTCTGGGTAAGAACATCTTCGACCGGGGTTTCGACTTCGACGTTACCATTCACCAGGGGGCGGGTGCCTTCGTATGCGGCGAGGAGACGGGCCTGATAGCTTCACTAGAAGGACGGGTGGGTGAACCGCGACCCAAATACGTGTTTCCAGCCGAAAAGGGCCTGTATGGCAAGCCTACGGTCATCAACAACGTGGAAACCTATGTCAACGTACCCGCCATCATCCAGCGCGGCTCCGAATGGTTTACCACCATCGGGACCGGTGACGTGACCGACAACCCCTGGGGTGGCAGCAAGGGCACCAAGGTCTTCTCCCTGGTGGGCAAGGTCCACAATACCGGCCTGGTAGAGGTCCCCATGGGGATCACTCTACGGGAGATCATCTTCGACATCGGCGGTGGGATTCCCAACGGCAAGAAGTTCAAGGCGGTACAGACCGGTGGGCCGTCTGGGGGCGTGATTCCGGAAAGCCTGCTCGACCTGCCGGTGGACTTCGACCAGCTCATCAAGGTGGGCTCCATGATGGGCTCGGGTGGCATGATCGTAATGGACGAAGACGACTGCATGGTGGACATAGCCCGCTACTTCATCGACTTCCTCTCCAGCGAATCCTGCGGCAAGTGCACCCCTTGCCGCGAGGGCCTAACACAAATGAGCTCCATACTGAACGACATCTGCGAGGGCAAAGCCGAAGAGGGCACGATGGAACTCCTGGGTGAGCTGGCCTACACCATGAAGGACTGCTCCTTATGTGCTTTGGGCGGTACCGCGCCAAATCCCGTGTTGAGTACACTTAGATACTTCCGAGATGAGTACGAGGCTCACGTCCAGGACAAGAAGTGCCCGGCCGGTGTGTGCAAGGACCTGATCACCTATTACATCGACGCCGAGAAGTGCAACGGCTGCATGCTATGTGCAAGAGAATGTCCGCAGAACGCCATTGAGGGCGAAAGAAAGGAGCCCCACAAGATACAAACCGACCTGTGCATCAAATGCGGTATTTGCCGAGACGTGTGCAACCAGGATGCGGTTTTTGTGAGATGAAGCTGCTCGTGCAGTTCCGGCGCCAGCCAGATCGGGCGCTGCTTGGGTTCTGCCTAGGATTCCCACGCCAAAAAAGCTTCATTTGTCGGATCAGGAAAACATGCTATCGGGATAACGTGTTGTTATGAACTGGAAGAGGAGAGTATGGTTCCGGTTGAGCGTAGGCTTCATCGCCATCATCCTGGTGACCAACGTCGTGCTGTTTCTGATCACGCTGTTCGGCGTCAGTGAGATCGTCATTGAAGAGGTGCAGACCCGCGTGCGCATGGACCTCAACTCCGCCTGCAAGGTATTTAAAAAGCACGTAGACGACATTGGTCTCCTGCTCCAGGCAACCTCAGCGCGCCGCAGTGTCCCCGTTCCGCTTGAAAGCTGGGACAGGGAGGATCTGCACAGACTCCTGCGGAGCATCTGGCAAGCCGGAGAGCTGGACATGCTCTCCCTGTTGGACAAGGATGGCCGGGTCGTCTACCGCGAACACAACCCAGGACAGATGGGGGACGATATCTCGCATAATCCAATAGTCGCCCGGGCTCTGAGGGAGAAAAAATGTGTCCAGGGCGCAGCGGTCGTGACGTACGAGGAGCTGGGAAGAGAATGTGCCGATATGGTGCGCAGGGCGTCTCTCGAGATAAAGCCCACCAAGGCCGACCAGTCTGGAGAGAGGAAGATTCACCACGATGGAATGGTCATCGGGGCGGCCGTTCCCCTGGTGGACCTGCGAAGAGACAGGGAGATCGTGGGATTCTTGTACGGAGCAAAACTCCTGAACCAGAGTTGCGAGATTGTCGATGAGATCAAAGAGGATCTATACCAGGACGAGAGCTACCAAGGCATGGACATCGGAGCTGCTACGATTTTCCATGGAGATGTCCGTGTTTCCACCAGTATAACAGGGGAGGACGGCTCGCGGGCCGTTGGCACGCGAGTAAGCACTGTGGTTCATGAGAAGGTGCTGGAAATGGAAAAGACGTGGGCCGACCGGGCCTTTGTGGTCGATGACTGGTACATCACCGCCTATGCGCCGATCCGTGACCCCGAAGACAGGGCCATTGGAATCCTGGGAGTCGGCGTACGGGAAGAGCCGTTCGTCCACAACCGGAGACTCGCGGCGTGGATCTTTCTTGGCGTGGTGACTTTCACGACCGTAATCAGCTTAGTACTGCTGGTACTCGCGACCAGAACCGTCCTACGTCCCATCGGGCGGATTATCAAGATGTCCGACAAGGTCGTGGCAGGCGACCTATCGGCCCGGGTGAACATGCGGCCGCGCGGTGAGATGGGCCTGCTCTGCCTGGCGATCGATCAGATGGCCGACGCTGTGGTACAAAGAGAGGAAGCCCTTGCGCAGGCAACTCGTCGACAGGTCGGGCAGAGCGAGAAACTGGCATCTGTGGGCCGGATGGCGGCGGGTATCGCCCACGAGATCAACAACCCGCTGACCGGACTGCTGACCCTCGAGCACCTGCTTAAGAGTGAGGAAGGTCTCAGCGACAAGGGAAAGGATTACCTCGAAATCATGTACAACGAGACCTCCCGGATGCGTGAGATCGTCCTGGGACTGCTGAATTTTGCCCGTGAGTCCTCCTTGGAGATGAAACCCCTGGATGTCAACGAGGTGATTCAGCAATGGTTAAAGCTCCTGCGCAGCCAGAAAGAGCTCAAGGATATAACCATGGAGGAGAAACTCGCCGAGGGCTTACCCAGGGTAAATGGGGATGCCAATCAATTGCAGCAGGTGCTCGCCAATCTTTCTCTTAACGCCTGCGAAGCCATGCCTGAGGGTGGCATACTGTCGATTTCCACCTCGGAGGAAGACGGAAAGTTGCTGATCTCAATCGAGGATACCGGCGTCGGTATCAAGGAAGAGCACCTTGAAATGATATTCGACCCGTTCTTTACGACCAAACCGGTTGGAAAGGGAACTGGTCTCGGCCTGAGTGTGAGTTATGGCATCGTCCGCAAGCATGGCGGAACCATGGAGGTGGAGAGCCAAGAGGGCGAGGGTACCACCTTTACCATTACCCTGCCCGTGGCGTCTGGATGATCGCCTTGCTGTCGAGCGCCGGATAGCTGATGAAAGAGGTCTAAACAATGCGCAAGAAATTCAGAATACTTGTCGTGGACGACGAGCTTTCCATCCGCATCTCGCTGGGAGATTTGCTGAGACGCGATGGATACCAGGTGGAGGTGGCCGAGAGCGCCGAGTCGGCGCTGGAGATGTTGAAGACGCAGTCGTTCGATTTGCTGATGGTGGACGTCAAGATGCCCGGTATGGACGGCCTGGAGATGCTGGAGCGGGTCAAGGAAGACGATCCCGAGACCACCGTGGTTGTGATGACCGCTTATAGCTCTATCGATTCTGCGGTCCAGGCGATGAAGCTCGGCGCCATCGACTACGTGGTCAAGCCATTCGACCCGCTGAAGATCGGGACGCTCGTCAAACAGATTTTTGAGAACGAGCTCATTCGGCGCGAGCACAAGCTGCTCAAGCACCAAGTGAAAGTATGCGGCAGCTATGGACCGATGATCGGCCAGTCGCCGGCCATGCAGAAGTTGTTCGAACTCATCGAGGACGTATCCTCCACAGACTCGGTGGTGCTAATCTCGGGCGAGAGTGGAACGGGCAAGGAGGTGCTGGCACGCACGATCCACGAAAAGAGCCCCCGGTCGAACGGGCTGTTCGTAGGCGTCAATTTCGGTGCTTTCACAGAATCCCTCATGGAGAGCGAACTGTTCGGGTATGAAAAGGGAGCCTTCACAGGAGCCACTACGTCCAAGAAGGGTCTGTTGGAGATCGCCTCTGGAGGGACATTCTTCTTTGACGAGATAGGAAACGCGAGCCCAAAGATGCAGATCGATCTGCTCAGGGTGCTCCAGGAGCGGAAGTTCCGGAGGGTCGGAGGACTTAGGGATGAAGAGGTGGACTTCAGGGTGCTCGCGGCTACCAATCGTGACCTGGAGAAGGCTATAGAGGAGGGAAGCTTCCGACAGGACCTTTATTATCGGCTGAATGTCGTGCAGATTCGCATACCACCGTTGCGGGAACGCAGGGAAGACATCCCGGCTCTGTCCAAGCATTTCCTGGAGGTGCTGCGCGTGCGCTTGAACAAGAAGATCAGTTCGATCTCTCCCGAGGCCATGCAGTATCTGGTCAACTACGACTGGCCCGGCAATGTCCGCGAGCTAGAAAACGCCATCGAGCGAGCGCTGGTAGTGGGCAAGCAGAAACGGATCATGCCGGAGAACCTGCCCATCGTGCTGCAGGAGCCCAGCGAAGGGCCGGCCGATGAGTCTCTCGATTCCTGGGAGAGGGACTACATCGCCAGGAAGCTCGAGCAGTACGAGTGGAACATAAGCCGGACGGCTCAGGCGCTGAAGATTGACAGGGGAACATTGTACACCAAAATTAAAAAATATGAGCTGTCTTGAGAACAGCAGGCAGGGGTTATACCATTTTTTATAACTGGCCTGAGCCATACGTCTTACTTTTTCCTTACTCCTCGCATGGCGAAAGTGAGAGCATTGTCACAAGATAAAAAAAAAATGGTATTAACGGTCATGGCCCGCCGGGTGGTGGAGATCGTACCCCTAGACATCACGGACAAGAGACTCATGTCTGCCTTAGCCGCGGAGATCACACGGATATTCCCATTCCCGTGCCGGGTTGGCGCCGCAGAGAGGCTGCCGGCTGGAGCCCTTGACGAAAAGAGGGGGCAATATCACGCTACCCGGATACTCGAGCACTTGGCTGCCTCCGACCGGATTTCCTTCCGGCTTTTGGGAGTGACAACCTTAGACATCTTCACGCCGATCTTGCGTTACGTATTCGGCGAGGCGATGCTTGAAGGGAGAGCTGCCCTAGTATCGACGTACCGGCTCAGCAGCGCACCGCCTGGAGGTGTCCCCCCGTGCAATCGCTCCGTCTTTGTCAACCGCGTTCTTAAGGAAGGTATCCACGAGCTAGGCCATACCTTTGGCCTCACCCACTGTGACGATCCTACCTGTGTGATGGCCGCCTCGCTTGATCTGACACACATCGACGCAAAATCCACGCAGCTGTGCTACTACTGCCGGATGATGCTGAAAGACGAGTTGGCGAGGACCTGAACATCTCGATGATACGGCATCACACTCTTTAACCTCTAAGGAAATTGCGCAGCACCTTGGACCAACGAACACCGGGGATACCGGCCAAGGCGTCGTGGGCGAGCGTGGCACCGTCCGCGGCGGTTGCAATCCTGTCCTGAAACATTCTGCCCAGCCGAACCACTTCGCTCCTCTGCCAGTCATGGGCGTTCTGACCGAACATAAGCCTAGAGAGGTTGTCCTCGGATATCCGGGGACGAATCGTCAGCAGCCAACCATCGTCATACGGTTGAGTCGAAAGAACTCTGGGTGCATCGACGACCGACTGGTTGACCACCATCACTTCGCCATCCATCGGGGAGCACACTTTCACCGACTCGCCGTCGCGGATCAGGCGCAGCGCCGGCTTTCCCCGCCGCAGTTTCTCGCCCGGTTTGGGCATCTCGACGGCATCAACGTTGCCGATCAAGTGGGCTGCCAGATCGTCGAGCCCGACGCGGACGGAATCGTCCTTTTCGGAGCGCACCCAAGAGTGTCCACGATAGTAGAAAAGGTTAGAGGGCATCTCGCAGCCGAGCAGCGCCGGATCCAACTCCTCTTCCTCCTCTGGTACCTCTGCGTACGCAAGAGCCTTGAACTGGTCGGCATCACGCACGAGGTTGTCCGCACCCATGACAGCCAGCAACGAAGCGGGGTCGGCACGCATGTCACCCAGCTTCTTGAACTGTCCCTGGAAAGAACGCAACACCGCTTTTGAGATCAATGTGCGCTCACTGGGCGTCAGAACCAGGCCGGAAGCCACTATTCCGGCAAGTATCGGTTGCGCACCCGCCGCGTCCAAAGTGCCTGTGTCGATCATGCGCAGCATCTCGTCTGTAAGCACTCGACCTGCGTGGAATACTCCATCCTCCGGGACGGCTTCAAGTACGCGACCAATACCCACAGCTGCCGCCAACTCGGAAGGAGTGACCAACAATCCGTTGTACACTTTACCGAGCAGCCCACCGGCGAAGCTAATCAGTATCGACGCGCGCTCAACCGTCTCGTTGGTTAGACTAACAGGCATATATGTGTGGGACTGGAGGATCCGCTGAACGACGAGAGCCATCTGTGCCATGGTCATCGAGAAGTAACGAGATGTTGCGATGGCATCGTGCAACTCCCTGAGAACGTTGATGTCAAAGGCCGAGGTTACATCGAGGATGGCTAGTCCCTGTATGGCCCGAAGAGCACCCCGCCGCTCGTCCCGGGTCCGTTCCTGGGAGACCGAGTTCAACAGACCGTGGGGCAGCAGCCCTTTCTTTAACATCGACTCGGCGAACGCCTCGAGATCAAGCAAGTCGAGGCGGTCGAGGAACGAGGCCGACGCTACCAGTGCGAACTGTTCCTCCATCGTACGCAGATCCAGATCGTCCGGGGTGAGCTTTTCGTCCGGGGAGATTTTTCTAAGGTTGCGAAGCTCAAACAGCCGGCTCAGCAGATCCACGTATAGGCCGTTCCGGCGACTTACTTGCTGGATCAGAGAGGCGTTGGTGCCGATAGCCAGGCGCCCGATCCCCATTATGGTCAGCACCCGTGATGCGGCGGTGTTCGTGCGAGACCAATTGGCCATGCATGGACCTGAAAACGGACAAGATCGTCCCGGGACCGCGCAGGCATTAACAAAACACTGGTCGAAAAAGTCCTTGCTGAAAAAATATCTTTGCTTGTGCGAGGCGACCTTGGTCAGGGCGGTGTCCACCGGACATCCCGCACAGTCCTCGGAACGGGACTCGCACATCTGCGAGGACACCATACCGGATGATCGCCAAATACAACTGTCCTTTTCCCTTCTACCCTCAGTCTTCACCGGTTTGAAATCTGCTTCTTTCATGGCTACTTCCTTTCTCAGTATCCTTTCAGGACTTCCAAAGCTTTATGCCTTGGGCTTCCCATACTGTCACTCTTGTTTTCAGCAATTCCTTTGCCAACCGATAGTTGATGGACATTTGCCGGTGCAACTGTTTGAACCCCTTCGCTTAATGAAGACAGGCGTCAACCGGGTTCAGATTGGACACAGGTACCCGCGGGCGTAGACTGGTGGATTCCTCCACAGTTCCTGCCAACTGGGAAGGCCGGAAAAGGTTGCCGTGTCCATAAGTCAGTGTCCACGCAGCAAAATCAGATTGTGGGAAAATGCCACACTTACAGAAATACACTTGCCTTTTCATGCTTGACAAATTATGTTGAAAAATAGTTTTAATTTGAAGATTGTACAGGGTTGGTTCCAACGTCAAGCTGGACAGAAGAATAGGTGACCTGATATGACGTTGAGAGAGCTTGCAGATCTTCTGGAAGCGGAAGTGATCTACGGCAAGCAGCATCTGGATGAAGAATTCAAATGCGCCGGTGCGTCGGATCTCATGAGCGACGTCCTGGCGTTCGGCGTGCCGGGAGTCGTCCTGTTGACCGGATTGGCAAACACCCAGTCTGTACGGACCGCCGACATAATTGAAGCCAAGGCCATCGTCTATGTACGCGGCAAGAAGCCCAACAAAGAAGGAATCTCACTGGCTCAGGAGAGAGACATTCCCATACTGTCGACGAAATTCTTCATGTACAAGGCGTGCGGGCTGCTTTACAGCCGAAAGGTAGGCGGAGTAAGAAATCAGTAACGAGTCGAACGGTATAATGGTTTCTCGTCACGATCTTTCATATGCTTTTGGAATCAAGGGAAGGAATTTCGGCAAGGCCGGCTCCGTGTCAATTGACATCAAGGAGATTCTCCGGGAGCTCGGCATCGATCCGGCCATCGTCCGGCGTGCGGCCATCGCCGCATACGAAGCCGAGATGAACGTTGTGATGTACGCCGATAAAGGCGAGATGGTTCTCAGGCTGAATCCCAAGGTGATCCGGATCACGTTGGAGGACGAAGGGCCGGGTATCGAGGACATTGAGATAGCCATGCAGGAAGGCTACTCCACCGCCTCCGAGGAGATACGGGAGATGGGATTCGGCGCCGGCATGGGCCTACCCAATATAAAGAGGAACGCGGACGTGTTCGAGTTGAAGTCGACGGTTGGGAAGGGCACCTCGTACAACATCGTCATCTACCTGAATCCGACAGGGGAAACATGAGCCGGTACTTCCACTCCGTCAGCGTCGATGCGGACAAATGTGATGGCCGGAGGAGATGCTTACGGGCCTGCCCCACTCAAGCCGTCCGGATCCGGAACGGAAAGGCCGTCATTCTGGAAGAGAAATGCATCGATTGCGGAGAGTGCATCACGGCCTGCCCGAATGAAGCCATCGTGGCGTTGACCGATCCCTTTGGTGAACGGAGCAGGTTCAAGTACACGGTGGCCATCCCTTCCCCGGCACTGTACGCTCAGTTCGGCAGGTCCATCCTGCCGGATAAGATTCTGGCCGGTTTGAAGAAGATCGGCTTCGATGATACGCATGATCTGGCCATCACCTGCGGGGATACGAGCCTGGCTATAGAACATTTCCTGGAGGAGTACAGAGGTCCCAAGCCGCTCATCTCCAATTCTTGCCCCTCCGTCGTGAGTCTCATCCAGGTGAGATACCCCCAACTAGTCGATCATATCATTCCCATCAAGCTTCCCAAGAGGCTCGCCGCAAAGGAGATCAAGGAGAGAAAATCGAAAGAGCTTGGACTCAAGCCAGAAGAGATCGGGACGTTCTACATCACGCCCTGCCCCGTCAAGATGATCGCCATCAAGCAACCTCCTTCCGAAGAAGAATGCTATCTGGATGGAGCCATCTCCATAGCCGACATTTATGGCCCGCTGCTATCGGCGCTGGAAAGCGAGGACAAGGGCAATTACCGCAAGAGCCTGGAAAGCATCTGCATCCTCGGCATCGGATGGGCGGTGGCTGGCGGAATGCACCGCACCCAGGGGCTTAAGAATATCCTCGATGTCTCCGGGATTGCGGAAATCATAGCGACCTTCGATGATATCGAACGGGGCAAGTTGCAGAATATCGACCTCGTCGTGGCATATACATGTCCACAGGGCTGCGTAGGGGGATCGTTGACGGTGGAAAACCGCTACATCTCCTACAACAAGATCCTCCGGCTGCTCGAGACGTTGGAACAGGAGAACATAGAGGCCTGCCGAGACAAGCGGGAGATCCGCGAACGCTATCGCCAGAAGTACTTCCACATGCAGCAAAAATACGAGCCTCGTCCCATCCAGGCGCTCGACGAGGATCTGGGCAAGGCCATCAAGAAACGGGAAAAAAAGCAGAGGATATATGACTCTCTGCCCAAGGTAGACTGCGGGATCTGCGGTGCCCCGACGTGTCTAACCTTCGCAGAGGATGTGGTCAAGGGGGATGCGCAACTGTCCGATTGCATCTTCAACGTTCCCAGTAGGTTCAAGGAACTGACCGGCGAGCTGTCCAGGCTTCTGGACACCTTCGGCTCCATGGGCGAAGGTAAGGGACGAAAACCGAGAAAAGAAAAACGGAGGAAGAAGTCATGACCTTGACAGAGGTTGTCGAAAAACTCGGACTCCGCGTCCTGACGTCTAAAGGGGTCGGCGACGCTAAGGTGACCGGAGGTTACACCTGTGATCTTCTCAGCGATGTGATGGCCAACAGCAAGACGGGGAATCTCTGGATCACCATGCAGACGCACCAAAACGTCCTGGCGGTTGCCAGGCTTAAGGACCTGGCGGGAATCATCTTCGTGAACGGTCGTCGACCCGACGAAGAGACCACCCGGAAAGCCGACGAGGAGTACGTTACGATCCTGGGCACGGACGAGTCGGCTTTTAGCATCTCCGGACAGCTTTATCAGTTGCTGGGAAAACCGTGATTCACGATGCTGAGAAACTTCAAGGCCGACCTGCACGTTCACACCTGTCTTTCTCCATGCGCCGAAGTGAAGATGTCCCCCGCTGCGATCGTGAAGCGGGCCAAAGCTTGCGGCGTTCATATCCTGGGCATCTGTGATCACAACTCGGCGGAGAACGCTCCGGCCGCGCTGGAAGCGGCACGCAGGCACGGCGTGCATGTCCTTCCCGGCATGGAGGTAACCTCCTCAGAGGAGGTTCATTTCCTGGCCCTGTTCGATGCACTGGAGACAGTCCAGCAGCTTCAAGAGATCGTGTACCAGCATCTGCCGGGCGAGAACGATGAGGAGACCTTCGGCATGCAGGTGGTCGTCAACGCCGACGACGAGGTGCTCGGCTTCAACCAGAGGCTTCTGATTGGGGCCACGACGCTCCGGGTGGAAGAGATCGTAAAAGAAATTCGCTCTCTGGGCGGGCTCGCCGTCGCAGCCCATATCGATCGGGAGAGCTTCAGCCTGATCGGCCAGCTTGGTTTCATCCCGGACGACCTGCCCCTCGACGCATTGGAGATATCTCCCTCTCTTTCCTACGAGGATGCCGTGCGTAGGTACTCTCCGTCTCTGCCTCTGCTCCACTCATCCGACGCCCACAAGGAGGAAGAAATAGGCCGGTGCTGCACCCGCTTTCTCGTCGAGAAGGCTAGCATCGGGGAGATCAAGAAAGCCCTGAGGGGACAGGAGGGCAGGAGGATCCTGCGGTAGGAAGAAATGGAAGACCTGTCACTGCACATACTCGACATCATGGAGAACTCCGTCGATGCACAGGCTCGGAGGATAGAAGTTCGCATCGACGAGGACCCGGACAGGGATCTGCTAACACTGGAGATCCTGGACGACGGGAAGGGGATGAAGGCCCGGACGCTTCAAAAGGCGACGGATCCGTTTTTCACCACCCGCAAGACGAGACGCTTCGGCCTGGGACTGTCAATGATTTCGGAGTCCGCGAAAGCGACCGGCGGGGAGTTGACCGTCGAGTCGGTATCTGGAAAGGGCACCCGGGTGAGAGCGACCTTTCAGCGAAGCCACATCGACATGAAGCCCCTCGGGGACATCCCGCAGACGCTGTTGACCTTGATTGCCGGGCATCCGGATATCGAACTGAGCTATTGCCACACCATCGGCAGGGAGAAGTTTTCCTTCAGCACGAGAGAGTTCCGAGGCCTTCCCATCGGCTCCCCGCAGGTGCTGCGGCGGATCGGTGAGCGCATACAGGAGGGGCTGGATAGGCTAACGAGACACGCGAAGGACTCCTAGTGCGCGCTTCTTCCGATTCCTAGACGCTCTAAAGTGATGTCATCTGTTTCAAGATAAAATTCGTCAGCGCCTCGAAGTACAACTGGATTGTCAGTGCATTTTCTGCTCATGGTAACCCATACGATGATCACACTCTACATAGGGTTCTTAAGCAGAGTGAGCGTCTGGCCGGGTAGAAGTGTCGGGATGTTTACTGCGACCGGGGGTATCGCGGGGCGAAGGTTATTCAAAGCAGCCGATATATGACTATCCAGATGGCGGAGGTGGCGGTTAGCAAAGGCCTTTTTGCGGAAATCTTGTCGCGGATCGAATGATTGCGACGCTATTCTGTTTAATCCGTCACTTTTTACCTTGAATAATGGATATGTATCTCTAATTGGCAAGTTTCGATGCAATTACCATGATTATTCACAAGTCAAAGCTGTTTTTCTTGGAAATATACTTGCATGAAAGATTTGGAAGTAATATTCATATATCAGTAGAATTATGGTGAATTGTAACCACTCATGAATTTGATATGGGCAATATCTGTCAGGATGAGGATTAACACGAAATCGACTCAAAATATTCCACTTGAACCCCGTACCAAGATAACGTTATTAAAATATTCATCCTTTCGGTTAACTTTTATTTGAGGCGATTCCCATAAAAAACTATTTGATTTTATAATCAACAAATAGATATCGTATGGCTATGAAAGTGTGGATATTTTGTAGATTGGAAAAACCATAGCGGCAGGATGAATGTTCGGGTTGAGCGTTGTTAAAATGGCGATTGACTGCAAGGAGGTGAATCATGCAGAAATACATTACCTTGGTATCCTTTACCCAAGAGGGTATAAAAAACTTGAAGGACACTTGTAGGCGGGCAAAGGCTTTTTCGGAAAAGGTAAAAAAGAAAGGAGTGCATATCGAGCAGACTTATTGGACTTTTGGAAGATACGACATCGTCCATGTGTTTGAAGCACCCAATGATGAAGTGGCTGCTGCTGTGAGTTTCGCCCTAGGCTCTATGGGAAACGTCCGCACGGAGACTCTCCGCGCTTTTGACATAAAAGAGATGACAAGCATCGTGGGGGATGTTCATGAGCTGCAGCTCGATCAAGGGACCCTGAAATAGCTGGAGGAAAGGAGGGAAGAAAGAAGTGTCATCCCCCCCGGGTCTGTTTTCCTGACTGAGGTTCTGGAACCCATGGCCGTTCGTGATTTACAACTTCGGATAGTTTCGGCTTAGAACGACCAGGGAACCACGGGCCCGGCAGAGGAGTGAAACCGCCAAGAAAGGACAGATGCGGCCAATCATGAATTAGTCGCTATTATCGGGAATATATATCTTAATTGGTAAATCTTAAAATTGAGAGAGGAAAAAGATGAGAAAACTTATTTCAACCTTAGCCTTTGTCGTGTGTCTTGTCTGCTTCATGGCAAATGCCAGAGCAGCAGAGATCACCATTTCAGATGATGCTTTCCTCAATATCAACGGATTTGTACAGGGATGGCTGGATATGCCAATAGACCATGAGGGGAAAGAACCTACTATTATTACTGACTTCTACTTGAGGCGTGTCCGATTCCTGTTTAGTGGTCAGATAGCTCCGGATGTCAAGTTTTTTATCGGGACTCTGAACGGAGATATGGGCAAAGACGGTAACATGAGTGCACGCACACTGATTGCAGATGCATGGGTGGAATATATCATTAATGACTATTTGAAGGTCAATGCCGGTTTGCTGAAACTGCCGTTTTCAAGACACATGCAACAATCAGGTGGAAAACTGCACGGGCTTGATTTCCATGACTCATTTCTAAAGAGGTCCGGAGTAGCAATAGGTCACAGGGATATGGGAGTCATGGTAAGAGGACTACTGTTAGATAAACAAGTAGATGTTCGACTCGCTGTCGTGGATGGTACAGAGTATGGTAAGGAAGTAATCCCGGGTGATCCCGATGCAGCTCCTCCAGTGCCGGACACTACCGTGGTAACAAACAAGGACGACATGCCACGCTTTGTTGGGCGCATTGGCTACAATGTCTTCGATCCAGAGCCTGGCTACTTCTGGGCAGGCACATACCTTGGCAAGAAGAAGGTACTATCATTTGGTGCAAGTTTTGATCTCCAGCCCGGTGTCGGCGGTGATGAGGGCGATGAGTTCTACTATGCCTTTGCTTTTGATGCCTTTGCAGATATTCCCATGGAGGAAAACGGCATTATAGGTACTCTGAATGCCTACTATTTTGGTCCTGGCGGCATAATTCCTGAGGGATACGGTCTGTGGGGTGACCTTGGATACCGCATCAAGAAAATTGAACCTCTTATTGCGTTTGAATGGTATGAACCAGATGAAGGCGATCAGGGCAAACGTCAGGCAATTCTGGGTGGTTTAAACTGGTGGATGCATGGACACAATGTCAACGTCAAGCTTCAGTTCGGCGCCGATAAACTAAACGGAGCTGATGAGTGGACAAAAACTGCAATCGTCCAGAGCCAAGTGTTTTTCTAAATTGAGTTGAGAGCCATAACTACAAACAGTACGGCCCCCGCCTAGGCGGGGGCCGTTAGCATTCTTTCACGGGGGGGGAGAATTTTCTCCATTGTACAGTCTTGAGAGCGGCTGCTTGTGCTGGGTGCAGGGAATGACCATATTGGGCCAGTTTCTCCAGATTGTGTGCAATACATATCAGCAAGAACCCTCCTCGGACCTTCGCAAGACTCTGCAATTTGAAGCGCTTAAGGCCTACGTAAGCTTCGCTAAGTTTCCAGCGTTGTTTGGCCATCGAAACACCTCCTTCGATGACCACTTACCACAACTATGTCCCCAAAACAACTTTTTACTGCTTAAATAGGTTATGAAATGGGCTCTAGAAGACCCTTAAGGTATCGAGGCGGCCATGGCCATCAGCATGAGCTTGCCGACACGACCGGAGCACTTGCTCTCGCCGTTTGCTTTCAAGGCACTCATCCTTGCCGTCGTCAGCCTGGCGGTAATTGCTTCCTGGTGGGTTGTCTGGAAGGCTGCCAAAGCGCGCGGCGAGGGTGTGCGCTGGGGGCTTCCCGTTCCCCTCGCCTCGGTGATTCCGGCCACATTCTTCATTCTGGGCTTTCTTGTCTGATACCGCATGTGCTGGCCGAAGTGACGACATTCTGGTTTAACACCATACGAAACACCCATTCTACCAATTCGAATTAGTGCTGGTTTCCGAAACATGTAGGTTCATGAAAAGCTTCAACATCATCCCTGACTACGCTCTTAGTTGGGTTGGCAAAGGAGTTCCTTGAGGCGTGGAAACTCGTTGACTTCAATGGGGGATACCACTAACTTGTCATATCGCGATAAGTGAGGGACATTTATTTCGGTCCGCGCGAGGCTGTTCTATGGAGATAGAAACAGCGGGAGATGGATAAGCCTGGATACAGAAAGTGGAGAAACCCAATGAGGGCCTTACGTACTGGAGTGTTACTCCGTCCTTTGCCTAAAATCCTGTTATTGCTGAGCACATACCATATAGTGTAACTTCGTTGTTAAATTATGAACCGGCCAATTATCTATGACAATGTTATAAGAATACCAGAGGATGGTCTTGTCCTACCTGATAGCGCCAAAGAAGTTATCTCCTCCGGTATAAGAAGTAGAATAAGCCAAGTTCTTATTCCAGAAGAGTGCATAAAAGCAAGAGTAGGGTTTATGGCCAGGCAGATCTGTAAAGACTATGCAAAAGTAAAAGAATTGAACTTCGTTGTCGTCTTAAAGGGTGCCCTTGTCTTCGCCTCAGACCTCGGAAGGGAGATTTACAGGCATAATGGCCCCGAGATTAAGTATCATTTTATCAGATCACACGCCTATGGTAAGCAAATAAAGCAGAATGGAGAGGCAAGAAGGGAAGTAAAAGTAGAAAGGGTACCAAACGGCATCAAGGCAAAAGATGTTTTGTTATTGGACGATATACTTGACCAGGGCTTTACATTGTCTAAGACCAAACAATGTATAATAGAACAGGACGTTAGCTCATTAAGAGTGTGTGTTTTACTAAGCAAGAGATTGGATGAGCCATCAGCAGAAGCTAAAAGATCGAGAAAGGGATTGATTCTTGACTACGTAGGCTTTGAAATTCCGGACAAGTGGATTGCGGGCTATGGCATTGACGCGGGAGAGGACTTCAGGCATTTGCCTTTTATTGTTGCCGTTCAGGAAGATTATTATTTGAAGTAGGTAGAGCTGGAAGAGAACACATCATATTAAGGCTATGAAGATGTTGGCAGGCAAGGGAACCACGGACGCGCTGACCTTAACGAATGGTAACATCATTGACGTTTCTTTTGGGCGGGTTTATAAAGGAGACATCTTTATAGCGGAGGGAAGAATCGCAAGGATAGACCCCCCGGGAGGTTCTAATAAAGGCAAAAACGTGATTGATGTTTCTGGAAAGTATATCTCTCCAGGACTCATTGACAGTCATTTACATATTGAAAGCAGTATGCTTAGCCCGATAGAATTCTCGAGAGAAGCGGTGAGACACGGGACGACAACAATCTTTGTTGATCCCCATGAAATCGCAAATGTTTGTGGTAGAAAGGGCATTGATTTGTTCTTAAGCCAATCCGACTTGGTTCCTCTCGATATGTTTGTAGGGATTCCTTCTTGTGTACCTTGTACAGACTTGGAGGATTCTGGTGGGAATATAGGTCTTGAGGACATTAGGCAGCTTATTGAAGATCCTCGGGTGTATGGTCTGGGAGAGATGATGAATTTTCCCGGAATTATACGCGGCTCCGGCAATGCAAGAGAAAAGGTCGACATTGTTTATGAGTTCGGAAAAGTTGTTGATGGGCATTGTCCGGGCCTCACGGGTGATGATTTACGAAGCTACGTCAGTAACGGCAGAGTTGACGGTGTTCTAAGGATTATGTCAGACCACGAGACTACCACCGCAAGTGAAGCGCTCGAAAAGTACAAGGCCGGTATGTACGTTGCGTTAAGATACGGAAGTGCTTCGAAAGACCTAAGCAGAATCTTACCTGCCCTGCTCTCTAAAAGGAATCAAAGGTTCGACAGGTTCATGCTTTGCTCTGATGATCTGGACCCTATTGAGTTGTACGAACAAGGCCATGTGGACAGGATTGTCAAGAGAGTAAGAGACATTATATTGGAATACTCTGATTCTAACCTTGAGCAGGCAACCGTTTTTGCGCTTTCATTAGCCACCGTGAATCCGGCCAAGTACTTTTCAAGATTTCTCCAATTCCATTGTCATCCTGCCATTGGGCAGATTGAAGCTGACAAAAAAGCAAACTTAGTAATTTTTAACTCTTTGGAAAACCTTGACGTCGATACAGTGCTTTATAATGGAAGACTGGTTGTTGATGAAGGAGTATACGTTGGAGAAGACGTGGAGTATGATTATTCAGACTTTTTCGGAAGTGTGAAGGTGGGGAGAGAACTGTCTCCCTCTGATTTTAGAGTAAGTTATAGTGGCAATCAAAGAACTCTGACTGTTAAAGTCATAGGAGTAGTAGAGGGATGCCTTAATACCGAGCTGATGGAACTGCCAATGGAAGTCTATAAAGGCGAAATAAAGGCTGAGGCAGAAGATGTGGCAAAGATCGCCGTTATCGAAAGGCATAAACAATCGGGCTCTTATTCCTTAGGTTTCGTTAAAGGTCTCGGCATCAGAAGAGGCGCCGTGGCGTCTACGGTGGCGCACGACAGCCATAATCTAATTGTTGTTGGTGTTGACGATGCCTATATGGCTAAAGCTGCCAATTACTTGAGTCAAAAAGGGGGAGGAATGGTCGTTGTTGCCGACAGCGAGATCAGTTATTTCCCTTTAGAGATTGGCGGCTTGATGTCCACTTGCGGGATAGAAGACGTTGTTGATGGCTACAAGAAGATAATAGGTTCAGTTAAGACCGTAGGTTCCAGCTTGGAAAACATGTTTATGACAATGTCCTTTCTTAGTCTTCCAGTCATACCAAGGCTAAGAATTACCAATAAAGGCTTAGTTGACGTGGACGCGTTCAAGATTATAGAACTGTACCGCGATGCACGGTAGACTGAAGAGTTAAGGGAAACGTCCAAGTTGAAGGACTCTTAGCAGTTACTGCAGGGAATAGAGGCTTTCCAATAACAGGAATACTGGGGGGCAGAGTTGAACTGCCGACCTCCTGATCCACAGTCAGGCGCTCTAACCATCTGAGCTACCCCAGCACTTCTTATGCAAATTATCCATTTTTCCGGTTTAGTCAAGAGTTTTGAGACGGTGACCTTGCCGCCGGCAACGCCAGAACGTGGCTTCCTGAGCTCAGTGCCGGTATGGCTGCAATATCGGACGTCAGAGGTCAACCGTACTGTCGTCAGAAGCTGGTGACAACATGAAAGATGCCGGCAATTATCAAGACAATAGCCAACACCGGTAGCGCCAGCCACAGCAGGCCGCCGAATATGCCGATAGCTGCTCCGAACAACCCGGCCACGACACCCACCGCCGCACCGAAAACGGCGCCAACAACCCCTATAAGACCGCCCAACAATCCGAACACCAGACCCAAGCCGCCGAAGCCTAAAAACCCCAGCACAATGAAGATCACAAAGATGATACCAAGCGCCTTCAGCATATTAATCCTCCAAAAAACTCACAAAATCCCCGGACTTCAGGGTGAGTCCTTTCCATAAGGAAGCATACGAGCGAATATTTGAAAAGTTACACACTCTGCTTCGTGTAGGGTGCCCCTGTGACATTTAGACTGGCCCCCGCATGCGCTTCTCAAGACTCGCTCTTCAATCGTTCCAGCCGCTCTTTGGCATCCTCGACTTCCTCTATATCTGGGTCGGCGTCTTTCCAGATGTCGAGGAATATCTCATATTGTTCAATCGCCTTGTTCGTCCAGCCAGATTTTTCGTAAGCCAGGCCCAAAAGATAATAAGCCTTCACCGCTGAAAGAGGGGCGCCGGCCCGAGTTTCGTCATAGCTCGAAAGCGCTTTCTCCAACACAGCTACGGCCTCACCCTGACGACCAGACTTCAGATAAGCATCAGCCAGAAGGAATTGGACTTGAAAAAGTTCCATGTAGGAAGTTAGCACACGAAGGTCGTGAGGTGGCAGCGCTACTCTGGCCGCTTCCTCCAAATAGGTCACCGCAGTTATGGTATTCCCCTTCGACTGCTCGATAGTGGCCATAGCCAACCAATAGACATATATCACATGAGGGTCAGTTTTCTCAACATCCTTCTTTAAGGCTCGGGCGACCTCTTCTGCTTTAGCAATCTCTGCATTCTCCGCCAGCATTTGAGCATAAAAGTTCCGGGAGTTTAGCGGATCATCGGGGTCAGCCTTTTCGAGAATTTTCAGGCAGGTTTCAGCTTCGGTTAAGGCCAAGTTTAGGTTCTTCTTTTCCCGGTAAATGCACGCCTTCAAGAAATGTTTGTCTGCATTCGGTTTGCCTTCAGCCTGCTCCATTCTGTCTGCGGCAATGCCATCATCCAAAACCTTTAACGCCTCTTCAAGCTTTCCCTGATAGAGGGAGATAAGAGCCAGATAAGTTCTTCCCTCTGACCGTGTATCTTTTTCGCTGCTGGAGGAAAGTTGTTGATAACAGCTTTCAGCTTTGGCATACTGTTTCTTGAAAAGATGTATATGCCCCAGTTTTGCCCGGGACCCAAAGAAGTCCGGTTTTATCTCTAAAGCCTTTTTGTAGGATTTAATCGCCTGGTCGATCTTGCCGTTGAAGGCGTACAGATCAGCCCGTGAGTCATAGGGATTGGCTTCATCGGGCGCTATGGATATGTATTGATTGATTGCCCAGATAGACTTCTCGTAATCGCCGACATCATTATAGAGATAGGCAAGTCCGTTGTATGCCAACTTGTACAGAGGGTCTATCTCAATCGCTCTTCTGCATTGGCGAATGGCCTCTTTGAATTCTCGAAGGCCTCTATAATAAGCGTGACCCATTAACAGAAATGCCTCTTTCTCGTCGGGATAGCGTTCTACTATCTTCTCCAACTCCGTAATCGCCTGCGCATAATCCCCCGCTACATATACCTGCAGATATCTTATATAACCCTTTTCCTTATGGCTAACTTTATCTGAGTATTCCACTGCTTTGGCCATCAGTTCTTTCGCTTGCCGGCGCCCCTTAAACCAAACTTCAGTCGAGGCCAACCTGTAATATGCCATCGCAAAGGTAGAATCAAACTCTAACGCTTTCCTGTATCTTTCTTGTGCCTCCTGCCAATAAATCTTCAAGTCGTAGTCAAGCCCTTCAAGATAATAACGATACGCTTCCGGTGAGTGCGTGGTGACATCGGCAACCGGTCTGTCCGGCTCATTCCGCGCTTGGGCGGGCAGTGACATGTCGTTTTTCACTTCAACGGTGAGTCTGTCGACAACGGTGAAGATGTTATCACCTGTTTCCCCGGTGATTCGCTGCGAAGCTATCGCTCTGCCGCTTTGCACGTCAACCAACCGGGAGGTGATGATTATCTGCGGTTCAACTTGAAGAATACTCCCCAGGAGCATCCGTTTGGCTCTGGCTTTCTCGGCAACCTGAGTGGCAACCTCTCTGTCGAGCACCTTGGTGCCCTCTTTCCCGAGCAGCTTCAGTATATCGTACAGCCGCTGGCTCGAAACTACGTCTAAGTATTGCGATTCCGTCAGATCGGTTATCAATAAGTTTGTGGCGATTTCGCCCAGCCTCTGGCTGTCCTCCGGGTCGGCCAGGTTGTCGAAGTACATTATTGCCAGGCGATTCTCGGCGGCGATCGCTTCCTCAGATGGCTTGACCTCAAACTTCCAGGGTTTCAAAACGAGGAGCAGCAGAACGATCAAAGCCAGTGCGGAAGTGGGGATGAGTATCTTTGTCAACTTTCGCTTTGGTGAGGGGCGCAATGATACCGAACTGACAATGGATGATTTTCCGGAATCAAGTCTCCGGCGCTCCTGTTTCAGGTCTGAGGCAACGCCGGCGGCGGTCTGGTACCGATAAGCCGGGTCTTTTTCTAACAGTTTCGAGACAATCCGCTGCAATTCGTCCGGCACGTTTGCCCGGTATTTCGCCAAAGGCTCCGGTGTCGCACTCATGATAGCCTGTACCGTTGCGACGTCATTTTCACGAGCGAAAGGTGACTGGCCTGTGATCAACTCGTAAAGAACAACCCCCAGAGAGAACAGATCAGAACGGTGATCAATGTTCTCCCCTTGCGCCTGTTCAGGTGACATATATCGAACTGTCCCCAGAGTGGAACCGGTTTTCGTAAGATGCTCCCCACCCCGAATTACCGCCAGTCCGAAGTCAAGAATCTTCGGTCGTCCATCGGCATCAATGACGATATTAGATGGTTTAATGTCGCGATGGATGATGCCGGCTTGATGGGCTTTACTCAGTCCCTCACAGATCTGTATGGCCAGATCGATGATCTTCTTCAGGGACAAGGTTTTTACCTCAATCACTTCTCGCAGCGACTGTCTTTCGAGGTATTGCATGACGATGTAAGGTCGACCCTGGTGCTCACTCACCTCGTAAACGGTGACGATATTCGGATGTTCCAGCGCCGCCGCCGCCTGTGCTTCGCGCTTGAAGCGAGCTTTAAGATCCTCATCGGAAACAAGATGTAGGGGAAGGAACTTGAGGGCGACTTGTCGCTTCAGTTCGGTATCCTCAGCAAGGTACACTTCTCCCATCCCACCGGCGCCGATCTTCTCGACAATCCGGTAGTGCGACACCATCGTCCCTTTGGTCAGGACGACGTGGGTGCGGGTGTTGTCGTTTTGATCCGATGACTCTACCATACTCAGACCTCGAACTCCTCCCACTCCCGTTTGACTCGTTCCATAAGCTTTTTGAAACGCTCCTCGCCGCGAAGACTTTCGAGCCAGGGGTCTTTTTGGGAAAGCAGCGGGTAATTCAAGAATCCACGTGCAACCGCGATTTCAAGCCAATTGAATGCTTCATCCTTTTCATCCAGCAAGGCAAAGATGCCAGCAAGGTGATGTGAATAGCTTGGATCCCGCTGACAGGTCTTCCTGAAATCCGGCGTCATTTCCTGAAATGCTTTCTCCTTCTCGCCTTGCAACCCATACTTCAGCATTAAACCCAGTTTAGTAAGTACATTGTTTGGATTTGCCTTCGCACTGTGATCAATGATGGGAAATGCTTCATTAAGCTGATTGTGGTAGGATAAGATCAATGCATAAGAAAACTGACTGTAGGGATTTTCAGGAAACACTTCATACATTCTGCGCCACGCTTGCAGCGCATCGTCGTATCGTCCGTCATAAAAATGCTGCCCTCTCTGAAACCAAGCGGTCCCAAAATCCAGCGGATCAATCTGCACAAGCCTCTCTACGAAGGGAACTGCTTCAGAAATCTTTCCGACAAACTCATAGACAGCGGTAATTCCTTTCAAGGCAAGTGTATCATCCGGAGTAATTGTCCGTGCTCTCTTGAAATGATAAACCACCTCTCTTAGATTTCCCTGAAGAATACCGATGAACCCAAGAACGGCATGGGCTTTGGCAAAGTCAGGATCCTCCGCCAGCGCCTTATTCACGTATTCTCCGGCTTTCACTATGTAATCTCCCTGTTTGACACCGATATTCACTAAATTCCAGTATGCAAATGCCAATCCTGAATAAAGAAGGGCATTATCACCGATTAAATCAATTGCATGCTGAAGAGTGCGAATGGCGCCTTCTATGCTCACCTCTGTAAACTTGAATATCTCCGCATTGGCCTTGAGGTGACATTCGTAGGCCTGCACATTTTCAATCGGATGTTCAGCGATCTTTTTGTTCTCTTCTGTGCTTAGCTTAATTTTCAACGCATCCACAATAGAACGGGACACCTTTTCTTGAATATCGAAGACATCATCCAGTGTCCCCTTATACTTCTCTGCCCAAAGGTGGGAATCGTTTGCAGCATCTATTAACTGTGCTGTTATTCTCAGATTGTTACCTGCTTTGCGCACACTGCCTTCCAGCACATAGCGCACATTGACTTCTTTCGCTATCTCATGAATCTTCCTTTTCGTGCCTTTGAATGTCATCGCAGAACTTCTGGATATCACAAGCAGATCGCGGATATTCGATAAGTCAGTGATGATCTCTTCGGTCAGGCCATCGCTGAAGTATTCCTGATCCGGATCAGGACTCATATTCTCGAATGGCAGAACAACTAGTGACATTTCCTGTTTAGGTGCGGCGGCCAGTGAAACAGTCAAAGCCTGCAAATCCTGGAGAAGCTCTGGTATGTTCTGGTAGCGACGGCCTCTGTCTTTCTCGAGAGCCCTATGGATTATCTGTTCGAGGTACTGGGGAATGCCGGATCGGAATGAGCCAAAAGGCTCAGGATCTTCATTCAGGATGGCGTATATTGTCGCTTGTTCGTGATCTCTTTTGAACGGCAACCGCCCCGTGAGCATTTCATACAGGACTACTCCCAGAGACCAGATGTCAGTGCGATGGTCTACAACCTCGCCTTTTGCCTGTTCCGGTGACATGTAACCGACTGTTCCCAGCGTCGAGCCGGTCCTGGTGAGGTGCTCTGAGCCCTGAACAGCCGCCAATCCGAAGTCCAGCAGCTTGGGACTGCCGTCCGAGTCAATGACGATGTTCGAGGGTTTGATGTCCCTATGAACAACCTTCTTTTCGTGGGCTGCATTAAGGCCGTGGCAGATCTGAATAGCAAGGTTGATGACCTTGTCAATCGGCACTTCCTTGGCTTTGGCGTACTCACGCAAGGACTGCCCCTCAACAAGCTCCATCGCAAAAAACGGCCGTCCCTGATACTCGGACACCTCATATATGGTGACCACATTGGGATGCTTTAAAGTCGCTGTAGCTTGCGCTTCGCGTTTGAAGCGAGCTTTAAGATCCTCATCGGAAACAAGATGTAGAGGAAGGAACTTGAGGGCGACTTGTCGCTTCAGTTCGGTATCCTCAGCCAGGTACACTTCTCCCATCCCACCGGCGCCTATCTTCTCGATGATCTTGTAGTGTCCGACTACTGCGCCTGTGGCCAAGGGTATATACGACCTTGTCCTGTCATCTTCTTGATTTTCTTGGGGCACTTATGAATTCCCGCCTGGTTTCATTGTTTAATCAAGTGCCATCCTATTGATAATTTATAAGATAAAAACAAATTATCTATCAGGCAAAGTAAAAAAAAGGGTAGGATGTAACCGCTTCCGGTTTTGCTTTTCTAGAAAACTACGAGGTGCTTACCGCCGTCAGCTTAGAGATGTTGCTGGTGACTGTCTTGATAGCCCCGGCATGCAAAGAGAAGTTTGTCACGAAAGCTTCGTCCGAGAGTTCCACACGATACACATTCACAAGGGTTGTTCCCTGGTACACTTTCTCAAATCCACCCTCCGACAGGGAGACGGTATAGATAGGAAGATGCCAGATTTCACACGGGCGGTCGGAGACCAGAGCCACGGCGATATTTTGAAATTGGTCGATGAGTGCGTATGACGCGGCATGGCCGTACTGCCCGGGAGAATCAAGGAAGGCGTTTTCATGGCGATGGTTATCGACCAGTATGAATCTGTCCTCGGCATGGCCGGCCTGGAAATTGAAGTTGTTTTCAAGAGCAAAATTCGCCAAAACACGATGGCCTTCCAGAGTCCTTATCTCATAGCGCACACTGATAACTTCGGCCCCCGGCTCAAACCGGAACTGTTTAACGACTCGCACTGGAACAACCCCCTCCGGCCGCCACAGATGACCGTCGCGCGCCATGCTGATTCTTCGCTGGGAGGCACTGACCTTGTATGTGAAGGGTTCCAGAATAAAGTCCCCCTCCTCCCCATACTTGCCGGAACGGAAGCGTTCGAAGTCAACATCGCCCTTGAAAAAGTGGTCAATAAAGCAGCGTTTAAGGTACCAGTCCTCGACCAGGAAATCCTTAAGACCGGCCTCTTTCGCAAGCACCAGATCATGGATAGAGGCAGTCTTCGCAGGAGCGCCGGGTGTGACCGCGCGGTCAAGCTTCAGGTGATACCCTTCCTTTCGCCGGGTAAGGGTATCGGTAATGTCAAAGTTGTGCTTGTTCAGCGCCAGGTGCAGCAAAGTCCCTCCTCGTTGTGGCTTGAAGACGGCTGTGAACACCTCACCGGAACAGACAATTTCATCATGTCCGTCGGCGTCGTAGTCCCTGGCGCAAATGTCAATCTCCGGTCGTTCCAGCAGGCGGTCGAGTCTGGCGTCAGCTTCAATCAGGCTGGAATAAACGGCCTGCCTGATATGGGGCAGGTACAAGCCGCCAAATACACCGTGCCAATAAGGACAGTTGCACTGCCCGGCATAGAGCCGGTCGCGGGCGGTCTCGGCCTCCTGACGGCGCTCGGGGTATTTTTTTTCATACTCCGCCAGTTTGTCCGACACCAATATCATCTTTTTGTGCATCAGATTCGCTTCTTCGTACTTGGCGAGAAATCCCCGCCAGTGTCCACCGCGGACAAAGCGACCGAATCTCTCCCACTGCTCCTGTTCCTCTAACCAGTGTTCAAAGTTTTCATACTCCAGAAACGCAGCTGGCGGCAACGACCAGTGCAACATCTCGGCATAGGAAGCCGATGGCAGATAGACCCGCCCAGCCGGCTCCGACGCGGCTGCCTCCCGGAGAGGAACAACCTCCAGCCAGTCGGAATTCTCTTCCACGGCCTCGAAAAGCCGTTCCAGCCAGCGGTCCTTGAAACAGTGCTCGTGCGTCTGTGGCCAGACCCCGAACTTCTCACCATCGTCGGCATAAATAGCCAGACCACAAGGGTCACGTTCAGCCTGAGCCTTCAGTTCACCTATCACTTCCTCAATGGTCCCAAACGGGATAAGGTAGCGCAACCTTTTCTGGATGGGCAAGAGAATGACCTGAAACCCCTCGTGCTCTGTGACAAACGGGCCCGTGAGCTGACTGTGCTCCAGACCGGCATAAATGAAGTGGGTATCATCGACCGGGAGATACTTCACCCCACTTTTGGCCAGCACGCGTGGCAGATGCGGCTCCCATATCCGCTCGGTCAACCAGAAGCCTTCCGGTTTCACCTCGAAATGCCGTCTCACGTAGTGGTTGAGCATAGTAATCTGACCCTGGACATCACGTTCCGGGATGGCCGTCAGGATCGGCTCGTAAAAGCCGCCGGTCATCAGCTCCACCTGGCCCTTGTCAACCATGCCGCCGATCAGCTCGAAATAGTCCGGGTGGGTTTCCTCCTGCCAGCGCCAGAGAATCCCCGATTGGTGCAAGGATATTGATATGTTTGGAAACTTCTGAAGCAACTGCAAAAACGGCCGGTATGCTTTCTGATGCGCCTCCTCGAAAACCGCCTGAAAATTGCCCACCGGCTGGTGATTATGCAGGCCAAAGGCCAACCTGAACTTTGCCATCGTCTAAAACAACTCCAGTGTCAGATTGATATACTTACGCGGGTTGGCGCGGATGTCGTTGATGAGGTCATCGATATTGTCAGCCGTGCGCCGCAGGTCGTCATACAGGCGTCGATCCTCCAGCAGAAGCTGTACTGTCCCGTCCGGATTGTTCAGAGTCTCGGCAAACTCCCGGGCCGAGGCCGACAACGTGTCAAGCTGATCAACGAAACGCTCCATCTTCATCGTCACCCGGTCAAAACGCTGCGCCGACGAATCGACAAGCCGCGAGTTCTCCGCTAACAAGCGCTTCAGCTCCTTTGACGCTCTAAGGAAATTATCCGCCGTCTCATCCAATTTTCTTTCGTTGCGTGAGAGATAGTTCGCAAGGGAGCCTGATACCCGCTCCAGGTTCTCTACGGTGTTGTTAAACTTTGCCAGCGACGAGTCCGAGCCGATGGTTCTTTTGAACGAGACAACGAGACTGCGCAGGTCGGCAATCATATCTCCCAACAGGCCCATAACCTCCGGCAGGCCGGTGTCGTAATGTCCGACGGCCACCTGCGCGGCATCAAACCGCAGGCTGTCCTTCCCCGGTGAAACGGCAATAAACCGTTCGCCCATCAGGCCCAGATTCTTGATAACGAACTTGGCGTCGCGTTTCAGGACGACATCCCGGTAGATGAGCAGCTCGACCTCGACTCCATCCTCGGTCAGCGTCAGCCCGTTCACCTTGCCCCTATGTACTCCCGAGACCGTCACCTTATCGCCGACGGCAAGGGTGCCGACGTCACCGAAGCGGACCCTGATAAGCTGCGAGTTCCTTTCCAGCTTGTATCCCTGCAGCCAGTACAGTGACCCGAAAAGGATGATCATGCCCATCAGGATAATAACCCCGACGCGGAATTCTATATTCGTTGCAGCCATACTATCTATTCTACTATCGGTAAGTTACGGCGGTCGGTTGAATTGGCCAAGAACAAAGGGGCCTAAAGAGAGTCTGCAATGGAAACGTAGTTTTCATATCGAAACCGATAGATTCCGCCTTTCTCGACCGCGGCCTTAACCGCACAATCAGGTTCATGAATGTGAGCGCACGGCTGAAAGCGACAGGCCTGTTCGTACTGCCTGAACTCCGGGTAGTAGTATGGCAGTTCCGCTTTTTCTACCTCCCATAACCCCATCACCTTCAGGCCGGGTGAGTCGGCAACAAAGCCTCCCGTCGGCAGCTCAAACAGTTCAATGCTGGCGGTGACATGTTTGCCCCGGTCACTGTAGGATGATATTTCCCTCGTCTTGAGATTCAGGCCGGGGATCAGCCGATTGAGCAGGGTCGACTTTCCTACGCCGGAATGGCCGGTAAAGAGCGTCCGGTGGGCATCAAGATGCTCTTTTAGCCCTTCGATTCCTTCGCCGGTGAGGGCAGACACCGGAAACACCTCACAACCAATCATACGGTAGCCAGCAATAATCTCGTCAAGCTTGTCCGGGGAATCGAGGTCAATCTTGTTGAGAATGATAACCGGCTCCATATCGCCGATCTGGGCGGCGATCAGAAAGCGATCAATCAGCCCGGTTTTGAGCGACGGGGATTTGACCGAAGCCACCGCCGCCAGCCGGTCGAGATTGGCCGCCAGCACCTGTTTTTGCCCTTCAACTCCGACCATCGGTCGCATGAACGAGGTTCGCCTTTCGAGGACCTTCTCTACAGCGCCGCTATCGGGGCTACTGCGTGAAAACAAGACGTCGTCACCCACGGCCACCGGTGTGGTAGCCTCCGTCTTGAATTTGATCTTCTTGCGCACCTCGCACAGCAACCTGTCTCCATTCTCCGCCCGGACCATGAAAAAACGGCCTTTGGTCGCGACAACTATACCCGGTTCGTGTTTTACCATTGCAAAGTCAATTTAGGCGAAAGCCACGATTGTATCAAGGTATTATCAAAGAGCCGACATTTTCGGTTAGATTGAGAAGCGTTCAGTGTTCGGGTGTGCAACGGCACGCATTAATATCAGGAAGTTGGAGATGTGAACAATTGTTATCTGTGTTCGCTGATTTGACATGAGGGTACTTATTAATTATAATCATTTGGTAGAAGGTTACTATACTCAAGGTCTATGGGGTGAAAGAATGTACAAAACTAAGAGAACCTTTCTCATCTCTGTGGTCATCGTCGTAGTTCTCGCATTGCTGGTGACGTGCGGGGATGATACCAAGGTCGTGAACAATGGTCCCTTACCACAAATCAGTATAACTGCGTTGCAACCTAATGATAGTACCGTGAGAGGTACCGCAATCAATTTTGACCCAGTTAGAGCCCGTGTAATCCTCTGGGCTGAGACCGACAAATGGTGCGCGCAACCATTGAGCCAAAGTCCATACACGCCCATATACTCCAACGGGTCCTGGTCAGTTCAGATTGGAGAATGGTCCGAGGTAGTTGCAGTACTTGTGGACTCCATGCGCACGCCGCCATTAGCTCCGGGAACAACGCTGGATTACCATCCGTCCCTGCTCTCCGGCGCTCTGGTCTGGGACGAGTTTCCACCACGTTGCATTGATTTCAGTGGTTACAGATGGAGGGTACTAACAGGTAGTTTGGGATATCCGTATGGCTGGGGTGGTGGCTTGAACTTCTTCTCAGATAGTGAGTCAAGTGTCTGGGTAGACTCGGCCGGACTACATCTTAAGATGGAATGCAGAGGAGACACGTGCTGGTTAGCCGAGGTCTTCCTTGACACCGCCCTAGGGTTTGGTATCTACGCATTTCAGTTGGAAAGCAGCTTTGACTGGCCTGGATTCTGGGCGACGATTGCTGGCTACATCGGCGAATTTGGAATTCGAAAGGCGAGCATCCGCTTGGAGTGTGGGCAAGCCGCTCCCGACACTCTTTCCACCGGATTCTGTTACCAGACCGGAGACGTTTCCAGAGCCTGCTATGTACGCTATGATCCTCCCCAACAAATACTGACCTTAGCGATGGATTGGCGCCAGGGACCAATTACCTTTACGCGCTGGAATGGACCGTTAGAAGTACCTGATAGCCTATACATGCGTCGAGAGATCACGAATCATGCCATTGAGTATACCGGTGGCGAACGCATGAGCTTTGGTGTTTGGTTTCATAGAGAGGGCGGAGTACCCGTCAACGGTCAAAGTCTGGAAGTCACGATCAAGTCCTTTGAGTTTGAACCCTCGATACAAGCAGCGCCACTGAGCGAGATCAGTCTCGAGACTGTCATTGAAGGCGCATTTCCTCTTTTAGGTGAGAAGTAGCTTCTTTCCTGCTGGCGCCGCGTGTCCTACTGCTTCCTATTGGTGCTTAAAACTTTTGGACACCCCACTCACCAGCCAGAACGTGATAGTTGCATTTCCTTACTCGATGTCGTTTAATAGACAGCATGCAGTTACAGCAGATGCCATTGACTTCGCTACCTTACTGTAAGTGGGATGTTGTTGTAGTTGGGGCCGGGCCGGCAGGGGCCGTTTGCTCATTGTATTTGGCGAAAAAGGGCCACAATGTTCTCGTTATAGATAAGAAGCAATTTCCAAGGAGTAAAGCCTGCGGCGATCTACTCATACCCGATTCTATTTCCATGTTAAAGCAGGTCGGTCTTTATGACAAGGTTCGAAGAATAGCGCACGAGGTTTCGGCCATTGAGGTCTTCAGCCCATCGGGGATCCAATTTGAAATTCCCGGTCCCTACCTGACACTCAAGCGCAGTCGCTTGGACAACTTGCTTATGCAACATGCGCAAGAAGAGAGAACAACCTTTGCTCACGGGAACATCCTTAACGTCAAGATGGGCGAGGACGGCAGTTATGCGGAGGTGTATTCTTCAGAGTTGCCTGAGAAACCTATTGTTGCGCGAACAGTGGTGCTGGCAACCGGCGGCATAGTAGCACTTCCGTATCGCCACGGGCTTATATCAGACAAAGAGCCGAGCGCGGTGGCTGTTAGGTGTTATGTCCGCTCGCGTTACAGGCAGAAAAACGTGATTGTATCCTATCATAGATCTATCTTACCCGGTTACGGCTGGATTGTTCCCCTGGGAAAGGATTCAAACGGTTTCTGGTTGTACAATGTCGGCTGCGGTACCTCTTATCGCCTGATCAAGGAGGGCAAGCGTCGCCCTAAGAGAGCGTTTAACACTTTCCTCAGTGAGTTTTCATTAGCACGACTTCTTATGGACGACGGAAAAGTCGTTTCACCTATCCAGGGAGCCGCGTTGCGCTGTGGGCTTCCACGCACCAACCCGGCACAAAAAAACAACGTGCTCGCTGTCGGGGAAACCATCGGAACCACCTTCCCGTTTACGGGGGAGGGGGTCGGCAAGGCCATGGAATCCGGGAGAATTGCGGCTGATATTATCCACGATGCCCTTGCCAGCGGTGACATGTCACACCTGAGCCGATACCCCTCAATACTTCATTCAAGGATCAAGTCACGGTATTCCTGCTACTTAAAAGCGGAGAGGTGGCTTTCCCACCGATGGCTCAATGATTTTGTAGCTCGACGTATATCCAAAAGTAGGTTTTTGCAGGAAAGAGTCCAGGAATTCATGTTAGAAACTGGCGATCCTCGTGCACTATTTCGGGTTATGAGTTTGCTGCAATCATATTGGAAATAAGAAGAGTTGACGGTCATTATGAGTTGTAACGGACTAATCGTTTTCCGAAATTGAAGGTTGTAATGAAAGTAGTATTCTCCAACAAGTGTCTGGAGTATTCGCAGGCAGGGCATCCGGAGTCGCCTGAGCGCGTTAGGGCCTCGTATGAATACCTGAAGGATAAGTTTGAGTTTGTGCTTCCCGGTGAGATCGAAGAAGCGGATATCCTTCTCGTCCATTCGCAATCTCTGCTCGATAGTGTAAAAACCGGCCGGTTTTACGATGCTGACTCACCAAATTACCCCGACATTTTTGCTTACGCCGGGTTGTCCGCAGGCGCAGCGGTGACGGCTTCTCAAGTCGCTCTTAAAGGTGACTTGTCACTGTCATTGCTGAGGCCGCCGGGGCACCATGTCGGCAGGGACTTCCTGGGTGGTTTCTGTTATTTCAACAACGTGGCGATAGCTGTCGCAAAAGTACTGCAGAAAGTCAGTAAAGCGGCGATCATTGACTTTGACTGCCATCATGGAAACGGCACGCAGGATATCTTTCTCGGTAAGCAAAATGTGCTGTACGTGTCACTTCACCAGAGCCCGTTATACCCGGGGACCGGTTTGACATCGGAGGAAAACTGTTTGAATTTCCCCTTACCGTCCGGAACCGATGAGCCCGGTTACATGACAGCCTTCTCTAAGGCCATAGAGGCGATTTATCGCTTCGCTCCCGATCTGGTGGCCGTTTCAGCAGGATTTGACACCTACAAAGGTGACCCACTGGCCGGACTCCGCCTTGAGATATCGACGTATGAAAAGATCGGCAAAGCCATCCGCGAACTGGACGTACCTGTTTTTGCGGTGCTGGAAGGGGGGTACTCGGATGATTTGCCGAAGTGTATTTACAACTTTCTCAAGGGCCTGACCTGATTAGCTGTAGCCTTCGTAGGGCAGAAGCCCCTTTGTGTTTCTGCCATTGTTTTGATGGGTAAGTGGGTAAGAATTGGCTTGAATGGTTGTCAGATGAGCTCTATATTTCGCCGGTCCATCAGTGTAAATTTGGATTAACTGTCCGATAATATCGTTAATGACGTGTTGCGGAACAAGTTCGATCTGCTTTAAGAAGCTTGACAACAGAGCCGCTGCTGATTCATTAATGGCGGTGTTGAAAGCAAGTGTGACGGAGATCGAACAAGGACGGGAAAATTAGAACCTTTAGCAAGGCAAGGTGTAAAAGTTTGAGGCAAGCTAATCCAAACTATTTGGAGGAAAGATGAAACCAACATTAAAGACAGTCATATGTACCGTGGCGGCGCTGCTGGTACCGATGTTTGCGTCGGCGCAGGTCGACCATTTCGGCGCTGTTGATACGGTCTATGCCGACGTCGCCAAACTCGATGACTTCAACTGGACAATTACTGTTTCCTACACCAACGATGAGTCGGTGGTGGGTTTGTCGGTCCCGCTGAAAATGACCGCTGGTCTCAACCGTATCATCGCCGACTCGGCCGTCTACACCGGCGGAAGGATAGAGAAATTCTCTTACAAGGGATTCCGAGCCGATACCGCCATCCAGTGTATCATGCTGGGGATGATCGCGAATCTTGGTCCGACGCAAATTGTACTCCCCTCTGGCAATGGGCGGTTGGTTACGGTCTTTGTCTCTTCGGTTGAAAACAAACCGATCGAGAAACTGGTGGTGGACACGGCCACTCTGCATCCCAACAACTCACTCCTGGTAATAGCCGACCGCTCCCAATTGGATCCCGAAGCTGACACAGTCCCGGTCCATATGAGCAAAAAGCTTGAGATTATCCCTGCTTTTGTAGCACGGCAAGAAGAAGTAGCGGCGGCCGAGACGGATTAGTCAGACCAACGCCCAGCTCTGGGGTCGGGCGCTCTCGTTTTGGGGCATCCCGGTTAAATCACGGCCCTCGATAGTAACAGGATGCTTACGAGGAGCACTTCTCTCATCAGTCCTCAGGGGTATCTTTTTCTCTATCGAATTTCGACGTGACCCGGCTCTCTTCTATCTCATGAACATACGCTTTCAACTTCTCAAGTCGATCCGGAGGCAGCCTTTTCTTCTGGTAGACTTCTTTCATGAGAGCCCTGGTATTGAGGTCAAAGTAATCGTCCAGTTGCAACTCGCGAGCCAGGCGCGAAAGATCAGCAAAGAGTTCGGCATCTTTGGTCTTGGTGACAAATTTCTCCAGGCGTGCAGTTCTTACCGTAACCTGCCCAGACTTGCCCTGCAATATTGTCAGCTCCTGATCTTTTGACAGCCTGATAAGTTCGGTGCGAAGAGCTTCCAATTCTGCTTTCGCCTCCCGCGATCTCTGGTAGGTCTCCAGGAACCGGGTAGCCAGGTCGTACGCCTGCCGTTGGGGTGATAGCTCCTCCGAAGCCTCCTGTTGCTCGAGCATAAGCTTGTGCCTCTTGGCCGGGCAGAAATCGAAGTAATCGCAGTAAGTGCACAGGTAGCCCTCTTTGGGGGGGAAATCATCGAGTCGTTCAGCCTGAATCGTCTCAATAACAGCCGAGCGTATCTCTTCTGTGAGCCGGTCCAGTTCGTCCGGGCGCATCCGGTGGTGAACTTCCTCATCCAACCGCAGGAGGTTCTGGACCAGTTCAATTGTTTCAAATTGCGGGTAATTTTCCTGTACGGCAAGCTGGTAAAGACCCATCTGGAAAAAGAAGTCTTCATCCTGCGGTCTGACCAGACGCTGGCCTGTCTTGTAGTCACAGATCTCTATGACACCATCGTCACGTTTCCAGAGTTTGTCAATGATGGCAGTGAACTTAAAAGGGGGGGCAGGCAGCGCAAGGCGCAAATGAAGCTCCGTCCCCAGAAGCGTCCCCTGGTTAAACGGTTGGTACTGTTCATAGTGTTTGACGAGCATCTGTTGGCCGATTTTGATATAGTCGTCAACCGTATGGTAATCGTCCGTCAGAGTTATGTACTCTCGTTCAACTTTCTCCCAGTAGCCGCGATAGAGTGCTATCATATCGTCGAGGGGGTAAACTATACCGTCCGAGCCGAGTCGATAGAGTTTTGCCAGGACGCGATGGACCACATTCCCTAAATAGGTATCGGCCGTCACTTTCTTGGGAATGTCGACTTTGTCCACATATTGAAACTTGAATTTCCGTGGGCAGGTGCGGAAAGTTCTCAGAGCACTGTAGCTGTATGTTGACGGCATAGAGTTAATGTCACCACTCTTATGTTACCACGATGTTACCATAGCAAAAAGTGCCTTTTGGTATCACGAGCCAGAAGACGCCTTTCTCTTAACATATTGCTCATATAGTCCTGAGAGGAACCCCGTCCCCAAACCGAAATGAATCGTCGGAAAAATAAGCGGTCCGTAAAGCAAACAGCCGGAATGCTTTTCCTTAACGGCTAAAAACAATGAGTAGAATACCACAACCAACAGATACAAGGCAGTTATTGTTCTGAAGGCTGACGCTATTGCAGAAGAAAACAGGGACAGAAACAGCAACAAGAAAAACCCGAACACCCCGGCGCCAGCCAGCCATTGAACAAGGGAAACCTCCCGGTGTTTGAAGGTAAAGCGGAATCTTCCCTTGCCGTAGCGAACCATCTGCCGCCACAGCTCACTGATACTGGAGCGAGGATAATAAGAAACCTTCAGTCGCGGCGAGAGGAACGATTTGAGCCCGGCCTTTTTGATCCGGTAGTTAAGATCCACGTCCTCGCAGGCGTCAAAGATTTCATCGAAATACCCTATCTCCTCAAAGACCGACCGGGCATACATGGCGCCGGAGGAGGTGGGATCAACCTCTCCCTCAAACCCTGAGTAGATTTCAGAGCCCGGTTTGTGCCCCAGCGCTGACCCCCGGCATAAGGCGACCGCCATTTCGAACTCGTTTATATCAGGCGGCGTCAACGGCTGGGGCCTACACAGACATTTGGCGCCGGTCGTCTTAAATAGATCGACAATATCCCGCAGGAGGTTTTTGCTCGGAAGGTACATGTGTCCATCAAGGACCACTACGTAGGGGGCAATCGTATTTTTTACTCCGAGGTTCCTTCCTGAGGAGGGCCGCCGGAGAGGGTTGTCCAGCATCTTCAGAGATCCAAACCGGTTTTTGAACGACTCGGCAATTTCGCGGGTGCGATCGGTAGAACCGGCGTCGGCAACAACAACCTCGACCTTGTCCATCGGATAATCCTGCAGATAGAGCTGCTCCAGCGTTCGGCCGATATACTTCTCTTCATTCAATGCCGGCATGACGATTGCCAGCTCAAATTTGGATTCACTTGTTGTCATCCGAATCGCAACCTTACCAGCTAATTCTGGTTCTCACATCGAAAAAGGCATTTCGGTCATTTTGTCATCCGGCTAACTGAACTATTGCCAATGTGCAATTAATCGCTCTGGTTTCAATATGCAACTATAGATTATAACACAGGCATTGGCTGCCTGGGGAGACGCGGGTCCCGCTAAAAACGGTTGCGGTATCTGCTGAGCGCCAACATTTTTGTTGGACGTAGCATAACTTCGTTTGCTATATTTTTCAAAACAGGCATCTGAGCTGGCCTGCTTCAGGCGCGGCAGGGTCACGTCCGGGTGCGACAGGATAGATTCATGGGTAGAAAATCACGGTCAAAGTCGTCAAGGATACACAAACATAGTGACTTCACAGCCGTTGTCACTACGAGGAATGAAGATGATCTTTTTGATCTGCTTGAAAGCCTGCGTGAGCCGCCGTTTCTACTGGTCCTCGACGGCGTGCAAGACCCGCACAATCTGGGCGCCTGTTTGCGCTCGGCAGATGCGGCGGGCGTACATGCGATAATCGCGCCCAAGGATCGAGCCGTGGCCCTGACCGATACGGTGCGGAAAGTTGCCTGCGGCGCGGCGGAACATCTGCCGTTTGTAATGGTCACCAATCTGGCACGTACCCTTAACCGGCTAAAAGAGGCCGGCCTCTGGTTGGTCGGGACCACCGATGATGCGAAAGAGAGTTTGTACGATGTCGACTTGACGGGGCCTTTGGCTCTCGTCATGGGGGCGGAGGGGAAAGGGCTGAGGCGTCTTACCCGCGAGGGTTGTGATTTCCTTGTCCATATTCCGATGGCCGGTTCGGTCGAGTGCCTCAATGTGTCCGTCGCCACGGGCGTCTGCCTGTTCGAGGCTGTCCGGCAAAGAAGAAAGACCGCTCAAAAGCAAAGCCCCGCCAACAGAACTCATTGACGGGGCAGAAAGCATATTATTTTCAACCATCGGCCGGCTCTGCGCCAGCGAGTGGTATTTTTCTGCTCGCTTGCGAGCGTTTGACTGGTAGCCAATCACAAATATAATCCAAACGGAGCCTTTGTCAATAGGAAAGATTGGCTGGACTTTCCCTCTTGCTGTCAAGGTAATTATGTAAATTCAGTATCAGTCTTTGTAGGGCAGAAGCCAGAGTGCTTCTGCCATTCATAGGGTAGGCAGAACCGCTTCGAGTTCCGCCCTACAACCGCATCCTCGAACGTCATGATTGAAACATGTCTACAATAACAAAAGCGGCCCATTGCTGGGCCGCTTTTCTCAGAGGGATCGAGGGCTCACAGGAGGAGTTAATCTACTATTGTTTCACCTGGTCCACCAGCCACGTCGTGCTGACGGATTTGGGTCGGGTGATGGCGGTTCCTAAGGCACGATTCAAAACCAACTGCGACAGCATCCCCATCGAACGGGAGACGGAAAACAGGATCGTATAGTACTCGAATTCTTTCAGGCCGTAATGGAAGAGGATAGCGCCGGAACCGGCGTCGACGTTTGGCCACGGATTCTTGGCCTTGCCTTGTTCCTTTAGCACGTCAGGCACAACAGTGAAGACACGGTCGACGGTCTGGAAGACAGGATCGTTGGAGAGATACTGCTTGCCGAATTCGCGGAAGGCAGCGTAGCGCGGATCAGTCACGCGCAGGACGGCGTGGCCATAGCCCGGAATAACCTTGCCGCTGTTAAGCGTGTCCCAGGCATACTTGCGGATATCTTCCTCGGTAGGAACACCGCCGAACTTGCCCATGGTTTCAAGAATCCAGTTGAGGCACTCCTGATTGGCTAAGCCGTGCAGAGGCCCGGCCAGACCATTCAGACCGGCGGAGACGGCATAGAAGGCATCGGACAACGCTGACCCAACGGTGTGGCAGGTGTTGGCCGACACATTGCCACCCTCGTGATCGGAGTGCAGCGTGAGGTAAAGCCGCATCATCTTGGCTGTCTCGCCCTTCTTGGGCGGCAAGCCAAGCATCTTGACGAAGTCGGCAGCCCAGTCAAGCTTCTTGGACGGCTCGATCAGTTCGCCCTTCTTGTACTTGATGCGATAGACACCAGCCGCAATGATGTGGATAGTACCCATCACGCGCATGGCATCTTCCAGCGCCGGTTCCCAGTATTCCGTCTTTTTCATCCCCTCATTGTAGCGCTTGCGGAATACCGACTCGTTTTCCATAGCGAGGATGGCGGTGTCCAGCATGGCCATCGGGTGCGAGGTTTTGGGCATTGATTTAAGCACCTTCCAGATATACTTGGGCACCTCGCCGTGCTCCTTGAGTTCCTTCTGGAAGAGTATGAGCTCGTCGGCCGAGGGAAGCTCGCCGGTGAGTAGCAGCCAGAAGATTTCCTCCGGCAGCTTCTCCCTCAGTTCCATGATCGGTATGCCGCGAATGAATAGCCCCTTGTCCGGCTCGACCACGGAGGTGTCGCAGACCATTCCCTTAACGCCGCGCATCCCGCCGATCGCCTGCGCCACCGAGACCTGAGAAATGACGGTGTCACCGTATTGCTTAACGAGGGATTTGCGTTCCTCGCGCAGCTTGGGAATCAGGTCGGCCAGTTTTTCCTTCAGTGTTTTGGCCATGTGATACTCCTTCGGTTTAGTTGTTTGATATCAGCGAATATGTTCATTTCATTCCATTCTCAATGTGAATCATTTCACATTCCGGACAGACATATTAAAACAGCGCCGGAAAAATGTCAAGAGGGTATCGCAAAATTGAGAGGTTTTGTAGTGCCGATGTCAGAATCGCAGCGAT
>Ga0307437_1000030_pt1 | contig 101825 bp, 99 predicted proteins | sample SalMarWE160390MG_FD_202146 | JGI IMG/M metagenome (GOLD analysis project Ga0307437, IMG submission 202146) | Salt marsh sediment microbial communities from the Plum Island Ecosystem LTER, Massachusetts, United States - WE1603-90 | ecosystem: Environmental > Aquatic > Marine > Intertidal zone >...
TTGGCGATTATTGTTTTGACGGTGGCGATTCGACTTTTACTCCTTCCTTTGACTCGTACCTCAATGAAAGCCACCAACAAGATGAGAGAATTAGCGCCTGAATTAGAAAAGTTAAAAAAGAAATATGGTAAAGATAAACAGGCCTATTCTAAAGCCCAAATGGAACTTTACAAACAACATGGGGCTAATCCCGCTGCCGGTTGTTTTCCTCAAATCGTTCAATTGATTGTTTTAATTGCTCTTTATCAAGCTTTTATTCAAGTTTTACGAGTTGATGGTGATGTTATTCAGAAATTAAATGAGGTGCTTTATCCCCAACTTCAATTAGCCCCTGAAACAATAATCAATACTAAGTTTTTGTACTTGGACTTAGGTAAACCTGATGTTTTCCCGATTCCTGGTTTGCCAGTTCCTTTGCCTGGACTCTTTTTACTCGCCGCCGCTTTGGTCCAATTAATCTCTTCAAAAATGATGATGCCGGCGATAGCCGCTGCTAAGAAAAAAGCGGCCAAGACTCCGGGTAAGGCTGACGATATGGCAACCTCGATGCAGTCACAAATGACCTATCTTTTTCCTCTAATGACGATTCTCATTGGCTATTCTTTTCCCTCAGGTTTGGTGTTGTATTGGTTTATTTTTTCTTTTTTAATGGCAATTCAGCAATATTTCATTGGTGGTTGGGGTGGACTTGAACCATGGCTAATAAAACTGAAACTCAAAAAGTAGCTAAAATCAAGAAAGTTGTCAAAGAACTTCTTGGACAACTTGAAGTAAAGGCAAAAATAGAAATCACTCTAGAAGAGGATATCTATCAAATTCAATTAGAAACTGATGATCCTGGTATTCTTATTGGCTATCATGGCGAGTCTTTAGGCGCTTTTCAAAGAATAGTGGCGATGATTATTTATCGTCAAACTGGAGAATGGTTAAGAGTGGTTGTTAATGTCGGCGACTATCGTCAGCGCCGTCAAGAGGTTTTGGAAAAGATGGCTTTGATTGCTGCCCAAAAAACTCGTTTTTCCAAAAAAGCCCAGTCTTTATCGCCGATGCCTTCCGCCGAAAGAAGAATCATTCACCTGACTTTATCAGAGGAGACTGATATTGAAACTGTTTCTGAAGGAGAGGGTAGAAATCGGTACGTCGTTGTTCGTCCCAAAGAGTAAACTGATGAAACTTCATCGCCAATTATTTTGGCTGCTCATTTTACTGCTGCCCGTTCAACTTGGTTATCACTTTTGGTTTGAATGGACTCAAGTCTTAGGTCTGCCAATTGATTATTTATCCCCGACTGTTTATTTAACGGATTTCTTGGTTGTAGCGGTTTTGTTTTTTTGGTGGTGGGATATCAAGAGGCGATTGACGATTGATGATTTGCGATTGGTATCCCAAAAATACTGGTGGGTTGGGGCGGTTCTTTTCTATTTGTTAATTACTTCACTGTTGGCTCAAAATTCCGGTGTTGCTCTTTACAAATTTGTCAAAATCATTGAGTTCACTCTCCTGGGATTTTATATTGCCAAGAATAACTATCCACTCTCCGCTTTACGCTTCCCGCTATCTTTAGCTGTCGCTTATTCTTCCTTATTTGCCATTTTTCAATTTATCAAGCAGGCTTCTCTTGGCGGAATTTTTTGGTGGTTGGGAGAAAGAAATTTTAATCTGATTACTCCGGGAATTGCTAAAGCAATTATTAGCGGTCGATTAGTCCTCCGTCCCTACGCCACTTTTCCCCACCCCAATGTTTTAGCGGGATTTCTTCTTGTCGCTATTTTTTTGCTCTTCAGGAAACGCGGAATTTATTCGATATTAATATTCATTTTAGCTCTAATAGGGTTGGTTCTTTCTTTTTCTCGCACCGCCTGGTTGGTAGGGTTGATAGTTGGTTTTCTAGCTCTTTTGAGACACTTTGGCGGTGGAGGAAAGAGAAAATATCTCCGAGTCGGAGCGGTTTTACTAGTGTTGTTAATCGCCATTGGGGTATTTTTTTCTTTTGCCAAAAACCTCTCGGGTCAAGAAGCTCTTAGCCAACGCTTTTCTTTAGCCCAGATTGCCATTAAGATGATTAAAACCAATCCTTTAACAGGAGTAGGGCTTAATAATTTTATTCCCCAATTGCCTAATTATTGGCAACAGTTTGGGATGACCTATTGGCTCCAGCCAGTTCATAACATTTATTTGTTGGTAACAACAGAGATAGGTCTGGTAGGATTGTTGATATTCTTATGGCTTTTAATTTTAACTTTTAAGAAATTATTGATTGCTAATCGCTGGCCTTTGATTGTTGCCCTGAGTGTTATTCTCGCCCTTGGTTTTTTTGACCATTATTGGCTGACTCTTCAACAATCCCAGCTTTTATTAACGGTTGTTTTTGGTTTATCATGGAGATGATGAACCTTTCTCAAAAAGTTGCCTTTAACACGATTGTTCAAATTGCTACCAAGGTGATTACCGTTATCTTTGGTTTATTGGTAACCATTCTTTTAACCAATTATCTTGGTCCCGAGGGTTTTGGCAATTACATGTACGTTATTGCTCTAGTGATTATCTTCGGCGCCTTTGCTGATTGGGGGACGGGAACAATTGGCGTCAGGGAAGCAGTTAAAAGAAAGGAACAAAGCAGAGCTTTATCTAATATTTTTCTAGTCAGGATGGCTTTTTCTTTAATTGCCGCTTTAATGATGGCTCTTGTAGCGATGGTCATTCCTCTCCAGACAACTCATCCTTTGCTAATTCGAAAAGCCATCATGCTCGGTTCTTTAATTTTAGCCCTTAACACTATTAAAACTTCTCTGTTAGTTATTTTCCAGACCAAACTCCAACTCCAAAAACAAAGTGTCGTTGATATTACCATTAGTATTCTTATTTTTTTAATTACTTTATTCTTGGTCTGGCAGCGCCTTGGACTTATTTCTCTGGTAGGAGCGGTTATCTTGGCTAATTTAGTGGGGATTGTGATTAGTTTCTATTTAGCGGCGCGAACGATTAAATTTGATTGGCGACTTGACAAACAGTTTATTAAAAAGTTATTAGTTGAGTCTTTTCCGATGGGAGCGATCCTCTTGATTTTTACCATTGATAATAAAATTGACACGGTGATGTTAGGCTCTCTTAAAGGTAGCGGGGCGGTGGGGATTTATGCGGTGGCTTATCGGATTTATGATGTCTTAATTTTGGGTGCCGCTTATTTCATGATGGCTCTTTTACCTGTCCTTTCTCGTTATTCGGATTTGACTAAATGGAGAACTAAATTAAAGCGGATTTATCAAAAGTCATTTGATTTTATCTTCTTCATGGGACTAACGGCGGTGGTTGGCGTTTGGTTGTTTGCTCCTTCGGCGGTGAAATTAATCACTCAAAGACGCTTATTAGAGTTTGCTGATTCCATTCTTGTTTTGAGACTATTGGGAATAGCCCTTTTTCTAGCTTATCTTAATCACTTGACCGGTTACACCATTGTTGCTTTAGGGAAACAGCGTCGTTATCTCTTTATTGCTTTAGGAGCTCTGGTTTTTAATGTGTTTGCTAATGCCTTAGTGATTCCCCAATTCTCTTACTATGGGGCTGCCGTAGTGACCATTTTTACCGAAAGTTTACTTTTAGTTATTACGACTGTTTTTGTTTTCCGTTTATTGGGATTTATTCCCTCACCTTTCCGATTTCCCAAAACAATATTTGAATTTTTGAGAAATAAAGGTAAAATTTTCTGACATGGCAGAACAACTGGTGATTTTCACTGATGGCGGCGCCCGAGGAAATCCTGGACCAGCAGCGACTGGCTTTGTTATTAAAGATTCGACAGGAAAAATTATTCATCGACAAGGAAAATATATTGGCAGGACAACTAACAATGTGGCTGAATACCAAGCGGTGATTGAAGCTCTTGGTTGGTTAGCTGCTCATCCTAGGTTGCCAATTACTAAACTTCAATTCTTTCTTGATTCCAAATTAGTGGTTAATCAACTCAATGGACTTTTCAAAGTTAAAGAAATCAAAATGAGAAATTTGGTTGTCAAAGTTCGCCAATTGGAAAGAGAAGTAGGGGGCAATGTTTCTTATCAAGCAATTCCTCGGGAAAAAAATTCTTTGGCTGACAGCTTGGTCAACCAAACTCTCGACAAAAGTCGGGAACAACATAACCCCGAATAAAGTGATACTCTAAAAAGAGATACTTTAAATCACTAAAGTGGTCTTTCAATTAGTTTGTACTCTTTCACGTGTCGGACTATAACTTTTCTTATGGGTTTTTTGTTGAACGAAAAGCAATTTTAGATTATGATGACATTAATCATTGTCATATGAGCCAAAAACTTTTTCATCAATCTAATGACAATCAAGTTAAGCCGTTAATATTGGTTGCTGGTGGTGCTGGTTTTATTGGTTCTTTTCTTTGTGAGTTGCTTCTTCAACAAAATTGTCGAGTTGTTTGCTTAGACAGCTTAACTACCGGGACTAAAAAAAATCTAAAGAGTTGTTTAACTAATCCCGACCTTCTTTTTGTTAAACAAAACCTTACTCGACCTCTTGGTCCGGAAGTTGGTGAACCGGATTATATCTTTCATCTAGCTGGACTAGAGGCATATATCTCTGGAACTGATCTTTCCTTAGAAACCCTTTTAGTCAATGTGTCCGGAACCATCAATCTTTTAAAATTAGCGGAAAAGACCGGTGCCAAGTTTTTACTTGGTTCCAGTTCTCGTGTTTTTCAAGCCAGAATTTCTTCTCAACAATTAGTCGACTATTTTGGCAAGGGAGCGACTGCTGAAACAGCCAGTTTTGCTGAAGCCAAAAGATCAGCTGAAGCTTTAACTACTGAGTATATAGAGAAGAACACAATCAACGCTCGGATTGTTCGCCTTAGTTGGGTTTACGGTCCGAGGATGGATTTAAGAACTGGAGGAATTCTGTCGCAAATGGTTAAACAAACAATTGAGGGTGGTCCAATGACCATTCCCGGAGATGGTTCACAGCAGATTCAGCCGACTTTTGTCAGTGATGTTGTTTATGGTCTTTCTAAGGCAATGTTTAGTCCCGGGACGGCGGGAAAAATTTATAGTCTCACCAATCCTCAAGAGAAAACGGTTTTATCAATTGCCTATCGCTTACAAGGACTCATTGGTCAAGATTTGAAAATAGAATATATTGCCAAAGAAGCCTTGCCTATTTTTGAGTCTAGTATAGAATTAACCAGTCAGGATAACTTAGATTGGCAACCGAAAATCGGACTTGATGATGGCTTAAAACAAACTCTTGATTTTTTTCAAAGACGAGTTAAAAAAGCAGTAAAAAGTGAACCGGACGTTAGTAAAGAAAAGAGAGTTGAGGAAATAGAGACTAAAAAGAGAAGGAAACAGTTGCTTACTGGTCAAAAAAAACGTCTTCTTGTTTTAGCCTTAGTGCTTTTCTTAATTCTTCTTTATCTTCCCGGTTCCCTGGCTTTTAATACTTTGTTGGGAATCAAAAACCTCCATTCGGCTTACCAAAACACTGTCTCCGGTAACTTTATTAAAACGATCAGTTTGGCAAAATTATCGGAGGGTAGTTTTAGTCGGGCCCAAAGGAATTTGCAGTCACTCGGACCGGTTTTTAATCTCTCTGGTCAAAATCAATTTGGAAATAAAATAGAAACTTATTTAACGATTGGTTTACAAACTGGCAGGGGATTAGAGAAATTAGGTGAGACAGCAGAGAATATTAGCCAGATTAGCCGGGCTGTTTTTCAAGATGAGTCAGCCGACATTGAACAGCTGACTTCAGAAACTAGTACTGACCTTAGTTCTGTTTACCAGGAATTTTCTTATCTTGAGGGTCAACTAAAATTCAAACCCGAGGTTCGTCAATTTTTAACTAGGTTTGACAGTCAAGTAATAAAGAACTTAACAAACATTAGAGAAATGCTCTTACAGGCAAAGGCGGGTATCCATCTTTTGCCAGATTTGGCCGGAGTTTATGGAAAAAGGACTTATCTGATTCTTTTTCAGAATAATATGGAGCTGCGGCCAACTGGGGGTTTTATTGGCTCTTTTGCTTTAGTCACTTTCGAAGAAGGAAAATTGATTGATTTCCAAGTTTCTGATGTTTATTCGGCTGACGGGCAGTTAAAAGGACACGTTGAGCCGCCAGAGCCGATCCGTCGCCATCTTGGTGAAGCGGGTTGGTATTTGCGTGACTCTAATTTTAGTCCTGATTTTCTTGTTTCTGCTTTGCGGGCGAGTTGGTTTTTAGAAAAAGAAACCGGTAGAAGAGTCGATGGAGTCGTGGGGATTGACTTGTTTTTAGCCCAAAGGATTCTCCGGGCAATAGGGGCGGTTGAATTGGTTGATTACCAAGAGAAAGTTGATGCCGATAATCTTTTTGAAAGAGCTGAATATTACGCTGAAGTTAATTTCTTTCCGGGCTCAACCCAAAAAAAGGATTTTCTTGGTGCCCTGGCAAACGCTCTTTTTGAAAAAGTCCGCCAAGCTGATGAGAACCAATGGTTAGCTATTAGTCAAGCCCTTTTTGAGTCGTTCAATTCTAAGGATTTGCTTATTTCTCTTGATAATCAAGAAGCAGCCAGGATTTTGGCTGATTTGGGCTGGGATGGCAGTTTAAGAAGAGTTAAATGTGAAGCTGAAGAGGGGGAATGTTTAGTTGATTATTTGATGATTGTTGAATCTAATTTTGGCATTAACAAAGCAAACTATTTTGTTAAGAGGGACTTAACTCATCAAGTCAATTTTGATTCAAAGGGAAAAGTAAAAGAAATATTGAGGATTGATTATCATAACCAGAGCCAGTCAGAAATTTTTCCTGCTGGTAGATACAAAAACTATTTGCGGATTTTGACGCCATTAGGAACAACTCTTGATAAGGTAGTTATTAATGGCAAGGGAATAGAAAAAGGCAAGATTGATGAAACAGAGATTAGTGGGAAAGCCGCCTTTGGTTTTTTAATTGAAGTGCCTATCCAAACCAAGAAAACAGTGGAGATTAATTATCAACTGGCTGATAAGTTTGCGGGCGGAGCCGGTGATCGCTATTTGCTTTATCTCCAAAAACAGCCGGGGATCGAGGATAAGGTGTTTAATTTTTGGTTGGTGCCACCAGCCAAAGCCCAAGTGGTTGCCACTCAGCCAAAATCCAGCTTCGCTTCTGGTTTAGTTGTTTTTGCACCTCAATTTAACCAAGACTTGGTTTTTGAAGTTTCTTTCTAGTGATAGGATTGCTTTCTGACTCTTGTTTTCGGGCAGAGAGGATGCTAAGATAAGAACCTCTCGAAATTTCGAGAGAACCTTGTTTCTCGCAAGCTCGAAATAAGAACCTGCTTTTCGAGCAGAACCTTGTTTCTCGTTAGCGCTCGAAATGATAACCTAATATGGCTAAGAAAGAAGAATTAAAACTAACAGCTGAAAAACGGAAGATTCTCGGGCGGAAAGTTAAGACTTTACGCCGGGAAGGTATTTTGCCGGCTAATATCTACGGTAAGAAAGTTAAATCATTGGCAGTTCAAGCTGATTTGAAAGCATTTCTTTCCGCTTTTAAAGAAACTGGAGAAACCGGTGTTGTCAAGCTTTTGGTTAAAGGCGAAAAGAAAGTCCGTCCAGTCCTAATTCATAATGTTCAGCTTGATCCGGTTTCCAATCAGCCACTTCACGCTGATTTTTATCAAGTTGATTTAAAAACCAAAGTAACTACTGAAGTGCCAATTGAGCTAGTGGGTGAATCACTAGCGGTTAAGGAAAAGATTGGGATTTTGATTCAACCTCTAACTGAAGTAGAAGTTGAGGCTTTGCCCACCGAACTGCCGGACAAATTGGAATTAGATATTTCAGGTTTGAAAAAAGTTGATGGTGTGGTTACGGTTGCTGACCTCAAAGTACCAAAAGAGGTCAAAGTATTAACCCTGGAGAAAGAAATTTTAGCTAAGGTTGAACCTCTGGCTAAAGAAGAGGAAGTCGCTCCGCTTCCAGAAGAAGAGGCGCCAGCTGAAGAGGTTAAGCCGGAAGAGGAAGGGAAGCCTGGAGAGGAAAAGAAAGCTTCTGAGGAAGCTGAGGCCCCTCTCGGAGAGAAGAAACCAGCCGAAGTAAAACCAACCAAAGAAAAAGGTAAAAAAGAGAAAGTAGAGAAGAAGTAATTTATTGATTTGGGTTGTAACTAAGCCTTCTAAAAACCAGTAACCCTGCTAAAAATAAAGAGCCACCTAAGATAATAAAAAGGAATGTGGGCGTCGTCATCCCGGAAACTGGCATCCCTGCGGCAGTTGATGTTCCGCTGTCTGTTCCATTTGCCAATATCGTCTGGGGGAAGATAAAAAAGAGAACCAAAGCTAAAGGGATGGATAATTTTTGTTTCATAAATTCATTTTACGAAGATGATAAGCGGCTGTCAAGCCGAGATTGAAATAATTCAGAAAAAAACTTAAACTTTAATTGATGCCAGAAGAGATAGAAGTTCAGCCAGAAGAAATAATCGAAGAGCAACCTAAAACCGGGTTCCTGGAAAAGTTAAAACTTCATAAATTTAAGATTTTGGGTGGAGTTTTGGGAGTTTTTATATTTACTGGAGCACTTTTTGGCGCTTATAAGATTGTCCAAAGACAGACCGAGTCCGCGCCCCAACCAATTGTGAATCCTGAACAGGATGAAGAGAGCTGTGTTAAGACCGATACAGGTGAGGAAATGAGCCTTTCGGAAGCAAAAGAAATTTTTCTGCAGAGCGAATGTGTTGAAGAAGGGAGTCTTAAAGAAGAATATTTCTGTAATGAGAATACCGGCACTTGGTGGCTAGATTTAGAGATTGACAAGCCTGGTTGTGCTCCGGCCTGTGTGATTAATATTTCTACTGAGGAGGCGGAAATCAATTGGCGTTGTACAGGATTAATTCCTGAGGATGAGAAGAGGTTTGTTTGTCCCGAGAATAACAAAATTGACTGTATGCCTATGATTAATGAGAAAAGGGGATGGTTTTGTGAAAAAGAGTATTTAGATTGGGCAAGAGAAAATTGCCCTGGAATTACTATTACTCATTAAAGGACTTCTTTCATTAATCTTGTCAGTTCATAGTTTGGGTCCAATTCAATTGCTTTCTCAAGGTATTCTTTGGCTTTTTCATCTTCATAGAGTTTGTAATGGAGATAGGCAAGCTGGAGATAGCCGTCACGATAGTCAGGCTTTTCCTTAATAACTTTTTCCCAGGCAGCAATCAATCTTTTAATATCCTTCGGATCCGAATGATGCTTCCTTTGCCAGAGCTCTTCGAGGGTGGGATTGGTTTGCTCGCCTAAAACTTGACTACCTAGTTGGTTAACCTGGCTTTGGACTAAGAGTAACGTTTTTTCCGCTTTTTCAAACTGATTATTGGCGATAAATTCTTCTGCTAGGGTAATTTGGGCCTGGAAATCATTGGGATTTTTGAGCAGTTTTTCTTTAGCTTGCTGAAAAACATCTTTAGGAATAAAAAAAGAGCCAGTGAGAAGGAAAATAACTAAAGCCACTCCCGCTGGTGCGCCCCAACGGCGAGCCGCTCGGGCTGCTCGGTGCTCGCCCAGCTTTCTCGCCTCGTCAATCTTATTAGATGACCAAGGTTTGATGGTCTTGATAGGCTGAAAGATTAGTTGTTTCTTGGCTTTTTCTACTTTGGCCATTTTTCCATTATCAAAGCTTTGTTGTGTCCAGGCAAGCGTTGATAAATTTCCTCAGTGACAAAAGGCATAAAAGGATGGAGGAGTTTAAGGCTGGTTTTCAGAACATAAAGCAGGCTGGGTTGAGCTTCATCGCGGCGCTTTTTGCTTTTTTCAATGTATTTATCACAAAAAGTGTGCCAGAAGAATTGATAGATTTCTTCAGCCGCTAAATCAAAACGATAGCGATTGATTAGAGCGGTGGTTCTTTTGGTGGTTTTCTCTAATTCTGCCAAAATCCACTGGTCGTCTTTGTGTTTCTTGTTTTTCTTTGCTTTGCCTTCGTAAGATAAAACAAATCGGCTGGCATTCCAGATTTTATTAGCGAAATTGCGGTAGCCAACAACCTTTTTTTCATCAATTTTTAAATCATTACCTGGAGCATTGCCCACTACCAGAGCCATTCTAAGGGCATCAGCCCCATGTTTTTCAATGATTTCTACTGGGTCGAAACCAACTCCAGCGGTTTTGCTAAACTTTTTCCCTTTTTTATCGCGGACCAAACCATGGAGATAAACAACTTCAAAAGGAACTTTGCCTGTCATTTCCAGGCACATCATAATCTCTCGGACGACCCAGAAGAATAAAATATCATAGCCTGTTTCGCGGACAGTAGTCGGGTAGAAATAATTGAAATCTTTGGTTTTTTGGGGCCAGCCTAGAGTGGAAATAGGCCAAAGTCCAGAAGAGAACCAAGTATCTAAGATATCTTCTTTATTTGGTAGGGGAATTTTGTGTCCCCACCAAAGCTGCCTGGAAATACACCAATCCCGAATGTTTTCCAGCCAATGGAAATAAACTTTAGTAAACCGCCGGGGAACAATTTTTATTTGATTGCTTTTAACAGCTTTAATTGCTTTTTCCGCGAGCGGTTTGGTTTTAACGAACCATTGTTTGGAGATAAGAGGCTCAGTCATCTCGCCGCAACGCTGGCAATGACCAATAGAATGTTCGTAATTCTCGATTTTCTCTATAAATCCACCTTTTTTGAGGTCGGCAACCACCTTCTTTCGTCCTTGACTAACCGATAGGCCTATATATTTGCCTGTTAACTCGGTGAGCTTGCCATCAGGCCCAACCGCTATTAGCTTGTTTAGCTTATGTCTTTCTCCAATCTCAAAGTCAAGTTGGTCATGAGCAGGAGTAATTTTGAGGGCACCGGTGCCGAACTCAAGGTCAACGGTTTCATCAGTAACCACCGGAATTTTGCGGCTCGTAAGAGGTAAGGAAACGTTTTTACCCACGAGGTGTTGATATTTTTTATTCTTGGGATGAATAGCCACAGCTACATCAGCAAAAATCGTTTCTGGTCGGGTGGTAGCGATGGTAATAGGACCATATCTGAGGTAATAAAGCTTGCCTTTTTCTTCTTCGTGAATATTTTCTAAATCAGAGATAGCTGTTTGACATTTGGGACACCAATTGATAATCCGCTCGCCTTGATAGATAAGACCTTTTTTATAAAGGTGATTAAAGGCTTCTTTAACCGCTTTTGAACGAGCCTCGTCCATGGTGTAGGCTTCTCGAGTCCAATCCAAAGAAAAGCCAAGAAGTTTAAGTTGATTGCGGATGTATTGGCGAGAATCGTCAGCATATTTTTTCGCTCTCTTAAGAAACTCTTTTCTGCCAATTTTTTCTTTGGTTTTGCCTTCTTTGGTTAGTTCTTTACCGACGAGAAATTCAACCGCGATTGAGGCATGGTCAAAACCAGGCAGCCAGAGGGTTGGTTCGCCTTTCATCCGGTGGTAGCGAACCATAATGTCTTCGACCACATACATTGCGTGACCCGCATGAAGACCGCCGGTAACATTGGGCGGGGGAAGGGTAATGGTAAAGGGTTTTTTCTTGGATTCAATTTTGGGTGTAAAAAAACCACCCTTTTCCCAGAATTGATAAATTTTCTTCTCAACTTTTTGGGGGTTGTAGGTTTTTTCCATGTTCTTGATTATACAGCGGGGCTTCGCACCTCGATAATTTTCGTTTCACTTAGATTATATAACTTCTTCGATACTGAGGCTAGGGTCAGCTTGGATTTTTTGCCAGGGGATTGGTTTGAAGTTGAAATAAGCACAGCCGGCAATATAAGCGGCGTTGTCAGTGCAAAGTTTTGGTGGCGGGACGAAGAGAGCGATTTTAGGTCTAATTTTTTGGATTTTAGTTTCCATTTGCTTTCTTAGTAATTGGTTAGCCGCCACACCCCCGGCAAGAAGAACACTTTTAACCTTGTGTTTTTCTGCGGCGCTGATTGTTTTGGCTACCAAAACATCAACAATCGCCTCTTGGATTGAAGCCGCTAGATCAGCCTCGTTAACTCTTTTCTGTTTCCTTTTTAGATTAATGACCGCTGTTTTTAAGCCGGAAAAGGAGCAGTCAAGATTTTTCTGCTTGAGCATTGGTCTGGGCAAATCATAGGCTTTGGCGTCGCCTTTTTTAGCCAGTTTCGCAATTTCTGGTCCGCCAGGATAGGGAAGTTCGAGGAGACGGGCAGTTTTATCAAAGCACTCGCCAGCCGCATCATCGCGAGTGCCGCCCAGCCATTTAATCTGGCGATGGTCTTTTATTAGAACCAAGTCCGTATGCCCACCGGAAACAACTAAGCCAATGGCTGGGAATTGAGGTTTTTTCCTATTGAGCCAGTTAGCATGGAGATGAGCTTGTAAATGATTGATAGGCACAATCGGTTTTTTCCAGGTGTAAGCTAGAGTTTTAGCCGTTTCCACTCCGACCAGAAGGGAGCCAATTAAACCTGGGCCAATAGTGACAGCAATGGCATCCAGATTTTGAACCCCTAACTTTGAGCTTAGAATGGCTTCCTCAATCACCGGCACAATACACTTTACTTGCTCCCGAGCGGCTACTTCCGGAATAATCCCGCCAGTTTTTTGATGAAGTTCAATTGAGGAAGCAACAACATTAGAGAGAATTTTCAATCCTGAGCTTGTCGAAGGACCACCCTCAATCACCGCCGCCGCGGTTTCATCACAGGAAGTTTCAATGCCTAATATTTTCATTCTGATCTTATTATACAGCGGCACTTTGTGCCTCGATAATTCTCTTCGAGTATTATACAGCGGCACTTTGTGCCTCGATAATTCTCTTCGAGTATTATACAGCGGCACTTTGTGCCTCGCATTTTTGTAAAAAAATTATTCTAATTCTCTTCGAGTATTATAGCAATAAAAAAACCCGCCTTAAGCGGGAAAACGTGAGGCGGCAAGTCGGGTTGGAATATAAGAGATGGACTTGCCGCCCGTTTAACTCATTGGCTCTCGGCCAGCTTCAGATTGCTGGCCAGACACCAGCGTGCTACTTTGTTGATTCTGACCCTGATCCACCAATCAGGGGAGTCGAAAAAGTAGTAGCTGTTCAAGCTACCACCCTTCTCAACGACAACCACGCTGTTATCGGTCAGGTGGATGGGTTCCCGTATTCCATCCTGGTCTGATGTTGGGTTCAACCTTAGTGGTGCCCAAGGACAGTAAATGTCTTTGGTGGGTTGAACCATGTCTCCCTCTTTGAAAGGGGGAGTGGTGAAGAATGTCCACCAAACACATGAACAGATGAATCCAAGAAGGCAGAGAGAAAAAGTCACTTTTGATTGCCGATCCATCATTCCTCCTAGAAGATAATATTACTGACGATTGTACCGACGATTCCGATGAATGCCTGGAGGCAAAAGAGGCCTGCAACGATTTTCTGCATCTTTGACATGATTAATTTCCTCCTTCATGTCTTTATGAAGCCAGAAAAGACGAAAAAAGCCACCTTCCACGCGGTTGTAGCAGGCGCTTAAAATTCTATTAAAGAGCCAATAAGAGAGTGGATTATAACACGAAACCTATAGTAAGTCAAGGTAGGGTACTTTTTTATAAATTACTGCTGCTTGGCCTCGAAAAACTTCCTCCCAACCAAAACTTTCTGGCTCATCTTTAATTCTTAAGTCCATAAAAGTACCCGGTCCAATAAAAAGCCAGTCAATCTTATATTTTTCCAAAGTTTCTTGCCAGCCTGGGCGAGTTTGTAAGGTTTCTAAATAAATAGTATAAGGGCTTTTGCCCGAAGGGGTTTGCCAGGCAGGCATTCGACCATCCACGAAAACTTTATATTCAGGCAACTGCCAAATTAAAAACCCACCCTGTTCGTAAGTATTGAAGATATTACCTTTTTCTGGTTGTTTTTGGAGAAATTCAACTTCTTGATAAGCATATTTAGTTCTGCCAGCATAGCAAAACCGCGACCAGTTGCTATCGATCAAGATTGTTCTTGGGAATTGAAAAAAAAGACCAAAGAAAAAAATGGTCATGGCCGCTAGTAAAGCCCAAGGTTTGAAGTGTTTGCTTTTCACTTTAATAAAGGCAATGACGTAGCCGGCAAAAAAGAAAAAGAAAGCCAAATCTCGCCGGGCTTTAAGGGCTAAGAAGGCAAGGGCAATGAGAACCAAAAACCTAAAGATAGTCAACGGTTGTTTTTTGGTTTGATAAATGGCTAAGAGAGCCACTCCTAAGAAGAACCAAATGGCGATTTGAAACCAAAAATGGGGCGGCACCCATTCGGCAATTAAACGGGAGAGGGGAACAACCGTGAAGTGACGCCAGGCTTCAATGTAAATTTTGTAGCCAAAAGGATTGATAAGGGTAGCACCAATGCTCAGCAAGACAAGCCCCAAAACCCGCCAATAATTTTCAAAACTGCGACGCTTGATTATTAGCCAGACTGTTTTTTCAAAAAGAAAGATCAAAAGCAGAATTATTCCCAGAACAAAACCTCCGTGACTATTAGCCCAAAACAACATCACCAAAGGCGAGAAAGAAAACCATTTTAGTTTTTTTTGACTGGCCAGTTCGATTAGTTTTAGCAAAAGAAAGAGGAAAAGTAAACTGACTAGTTGATTGCGAATACCAAAATTCAAAACAAGCCAGGAGAAAAAGATGAGAAAGGGAAGGCTGACAATTTTTATTTCCTTTTGCCCTGATAAAAAAAGGAAAAGGACAAAACTGGCGAGCATGAGGAGACTATTAACTAAACTTAGACCAAAAAGACCGAAAATTTGATAAAAAGGAAAGATAAAGAATTGGTAGAGATGGCGAGCATCAGGCCAATAATAATTCTCTAAGAGAATGCTGAATTGGTTATAGTGACAGATTTCTTTTTGTTGCCAGATTTGCTGCCCACAGCGTAACTGCCAACCCAGGTCAGGATCAGAGGGGGTCAGGAAAAAGAGGCAAAAAATCCCAATGAAAAGAAGGATTAAAGTTAGGCGGTCTATTGATTGGCTTTTCATTTATTAATCACTATTGGGGCGGTTTGGTGCCTTTTAAAAAGATGGCTTGCCAAGGACGATAAACTGAATAAAAAGTCCGGTCCTGTAAAACTTCGCTACCCCGTTCAACTTTGTAATCAAAAGCAACTTTGGCGCCCCAGGCTTTCCAGTCAATTTGCTTGATTTGGCCTTGGGGAAGGGTGGGGTCATCCTGATATAAATCTGGTGGCGGTGGCACCTGGTCCCAGATTCTTGATTTGGAGATACTGACTATCCGCCCATCGTCAGTGCCGTAGAGTTCAAAAGTGAGAATTTTGTTTTGAGTATCGGTTTGGGTTTGGATAAGGAGGTAAGCCGGGGTATCATTTTTAAATTTCAAGTCGGCAGTTGGGTCATAAACCGTTGCGTCTAAGCCTACTTGTGAGCTTTGTTCATAATAACTGACTCGGTAAGCGTGGGGGAGTCGTTCAATGATGGGCAAGCCGGCATCCAAGGCGGCCCGGAAAAGAGTCGTGGAGACCTGACAAACACCGCCGCCGTCACCAAGAATAGTTCGTCCTTCCTTGATAATGTAGGCTTGCTCAAAGCCAGTGGTAGACGAAACATCTCCTAGAGATTGATTAAAAGAAAAAACCTCGCCTGGAGGGATGATTAAACCGTTTAGTTTTGAAGAAGCCAGTTGGATATTATGGATTCTGGAAGCGATTGAACCACGAAAATAGGAAACGCCGCGGCCAACCAACTGCTGGATTCCTAGATTGTTGACCTCCGCCGTGGCTACTTGGGGAGGAGCAGTCACTACCGGTAGTTGAGCGGTAATTGTTTTTTTATCCATTTCCAGTTCAATCAGGGATTGACTGATTAAATCAATTGTCTTTTGCGGCTCTAAAGTAATGCCCTTTTTAGCGGCTCGGAATTGGGTCACTCGTCCCTGGCTAAATTCAAAAGCGGCGTTTTGAGGCGGACGATTAATAGCCGAAGCAAGTTCAGCCGACCAACTGGCAATCTTTTCTTGATTGAGGCCATTAGTAAAAGAAAGCAATTGAACTAATTGTTCGTCATTTAATTCCCAGGTTGTTTCCTCAGTGGTTAAGACCAGTTTTTTGTCTAGGAATTTTTCCGCTCTTGCTCGGGTTTGGTTAATTTGCTCTTCGGTTAAATCAGGCGAGATTTCAATTAAAGGTAACTCAATTACTTCAAAATCAAGATAGGCGAGGTGAGAGTTGATTATCAAAGTAAGTTTCCTTTTATCTAAGATGAAACCTTCTTTACCTGACTCGATTTCAATTTGTTTTTGGTCGTTAATTTTAATAGCCGGCTCAATCGTGGGGATAAAAACCTGGTCAGCAATTTGGTCAATTTGTTGACTGAGAATCTCCTGATTAAGAGCGTATTCCAAATAGAGGTCAGTCCCCTTTGTCCAGGCTTGGAATTTTTGCTTAAAGTTTTGAAAAGAATTAGCGCTCCGACCAATTTGCCAGGCTTTTTCTGCGGTTGTTGTTGGTTGATATTGAAAATCAGCTAATTCTAAATGCCATATCTGGTCGGCTGATTTAAGAGTTAGGGCGGCACTGGGGCTGGCTTGGTTGATGAGTTGATTAATAGTTTTATTAGCGGTGGTTAAATCTTGATTGCCCACTGATTGGCCCAAGACAGTCACTCCCGGATAGATTTTATGCCAGTAGGCCAAATGATAGCCAATGAAGACTAAACCTAAGGAAAGGACGATGATAACAGGAACGAAAAAAAGCGCTTTTTGGCCAAGTAGTTGCAGTTTCTTCTTCATTTTTTATATGATAACATTAAGTTATGCCTGACCCAAATCAAGACTATCCTTTGGACGAAGAGCCATTAACAGGTCCGGAACCTGATAAACCGGCTCCTCCCTGGCAAACCGATGAAACAACTGAGCCAGAGGAGAAAACGGGAACAGAACCAACACCGGGATTCACGCCACCGGTAGTAGAGGAAGTTAAAGAGGAGGCTAAGTTGGAGGAAACTCGCGAAGAAGAGACGTCTCCGGTTGAAGAACCGCCTGTTACAGAGACACTTTCACCTGGGGAAGCCCCCTTGGAGGCATCGCCAACAGAAGAGACTCTATCAGAAGAAACCGTTCTTTCGGAAATGCCTTCTGAAGTTCCCCCTGAAGCGCCAACGCCAGAAGAGCCGCCGTCTTCAGAACCACCAGAACCGGTTGAAGCCTTTCATGTTGAAAAAAAATCGCCTTTAGGAGCAATTAAAAAAATTATTCCCCTTATCTTAGGCTTGATTTTAGTCGGCGGTTTAGTCTTTGTTGTCATCAAATTTGGTTTACCTCGTTTCCAAAAAGAAAAGGAAGTTACTTTAACCTATTGGGGTTTATGGGAGCCGGAATCGGTCATGCGTCAGTTAATTGCTGACTGGAATAAGGACCATCCTAACATTAAGATTGAATATTCGATGCAGTCAAAACAGCAATATCGAGAGCGGGTTCAGTCTGCTTTGGCTCGAGGCGAGGGACCAGACATTTTTCGCTTCCATGTTACCTGGTTGCCGATGCTCAAAAATCAGCTCGATCCGGTGCCGACTGAAGTCATGAGTGCTTCTCAGTTTGAAACCACTTTTTATCCAGTGGCCGCCACTAATCTTCGTTCCGGGGCTAGTTATCTCGGTATTCCGCTAGAAGTTGATACCCTGTCGCTTTTTTATAATAAGGATATTTTCCAAACGGCTGGCAAAACCCCGCCCACCACTTGGGATGAGCTAAGACGAACGGCAATTGAATTAACCACTCATGATGAATCCGGTCGGATTCAGACAGCTGGCGTGGCGATAGGGACAACTAATAATGTTGAACACTGGTCAGACATTTTGGGATTAATGATGTTGCAAAACGAAGCGGATTTAACTAATCCAACTGGCTCATTGGCTGAAGATGCCCTGACTTATTACACGATTTTTAATAAAACCGACCGGGTTTGGGACTTGACCTTGCCTAGTTCCACTTTGGCTTTTGCCAATGGGAAATTGGCCATGTATTTTGGCTTTTCCTGGGATGTTTTTGAGATTAAGAATATGAATCCTGATTTGGAATTTGGGATTGTGGAAGCGCCCCAGTTATCAGGCAGTAATCTTAGCTGGGCAAGCTTCTGGGTTGAGGGGATTAATAACAAAAGCGAGCATAAAGAAGAAGCCTGGGAATTTCTCAAATATCTTTCCAGTAAAGAAACTTTAACCAAGCTTTACCAGGCTGAATCACAATTGCGTCTTTTTGGTGAACCCTACTCTCGGGTGGAGATGGCCAGTCAAGCCAAGACCAATCCTCTGGTAACTCCTTTTGTTGACCAAGTTTCTCAGGCAGAAACTTGGTATCTTTGCTCCCGGACTTATGATAACGGGATTAATGATAAGATAATTGACTATTTTAAAGATGCGGTTAACGCCGTTAATAGTAATGAAGATCCGGCTGATGCTTTGGCCACAACTGCCTCGGGAGTAGCCCAGCTTCTTTCCCAGTATGGGATTGCCGCGATGGTGACTCGCTAAAAGATGTTAAAATTGGCTTGATGAAAAAAGCCATTCTCAAAACTCTAGCTTATGCGGACATCTTTGATTACCCCTTAAAAGAAAAAGAAATTCAAAAATTTCTCATTGCTGGCCCTAAAAGAGGAAAACTTAGTCTGAAAAAAATAGCTCAGATTTCTGAAAAGGAGAGTTTCTTTTTTCTCAAAGATAGAGAGAAAAATGTGGCTCTTCGAAAGCGACGAACCCAATGGAGTCGAGAAAAAAAGAAAATCGCTCAAAAAGCAGGTCAGTGGTTAAAGCTGATTCCCCTCATTAAAATGGTAGCCCTTACTGGTGCTCTGGCAATGGGAAATGCCGATAAAGAAGACGATATTGATTTATTAATTATCACCGCCAAAAATAGACTTTGGTTGACTAGATTATTAACGGTTTTTTTAGTTGAACTAGTGACCCAACGCCGACGCCCAAAAGACAAACAAACCAAAGACAAAATTTGTTTAAATATGTTTTTAGATGAAAGCCATTTAAAAATGCCCAAGAAAGAACAAGATTTGTTTACCGCTCATGAAGTTTGTCAATTAAAACCACTTTGGGATAGAAACAAAACTTATCATAAATTCGTTCAAAAAAATCAATGGTTGAAGCAATTTTTACCAAACTGGAAGCCCTAGCTCGCTGGGGACAATTAAGATACATGAAGCCTCGAAGAACGACCGAGGTAATTGAACCTGGCAGGATTCGCTTTCATCCCCAAGACGCAAGAAAATGGGTTTTGGAAGAATATCAGGCTCGCCTTAAAAAGCTTCAAATAACTTGAGTTATCCTAGAATTAATGCTATAAGATAGACAGGAAATGACAGTCTTTCTGGAGAATGCTTCCAGAGAAGGCTGTTTAGATTCTTGAAAAAGGCACCTTAACATCACTGTTTTTTCTTCATCATCTTTTAAAAAAAGAGAAAGGAGAAATCGGGTGGAGGAAATAATCATTGGACTGAAAAACTTGGCATCACTTGGTTCAATCGTTTTTGTTCTTGGAATCTGGCTCGTGATCTTTCTGGCTGCTTTTTCCATACTCATTCTTTGGATTTGGAAATTGAGGGAGGAACAAAAAGGTGGACAGAAGAGAAAAGATGATTTTTGTTTTTAAGCTTTGCTCAGTTCTTTTCGGGAGCGTGGCTGCCTATCTCGTCTGTCTGATATTTATCTATCAGTCAGGCTTTGATGAGTGGTTGATGTTCTTTCTCACCAAGCTTCAGACTCAATTTATTGTCGTCCTGATATGTGTTTTCACCTTAATGGCTGTTTTGAGTTTTGGCATGACCAAGTTGATGGGTACGGATGAGGAAGGAAAAGAGAGAAGCAATGGTTAAGCTGATGTTAGTTGCTTTTGGTTTGGCAGGGTTAATAGTCGCGGCTGGTTGGCTAAGTATTGCCTATTTAATCATTCCTGGTTTTTTCCGGCTTCTGGTCAACATTTCTATTAGACTCGGAAGGAGATGGGGATGAATTGGTTGAGGCTCTTGGTGATCGGAGCGCTTTTGGCTCTCTGGTGGTATGCCTATTTCGAATGGCTTCAGGAATGGCTTTGGCGCAAGTCAAAATTTCTGAAGATTCTCTGCTCCACCGGAGCCCCTATTTCTGTTGGCTTTACCGCCTATATGTTTTATGAGCTCCAGGTGACTGGCGTTGTTCTAGGACTTGCTTTTGCCGGTCCATTGATACTAGTCATGGGAATTACTCTTGGCTGTTTTGCGGTCGAGGCAGTCAATGGCCCAGCCAGAGGTAAAGCATAAGGAGGAAAAAGATGAAGTTTTGGGTGGTAGTCTTATTATTTTGTCTTCTTATCTTCTATTTGGTTTTTGGCCGAGATTTTGTGGCGGTAGAAATCGCTGCCTTGACCAATATCATATCGCTAGTTTTGGGGATATTAGGCGGGATACTCATGGGTCTTTTGGCAGCAATCGGCTTTGCTCTCGGAGCAAAGAAGTCAGAAAGGCACTTAGTTATTGTGTTGGCTGGAACAGTAGGTATGGCTATACCCTATCTTTTGGTTTCAAGTCTCTTTTTTCTCTTTATACTGGCAATAGAGAGATTGGGCTTCACAAAGTACGGTATTGATATACTGGAAGCGATTTTCTTTACCAGTTTGCTTTTGACTATGGTTTTTACTTTTTCTGCTGTTGGACCTTATGTTAAAGAAAGGTGGGGGTCGAAAGAAAGCGAGGAAGAAAATGAACTTTCTCATTCTGAGGGAGAATGAAGAATAATAAAATAGCGAGATGGTTTCTGAGGGCTACCTGTTTGCATCGACAAACAAAAAAGGTAGCCCTGTTTTCTTTTTCTGCGATTTGCTTCTGTCTCCTAATTCATGCTATAAGATAGTTAGGAAATTTCAGTCTAACCGTTATTGCTTCGGTGATGGCTGTTAGCACCTTGATTTTGTTGTTTCATCGAAATTTCGCCTCTAAAAAGGAGGGATGGAAGATGCCAGTGATTTTCATTGTCGCGGCTGTTTGGGTCTATACCTATTTCTGGCTGGCACAGCGAAGGCGGTATTACTCCAAGTTCAAGAGGAACCTGTTTTTTGCTGGTTCACCCGTATTTATGGGCTGGGCGGCTTACATGTTCACAAAAAACATACCCATCGGGCTGGGATTTGCAAGCCCCTTAATAGGAGTGGACCTAATTACCCTTATACTCAAAGCGGCTGACCGAATTTTGGGACCGGCAAGAAGGAAAACGTAAAGGAGAAGAGCAATGAAAGAAAAATGGAAGGGGTGGTTGTTAATCCAGCTAAAGTCTTTTGCCGCCCTGATTGTGGTTATGTTTGGCGTCTTTGTGGCGATGTGGGTTTATGCCATTGCTACCTTTTTCGTCATCGAACAATTAGGGTGGGAAGAACTGTTTGTCAGATCGGCTGAGAGTTTAAATATCAAGTTTCTCTTTTGGGTTCTGGGAATCATTCTGACGGTGGGAGGAGTTGGGTTTTATCTCATGAAGAGAATAAACTTTTTCGTCCTGGTTAAAGCAAGGGCAGAATACCTCTGGGAAGACGAAGATCAATGATGAGATAGCAAGATGGCTTTTGGGGGCTACCTGTTTGCATCGACAAACAAAAAAGGTAGCCCTCTTTTCTTTTTAAAGGATTTAAACTTCTTATTGCTAATCAGTTTTCATACATGTTAAGATGAAGTGAAGAATAAATTAGATAATTAAAAAAAACGAAAGGGGGTGAAGAGATTTATGAATTGTCAATCATGCGGTATGCCGATGGATAAGCCGGAAGACCACGGTGGGGCTGATGTGAGCAATGCTTTTTGTAAGTATTGTACCGATGAGCAGGGAAAACTGTTGCCTCGCGACCAGGTAAAAGCCAAGATGATTCAGTTTCATATTCAGAAACAGGGGAAGACTCAAGAAGAAGCAGAGAAGTTAACTGACCAGCTAATGGGAACAATGCCGGCTTGGAAAGGCGGAGAAGAAGCTGCAGTTCCAACTAAACCAACAGCCGAGCCAGAACCAGTCAAGCCTGAACCAGTGCTTACTACTGAGCCAGAGCCAACACCGGAATCGTCAGCGCCTTCATCAGCACCGGGACCCACAGAGACACCAGAACCAACGCCAGAACCATCAGCTTCAGAAGAGATGCCACCTACTGAGTCAACTGAAGAGAAACCAACTAAGCCTTCTGCTGAGTAGTTGAAAGATAACAAGAGAAGATGGATAAACAATGGGGAATTTTCATTATTCTTGTAGTTATTGTCTTGATTTTTGCTGGTCTTAGCTTGGGCGTTAAGAGCGGACGGATTACTCTGGGACCAGCCAAGGAGGCAGATATTTCTTCAGGAATTTCTACCGAAGCCACCCCAGCCTCCGAGGTTGGTAATAAATGTACTCTTTATACTAATGAAGAATATGGTTTTTCCCTTTGTTATCCAATCGACTGGGGCTTACCCGAAGAAGAGAAAATCACTCCCCCACAACAACATCTTTACCAAATTACCCTTAACCCTAAAGGAATGAGTTATATGATTAATATTTATGACCAGCCCTCGCCAATTTCTTTAGGGAGTTTTGTCCGGGGTTATTTTCAGGATGTTGAGGGCGGTGTGAGCTGGACCAATGATATTGAAATTAATGACCAAAAAGTCCTCCAATTTTTTATTCCCAAAGCGGGCACTATGCCAATGGGGGTGGGTGCCGTCGCCTTTAGAAAAGGCAGTTATATTCTTATCATTTCCACGCCTGTTAAGAACGCACCGGCAGGAGATTTGAAACAATTAGTTAACGAACCAACCCTGACTCGATTAATAGAGAGTTTTGAGTGGGTTCAGTGAAAAAATATGCCCACTGGTGCTGAGATTATTGCTTTTTTTGAGCAGTATTACGCTGTTTACGGCTATCCCTTAGTTCTTCTTTTTTCTATTTTAGAAACGATTTTTGGTATCTCTTGGCAGCTGCCCGGGACTTTTATTGTGATTTTAGCTACTTTTTATTCTCGCCAAGGCATTCTTTTTCTTCCCTATGTTTTGGTTTTGGCAATGATCGGCTGGTTTATTGGTGATAACATTAATTATTTTCTGGGGAAACATGGTTGGTATCGTTTTTTACTTTGGGTGGGAATGAAACAAGGTTTGAAAAAAGGAGAGAATTGGATGAAAAAACACGGAAATGTAGCCCTTTTTCTCGGTCATGCCATTCCCGCTTTTGCCACTTTTGTTTCCACCGCCGCTGGGGTTTTAAAAATGGATTATAAGAGGTATTTGCTTCTTATTAGTTTTTCAATAGTTTTCTGGGTAGCGGTTTGGGGACCAGTGGGTTATTTCTTAGGTGACTACCGGAGAGAAGTAGAAATCGTGGTTGATTTTATTGCTTGGCCAACGGCTTTAATAATTCTTGGGTGGTTTATTTACAAAATAATTAAAATTTTTTGTCAGGGAATTAGAAAAATGAGTTTTAAGGATTGGACTTTTGTTTTTATGGGTGGATTGATCATTGTTTGGACGGCTTGGAATATTTTGCACTAGAGTTAAGAAAAGAAACCAAAGAATAAGCCTGTCAAAAAGAGATTACCTGGAAGAAGATGTTACTCTGAGAGTAACAATTCCAAGTTCTCTATTAACAGGCTTTTCTTTCTTGCGCATATTCTATATGAAAGTGACAAAGAGTCCAAACATGACACCTCCTGCCATGAAGATGGCTTCACAAGCAAGAAGCCATCTTAGTGGTTTTTGGAGTATTGGTACCGCCGGAGCCGCCGGAAGGCCACTCCATGCATAGCGGTTGACTGAATACCCAATGCCCCATAAAGCCGCTCCCAATACCGCTCCAATAGTTGCTCCTACTCTCACCAAAACAGGCATTTCTCACCTCCGATTATATTTAAGGCGCAAGAATGAAAAAATCTTCCTTATGGAAGACAACAGTAGTATAACAAAGAATTTAGTAAAAGTCAATATTATGGGATTTTTGGAGGAGAGTCGTGGGGATTGAGAGAGAGGGTGATTTCCCTGTCAGGGTTCTCCAAGCCAAGCAAGCTGCGCTGACAGAACAAGGATTCACACCCAAACTCTCCCAACCCCGTAAAGGAGAAAAAAGACCCAGTAGGAAAGACATCGGAAAAGACTCAACCGAGCTTTCCTGACTAGGCAACCAAGAAAAAAACCAGAATTCCAGTTGTACCTTCTACTATCCTCTATCCTCGTCTTCCGTTAATTATCAAGAAGTGCGCCCGTTTTCCAGATCTATGGGTTTTTGGGTGCCATGGTAACGGGGTGGGACGAGGCGGCCAGTAATGCTTGGGGATATTAAAGTCATCAAGGACCATTGCCAATTGTAGGAGGCAAAGGAGCCGACGTTGTTTTGGATTCATTATTGCTGACTTTCTCCTTTTTTCGTTTTTTCTGCAACCGATTCAAAGAGCGACTCTTTATAGTTGCGGAAATAATTGTAACATATATCTTCGCCCTTGACAAATCTGTTATTAGCCTTTAGAATAGCAATCGTCGCTTGAAAGTGACAATTTTTTTTGATAGTATTCTATTGTATGGCAAGACCAAAGAAGAAAACGACTGCTCCTAAACTTAAACCAACGGCTGGTTATGCCTTGATTGAACCGGTAGAAGCGGAAAAAAGAACCGCCGCCGGGATTGTTCTTCCGGATACTCATGATGAAAAATCTCAACGAGGTAAAGTGATTGCCATTGGCGCTCCTCAGATAGCTGACTCTGGTAAAGAAATTAAGCCGGAATTTAAAGTCGGCCAGACAGTGATTTACAAAAAATGGGGTGGCGATGAAGTTAAACTTGGTTTATCGGGTAAAGAATTGATTTTTGTTAAATTTGAAGACGTTTTAGCAATTGTAGGATAAGTCGAAGGAACTTGTCCTGAGCGACTGAAAGGAGTCGAAGGATGGCCAAACAACTCAAATACGCTGCCGAAGCAAGAGAAAAACTGAAAAAGGGTGTTGATGCGGTGGCTAAAGCCGTGGGAACTACTCTTGGGCCCAAAGGTAGAAATATTGCCCTGGACAAGAAATGGGGTGCCCCTTCAGTCGTTCATGATGGAGTTTCCGTGGCTAAGGAAATTGAGCTCGAAGATCCGTTTGAGAACATGGGAGCCCAATTAATTAAGGAAGCGGCGGAAAAAACCAATGATATTACCGGCGACGGGACAACGACGGCGACGATTCTTGCCCAGGCAATTGTTGGTGAGGGCATTAAAAATATTACCGCTGGCGCCAATCCGATGATTTTAAATAAAGGGATTGAAAAAGCGGCTGAACAGGCGGTTAGACTGATTGAAAAACAAGCCCAGCCAGTAAGAGATAATAGCGAAAAAATTGTTCAAGTAGCGATGATTTCCGCTCAAAATCAAGAAATTGGCGAAAAAATTACCGAGGCTTTGAGAAAAGTTGGCCCTAATGGAGTGGTGACTGTTGAAGAAGGAAAGGGTTTAGAGTTGGTGATTGACTACAAAGAAGGAATGGAATTTGATAAAGGCTATACTTCTGCCTATTTTGTTACCAATCCAGATACAATGGAAGCCACGATCGAGAATCCCTACATCCTTTTAACGGACAAGAAAATCTCTTCGCTTCAAGAGCTTTTGCCTTTTTTGGAAAATCTGGTCAAAACTTCCAAGAATTTAGTCATTATTGCTGATGAGATTGATGGTGAAGCCCTGGCGACTTTGGTGGTTAATAAACTACGGGGGACTTTTAATGTTTTGGTAGTTGAAGCCCCTGGTTTTGGTGACCGGAGGAAAGAAATGCTTGAAGATATAGCTATTTTGACTAGCGGAACGGTTATTTCTGAGGATGTGGGAAGGAAACTTGAGGAAGTTACGGTTGAAGACTTAGGCCAAGCCGATCGAGTAACTGGCGACAAAGACAATACCGTCATTGTTGGGGGTAAAGGGGACAAAAGAGCGATTGAGGGACGAATTAAACAAATCAGGACCGAATTAGACCGGACCACTTCGGAATTTGATAAGGAAAAATTGGAAGAGAGACTGGCTAAGTTAACTGGTGGGGTGGCGGTGATTGAAGTTGGCGCCGCTTCAGAAACAGAGATGAAAGAGAAACAGGAAAGAGTAAAAGACGCCGTGGCCGCCACTAAAGCGGCCATTGAGGAAGGGATTATTCCTGGGGGCGGGGTAATTTTACTGGCAGCGGCAAAAGCGATCAAAACTGAAGGATTAAAAGGCGATGAATTAACTGGCGCCGAGATTGTTAGAAAAGCCTTAGAGTCACCCACAAGATTGTTGGCAGAAAATGCTGGCGCCGATGGCGGCGTGGTTGTCGCCAATGTTAAAAAGAAAGGCAAAGGCATTGGTTTTAATGTTTTGACCGGTGAATATGTAAATATGATTAAAGCCGGGATTATCGATCCAGTTAAAGTCACCAGAACCGCTCTTCAAAACGCTGTTTCCGTAGCCACGATGATTTTGACTACCGAAGGATTAGTGACAGATGTACCGGAAAAAGAAGAAAAATTACCAGCCATGCCTCAGGGTGGGGGCGGAATGGGAATGTAAAGATGTCATTTGGACCTGAGAATACATTAGCATTGCTAAACATTAGAAATGCGACTAAAGCGGCAAGAAAAGTTGAGAAAGAGCCAGAAGAGTCAGAAAGTGAAAAAATAGGCGGAGAAAAACAGGCTGGAGCACTGTCTCCAGAAGAAGATTCTGGCTCGGGAGAAGGAAAGTAAGAAAAACCGAGATTGGTGATTGAAATTGACCCGCGCAAGCGGGTTTTTATGTTACAATGAGGTAGAAAAGTATGCCTGAAGAAACAAAAGAAACTGGAGAACAAGAATCACGAGCAATTAGTTCTTTCGGGGAAATTACTGTTACAAAAGATAAAGACTCTCAGGGTATCAACCAGAAACTATCCAAATTAGCAGAAGGCTATGGTCTTCAGGATATGCGTGATGTTGTAGCTAGTGTATTGAAATTAGGAGAGAACACGGAATTAAAAGAAGTGATTGGACCTGGGGGGCAGAGAGCTTTTAGGCCTCAACTAAATATTAAAGTATCCCTAGGTAATGTGAACGAGATGAGTAAGCAACTTACGGCAGGAATGATACTCTGTTGGGCTTTGTTTAATAATGATAATTTTCAGGTTCATTGGCAAAGCAGATTTGAACAAGAAGGAATATTTGGACCAACATGGGAACATGGTCACTATGTTTTTAGAAGGGGAACAACTCCACAAGGAACATATATGGAGATGATGAATATTTATTCCGACAAGCTTGACCAAGTTCAAAAGTGGCATCAGTTACAAATATTAAAAATAAGTAATCTTTTAGATAAGCTGGGTAAGGGTAAAAAGTAATTTAATCGCATAACTTCAAATTCAATATTAGTTAATCTGATGAAGCCCAGAAAAAAAGCGATTTTATTGGTGGCTGGGGTGCTTTTAATTATCTTTGCCCTTTATTATATCCAAAAAAACATCATTAGCATTGACATTGAGGAAATCAAAGCTTTTGTCAATTCTTTTGGTATTTTGGGACCGCTAGTTCTGATAGCCTTAATTACTTTAACCATTATTATTTCCCCTTTAGCTTCATTACCTTTTTGGTTTGCCAGTTTAGCCCTTTTTGGTTACTGGCAGACTTGTTTTTATATTCTCGTTAGTCACGGCGCTGGGTCAGCAATTGACTTTCTCATTGCCCAACGTTGGGGGCGACCGGTGGTAGCTAAATTAGTGGGTAAAAAAGGAATTGACAAAATAGATAATATTACCGAGATTATTGGTTTGAAAATGCTTTTTATTGCCAGATTGATTGGTGGCGCTTCAGCTGATTATGTTTCTTATGCCGCTGGCCTAACTTCAATGGAATTTAAACCTTATCTCATCATTAGTGTTTTTGTGGCCATCCCCATGATTTTCCTTAATGTTTATCTCCTTGACAAAATTTTAACTCTTAATCCCTTTTTCATCGCTGTTTTAGCTCCAATAGGCTATGTCTTAGCCTTGGTTTTTCCCTTAGTAGTTTACAAATGGCCTAAGAAGAAGAAATAGAGTTTTAGGCAAAAAAAACAGGGGGCGGGCCAAAGAAGAGTGACGCTCGATCAGAGCAAATAGCGTTTCATTCTTTGGCCTCTCTCGAGAAACAAACCGAAGTTTGGTTCTCTTAAGCCCCCAGTTTTGTCCCAGTAGTGAGACGGTCTGGGACTGCCGCCGAACGGGTCGAGATTAGGCTAAGGTTTTTCTGCCTTGCTTAACCATCGACACCTCCTTTTCGGCCTTGTGGCCGAAATATTTGAAAAGCTCATCGCTTCCAGCGACGAGCATTTCATCCCAAAGTACAGCTCATCATTGAGCAATTGTCCTATATTATAGCACAAGCTATCTATTTGTCAAGTTATTATTTCAGAATGGTGAGCGGGTTAAAAGTTTTGCCGTTATCGTAAACCTCCAAGTGTAAGTGTGAGCCAGTCGCCCAACCGGTATGACCAACGGTACCAATAACCGTGTTTTTATCCACTTCTTCGCCTTCTTTGACCACGATCTTGGCTAAGTGGGCGTAAAGGGACTTAAAGCCTGAACCGTGGTTAATGAGAATGTGGTTACCGTAGGAAAAACGATTATAGAAAACCCTTTCCACTTTTCCTTCCATTAAAGGATAAACCGGGGCGCCCTCAACCTCGTTTAAGTCAATACCACGATGAAGACCGTTATAGCCTTGAGTGACCTCAAAAGAATCCACTGGCACCCGAACTGATTTTTCTGTTGCCAAAGATTCATCAGTCGCCACGACCGTAGCTGTTTCTACTGGCTGTTCCGGGCTAAAAGCCGAAAGAGGCGGAATAACCATTCCGGCCACTAAGGTAATCATTGCCAGGTTAAAACCAAGAATCTTTTTGGCTTCCTTATTTTCAAATACATAACGCAGAGCCCGGCTCACTGGCTGACCGGAATAGCGCTTATCAGTCGCCAAACTAATCAGCTGAGAGATGAATAAGTCGAGCCGTTGGATAATGGATTTGCCGGGACGACCACGCTTGCGGCTTAATTTAACCGCAATTTGGCGTTGTCCGATGTTGAGTGTATAAGTCATAGTTGTAGGTTTTTCACCCACAAAAAAATCCTCTCCGATAAACGAGAGAGGATCTACATATATTATAGCATAAACGGGCAAGTTTAGAGCAAAAAAAGAGCCTAGAGACCGGGAGGGGAATCGAACCCCTGTAATTGGTTTTGCAGACCAACACGTAACCATTCCGTCACCCGGTCATATGGATTTTGTCTGTCTAGTATTATCTCACGCTCAGCCTCGAAAAGTCAAACTAAAAACTTTGTTTTACTTCTTCAGAAGACAAGATTTTTCCTTGCTTCTTTTGACTGCCTATGTTATTATCCCTCTGATGAAAAGAAACTGGTTAATAATTATTGTTATCGTTTTGGTCATTATTCTTGGCGGTTTGATTATTAAAAGCAAATTTTTCTCCAGACCCGGAACTGGTGCCCTTCAAGTTTCGTCTACTCCCAAAGCAACTATTTTTATTGATGCTGAACAGATAGGTGTGACACCATTTTTCACTGACAAAATTGAATCCGGCGAGCACACGATTAAGTTAGTGCCGGAGACAACGATTGATAATTTAACTACCTGGGAAGGCAAGGTTAATTTAGCTCCGGGTATCGTTACTGCCATCGACCGCACTTTAGGACCAACCGAATCAGAGTCGTCCGGATATATTGTATCTTTAGAGAAAATTTCTAACCGCAATGCTGCTTCTTTGGCGGTGATTTCTATTCCTGACGGAGCCGTCGTTAATATTAATGGTGAACCTAAAGGTTTTGCGCCAAGTTTAGATGAAGATCTAACTCCCGGTAACTATCAAGTAGCGGTTAGCTCTGCGGGTTATGAGGAAAAAAACATTACCGCCCAAATCGTGGCTGGCTATAAGTTGACCGTCAGCGTTAAATTAGCCCAAAAAATTGAGGGTATTGCCGAAGCCACGCCAAGCGGAGAACTCGAAGAGGGAGAAGAAGAAGATGAAGAGGAAGGAGTCAGTCCTTCACCTTCGCCAGAAGGAAGTCCTAAAGCCAGTCCGACTCCGCTTGATAAACCCTACGTGAGAATTAAGGATACGCCAACTGGTTGGTTAAAGGTAAGAAGTGAGCCGTCAAGTGCTAAAGGTGATGAAACGGTTTTGGCTAAAGTTGATGTAGGCGAAGTGTTTCCTTATCTTGACGAAGAAGAAAATGGTTGGTACAAAATTGAGTACGAAGAGGGAGAAGAAGGCTGGGTAAGCGGTGTCTATTGTGAACTGGTAGAATAAGCTTGTTTCTTCTTTTATTGCTTAATTCAAGGTCTTATCCCATACATAACCATTACTACTAAGAGAAGCCAAATGCCGACGGTTGTTAATAATGTTTTGTCACCAAGAAGAACTTTTTCCGGAGATTCGGCGCGGGTGCCTTCGTGGATAATTCTTAAGTATCTCATAATCCCAAAAATTACCACGGGAATAGTAATCATCAGCCACTTATTAATCCCGGCGAAGGTTAGAGGAAGCTCGGTTAAGATGGTAATTCGTTGACTAATCGGCGGTGGTGGAGCGAAAAAGGTATAAAGAGCGTAAGCCATCCAGGCTGAATTGGCAAAGATGGAAAGGTAGGAGTCCAGTAGGGGTGGTGTGTAGTGACTCAAAGTTTTCCGATGATGAGCTGCCTTCTGTTCAAGAATAGTTAACTCGGTTCTTCTTTTACCTGCCGCTAAAAACAAAGCTAAAGAGATAACACAAAGTAGGAACCAGACGTTCATATGGACGTTAATGGCTAAAGCTCCGGCATAGACTCGAATAATAAAACCGCCAGCAATCGTCAAAATATCAATAAGAACAATCTTTTTAAGCACCAAAGAGTAGCTAATTTGAAGGATAAAATAGGCTAAGCAAGCCAGGAAAAAGAAGAAACTGATGAGATAGGCTAAATAGAGACTAAGAAAACTGCCGCCTACAAAAGCAAAGAGAGCCGTGGGAACGTTTATTTTTCCACTGGCAATCGGTCGCTTTCTTTTAACCGGATGGAGTTTATCGCGGGAAATATCGATGACATCATTGAAAAAATAAATGGCTGAAGTGAGAATGGTAAAAATAATAATACACTTTACCACTAACCAAAAAGGGGTCGCCAGTAATAATTTTCCTGAGAAAATCAAGGGAGCCGCTAGGGCGAGATTTTTGAAGGCTTGTCTCGGGCGGATGGAACGAAAAAGATTGAGAGAAAATTGAACCACAGCAATAATACTCCGACAATGACTGCTAACATAATAATTGTATAAAATTTTCCCTGACTATTCAAACTTAATGCTAGGATGCCTAGAAAAGCGGTAATTCCCCAATAGAAAACGGCCGTTCGTCGTTTTCCCCAGCGCCACTCGTCAAGAAATTTGTGATGGAGATGACCGCGGTCTCCCCAAACCGGAGAGCGACCAGCTAAGAGACGGCGGGTAATTGAATAGAAAGCGTCAATAATCGGTATTCCTAAAACAACAATGGCGGTGCCAATTTTAGTGGTAGAAAGAATCGTCAGCACGGCTAACATAAAGCCGGCAATAGTGCCACCGGCGTAACCAGGCATAATTTTTTGGGGATAAAAATTAAATGGTAAAAAGCCAAGATAGGCTCCGGCAGTAATGGCGGCAAGAATAGCCACTGGCCATTGAGTGATGTCCGCAGAAAATTTCATCGCTAAAAAGGCAATGGTTAGGCCGCCAATAACAACAATTCCCGGCAATTGTCCGTCAAAACCCTTAGACCAATTAACAATATTGCTTAAACCAACAATCCAAAGAAGAGCCAGAATGTCAGCCATAATCCAAAGACTGCGGGTTTCGCCTAAGAGCTGAAATTGAATCTGGGGCTGGTCAAGCCGGATAATGCCGTTAAAAGGATTGGTAATAAAAGCAATGCCAATCCCGGCGGCCACAACAGCCCCAGCCGCGAGAAAGCAGAAAATTAGGCGTAAATAGGGATTAAGGTCAAAACGGTCATCGAGCAGTCCCATAATGCTCATCATTACCACCCCAATGAGGATTCCTTTTAAATGTTTGTCAAGGGGTAGAAAGATAAGTGAGCTTATCAATAAAGCAAGAAAAATGGGTACTCCTCCGCCTCGAGGAACGGGTTGGCGGTGAATGTCTTGTTTCCTTTTTCTTTTTCGGGGATCGTCTACCCAGCCTAAACGGCGGTAAACGAAAATAGTTAAGGGGGTTACCAGTAGAGAAATAAGGAAAGCAGTCAAAAGAGGATAACCAATCAAGTTTTTGATTAACAAGTAGTTCACTAGATTATCAGGCGAATGATTTGGATTAAACTAATAAAAACCAGGAGAGCGAAAGTTAGACTCGCCAGCGCCAATATTCTTTTAACTAAGGTTTCTTCTTTAGTGGCTAAACGAGCGACGACCACGTTAGTAAAAAAGATAATCAAACAAACTGCGGGGAGAATGATAATGCCTGGATATTTAATTAGCTGATCTTCTCCCCAAGGGCGAGAGTAAAAAAGAGGAATTTCAGGCGGTAAGAACCGCCAGACAAAGACAATAATCAGGATTTGGGCAAACAAGAAAAAAAAGTTAATTTGGGTGATGGTTTTAGTGAGCTTTTCTTTCACTTTATATTAATTCTAACACGAGAGGGCTAGAGAAGGCGGTGGTAGATTTGGAAGTCGCCAATTTGTTCAGCGAGAGAATATTTTTGTTCCAGCCAAAGAAAGAACTCTGGGAAGGGACGTTTTTCTTGAGGATCAACAATAATATAGCGGGGTTTCTGCTTTTGGAGTTCGACCATTGTCTCTTGATAACCATCAAAATCAATAATATGATAGGCAACCGTATAGCGCCCCACCGGCAGGCGTTGGGCTAAAGGGTAAATAAAAGGTAGATTACCCCAGATGAAGATTTTCTCATCAGTAAAATTGCGAGTTTGTAAGTAGTTAGCCACTTGATAAATCGCGTTGGCGCGTCCGTCAAAGTCGGTAAAATATTCTTGTTTATCTTTGCTGCCTAGGATGAATTGATAGAAGTTAAGATAGTAAGGAAGATTCTTATAATGCCAAAATTGAAACATAATGAAGGTAGTGATAAAAACAAACGGGAGAATAGCGGGGATAATTTTTTCTTTAAGGTATTGCTTCTGTTTAACAAAAAACAGACCAAGAGAAAAACATAGAGCCGGCAAGAGCTGGATGAAATAATGAGGGTATGGTCGGGAAGAAAGGAGAGCGGCGAACCAAGAAAAAGCAAACCAGACTAAAATCAGCTTGGAAGTTAAAGAAATTCTCTTTCTTATCAGGAAAAGAAACAATACCAACAAAGCAACTGCCAAGCCTCGACTCAAAAGCGGCAGGGGTAAGGCTCCGACTGGAGATTGACTACCTGACCAAGAGGAAAGATAAGGAATATTTTGGAAAAAAGCAGCCGTCAGATACTGACTCATGGCTCCTTGGGAAGCGTAGTAGATGATGGTGAGGAAAATGGGAAGAAGGAAACCGAGGATAGCAAAAAGAGTATGGTGAATAACGGATAAGAAATTATTTTTTGTCAAAGTGAAGAACAACAAGACAAGTAAAGCAACGAAATCAAAAGCGGCCGGAAATTTAAAAAGAGTAGCTAAGCTTAGAAGAGTTCCCAATAAGAGCCAGATTTTGGCGCTTTGAAAAAGGCGCGCTTTTTTGTCAAAACCCTTTTTTACAAGAAGATAAAAAGCGGCGATGGTAGGTAGAAGCATAAAGTTTTCCGCATTGGCAACATTGCCTTCAAAGGTGTGAGTACTACTTAGCAAAGCAAAAACTGTAGTAGAAATGATAACGGCGAGAAGGTTTCTTTTAAAAAGAGCTTTGCTTAAGCGGTAAAAAAGAAAGATAGTTGCTAAGCTCCAAAAAAAGGCAACCAGGCGATAGGTGGAAAAGTTACCGGCCAGACCGGCAAGCAAATAGAGCATGGGCGGTTTATTATCATGAATATCCCGGTAAAGAACCAAACCTTTTCTTGCCGCCTGACCTAAAGCAAGATAAATACCCTCATCGCCGTAAGTAAAAGGCTCAAATAACGAAGGCAGACGTAATAAAACAACCACGATGAGGACCAAGACCAGCCAATATTTTTTTAAAGTTTTTCTAACCATAGAAAATTTAGACTATTAAATTGTTTAGTATCTTTAATTATATAGCCAGGCAGATTGACCTCTTCAGGATTGGCACTGGTAATTAAACCAATTTCTTTTTCATCAGGTAGATGATTGATGACATCGTTTTCCTCCATCAGGGCCGTGCCCACATAGAACGGGAGGGGCTTTGAAGCGTAAATTGGTGCTTCTAAGCCATAATATTTGGATTCCCAAAGATGGTGGGCAGCAGCATTGTAATTGACTAAGGTTAAGTCTGCCGCCTCTGCTTTAACATAATTGGCGAATTCCCTAAAGGGTCTTTTGGTGGGATGGGTGAAATATTGATAATTAATGGTGACCAAAAGGGAGATGGCGATGGCAATAAAAACAATTGAGGGCTTTCTTCTTAAAGATGCAATTAGCAGGGAGCTAGCAGGAATAACCAAAAGCAGATAACGGTCAAAAAAGATAGACTGAAAAACTTGAGAAATAATATAGGTGAAGATCAGAGGAGCAAAGAACCAACCCAAGAGGAAGAGAGATTTTTCTTTATCCTTAAGCCAGTTTCTGAAAAGTAAAGTAATGACAATAGTAAATAAAGCCAGTTGCCGGGTTAATTCAAGACCATCGCCCACCAGGAATTTAAGAACGGTTTCCAGAAAAACTTCTGGGTTAGGCTTGCCGAGCCAAAAACCACTACTAACTAAGGAAGTTTGATAATAAAGAGGGTAAAGCCAGGGAATGTAAAGTAAACCGATGATAATGAAATCAAGATAGCTTTTGATGATTTTTTTAATTGGCTGGCGCCAGACTTCAGCCAAGTGCCAAAGTGCCAAAAAAAAGATAATAAAAATGGAAAAATGATGGGAGTAAAGAGCCGCCGCACTAGCGAGAATAAAACCCAGGCGATTTTTCTTTAAGAAAAAATAAATAGAGAGAGTCGATGTTAGAGCAAGAATGGCATACATTCTTCCTTCAAAGGCATAATGGAAAAGAAAAGGGTTGGTGAAAGCCAAAAGAGCTGCTAAGATACCGGTCTTTTTGTCCCAAAGATGTTTACCGATAAAATAGACTGTTAAAACCGTGCCGAGAAAAAAAAGAAAAGAGAGGAGGCGAATCGATATTTCTGAGATGCCAAAAAACTTGATCCAGGTATGATAGATAAGATAGTAAAGAGGTGGAGAAGTATCGCGGGCGACAGTGGTGATAATTTGCCAGTAGGGCTTGATGGCAAGAGTAGCGGCCCAAGCTTCGTCGCCCCAAAGACTGGCAGAAAATTGGGTCATTAATTTAAGTATAGCAAACTAGAAGTGACGATGCAGAGCTATGATATAATGTTGATGTTTAAAGGAGGTGAGAAACATGGGGCGAACAATTGAGATTTATGAACCATGGGAGACAGGTGAACAGTCTTTAACTGAAGAAGCAATTGAAGAAAAAATGGAAGAAATTGAACAAGGAATTGAATTAGATCTTGCCGAGAGAGACAAATTATGCAGAAGACAGGTAACCATTAATAAGCTTCTTAGACCTTCTCGGTGACCCGATATTCCATTCTCTTTCCCATCATTAATTGGGTTTGAGAGTGAAGCCCAGGCAAAACAGACATAAAAAGAGCCGCTACAGGCATAAAAACCCATTGGAGGTATTCAAGAGCCGTTTTCCAGCGAGGAATGTCTTTAGGTTTTTTAGGGCGCAAAGAGAGGTCAAGGATAATGATAACCAAAAGAGATAATAAACAAGCCGTCAGGATAATTCGGGAGATTCTAGGGAGATTATAACCAAGGGCAGTTTGTTTAAAAACCGGATTGACTAAAGCCGGTACCCAAGCGCCGAGGGTTAAGATAAACCAGTTAGTAGACCAAATTAGGTGAGTTTCCACAATTTTGTAAATTCTAAAGAATCTTATCCGGACCGGAATTTCCGGGTGTTTGAAAGCTTGTTTGATCGCATAAGGAAAATCGGTACAGCCCCAAGCGTGACGTCGGCATTGCTCGTAGCGGTTTCTCAAAGAACTAAGATAGCTCGGTCCTTCAGGGGCGTCAATACTGGTAGGTAAGAAAATGGGTTCAACTTCAACTTTGCCTTGATTGTGGAAGAAACACTGAAGAAAGATGTGCCAGTCTTCAGGAATAATATCCGGGTGCCAATAACCAACGTCATCGAGCATTTTTAAGGAAGCGGAATAAGTAGAGTAGTTGAAATAAAGAGAATCCGGTTCTTGGAGATTGGCGATATGGACAACATTACCCATGATACCCACAATTCTCACAAAAGCCGGCACTCGCCAGTAATTATTGTGCCAAAAAATAGGTGATTGCCAAAAACGGACATAGCGATTTTCATTAATAGCAAACTCGTAATTAAGAGCGGAAAAATATTTAAGATGGAAGCGAGAGTCAGCGTCACAACTGGAGATAGTCATTTTTTTAATGTCGAAGCCTTTTTTATCGATAAGAATTTTTTTAGCTTCTTTGGCGGCCCAGGCCTCATTTGAAGCTTTGCCCCGAACCTCACCTTTGATTTTATCGGGGTGGAAGGAAGTGATTAGTTGTCCGAATTGGCCCTTGAATTTCTTAGCGAGCTCTTTAGCTCTTTGATGAGAGCCATCAGCTCTTTCTTCCATGGCTAAGACAACGATAAGTTGGTCTTTATTGATATTTTTTTGTTTGGTAATGCATTCTAAAGTTGTGGATAACTTTTCCACCGTTTCGTTATAATTGGGGATAATAATTAAGTGTTTAATTTCTTCCCATTTAAGGGAATTTTCATCCTTGTCTTTTTGATACTGTTGTTGCCAATTGGTTCTTTTGGCTTGTTTAATTTTTATATAACCAGCGATACCCAAAAAGGCTGCCTGAAAAGAGCGGTAAAACCAAAAAACTAAAAAGCCAATAGTGAAATAAGCGACAATTTTGGGAATGACAAAAGCACCCCAGAGAGGGAATAGAATAATTGACCAAGCCATGGTGCCGGGCAGAATTTCTAGAAATCTCTGGATTCGGGGATCATACTTCTCAATGAGTTCTTTCATCGAGGCTGATTATACTCTACTTCTGGTTTTTAGTCGAGCTAAGAAATTTCCATTAGAAATTTCCGCCAAGCATCTCCTTTTTTCTTGATTTCTCGGATAGTTCTTTCTGGATAAAGGCGGTAGACATCATGATAAGCAGTGAAATCAAAAATTCTTGGTTCCTCATCTTCCAACATTAAATTCCAAATACTCCAAACACTTTTGCCTATTGCCATTTTTTTGTAAAGATTCATATCCGGCATCCAGTCGTGTTTTTCGAGAATTTCTAGCAAACCTTGACCAAGACCCTTGAGTGATTTTCTTAGTTTGGACGAGAGTTTCTTGGGTTCAATGTATCGATATTGTTTTCCTGGAAGCTTTTTTTGAAAAAGCATGTTGATCAAGCCAAGCTTGGTTTTTCGCCTTTCGAAAGTGGTTTTTAAAATAAAGGGCTTAATAAATTGTCGGCAAACTTGATAGGCATATTTAGTGTTTTTTAAATATTCTAAATCGTTTACTTCAGGAAAAATACCTGCTGGAATTTTTACAACTTGATTTTTATTGGCAAGTTCATAAACCGCCCATTCCCAACCAGAATCAATTAATTTTGAATTAGGGAAAAAAATGCAAGATTGAGCCGGCGAAGGAGCATTTTTAACAAGGCTCTTGATTTGTAGCCAAAGTTTGAATTCTTCTTTTCTTAATTTTATTAAGCTAACCTCTTTATCGACAAACGACTGCATTCGCCATTGTCCTTTTTTGATACTTGCCATTTGGACTGGATAATTATATTTTGAAGAGTTTTTTGGCATTTTGGGTGGTGATTTTGGCTGTTTCTTCCAAACTAATCCCTTTTAGTTTAGCTAGACATTCAGCTATTATTTTAACATGGGCCGGTTCGTTGCGGTTACCTCGATGGGGTTCAGGAGAAAGAAAGGGGCAGTCAGTTTCTAAAAGGATTTTTTCTAAAGGGATTGATTGAAAAACATTTTGTAGTCCCTCGTCATAGGTGAGGTTGCCGTCAACGCCAAAGTAAAAGCCGATTTCTTTGACTTTATCAATTCTTTTTTTACCGGCAGAATAACAATGCCAAGCTCCTTTAAGGCCTTTTTTGGCATATTTTTCTAATATTTCAAGAGTGTCAAAAGAAGCCTCTCGGGAGTGAACGTTAATGGGTAGTTTTTCTTTTAGAGCCAGTTCGATTTGTTTTTTAAAAAGAAATAGTTGTTCTTTTTTGGAGCGGTCTTTTTCTTCAGGAGGCGCGGGAGAGTAATCAAAGCCACACTCGCCAATCGCCACGACTTCTTTATGTCTGGCTAGTTTATTCAGCTTTTTGATTTGTTCTTCCAAAGAAAGTTTAGTTTCCGGGTCGGTTTGCTGGGGATGGATGCCAATAGCGGCATAGACGATCCCACTATACTCCTGGGTAATTTTGATTGCTTTTTCTGATTCTTCAAGATTACTGCTGACGCAGATGATTTTTGTTACCCCGTTTTTAACTGCTCGCTTAACCACTTCGTCAAGGTCATCTTGATAATTTTTGAAATTAAGGTGAGCGTGGGTATCGACAAGCATTGATTAAAGCCGAGGAAATAATGGTTTTTCAGATTTAATTTTCGGACCTTTAAATTGTTTTTCGATTTTCTCCGCGGTTTCAGGAAGAAAAGGTTGAAGATTAAAGCTGATTTGACGAATTTCCTTGACTAATTTTTTTAAAACTGATTCTAATTTTTTCCCCGTGAGTTGCCAAGGTTTTTCTTGGTCAATTAATTTATCACAGGTAGCGATTTTTTCTTGCCAGATAAAACTTAGCGCTTCGTCAAATTGGAATTTATCTAATGACTCTTTAATTTGAGGATAAATTTGGCTTTTTGTGGCTTTGAAATCAGAGCCTGAATTTTCGCATAATTTAGCCACTCGAGCAACTAAATTACCCAAACCATTAGCTAAATCAGCATTATAGACTTCCTTGAGTTTATCAAGAGTCAAATCAACATCTCTGGCGGTTGGGCCATATTTAATGAAATAATATCTTACTCCATCAGTTCCAAATTTTTTCACTAGTTCTATGGGGCGAATAATGTTTCCTAGAGATTTACTGATTTTTTGTCCATTAAAAGTGAAAAAGTCATGGGCATAAACGGTTTTCGGCAGCTTAAATCCAGCAGACTTTAACATCGCTGGCCAAAACAGGGAGTGCCAGCGAAGATTGTCTTTACCTAAAAGGTGAAGGTCAGCCGGCCAAAAACCCTTGGGAGCACCGGTGATGTAGTTTATTAAAGCATCAAACCAAACATAAATGGTATGTTTTGAATCGTCAGGAACAGAAATTCCCCATTCGACTGATGGGCGGGAAATAGGGATATCCTCAAGCCCTCGATCTAGAAAGGCTAACATTTCATTTCTTTTTGATTCCGGTTGGACAAATTCAGGATTATTTTTTATATGGTTTCTTAAAAACTTTTCATATTTAGACCAACGGAAAAAATAATTTTTCTCGGTTAGTTTTTTTGGGGTTTCAGTGGGATGGAAAGGACATTTTCCTTCAACCAGGTCTTTTTCGGTAATAAATCCTTCACACCCCCGACAGTAGATGCCGATGTATTTTCCTAAATAAATATCACCTTTTTCATCGACTCGGCGCCAAAATTTGATGACTGTTTTTTTGTGATCTTTATCAGTGGTTCTGATAAAGCGGTCGTAAGAAATATTAAGTGATTGGAATTGTTCTTTATCGGCTTGACAAATTTTGTCTGCCCACTCTATAAATCCAACTTTTGCTTTTTTAGCTGCTTCTTCCGCTTTGCCACCATGTTCATCAACGCCTGTTAAAAAAAAGACCCTTTCTCCCAAAAGACGATGATAGCGAGCCAAAACATCAGCCACAATTTTTTGATAAGCATGGCCAATGTGCATCACATCGTCAATATAATCAATAGCCGTGGTAACATAGAATTTCTTAGCCATAGTGGGCTAATTGTACTAAATTTAGCCTTGGATTTAAAGGGGGATTTAAGAAGAAGTTTTAAGTTTCTTACTAATTTTTTTCGCCCATTTATTTGCCCATTCTTCAGCCCGGATTTTACTCAGGGCAATTTCAAATCCTTTGCCTTTTCTCATGTGCTCAGCGACACCTGAAATAGTGGCACTGGAGAGCTTAAGGTTGGCTTTGATATTGGAGTAACTTCTTCCTTTGTCAAGATAGTAAGCGGCGCCTAGGCGCTTGGCAAGAATTTCCAGTTCAGTTTTGGTTAAAGCTTCTTTGAGAAATATTTCGATTTCTTTTTTGGAGTGAATATCAGCTATGACTTGATAGAGAAGTTGATAAATTTGATTTTTTAAAGAGGGGTTAATCTGTTGTTTTGAAACCTGCATGGTAAAAATAAATTGCCTACTTCAAATAATTAAAGTAGGCAGGATGTAATAGTTCAGTTAATTGAAGTAATAACAAAACTTAGGCAAAATGTCAAATTAATTCTTTGAAAAATGACGTTTTCCACTGCAGTAAACGCAGTATTGTCCGTCTTTCCTTGCCCGCTTTCATTTGTTGAACATGGCCAATTCACATTAGCGGGCACGAAAATAGAGCTCCAAGGCTACAAAAATGGCCAAAAGAAGAATTAAATTAAGAGGATTGCCTATTTGATAGTAGCGAAAAACTAATACCAAAATTACGAATAAAGTTGTTACTAGCCCTCTTGTTGAATTGGCGAAAAAAAGGGCACTAGTTAGAAACAGGGCTGAAAAAAGCAGGAGAAAAAAAGCAAGTAGTAGCAAGGTTGATTCAGGCGGAATTTTGATTAAAACGAAAAACCAACCAAGCCATGACAAAATTGCCAAAAATAGTGTTGGAAAAAAGTTTTTTCTTCTTTTAATCACAATTCAATTATACTTCGTCTGACGACTCGTATATTTCTCCTTTTAGTCGAATTATAGCTTAAATTGTGCTAAAATTGAAGCCATGCCCAACGAATTTTATCTTCTTACTGCTTTAATTATCGGCACTCTTGCCTTGGCGGTTTATCTGATTAATAGAAAGCTTTCTCAGATTACTGAGAGAAGTAAGCCTGACGAGACCTTAGTTGAGTGGTTGCGAGCTAATCAAGACCTTCTTCAAAAAAGCAATAAAAATATTACTGACACTTTGCAAAAAAACACAGATGCTATTTCTACTCGGCTTGATCGAGCCGCCCGAGTGATTGGCGATTTGCAAAAAGAAGCTGGTCAATTTAGTGAAATTGGTCGGTCAATGCGCGATTTACAGGAGTTTTTAAAGAGTCCAAAGTTAAGAGGCAACATTGGCGAGGAAGTTTTGAAAGATTTGATTTCTCAAATGTTTCCTAAAAATGCCTTTCACCTTCAATATAGTTTCAAATCAGGTGACAAAGTTGATGCCGCCTTGAGAACGGACGCGGGTTTATTACCGATTGATTCCAAATTTCCGATGGAAAACTTTCAACGGATTGTTAAAGCTGAAAATGAAACAGAAAAGAAAAAAGCAAGAGCCGCTTTTGTCAGTGATGTTAAAAAACATGTTAAAGATATTTCTCGAAAATATATTTTACCTGAAGAAGGAACGATGGACTTTGCTTTAATGTATATTCCTTCGGAGGCAGTTTTTTATGAAGTGGCTAATATTCCTGACTTAACTGATTTTGCTCGGAACTACCGAGTTTATCCGGTTTCACCCACGACTCTTTATGCTCATCTCCAAACGATTCTCTTGTCTTTTGAAGGTAAAAAGATTGAGGCTCGCTCCCGGGAGGTGTTTCAGCTTTTAAGGGCGATTAAAAAGGATTATGAAAAAACCGAAAGCTCCCTTTCCGTTCTCGGTAAGCATATTCAAAATGCCTATAACCAGATGTCCAATGTTCTTTCGGGCTTTACTCTACTGGGACAGAAATTATCTTCAACTGAGGCAATTAGTGAAAGGACGAAAGAGGAAACTAAACAATTAGAGAATAAAGAAAAATCTTGACTTATAAGATAAGTTATAGTATTCTCGAAATATGTCCACTATTGAAACTGACAGAGCTGCTTTAGGAGAATTGCAAGTTGTAGCTAGAGAACACGAAAGGGGTAAAGCTTTAGTGAGGAAACTTCATGAAGGCTTCAAAGAAATTTTAAGAGAGAGAGGCGAGCGTCGTTTTAAATCTAAAAATCCATTAATTTGGCCACTTGAAATGGGATTAGGAGTTGATCCTAGGTTTGTTTTTTGTGAAGGAAAAGTTGGCAAGGAACTGCCAATGCCTTTTTATATTAAATCTACTGGAAGAAATCTTGATAAAAATAGTATTGTTGTTAATGTAGGTCAAACTATAGAAGATAACGAACAGGTTAATTTGTGTTTTGAAAGCGATGGCGATGTTCATTATATTCATCCCGATAGATATGGATTTTATGATATGCTTCATAGGCAAAGGCCAACAATTGATGAGCTAAAACCCTACGAAGCCATGTTGGGATTTATAAGAGAAGAGTTGGGAATTGAAGACCAATAGTAAAAATATAAAAGGTTAATTAAATAAGCACCTCTTGGTGCTTTTTTTGTGCCTAAATATGAGCTATAATTCGACTGGAAGGAGAATTATCGAGGCAAACGAAGTGCCGAAGTATAATGACTTTGTGGCCGACTCAGGAGAAAAAAAATTAAATAAGAACCCGTCGCCTTCGGCGACAGAACCTTCTTTATCCGAATTTAAAATTCGTCTAAATAAAGAGCAAAAAGAGGCGGTTCAATATGGTAAGGGATCACTTTTGATTATTGCTGGCGCTGGAACCGGTAAAACCACGGTCATCACCGAGCGAATAAAGTGGCTCGTTTTCTCAGAAAAAGCTAAGCCTGCAGAAATTCTCGCTTTGACTTTTACGGACAAAGCCGCTCGAGAGATGGAAGAGCGGGTGGATATTGCCATGCCGTATGGTTACACTGATATGTGGATTTCTACTTTCCACTCTTTTTGTGACCGGGTTCTTCGCCAAGAAGCTCTCCAAATTGGACTTGATCCTGGCTATAAATTAATGGCTCAAGCGGAAACCACCCAATTTTTAATTGACCATCTTTTTCAATTCAAACTGAAATATTTTCGTCCTTTAGGCAACCCGACCAAATTTATTGATGGTTTGCTCCAACATTTTTCTCGATTAAAAGATGAGGATATCTTTCCTGAAGAATATCTTAAATATGCCAGAAAGATAAAAAAGAAAGCCAAGAGCAAAGAAGAAAAAGATGAAGCCGCCAAAACCTGGGAATTAGCCAGCGCTTATCGAACTTATGAAGAATTAAAGATTAAAGAAGGAGCGATGGATTTTGCTGATTTAATTGCCAAAGCCATTAAACTTTTCCGGACTCGGAAAAATATTCTCCGCCAATACCAAGACAAATTTAAATATTTTTTAGTTGACGAATTTCAAGATACCAATTATGCCCAGAATGAATTAACCAGGCTTTTAGCTGGTAAGAAAGCTAACCTGACTGTGACCGGCGATGATGACCAGAGTATTTATCGTTTCCGAGGCGCCGCGGTTTCCAATATTATCCAATTTCGAAAAAATTACCCTAAGGCTAAAATTATTGTTCTTTCCAAAAACTATCGCTCCAGTCAGCTAATTCTTGATCATGCTTATCAGTTAATCCAAAACAACAACCCTGACCGTTTGGAGGTTAAGGAAAAAATCAATAAAAAACTTAAAGCCGTTAGAGAAATCAAGGGTAAACCAATTGAGTTTATCCAGGCCGATCGGGTAGAAAATGAGGCAGAAGCCGTCGCCAAGACAATCAAAAGCTTAACCGACGGTTCAGTCGGTAACTATGATTACCAAGATATGGCTATTTTAGTTCGGGCCAATAACCATGCTGAGCCTTTTGTCCGAGCTCTGGCTCGCCAGGGTTTACCTTATCAATTCCTTGGTCCTGGTCAACTCTTTCGCCAAGCTGAAGTCAAGGATTTAATTGCTTATTTAAAAGTTCTTTATAACTTTGAGGATGATATTGCTTTGTATCGAGTTCTTTCTCTTGATTTGTTTGATATTAATGCCCGAGATTTAGCCGCTACTAATAACTTTGCCCGAAGGAAAAATCTATCTTTATTTGAAAGCTGTGAACAGGTGGAAAAAATCAGTGTTGCTAAAAAAACCAGAGGACAAATTGAGAAGTTTGTTAAAATGATTCATCGCCATTTGAAACTGCTTCCCAAAGAAACGGCTGGTCAGATTCTTTATTATTTTCTTGAAGACACGGGCTTGTTGAAACAACTTACTAATTATAAATCTCCAATTGAGGAAAGACGGTCTCAAAATATTTCCAAATTTTTTGACCGTTTGAAAACTTATGAAGTCGACCATGAAGACGCTACAGTGAGAGCGGTGGTTGATTGGATTAATCTTTCCATGTCTTTAGGCGAATCTCCCTTGGCGAGCAATCTGGATTGGACTGAAGAAAATCGGGTTAATCTTTTAACGGTTCACTCCGCCAAAGGTTTGGAATTTCCGGTGGTCTTTTTGGTGAATTTGGTCAGCGCCCGTTTTCCCACTCGAGAAAGACAAGAACAGATTCCTATTCCGGAAAAGTTGATTAAGGAAATTTTGCCAGTGGGCGATTTTCATCAACAAGAAGAGAGAAGATTGTTTTATGTAGGGATGACTCGGGCTGGTGACCGGTTGTTCTTGACTGCCGCCAATTATTATGGTGAAGCCAAGAGAGAGAAAAAAGTTTCTCCTTTTGTGATTGAGACATTGGGAGAAGGAGTGGTTGGAAAACCGACAAAAGCTAGCGACCAATTAACGATCTTTGATTTCCAACCAACTCCAGAAGTTGAACCTCCAATGACTCGTCCACCAATTACCTATTTGTCTTTTTCCCAGGTAGATGCTTTTGATAAGTGCCCGCTTTTATATCGCTACCGCTATATTCAGAGAATTCCTACACCTTCTTCACCAGCCGCCGTCTTTGGCAGCGTTGTTCACCAGACTCTAAAAGATTTTTATCAAACTGCTCTTGATGGTAAGAAGCCAACCAAAAGAGATTTGTTAGCCATTTTAGAAAAAAATTGGGTTGACGAAGGCTATACTTCTAAAGCCCACGAGAAGCGGATGAAGAAAGAAGCGGAAAGAATGTTGAAAAAGTTTTATGACCAAGGTTATGACCAAGACAGATTGCCCAAATATTTAGAACAACAATTCATTATTAAAGCCAAAGAAGGTTTGAGAATCGGGGGTAGAATCGACCGGATTGATGAAACTAAAACCGGGATGGAAATCATTGATTACAAAACCGGTAAAGAAATAGACCAAAAGGAACTAGATAAATCCTTGCAAATGAGTATTTACGCTTTGGCCGCCACCGACCCGGGCGTCCTCGCTCAAAACCCAGAAAATGTTGTTTTTTCTTTTTATTTCTTAGGCACGGGCAAGAAAAAAACTACCCAAAGAACCAAAGAACAACTTGTTCAAGCTAAAAAAGACTTGGTTCAAAAAGCCAAAGAGATGGAAAAAAGCCAATTTGAACCCAAGCCAGGAGTTTGGTGTGACTTCTGTGAATACAGACTTATCTGCGAAGCCTGGTCTTGAGTTTTATGGGTTGATTTCTTAAAAACTTTATATTATATCAATCTCAGCACCTTCAAAAAAGCAGAGTGTCGAACAGATAGAAAAAGATGGAGGAATGCTGTGGGCGAGAGAACACAGAAGGCCAACATCGCTCAACAGTTCGAGATGGGTAGGGTCCTGTTGTCGATCCTGCCTAAGTTTCACCTGACAACAGATGAAGCTCTTTGGTTAATAGAGAATCCTGGAAAGCTTGAAGAGATTTTGGATTCCGTCCTCCGAACATATCTTGGAATAGTGGATATTCCTCGACTTAAGGAGGCATTGAAATCTTCTCCTAGATGGAAGAAGATTTTGATGAGAGAAGAACAAACAGCTGAGTCTTGTGTGCAGTTCAGAGTGGCCAGTGTTTTGTTATCAATCATCCCGCATTTGAATTTGACTGCGGGAGAGGTTGAAGACCAAATAAGGCAAACAAAGATGCTTGGAGAGATATTGGGCTCTGTCTTTCAGGCATGCCCTGGAGATAAAGAGATCTCTCACCTCAAAAATGCCCTTGGCTTAGAGTTTTCGCTTAGAGTGCGGAAATATCTGGAGGGTGGAGGCTATAAGATTGTTGATTCACCTAGGATTCCAATATACGGATATAGACTAAGCGAAGAGTTGGAAAGAGAAGCAGGTGGAAGAATTCTCTTGGAAGAAGATGAAAGGTTTGAGCGAATTTTCCACTTAGCTAGGGAAGTAGCTTGGATGCCAAACGATCCCTTTATTCCCGGCACAATCAATGAGTGGGAACCTGAGCAGAAGCCAATTCTAGATAGATTTTCGGAGAGCATTCAGGAAGTAACTCAGGGTTGGGCTGAGGCCATTTTTCCGAACTTTGAGATGGTGGTCCACTTGCTTAAAACCCACTCTCTGGACACAGGAGAGTTTGTTCTCTCCACGCTCTTGACTAGGGTGTATAACCGGTGGGGTAGGCAATTCGACCCTGGCCTCGTTGTGGGCATGTATACTGATCAGAAGAAAGGTCCATTGGTTGACCTCCGAAACCTTTTCGTTCGAGAAGATAACCTCGGAGTTCTTCGCGTGATCGTGCCCTGCTGAAATCGAACAAAATGAAGGTGCTAAGAAGCCTTTGGTTTTACAAAAGCCAGAGGCTTTTCTTTTTTTATAGGTTGACTTCTTCAGTTCTCTTGTGTTATATCAACATCAGCACCTTCAAAAAGGAATAGCGGGTGATTAGAAAGGAGAGCTGTGTGATGACACAAGAAACCATAACACCCGGACAGATGCGCGAGTTAAGCTTTATCCTCGGACTGGGTATCTCAGACAAAATGACAAAAAAACATACCCAGGGGTGGATAAGGCGTAAATCGCAAGTTTCCAGAATTGTGGGGGCATTACTAAAAGCAAGCCCCAAACAGGATTTTGACAAACTGATACGTACAATGGAAGTCACTCTCGGCCTTAGGTTTTCGGATTCGGTTCGAAAACTTTTGGAAGAGACATACAAATGTAAGATTGTAGAGATCCCGGTTGGTCTTAGTTATGAGACCATAGAGAGACACGCCCCATCATTTCTTCCCTCAGATAGACGAGTTGGAGACGAGACCGTCTTTCACATATTGGAAGCCGCTTGGATACCAGACGAGAGGAAAATGATGATTCCCTCGTCTTGCAACCGAATCTTTGAGGACTCAACAAGGGCTTTTGAGGATTTCTCAAGGGGGTTTGGGGGTTTTGCCAAAGCTGTCGTTCCAAGTATTGCCCTGGCGGGCTATCTCCTTTTTAGTGAATTGGAAGACGGAATTTGGTCTAAACCCGATACTTATGTATGGACAGTAGACAAACCCAGTTTTCGAGGGTTTGATCACTATGCTGTTCGCATAGAAAGAGGTTGTTCTCAAGGGGTTCTGTCTACTGTTTGGTGTTCTGACAGCTTTGATCGCTTGGGACATCTGAAGGTGATCGTTCCTCAGTTAAACTGAATCAACAAAGAATGAAGGTGCCAAAGCCTTTGGTTTACAAAAGCCAGAGGCTTTTTCTTTTTTTAGAAGAATCTATTTTTTACAAGACATCCTGGATATTCAATTTCTTTCCCCCCAAAACTTTTCTTGAAGTGAGAAAATCCTTGCCAATCTTTAATAGGAAATCTTTCGTCATAAATGCCCTCAAAATCAAAAATCTTACACCCTCTTTTTTTGGCTAGTTTAATTGCCTCCCAAACTAAAAGATATTGGCCAAATTTCTTTCTTCCTTCTTTAGAAGTAAAGGCATAATAATAGTATGCTCTGTTGTTCGTAGTTAAAATTATTGTTCCGGCTATTATTTTGTTTTGATGTTGGGAAGTAAGAAAAAACGCTTTTTTACCAAAAGCCTTTTTTAGACGTTTCAGGGTTTTGAATGACGGCACGTATCTTCGCCAACCAACAGACTTTCTCCAGACTTGATGAAATTTTTCCAAATTAGTCAGTTTAATTATTTGAACTGTTCCTTTCTCTGCTCTTTTGATGCCATACCTAGCATCTTTTTTCATTTGAGAAAAGAATTTTTTCTTAGACTGAGTTAAATCGATTCGCAAGGTTTTAGTTACATGCCCACCACCCCCGCTTAATTTATAACCATATTTTTTAAAACCCGGCTCTATTTTTAGAGGCTGGATTTGGATTTGGAGGGGTTTGTATTTTTTAGCTAATTTTTTAATTCCTTCAAAAGGAATCGGGGGATTGGGATATTGGATTTTCATAATAAGGGGTGGTAAAAGAGGCAGTTTACGGATGTAAACATAATGATTATCTGTCTTTTCCACAATCCACCCAGACAGCTTCATGTATTGAGCAAATTCTTTTGATTGGCGTAAATCCATTTCAAAAGGGCAGTTTGGTTTTTAGACGGAGCAGTTTCCAGCGTAGAGCATTGGCCTGATTATAGAAGGGATAAAGTTTATAATTTATGACCAGATCATATGTGCCGACAAATTCCACTACCTTCGCCCCAAAGCCGACTTTAAAACGATGGAAACCAAACCAAGGATCATCGGGACTGGGATCAGGACCGGGAGTCCCCCATAAATCAAATGACTTGCATTCTTGTTTTTTGCCAAACTGAATTGCTTCCCACATCATTGCGTATGAAGCCATTACGTTCTGATGTTCTCGGGTTGACCAACCATAAGGGTAATAGAGGATTTTATTAAAACTGAAGACGATCCAAGTAACCAGAGGTTGATTTTTGTATTTGGCTACTAAAAGGTGAGCCAGGCCGGTTGGTTTCAGGGTTGCCCACATTTTCCGGTGATAATCCGGCGTATGAGCATAAAAACCTTGTCTTTTGGTGGTTTCTGCCATTAATTTCAGATAAGCCTCAAAAGCCTTGTCAGAATTATCTTCGACTACCTTAACCCCATGCTTTTGAGAAAGACGCAGATTATAACGGGTTTTAGATTTCATTGCTGACAATAATTCGTCATCGCTTTTGGTTAAATCTAAATGAAAAGTATGCTTGGTGAAAATAGGCTTTCCTGGTTGAAGACCTAAATTTTTCCAGACTTCGGGTTGGGAATTTTTTTCATTGGCAATCACATTGGGTTCAAGTTTAACTAAAACCGCCTTTTCTTTTCGTCCCAATTTGGCGAGGGCGTTAATCAAAGTTTCATCAGGCATTGGTCCTTTGGGAAAATAGATGATGTTGTAGCGGAGTTTAGGTAGAGGATGAACCGTCAGTTGATAACCGGCTTTGATTTCTTTCTTGTCAAAAAGACCGAGCCGAATAACTTTGCGACCGGTTTTCTGGCGAAATTCTCCCCACTCCCAGGACTGGAGGGGATAGTTGACAACAGAGTTAAATTGGTTTTTTTCTTCTGGAAGAACCTCGCGGATAATCATGGCTTTATGGTATCACAAAATGAGGTGGGGGTTTCTAAACCTTTTTGATCATCTCCAGTTGGTATTTTTTCACTTCCTCGAAAATTTCTTTCTTTGCTTTTTCCCAGGAAAATTTTTTGTCGAAAATTTTAATTCTGCCTTTTTCTTTTTCAATATCGTCGAAAAAGGTCAAAGCTCGCCTGACGATGTAGGGATTAAATGGAGGATATTTTTTCTTGGCGATGGCGAACATTTTGGCAAGACCCAAAGTTTTTATTAGATACGAAATGTCTACGTAATCTCTTTTACTTGCTCGTCCTGTCAGAGCAATTAATTTCATTGCCGCAATGTCTTCCAATGAGGCAAGGAGAGGGCCCTCGGTTTTAATTAAAGGAGAAACTAGGGAATATTGATACCAAAAGAATGAGCTGGAAACCGCGTCAATTCTGACAAACAGAGTGTCTTTTGCCCTGCTGACTTCTTCGATTTTTTCTGGAAACTCTTTTTTAAGTTTGGAAAGAAGCTTGTTTGAATGAAAGCGGCTTCTGGTGTAAAAGTCAAAGTCTAGCGAGGTTCTGTGAGCAAGCTGTAGAGCCAAAGCTGTTCCCCCGGCTAAATAAAATTTTTCTTTTTTTAAGAATTTAAGTTTTAGGAAGATTTTTTTTTGATCTTTGTTTAATACTTGATAAAAGATTTTGCCCATTTCAGAAACGCGGGTTGATATCTAAAATAGCTTTTTTGAAATCTTTTTTGGCAATTTTGAGATTAAAAATCTTTTTCCAATATAAAAGGACATCTTTTAACCAAACACCTTTGTTAGGCTTGGAGACAGCTTGTTTTAGGTCTTTTTTGGGGTAGTTTTTGCTTAACCACTCTAAATCTTTTTCGGTGCCGAAATTGAAAATTTGTGTAATGATTAATTTTTTATCTCGTTTTTTATCTAAGCTTTTTAAATGGTAGGAAGGAAAGCACGGCTGTAAAAACTTTGGTAATGTCATAGTAAGTCCATTTTATCTTAAAATTTGCTTTTTTTCAAATAGAAATGATAATCTTGAAGAGATTAAGCAAGCCTAAAGAAGTGACGAAACATAATTTTACTAATGGCAGAAGAAGTAGAAACTAAACCAGGGGAAAAGCAAGACACCCCAGAGGTGGCGCCAGAGCCGAGCTATTTCGCAACACCTCCGAGGTGGAGAGAAAAGTTAAAGACTCACAAATTCAAGATTCTAGGTGGAGTTTTGGGAGTCTTGGTTGTTGCTGGAACAGCCTTTGCTGCCTATAAACTTGGCCAAAGGCAAGTTCCGCCCCAACCTAACCCTACTCCTGAAGCAGTTGTTTCCCCAAGTTTAGACTCAACGGCAGATTGGCAGACTTATACTAATACAAAGTATGGGTATTTAATAAAACATCCAAACAATTGGACTGTTTTTAGTGAATATAAAGAAATAATTAAGGAAAAGAATATTATCTGGCGTTTGGCAGCAGTAAAAGAGCCAAAATCTTGGGATGATACTCATATTCTTTGCGAAAAGAAGCAAGGGGATGACTTCTTTCATCAAGAAACCAGTATTGGTTATGTTCCATTTCGCACTTCCTCAGAAGAAACGCAAACTTTAGATGAGATTGTTGAGTTGTTAAGTAAAATAGAGATATTAGATTAAACATCACTTTCCACTAAATCCCTGGGAATATCAGCTAAGAATCTCGATGGAGGATTCATGGACTTTTGACCAAAGTAAAGGCGCTTGCGGGTGTAAATCAGATAGAGCTTGTTTTTAGCCCTTGTCATCCCCACATAACAAAGCCTTCTTTCTTCTTCCAGTTCTTCTTTATCCATCATGCTTCGCGAATGGGGAAACAGACTTTCTTCCATACCGACCATAAAGACGACTGGAAATTCAGTTCCTTTAGCGGCATGGGTGGTCATTAAAGTAACGGCATTCTTTTTCTTGTTTTTTACTGGTTGTTGGGGCAGATATTCTTGTTGAACCAAAGCCACGTTTTCCAAAAAACTGTCTAATTTGGGAAACTCAGTTGCCACGGAGCGCAACTCTTTAATGTTCTCCAATCTTACCAAATCTTTTTCGTCTTTTTTATCATAAAGGTCTAAATAATTAGTGGCTTCAAGAACTTTATCAAGGATTTCCAGAGTGGTTAATTTTTCTTGATACTTCTCTTGATCAGATTTTTCTGCGAATTTCATAAATTTTTTCATCCGTCTTTTGCCTAGTTTTTGAATTCTTTTGTAAGAAGCCATGTCTTTGGGATTGGCGAGAAGTCTTAAGTAAGCCAGACAATCTTTAATTTCTTTTCTTTCATAAAAGCGGGTGCCGCCAACAAGACTGTAGGGCAAGCTGGCGTGAAGAAAAGCCTCTTCAATCACTCGTGACTGGGCATTGGTGCGGTAAAGAACAACATAGTCGCTGTAGTCACCACCCTGGCTAACAATAGTATTGACAATGAACTGAGCTTCTTCGAGTTCATTGCCGGCTTCATAAATAATCAACTTTTCTCCAACTTTATTTTTTGTCCAAAGTTTAAGAATCGGGTGTCTGGTGTTTTTTTTGATGACTTCATTGGCGGCTTGAAGAATGTTTTGGGTGGAGCGGTAGTTTTGTTCGAGATTAATTATCGTTAAATCGGGAAAATCATTTTTAAGGCTCATTAAATTGCGGTAGTTGGCGCCTCTGAATGCGTAAATTGCTTGAGCAGCATCACCAACAGCACAAAGGTTGCGCCATTTATTGGCTAGAAGTTTGGTTAAAGCATACTGGGCTTGATTGGTGTCCTGATACTCGTCGATAAGAATATATTGAAAGCGGTTTTGATATTTTTGGAGAACAGGTTTTTCTTTTTGAAAGAGCTTAACCGTTTCGAAAAGCAAATCGTCAAAGTCCAGGGCCTGATATTCTTTTAGCATTTTTTGATAAGCCAAATAAGCTCGGGCAACGGTTTCCTGGAAATGACCCCGAGCGTATTGGGGATATTCGGTGGCTGAAATGAGTTCGTTTTTGGCTTGAGAGATGGTGGTTAAGATTGAGGCTGGTTTGAATTCTTGGGCGGAAACGTCAGCCTTAATCATCGCCAGTTTAATTGTTTCCAGTTGGTCGGCTTTATCATAAATGCTGTAGTTAAGGGGAATACCAAGAACTTGACCTTCTTTTCTTAAGAGTCGGGCGCAAAAAGAATGAAAGGTACCGGCAAAAGGCAGGATATTCCCGGAATGTCCGAGAAGTTTTTTGAGGCGCTCTTTCATTTCATCCGCCGCGCGGTTAGTAAAAGTAAGCAAGAGAATGTTTTCTGGAGCGATTTTCTTTTCCTGAATTAAATAGGCGGTTCGAAAAGTTAGGGCCCGGGTTTTGCCACTACCGGCCCCAGCTAAAATCAATAAAGGTCCTTCACCAAAAGCAACCGCTTCTTGCTGGGCGGGGTTAAGTTGAGTTAAAATAGGCTTTAACTTAGGCACTAGGGGCATTTTAGCATGATAACCAAGAAACAGGTAAAAACACATTTTTCTAAGTTAAGAAGGTTGGCAACTCGTTATTTTCCTCAAATCCGGATTGGCTTAATCGTGGCTGGGTTTATTTTCTTGGTTTTGGTTTTTAGGACTCTTTTACCCTATTTAATTGCTGGCGGGCGAGTAATTGGCGGGATGGTTTCTGGGGGAGTTTCTTTAATCAGCCAATCTGCTGATGACCTTCAAGGAGAAAATGGACGGATTAATCTTTTAATCTTAGGTGTTAGTGGCGAAGAAAAAGCCGGGTCTGATTTAACCGATACAATTATTTTTGTTTCTACTAACCCCAAAAATGGCAATACTTTGATACTATCTTTGCCTCGGGATATTTGGCTGGCTTCGATGAGAGCTAAATTAAATACCGCTTATCATTATGGCAATGAGAAAAAACCAGGCGGGGGTTTAGTTTTGGCTAAAGCGGCGGTGGCCGAGATTTTAGACCAGCCGGTAGATTATGGCGTGGTGATTAATTTTAATGGCTTTGAGCAAGTAATTGATATTTTAGGGGGAGTGACCATCAAAGTAGAAAATAGTTTCGATGATTATCTTTACCCCATCCCTGGAAAAGAAAATGATGATTGCAGCGGCGACCCAGAATATCGTTGTCGTTATGAACATCTTCATTTTGATGCTGGCGAACAAGAAATGGATGGTGAAAGAGCGTTAAAATATGTTAGAAGTCGTTACGCTGAGGGTGATGAGGGAACGGACTATGCTCGCAGCCGCCGCCAGCAGCGATTGTTGGCGGCCATTAAAAGTAAACTTTTTTCTTTTAGGTTTTTGGTTGATCCTTTTAAAGCCCTTCAACTAATTGAAGTAATCCAGGGGAGTTTTGAAAGCGATATTTCTCAAAAAGATTGGGGCGGGATAACTAAACTTTTATTAAAAATGCGTTCTGGTGATTTGAGAGCCGAGGTGCTTAATGGCGGCGCTGAAGGCAAGGAAGGTTATTTAATCAATCCTCCGCCTAATCCAGAGAAATATGACAACCATTGGGTTCTGATTCCGCAGACAGGTGATTGGCAGGCAGTCCAAACATATGTCCAAGATTTGCTCAAAAGTAATTAGACTTTTCTTCAAGAAAAGACTTTTAATCCTTTTTCTTCTTGCCTTTGTTTTTAGATTGGTTTTACTGCCTTATGGCACTCATGTTTCTGACATGGGACTTTGGCATTATTGGGCTAAGAAAATGGTGGAATTGGGACCGGGGCGATTTTATCAAGAAGTCGGTTTTTGTGATTATTTGCCTTTTTATCTTTATTTTCTTGGCGGACTGGAACTAATCTGGCGAGGAATTAGTCCATATCTGAATGTCTCTCAAGAAATTCTTTTTAAACTGCCAGCCACTTTTGCTGATTTTGCCACCGCTTATTTAATCTATTTGATTCTTAAGAAAAAATCTAAAAATATTGCCCTTTGGCTAACGACTTTTTATCTTTTTAATCCGGCTGTTTTTTTTAACAGCGGTCTTTGGGGACAGGTTGATGCTATTGGTGGTTTACTTCTTTTATCATCAATTTACTTACTTTTAAAAAATCGCCATGTTTCCTCTGGTTTTCTAATTGGTCTTTCCTTAACAATGAAGCCGATCTATTTCCTGGCTTTGCCGATTTTAGGGGTGATTCTTTGGCAGAAAAGAAAAAGAAAGGGGACTTGGTGGCAAAAACACAGACCAATCAGGAATTATGTTGCCGCCACCGCGGCAGGGGTTTTGTTAGTCAGTTTGCCTTTCTCATTAACTAACCCTTTTGGTCTATTATTTGAAAGATACCAAGTTGCCATTGGTGTTTATCCTTATACCTCAGTCAATGCCTTTAATTTTTGGGCAGTTGGTAATCGCTGGTGGCAGTCGGACTTAACTAGATTTTTAGGATTGACTTATCAACATTGGGGACTCTTAGTGGTTGGACTTGCGGTGGGGTTGGGTTTTATCCTTATCTGGCAATCTAAGAAGAAGTTAAATATCTGGTTGGTAATGACAACAATATTCTTGGTCTTGTTTAGTTTTTCAACTCGGACTCATGAAAGACATATTTTTACTGTTTTTTCTTTCCTGACTATTTTGGCGGGACTGAGTAGCTTTTACTGGTTGCCTCTTGTGGTTGTTTCTGTGATTTCTGTTGCCAATCTTTATTTTGCCCTGATTTGGCTTTTGGAGGGAGGAAAGTTTATTTTTAATTGGCATTTAATTAATCTTTTTTCGCTAACCACCACCCTGACCAGTTTAGCCTTTATGGTTTTAGTTTTTAAAAGAATCAGAATTAATTGGCGGAAAATGAAACGGTTGGTTTTAAAGAATAAGATTATTATTTTATTGCTGGTTTTTTCTTTATTAGTCAGGTTTTGGCAATTAAGCTGGCCTGAGAGATTTTATTTTGACGAGGTTTATCATGCTTTCACCGCCACGGAAATGGCTAAAGGTAACGTGATGGCTTGGGAATGGTGGAATACGCCGCCAGAGGGAGTGGCTTATGAATGGACTCATCCGCCTTTAGCAAAACTTTTTATGACCGTTGGTATTTTTATCTTTGGCGAAACCGCTTTTGACTGGCGTTTCTTTGGTGTTCTATTTGGGGTTGGCTGTGTTTTGCTGGTCTATTTGATTGGCAGGAAACTGTTTAATCAGAAAGCGGCTCTTTTGGCTGCTTTCCTTTTTGCCTTTGACGGCTTGCCGCTGGTAATGAGTCGGATAGGGATGAACGATATCTATTTTCTCTTTTTTACTCTCTTAACTCTTTGGCTGTTTTTAGAAGAAAAATATCTCTTTAGCGGTTTAGCTTTCGGTCTTTCTTTATCTTCAAAATGGACGGCAATTTACTTGTTACCGGTTTTAGGATTGTGTCGATTAATCAATTTTCTAAAGCAAAAAAAGAGAAAATGGTTTGTTTTCTTAAAGCACGATATTCTCTTATTTGTCCTTTATTTTATGCTTTTACCGCTTGGTATTTATTTTTTTTCTTATCTTCCTTTTTTCCTGAGCAATCATTCGTTAAGCCAATGGTGGGAACTCCAACATCAAATGTGGTGGTATCATACCCGATTGTCAGCCACCCATACTTATCAATCCTCTGCTTTATCTTGGCCTTTTCTGATGCGACCAGTTTGGTTTTTTGTTGATTATCTGCCAGGCTCAATTGCCAATATCTATGCAATGGGTAATCCTTTTATCTGGTGGGGAGGGCTAATTAGTTTACCGTTTGCTATCTGGCAGACACTTAAAAAGCGGCGATGGCAATTGGGGCTAGTCATTCTTGCTTATTTTGCTTTCTTTTTACCCTGGGTTTTTTCACCAAGAATTATGTTCGTCTATCATTATTTGCCCTCGGTTGCTTTTTTATGTCTGGTTTTAGGTTGGACGTTAAATTGGGCCCAGGAAAAAAAGGAGTTGTCTTTGTTTATTACGGGTTACTTGTTACTGATTGTTTTATCTTTTTTCTTTTTCTATCCTCACTGGATTGGACTACACCTTCCTAAGTGGCTGGATAGTCTTTATTACTGGTTGCCTTCTTGGAAATAGCCTTAAAGAAGCAAGCCAATCAAGATGAGAATTATCCCCCCGAGAGTGGCCAGAATAGTAGGTGAGATAATGCCTGCCTCTGGCAATTCAACTTCAGGTGTTGGACTACCAGCTGCTGCCGGCGTTGGGCTAACCCCAGGAGTTGGAGTAGGAGATGGTGTTGGCGTTTCCGCTGGGCAGGTGCAATCATCCTCCTCCGGACACTCTTCATTCACACAAAGATCGGTGCCATCAACATCTTGACAAACTAGATCTCCAGGACAGTCAGCATCAGAGGTGCATTCTTCATAACAATCAGGTGGAAGAGAGCAAACACAATCATCTTCTTCTGGGCAATCTTCATTAACACAGAGATCAGTGCCGTCAACATCTTGACAAACCAAATCTCCGGGGCAGTCAGTATCATTTTCACATTCATCGTAGCAATCAGGCGGAACCGGGCAAGCACAGTCAGTTTTTTCTGGGCATTCTGTATTTACACAAAGATCAGTGCCATTGACGTCTTGGCAGACCAGATCGTCAGGGCAATCAGCGGTAGTTTCGCACTCGTCGTAGCACTCAATCGGTGAGGGACAAACGCAATCCTCTTCGTCAGGACATTCTTGGTTGACGCAAAGATATGTTCCTCCTACATTTTGACAAACCAAATCGCCGGGACAGCCTTCTTCAATAGTGCATTCTTCATAACAATCAGGTGGAATGGCGGAAACATTAAAAGTTAAAGTACATTGACCCGTTGGTTCTCCCTCGAAAAATGCTTCAGGTCTTGAAGTTGGCGCAGTTGGTGCCACTGATTCTCGACCAATTTGATTAAGTTTAATTGCTGTTACAACGGCAATTACTCCCAGGATAATTGTCACCAACGCAATTAAGACTACATGCCAATTTTTCTTTAATTTTTCCATTTTTCTAATACCAACCTAGATCAGGATTAAAGATCATTGATTGAACGGTATAAGTATTCGCCTCAAGAATGATGTATTGGATGTAAAATCTATTTCCATGTTTGCTGGTAGTTTCTATCCAATCACCACCATTGATTCTAAATCGAGCCTTAGTAATTCCCTTAGGATTGCCAGTTGCCCCGCGAGTGGCCAAATAGATGGTTTGGTTAACTGTAATGGTTGAGAAGTCGGTAATTTCATTCCAGTCTTCATCAAAAACCTTACAGTATTCACAGAGAGCTGTTTCAGGAGGAACAGAGGGTGGTGGCGATTCTTCTGGGGGCTCCGATGGTGGTGGACCGCCGCCGCAGCCAGTTTCCTTACAGACTCCACAATAACCATCAGCTTCTAATTGACCACATTTTCCGTCAGGAATACATCTGGTAATACTGCCACTTGGGGGAACGGTGACATTAGAACAATCAAGGCTGCCAGTACTGTAAGGACAAGAAACATTACTATTAGAATAGAATTTACAGAATTTAACGGTGTCGCCTGGCATAAGGCCGGATAAGGAAATGCAATCCCCACTTTCATCGCAATTAACTCCCGGGCCAGGCCCTCGAGCACAAATGTCACAGGTATTGTCATGATCCTCATCCCAACAACAATAGTTCCAGTCGCCGTCATTACACCTTTCTCCATTGCAATCTGAAGGCCCAGGAGCGTTTATCCATCCAGAGCTTTTATCACCTGCACAACTGCCACAAAAGTCAGAAACTTGGCAAGCAGGGTCATTAGCACATTCAGAATCCGCACAGTCAATTTTTCCATCACCATCTTCATCGATGCCACCAGTACAGATTTCTGCGGTAGTTTCTCGAACACAAACACCATTTATATAAACGTAACCACTAGCACAGGTACACGTTCCATTACTACATACCTCATTTGCTCCCGAACAGTCAGTCTTTGTAGTACATATTTCACCAGAATAGGCTTCTTTTCTAATTTCCTGTCTTTGTTTAACTAAATAAACGGCGGCTGGAAGAGTAGCCACCAAAAAGAAAACCCCTAAAGCCGCTAATATAACTCTAGTTTTCTTAGAGCCCCCCTGGGGGGAAATACCTAGTTCAGAAAGCTCTTTTTTAATTTCTTCCTGTTCAGGGCTGTCTATTTTTTCCTCGTCTTTTATCGGTGGAGTCGAGATATAATCCGGAGGTTTATTTGGTGCTCCTGGTGTTGGGATTACGGCAGGTTCATCCGGTTGAGTCACAGGAGGCTTATCGCTTGCTGGCGCATTTGAAGTCGGTTCTTGTTTCTGGGTTTGATTTTGGGACAGGTCAACCATCTAAAAAAATCTTTTTCTTTAACAGACTAGTGCTAAATAATCCAAAGGTAATCAGGACTAGTCCTATTATGAAGACTAAAAAAGTCGGTGTCAAGTAACCGGAACTAGGGACACCGCCCTCGGTAGAAGGCATTGATGTTCGACCACTGGGACTGGCACTGGGAGAGGGACTGGCTGAAGGTGAAGGTGTTGGTGAAGGAGTGGCTGTTCCTGACGGAGTGGCGGTTAAAGAAGGTAGCTCGCTGTCTCCAGCGGCAAGGATAACAAAGGTGTGGGAAACAGTTTTTTCTTGACCATCATCGTCTTCATAAGTAATGGTAATGGTGTGTTCACCTGGTTCTAGGTTAGCTGGCGGTGTCCATTGCCAGTTGCCGTTTTCATCAACAATAATGGTGTCGGTGTAAGTTTGGGGCGACTCGATGGTTATCTTAAGAGTTTTGCCGGCCGGACCGGTTCCTCTGGATTCCGGTTTTTGGGTGTTAACGTTTTCTTCATCTATGGGAGAAATAATTGTAACTTCAGCAGCGGCGGTGGCTGGTGAGACATCCATTTCTTCCAAGGTAAATCTAGAGGAACTAGTCGCTTCAGTAGTTTCTGTTTCTTCGGTTGTCGCGGGAATGGTTCTAAAGTCATGGCTTTCTCCTAAAGTAATGGTGGGGACCGGACTATCATTTTTAGTGGTAACCACCGCCGTAGCTGTTCCTTGATTGTCTCCTTGAATTAATAATTGTTCAGTGGTGGCTTGCTTATCATATTGGGCATAGCTACTTAAGTCCTCTGAACGAGCAAGGTTAAGAGGAATAACCCAGTTACCTGAAGCCTTAACCAGGGTTGACTGAGTGGTTGCTCCCGATAAAGAAAGATAAACAATAGCGTTCTCAGCTGGAGAACCAGCCTGATTGTTAGCCGTACCATAAGCAACATCACTTGGCGGTGAAGGAATGGTTAAGGTGGGGGCAGTGGTGATTTGATAGTTTTGCCCATTATCACCATACAAACTGTTACCAGAGCCGATTTGAAATTGGTAAGTCGTTATTTGGTTTAAATTATCAAGAGTGACGTGGTGGGTGGCAAAGTTATCAGTTTGGCCTGAAAGTTTATCACGGTCATCACGGGCAATTTGATCAAGCTTGGTGGGGGTGCCATATTTAATAAAGCCGGAAGTAGCTTCGTCAGTTATCCAAGACACAGAAAAACTATTGTCAGTGATATTAGTGAATTGGACTTGTTTAGGGGTTGTTTCCGGAGCGGCGCGGGAAAACCAGCGGGTGCTCTTGTTAATTAAAAAAACTGCGGCGGTGATGCCGGTAATTAAAATTAACAAGCCGATGATGGTTGGGATGTGTCGTCTTTTCATTCTCCCTCCAGACTACCACTAGGAGTAGTTGTTTGACTAGGGGCAGTCTCCGCCTCTATTTCAATCTCTTCTTCAAATTCTCCTTCTGGTGATGGGCTGGGAAGGGGCTGAGTTACTACCTCAAGCTCTTCTGTTGGGATTTGATATTTTTCTTTGATGTTTTCAATGATGGCTTCGTCGATGCTCGGATTTAAAGGCTGGATTAATTCTCTAACAACGGTAGGAACGGTTGTGGCTGTATAAGCGTGATAAACTTCATATCCAATCCAGATGAACACGGTTATCAAGGTCATGATGGAGATAATAAGGATATTTTTGCCGAATTTAGGTTGATCCATTAGTTTTTAATTAGGTAATAAGCCTGAGCATTGATGGTGAGGGCCATAATTTGGATTTCTTCCTCTATCTTTGAACTGAAAACAAAACTTTCCACTGAGATAATTCGCCTCAGAGTATCGAGTGAATTGAGAAATTGCTTGAGATTTTGATAACTGCCAGTGAGAGCGATATTAAAGCTAGTTGCCTGGCTTTCCTCTTTTGCCAATTCTCCCTGGAGATTGGTTTTTTCATATCTGATGGACTCGAGATTAACTGAAGACAATCGTGCTAAAGATTCGAGCTGTTTTATTAGGATTGGCAAAGCTGGGTTTTGGGGGAGTGATTCTCCCACTAAATTGAGCTCATTTTCAATTTGGGAGTAATTCATTTGGGCTTTAGTAAGGTTGTCAATTTTCTGGTCCATTTGTTCAACTACTGCCTTTTTGTCCTTGATTTCTTTTAGTAAGCCGCCAATCGTGACCAAGGTTGGTCGGATAGCAAAAAAACCAAAGAAAGCCACGGTTAAGATAGAGAGAATAATACTCGTGTAAACTCTGGTTTTCTTTTTTTTATAAAGGGCTTTGGCGCCAATGAAGTAATGTTGATAACGATGATAACGGTCTGCTGTGGTAGCGGTCATTTTATTGCTAATTGCTTAACTGACTTTTAAGATTAAAACTAATACCGACGTCTTCGCCGGTACCAATCGCTAAACTGTCTATATTAATATCACTAAACCGGGAAGACTTTTTGAGATTATTGATAAAAGTAGCTAAACCGGCTTCAGACAGAGCGGAGGCGGTAAAGCTAGCGTTGTCGTCACTGATACTTAGGTCAGAAAAAGAGACGTCGACTGGAGTGAGAGTAGAAATTTCTTCCAGAAGCTGGTTAGTTTTCAGTTGCTCTTTTCTTAAACCCTGGATAGTAGAGAGTTGTTGCTGGAGGAAACGAAAGTCGGATTCGAAATCAGCTGAAGATTGAATAATCGCTTGTTTTTGTTCGATTTGTTTATAGAGGTCAGTTAAATCACGGTCAAGTTTAAATCGGGAAAGGAAGGCGAGAATAACAATTAGTTCAGTAAAGATGACAATATAACGCCCAATGGTCAGTAACCACTTGAGGAATTTACCAAAAGAGGTTTTCTCCCATTCTTCTCGTGGTAAAAATTCAATTTTACTTTTAGGGGCAGCCATAGAAATGAATCCTTCCCCAGCACGGGGTTTGGGAGTTTCCTTTGATAACCCAACTATTCTTCCGTGCTGGTGTCGGCTTCTTACGCCTGTATTGCTACTCCCGACCTCGTCGGGAGCTGCGCCTTCATGGTCGAAATTTCGACCTATTGGGCTTGATACAGTTGTAAAAACAACAAACAACTATACGTTACATAACACTACATACCATGTGTTAACGTATTAATTCTAGTATATGGATTGGGAGATTGTTTGTAAAGTGATTCTTTGCCCAGATTATTTTTTTGCTTTTTGAGGTGATTTTTTCTTTTTACTTTTCTGAAGCAATTTTGCCAATCGGGATTTCAATCGTGAAGCTTTATTTTTGTGGATAACACCCTTTTTCGCGGCTCGGTCAAGGACTTGACTGGCTTTTTGAAGGGCTTTTTTAGTGGGTTTTTGACGCATCACCTTAACTGCCAGCTTCATTTGCTGACGAATTTTTCGGTTAATAATCGTCCGCTGTTTGTCGCGGCGCATTTTTTTCTTGGCTGATTGAGTTACTGGCATGATTATTTAAATCCTTATATTTTTACTACACAGCTGCAAGGCGAAAGCTCTGGACTTTTAGTCCGGAGATGAAGCCGCTGTTCCGCTGAAAGCGGAATAGGACAGCTACGTAGGACGGTAGCCCGGGATTTTAGTCCAGGGAGGACGTCACATTTTACCTAAAGACACCCTTGCCGATAATAACGAGATCGAAGTATAATTCACTTGTGAGAATTATACAGGCGTTGTTGCTTAGTATAGTTGAAACAGACTAATTATTCAAGTTTGACGAAATGGCGTAGTCCGGTATAAAAAACAATGATAAAAAGTTTTTGGCGTAACGGCAGTCTGATTTTTTCACGCAAACAGGCGAATATTCTTTCGGCGGCGACCGTGATTATGGTAGCGGTGGCTCTGTCACGCCTTTTAGGTTTATTTCGAGACCGCTTATTAGCTGGTACTTTCTTTGGCGGTCAAGAATGGCAACTGGATGTTTATTTTGCTGCTTTTCGGTTTCCGGATATGATTTTCCAATTGCTGGTTCTTGGCGCTCTTTCGGCTGCTTTTATTCCGGTTTTTAGTCGTTATCTAGAGAAAAAAGAAAAAGAAGCTTATTATCTTTCTTCGTCAGTAATTAATTTTTTAATGGTCTTTTTCATTTTTTTGGCAACCGTAGTTTTTATTTTCGCCCAACCTTTAGTGAAACTGATTACCCCGACGTTTAGCCCAGTTGAGATTAGTTTAATGGTTAACTTGACCCGAATTATGCTTTTGGCACAGCTCTTCTTTTGTTTTTCAAATTTTTTAACGGGGGTGATTCAGTCTCATCAGCGATTCTTGATACCAGCTCTATCACCGGTTGCCTATAATTTAGGAATAATTTTTGGGATTATTGTTCTCAGTCCTTGGTTGGGGATTTATGGCCCAACCATCGGGGTGGTTATTGGCGCTTTTCTTCATTTATTAATTCAATTACCTTTAGCTTTAAAATTGAAACTTCGTTATTCTTTAATCTTTGATTGGCGTCATCCCGGGGTTAGAGAGGTGGCCCGATTAATGCTACCGCGAACTTTAGCCTTGGCTGTTAATCAAATTGAGTTGACGGTAGCAGTTTTTCTAGCGACTTCACTCGCCGCCGGCTCTTTGTCAATTTTTTATTTTGCCCAGCACTTAATGAATTTGCCGATTGGTCTTTTTGGTTCAACCATTGGTCAAGCAGCTTTACCCACTCTTTCTCGGGAATCTGGTGAGGAAAGCCTTTCTAAATTTAAAAAGACTTTTTTATCTTCCTTCAGCCAAATTCTTTATTTAGCTTTACCGGCCAGTGCCATTCTTCTTATTCTCCGCATTCCTGCAGTGCGAATTGTTTTTGGAGCCGCTTCTTTTCCTTGGAAAGCAACTTTGTTAACTAGTCGGGTTTTAGCTATCTTTTCGATTTCAATTTTTGCCCAGGCGGTAATTCAATTATTAGTGAGAGGATTTTATGCCCTTCATGATACCAAAACTCCTTTTTGGATTGGGGCTTTAGCGGTTCTGATTAATGTTGGCTTGAGTTGTCTTTTTATTTTTAGATTAAGTCTGGGAGTTCAAGGCCTAGCTTGGGCAGTTACCCTGGCGAGCTTATTCCAAGCAAGTTTATTGTTGATTTTTCTTAATCGAACGATTGGCGGTTTCAACAAAGAAGAGTTTTTTATTCCCCTTACCAAGATGGGAGTGGCAACAGTTTTAACGGCAGTGGCTTTATGGGTGCCGATGCGTTTTCTCGACGAGTTTATCCTGGATACTACCCGGACGATTAACTTAGTTGTTTTGACCGTGATTGCCACTTTTTCAGGAATGATGGTTTATTTTGTTCTTTCCTATTTTTTGAAGATTGCCGAGCTGAAATCTTTTATTGGTTTGGCTAAACGCCTGGGTCGTTGGCAAGAAGTTCTCAAGAAGTCAGAAGAGATGATTACCACTTCCAGTCCACAATCAACTTCTGAAGAGGTGTGAGAAACAATGAAAACTGACAGAGACTCTAAGATTATGGCTATCAAAGAAGAGATTCGTAAAACTCCCTACCATAAGGGGACCGAGCATTATGTTGGTCTGCTTAGAGCTAAACTAGCCAAACTCAAAAAACAAAGAGCTCAGATAAAGAAAAAAGGAAAAGGTGAGGGCTTTGCCGTCAAGAAAAGCGGTGATGCCACGGTTGTTTTGGTTGGTCCACCATCAGTGGGTAAATCGAGTTTGCTCAATAAATTGACTGGCACTTGCGCCCGGGTTGAAGAATGGCCCTTTACCACTCTTGAAGTTATTCCCGGAATGTTGCAATACCAAGGCGCTCATATTCAAATATTAGATTTACCAGGCATTATTGGTGGGGCTGCAACTGGCAAGGGTAAAGGTCAGGAGGTTTTTTCAGTGGTTAGGGTGGCCGATCTTTTGCTCTTAATGGTAGATGTTAAGACTAAGACAAAGCTGAGTTCTATGATGAACGAGATTAAGCAGCTAGAGATTAATCTGCCGGTGTTAGTGGTAATTAACAAGATTGATTTATTGAAAAAGCTCCCCCAGTCTAAAACCAAAGATAAAATTTATATCAGTGTCGAAGAGGGAATCGGTCTTGATGAATTAAAAGAAATTATTTTCCAAGAATTAGGATTGATGAGAGTTTATCTTAAGCCAAAAAATAGAGAGCCGGATTTTAAGGAGCCGTTAGTTTTAAAGAAGGGAGGTAAGGTGTCCACTGTTGCTAAGAAAACATTTCCTGAAAAAAAAGAATTTAAGCAGATTTTACTTTGGGGGCCCAGTGCTCGTTTTCCGGGACAGCAAGTGAGTTTAAATCACCAACTGAAAGACGAGGATATTTTAAGCTTTGTTTAATTTACCCCTTGGTTAAGGCTTGTTCCTGTATAATCCAACGAATCGGAGCGATTTAAACGGAATTCAAGACGTGATTCACCTACAACGAATTTTACTTCTTGACAAACGTTAGCAGTCGTGTTATAAAAGTGCTAATCTATGGCAGAACTAACAGAACGACAAACCAAAATTCTTAAATCAATTATTGAAGAATACGTGGAGTCAGCGGAACCAATCGGTTCAGGCACTCTGGAGAAAAAGTACGAGTTAGGCGTTTCCCCGGCGACGGTAAGGAATGAAATGGTGGCTCTCACTAAAATGGGCTATCTTCGTCAGCCTCATGCCTCGGCCGGTCGGGCTCCAACCAAAGAAGCCTTCAAATTTTATGTTAACCAATTAATGGAAGAGAAAAAACTTTCGGTGGCGGATGAAGTCGCCGCAAAGGAAAAAGTTTGGGATTCTCGGTTTGATTTTGATAAGTTAATACGCCAAGCAGTTAAAGCTTTGGCGGAAAGGTCGCGGGTTTTGGCGGTAGCCTCCACTAAGAAAGGTGATGTTTATCATGCCGGTTATGCCAATATTTTAGAAATACCGGAATTTTATGACATTGATGTTACCCGGGCGGTTCTCTCCATGCTTGATGAAACTAATCGTTTATTGGATTTATTTGCTCATTCTTTTGGTGAAGAGCCCGTTCATCTTTTACTTGGTGATGAGTTAGGTTATGAATTACTTGAGCCTTGCGGAATGGTTTTCGTTGAATTTAATGCCGGGTCAGAAAAAAGCGGTTCTTTAGGGGTGATTGGACCAGCGCGATTGAATTATCCTCGGATTATTCCCATGGTCAGATATTTCGGAAACTTACTTGAAGAAATTCTTAAAGAGGTTTAAGATGGTAAGGAAAAAGACGAAGAAAACCGAGAAAAAATTCGAGGAACTTGAAAATCGTTTAAAACGGACGTTAGCGGATTATGCTAATTTAGAAAAGCGAATTACTAGAGAAAAGAAAACTTTTATTAAACTCGCTAATGCCCAACTTTTAGATAAGTTACTCTCGGTTTTAGATGATTTAGAATTATGTGAAGAACATCTAAAGGATAAAGGAATAACCTTGGTTGGTAATCGATTTCGAGAGGTTTTAGAGGGTGAAGGGGTGGAAGAGATAAAAACTTTAGGTCAGAAGTTTGATCCGGAAATCATGGATGCGGTCGAGATTGTTCCGGGTCCTAAGAATAAAATAGTAGAAATTGTTTTGAAAGGTTACTTATTAAATGATAAGATTTTAAGACCAGCCAAAGTTAAGGTTGGTCAAGGGAAGAAATAAAAATGGCAAAAATTATTGGTATAGATTTAGGCACCACCAACTCTGCAGTGGCGGTGATGGAAGCCGGTAAGGCCAAGGTCATTCCTTCAGCCGAGGGTAAAAATATTATTCCTTCGGTAGTTGAGCCAGTTAAAAATCTGGTTGGTGAAGTGGCTAAGCGCCAAATGATTCTTAATCCGGAAAACACCGCTTATTCAGTTAAAAGAATTATGGGACGACGATTCACTGATGCCGCAGTTAAGAAGAGCCAGAAAATGGTCCCTTATGAAATTAAGTCTGGGAAAGATGGGATAGCCGTTATTCACATTAGTGGTCGAGATTATACCCCTCAAGAAATTTCAGCCAAGATTCTGGCAAAATGTAAAGCTGATGCCGAAGCCTATTTAGGAGAAACGGTTGACCGAGCCGTGATTACTGTGCCCGCTTATTTTGATGACTCTCAAAGGCAAGCGACTAAGCAGGCTGGGGAAATTGCCGGTCTGAAAGTCGAGCGAATTATTAATGAGCCAACCGCTGCTTCTCTGGCATATGGTTTGGAAAAGAAAAAAGGCGAGACAATTGCTGTTTATGATTTAGGTGGGGGGACTTTTGATATTTCCATTTTAGAGATTGGTGATGGCGTTTTTGAAGTCAAAGCCACTAACGGTGATACCCATCTCGGTGGAGATGATTTTGACCAGAGATTACTTGATTATCTTGCCGATGAATTTAAAAAAGAACAGGGCATTGATTTAAGGGAAGATAAACAAGCCTTGCAGAGACTAAGAGATGCCGCTGAAAAGGCCAAAATTGAATTATCTTCTTCTCAAGAAACAGAAATCAACCAGCCTTTTATTACTCAAGGCAAAGACGGCCAGCCCTTGCATCTGACGATGAAGCTGACCCGGGCCAAATTTGAACAACTGGTTGATGATTTGATTGAGAAAACCATGGGTCCGGTCAAAGCTTGTTTGAAAGATGCCAAGATTGAACCCAAAGATGTTGATGAAGTGATTTTAGTTGGCGGGATGACCCGAATGCCCAAAGTTTATGAAACGGTTAAAAAATATTTTAACAAAACTCCTAATAAATCAGTTAATCCAGACGAAGTGGTGGCAATAGGTGCCGCTATTCAAGGCGGCGTCCTTGGCGGTGAAGTTAAAGACGTTCTTTTACTTGATGTGACCCCTTTGACTTTGGGGATAGAAACTCTTGGTAGTGTCCGAACACCATTAATTGAGAGAAATACGACTGTCCCGACTTCCAAGTCCCAGATTTTCTCCACCGCCGCCGACAATCAGACTCAAGTGGAAATTAATGTTCTTCAGGGAGAAAGACCAATGGCTATGGACAACAAATCCCTTGGTCGGTTTATTCTGGCCGGGATTCCCCCGGCGCCAAGAGGGATACCCCAAATTGAAGTTTCTTTTGATATTGATGCCAGTGGGATTTTGAATGTTAAAGCAATTGATAAAGCCACCAATAAAGAACAAATGATTACCATAAAAGGGGCAGTTGGTTTGTCTGATGATGAAGTGAAAAATGCCCAGGCTGAAGCGGAAAAACACGCTGAAGAAGACCAGAAGAAAAAAGAGATAGTTGAAACAAGAAATCAAGCGGATAACTTAGTCTTTACTGCCGAAAAGACGCTGAAAGACGCTGGGGATAAAGTCAAAAAAGAAGACAAGGAAAAAGTGGAAGAAGAGGTAAAAAGAGTTAGAGAATTGTTAACCAAAGAAGGCGTTACTAAAGAAGAACTTGAAGAAGCTTCAAAGAAACTTTCTGAAGAACTCCAAAAAGTGGGGGCAGCCATGTATCAAGCTCAGCAGTCCCAGCAAGAACCGCCAGCGGGTAAGAAAGAAAAGAAAGGTAAAAAACCTAAAGCTTCAGCAGACAAAGAAAAAGCTGAAGAGGGTGAGGTAGTTGATTAAGTTTTTAAATCATTGAATTTTTAAACATTAAATAATTAACAACTTAGGGCGCGAATATCGCGCCTCTTTAATGTAAAATGTAATTATGTCAACTAAGCGTGACTACTACGATATCCTCGGAGTCTCCAAAAATGCTTCCAAAGAGGAAATAAAAAAGGCTTATCGAAAACTGGCTCTTCAATGGCATCCGGACAGGAATAAATCTTCCGAAGCCAACGGAAAGTTCAAAGAAATCAACGAAGCTTACGAAATTCTTTCCAACTCTAAGAAAAAGGAGACTTATGACCAGTTTGGTCATACTGCTTTTGATCCCCGCTATGGTGGCGCTGGTGCTCCTGGCGGTGCCGGACCTTTTGCCGGCGGTCAAACCCGAACTTATAAACAAGGACCTTTTACTTATACTTACACTTCTTATGGTGACGGCCCGAGGCGAGGAGCTCCTGACTGGGGGGGGTTTTCTGACCCTTTTGAAATCTTTGAACAGTTTTTTGGTGGCGGTGATTCTCCCTTTGGTCGGCGAGAAGCCAAACCGCGCTATGGCTTAGCCATTTCTTTTATGGAAGCGGCCAAAGGCTGTGAAAAAGAAGTGAGTATTGATGGCAAGAAAAGAACGATTAAGATCCCCCCGGGAGTTGATGATGGTTCAAGAATCCGCTTTCAAGAATTTGATATCACCATTGATGTTCAACCAGACGAAACTTTTCAACGGGATGGGGCTGATGTTTTTATTAATCATGAAATTTCTCTGTCAATGGCGATTGTGGGTGGGACAACTGAAGTGCCGACCATTGAGGGCGATATTAAACTAAAAATCCGGTCTGGCACCCAGCCCGGCACCATGGTCCGTCTTCGGGGTAGAGGAATCAAAAGGCTCCGAGGTTTTGGTAAAGGTGACCAGTATGTCCGTCTCCAAGTTAAAGTCCCAGAGAAATTAACCAGAAAACAGAAAGAGTTGATTAAACAATTTGAAGAGAGATAGTAATCTGACAACTTCTTGCTCCAATTCTCTAAGAGAATTGGAGCGATTTCTTGTTAACACTCGAAATGGCGAACTGAAAGTGAAGTATAATGAAAGACAATGGCTAATCCTGAAAGAAAAATTTTTGTTCCTTTGGGTGATAAAAATCGTTTTGATTTAGAAAAGGCGGCTTTTGATGAGGCCTGGGGGGGTGTCTCATGAGATATTAGAAGAAGAGTATTCAAAAAGGAGGATTTTAGTCTCCTCAATTGAGTCGCTTCAGCAACTTCCTTTTATTAATCTAATTTACTATTTGAAGAAAGGGATAATAGCTGTAGGTGGTTATTTAGTGACGATAGAAGAGAGAAAAAAGCCTAGGAAAAAATTTAGACCGCGGAGAACTTCTTTATGAAAATTTGCTATAATACTCCTAACTGGTTTAAATGACTAAAGTAATTAAAGAGCAAAAAACAATTGATTACACCAAAATTTATTCTTCCAGTAAGCTGAAGTTATTTACTCAGTGTCCTCAAGAATATTTTTTCAACTATCTTGACCCGGTCAAGATGAAAATGAAAACCAAATTAAAACAAATGCCGGAGAATATTTATTCTTTTCATACTCTTGGCAAAGCGGTTCACAACGCGATTACTCTTTTTTATTATCTGCCTTTATCCCAGCGAACTGAAGAGACTTTATTGAAAAAGTTAGAAGAAGCCTGGGTCAGTGAGGCGAGATGGAATAAGAAGCCGCCCTTGCTTCAATGGGGCGGTTTTGAAAGCCTTGAAGAAGAACGGGGTGTTTATACTGAGGCAATCAAAATGTTGAAAAACTTCTTGAGAATGACAGAAGAAAATCCCGCCATTCATTATTTACCCACCGAAGATTTTCGCCGTTCAATCAAAGATTATCAAGATTTAATTGTTGCTTTGAATGACGATTATGATATTAGCGGTAAATTTGATTTGATTACTAAGAATGATGATGGCTCACTCCATATTATTGATTTCAAAACTTCTAAAAAAGAAGAAACCGACCCGTTTCAGTTAGATTTTTATCAGCTGTTGGCAGAGCTTAATTTTGACCAACCAGTCAAAAAAGCCAGTTTTTACTTTTTAAAAACAGGCAAGAAGAAAAATTTTGAGGTGAAGAAAAAAGGAGAAGAGATTAAGAATGAGGTTTTAGGGAAGATTGAGAAAATAAAAAAGACCAAGGAGTGGCAGCCCAGACCAAGTAAACTTTGTCAGTATTGTCTTTTTACAAGTTTTTGCCCTGCTAAAAAAGAGGCTGGAGAGTTGACTAAAAAGGTTGATGAAGAAGCGCTTTACTCCGACGATTTACCTTTTTAGTTTCCAAGTTGCCTTTTAAGATAAATAATGCTATATTATGGGATGTCAGATTGACAAAGCACCTTTATAGATTGAAAGGAGAAGTAGACGGTGAGAAGGAGATGGGTTGTGGTTTTGGTTGTTATGGCCATCTTGGTTTCTTCATGTAGCTCAGGTATAAGGGTGATTCCAACCGAATCAGAGGAGTTAATTCCTGAATCAATCGAACTTTCTGTATCTGAATACGAAGAAGTAAGTCTTTACGGAACTTTTGGAGGAATCCTTACCGATCTTTACGATATGATCTCAGACGCCACAGTACTCGAATCGGAATGGAACGACGATCTCTATCTAGAGTTCAAAGTGAGAAAAGCCAATCTTTTCTTATTGGCAGCAGAATTCTCAAACATTCTTCCACCGCCAGAATATAAAGAAGTTCATAAGGCCATGGAGGCATGGGTTGAAGCGTCCATAGAATTAGCTGAACTTTTGGATGAGTGTGTTGAGAATGAGGACATTTCGGTGTTCGAAGCTCGGGAAGAAATGGAAGTGGTTGGTTCCTTGGGAGAGGAGGTATTGAAAAGATACAAAGACTCTTCTCAATTCTGACCTTCAATCGCTCTGAAGCGCAGGGGACTGCATGCTTGCACTTGCTGGTGTGTTCAGTCCCCTTTTTGTTTTAATTGACTTCTTTTTCCTTCAGTGATAGAATTAGCCCAGGTTAAGTGAATTTGAGGTGGGAATTTCCCACCTTTTTAACTAAGGGATTATATGGCAGTCTTAAAGGCCAGAACAGAATTTGCCTCAGCTCTTAATCAAATTTGCGCTGAGAAAGGGATTGAACCAGAGGTGGCTCTGGAATCAATTAAATCGGCGGTTCTGGCGGCTTATCGAAAAGATTATGGGGTTAAAGAAGAGATGGAATATAGCGTTGATTTAGATGTGGCGACAGGTAAGTTTAAGGTTTACGAATTTCCTGAGGGCAAGGAGAAAAAGAAGAAAGAGGTCACGCCGCCGGGTTTTGGTCGAATTGCTTCAATGACGGCCAAACAGGTGATTATTCAAAAGTTTCGTGAGGCAGAAAAAACGGCTATTCTTGATGAGTATTCCAAACGAGTTGGTACTTTAGTGAGCGGGATGATTATCCGTTTTGATGGTCCTAATGCGATTATTGATATTGGCAAAGCCGAAGGAGTGATGTCTCCTCAAGAGCAAATTCGCTCCGAGAGATATTCTGTTAATCAACGCTTAACTTTTCTAATTAAAGAAATTTGTGATTCGGTTCGGGGGCGGGAAGTGGTTGTTACTCGGGCTGATCCGAGTTTAGTGGAAGCCTTATTCCGTCGGGAGGTTCCGGAAGTTGCTTCCGGGGCAGTGGAAGTCAAAGCCATTGCTCGGGAGGGTGGCGGTCGGACCAAGATTGCCGTTTCCTCTACCCAAATAGGAGTGGATCCGGTTGGTTCTTGTGTTGGTCAAAAAGGAGTTCGGGTTCAGGCGGTCATTAATGAACTTGAGGGTGAAAAAATTGATGTTATTCAATACAGTGATGACCTTGAGAAGTTTATCATTGCCGCTCTTTCTCCAGCGGAAGGGGTTAAAGTGAAGATAGATGAAAAGAAAAAAGAGGCGGTGGTTTCAGTACCCGATGACCAGTTATCTTTAGCGATTGGCAAAGAAGGACAAAATGTCCGCTTGGCCGCCAAGTTAACTGGTTTTAGAATTGATATTAAGGGGGCGGAAAAAGCGGTTAAGAAAGCAAAGAAAGAAAAGAAGGAGAAAAAGAGCGAAGCACCAGAATTAGAGAAGTTGAAGTTATCTGCTAGAACTATTAATACTTTAATGGCAGCCGGTATTAAAACTAAAAAGAAATTAGGGTCACAAAAGGGAAAAGTGGCGAAAATTAAAGGCATTGGTCCCAAGGCGGCCGAAGAAATTAAAAAAGCACTAGCATGAGTCGTTTTTGGGATAAAAAAGGAATATGGCTAAAGGAAAAACAGCTTCTCAGAAGTTTTTACGACCACCAGTGGTGGTTGTCCTTGGCCATGTTGACCACGGAAAAACAACCCTTCTTGACCAAATAAGAAAAACCAACGTTGTTGCCAAAGAATTTGGCGGGATTACTCAACACATTGGTGCTTATCAAATAAAAACCAATGGTAGTGTGATTACTTTTATTGACACACCCGGACACGCCGCTTTCTCAGAAATGCGCTCTCGGGGAGCAAAGGTGGCGGATTTGGCTGTTTTAGTGGTGGCCGCCGACGAAGGGGTTAAACCCCAGACTTTGGAAAGCTTGAAATACATTAAGAAAGCTAAAATTCCTTATTTAGTTGCCATTAATAAAATTGATAAACCTAATATTGATTTGGACTGGGTGAAGAAAGAGATGGTGGAGAATGAGATTGCCGTTGAGGACAAAGGGGGAAAGATTGTCAGCGTGGCAGTTTCAGCAAAAACAGCCAAAGGCATTAGTGAACTCTTGGAAATGATTTTATTATTAGCAGAGATGGAAGAAATTAAGGGCGATTCCAAAGCTGATTTGGAAGCAGTAGTAATTGAGTCCAAGCTAGATAAGCATCGGGGTTCTTTAGCAACGCTTTTAGTGAAAAAAGGCAGCTTATTAATTGGTGACAAGATTGAAGCTAATGGCGCTTTCGCTAAAGTCAAAGCGATGTTTGATGAAAATGGTCAATTAGTGAAAATAGCTGGTCCTAGTAAACCAGTGGAGATTTTGGGTTTTAAAACCGTACCCCCGATTGGTGGTTTGGTCAAACGAACCAAAGAAATCATCACTTCTTCAACAGAACAACCTAAACCAGATTTGGTGAAAAAAGAAAAAACTGAAGAAGATAGGTTGAATTTAATCATCAAAGCCGATGTTAATGGGAGCTTGGAAGCGATTTTGGCGGGCTTACCTAAAGACGTAGAGATTATTGATTCTGGTGTGGGCGAAGTCAATGGGTCTGATGTTCTTTTAGCGGAAACTACTGGTGCAGAGATTATTGCTTTTAATGTTAAGGCCTCGACAAAAGTAAAAAAACTGGCCGCCACTGAAGGAGTAAAGATTAATAGCTACCAAGTGATTTACAAGCTTTTTGAGGAGATTGAAGAGAAAGTCAAGAAATTTATGGAGCCGTTTGCGGGTGAGGAAATTCTTGGTCAAGCGGAGGTTCTTAAGGAATTTGAGGCTGATAAGAGGAGAGTGGCTGGCTGTCGGGTGACTGAGGGTGAGGTTAAGAAAACGGATAAGTTTCATTTACAACGGGGCGAGAAATTGATTGACAATTGCCGGTTTAAATCAATGAAAACAGGTAAAACGAAAATCAAAGGGGCAAAAGCTGGGGAAGAGTTTGGCGCCATTCTTTCGCCCTCGCTTGACTTTAAGATAGGAGATATGCTATTGTCCTATAGAAAAGTGGAAGACTGATGGTTAATCAAAATCAAACTTCTCGAATTCAATCAGCTCTTGCCACTGCCCAAAGTATTTTTATTGCTTTACCCCGTAATCCCAGTTTTGATAAGGTGGCAGCTGGTTTAGGTTTTTACCTTTCTTTGGTTAAAGCCAAAAAATCAGTAACAATCGGTTGTCCGACAGAGATGAGGGTTGAGTTTTCTTCTTTGGTAGGAGTGAATAAAATCAAGGATTCTTTTCAAGGCGGTAAGGATAGTTTGACGATTTCCTTTGATTATATTGAGGATGCGATTGAAAAAGTTAGCTACAACATTGAAGGCGGCAAGTTTAATCTGGTGGTTAAACCTAAAGCTGGTCACCCGCCTTTGGATTCAGAAAAAGTTGAGTATTCTTATACTGGCGGCAAAGTGGATTTAATTTTCACCATTGGTGCCAGTTCGTTAGACACTTTAGGTGATATTCATCAAGACAATCAAGAGTTATTTGGAGAAAGCCAAATTATTAATTTTGATAATAACCCTCGCAATCAGCAATATGGGCAAGTTAATTTGGTTAATCCAATCTCTGCCTCGCTTTCCGAGGAAATGGCTAGTTTAATTGCCCAACTAAGATTACCAACCGATGGAGATATTGGTTCCAATCTTTTATTGGGAATTGGGCGGGCGACTAACCAATTTTCTTCAATCAAAGTAGGGTCAGGCACTTTTGAAGCAGCTGCTTTTTGTCTTAAGATAGGCGCCAGAAGACAAACAAGAAAGCCTTTAAGAAGAGGGATCAAACATAAGCTGCCTTTAAAACCAATGCCTCTCAAGGTTTCGGCTCAGAAGGAGCCAGTTAAGGAAAAGGAAGAAGAAAAAGAGGAACCTAAGCCGGATTGGCTTGAACCTAAGATTTACAAAGGCGATACCCGAGTTTAACTCTTTTGATGAAAACTTAGCCTCTTGTTAATCCCATTCATCTTTGCTAAAATACAGTCTTAATGGCTTTAACGGTTGAAGAAAAAAAGAAAATTATTAAGAAGTATGCCCAGTCAAAAGAGGACACCGGTTCGCCTGAGGTCCAAATTGCTTTGTTGACTTCTAAAATTAAGAAATTGACCAAGCATCTTAAAGACCATAAAAAAGATGTTCATTCACGACGAGGGTTGTTATCCTTAGTCTCTAAAAGAAGAAGATTATTAGCTTATTTATTAAAAAAAGACGAAAAGCGCTACAAAAAGATAGTCATCGCTTTAAAACTGTCTAAATAGCTTCTGATGATAAAGAAAATTTCCCAATCAACTGAGATTGGCAACAAAAAATTAACCTTAGAAACCGGTTGTTTGGCCGAACAAGCCAACGCTGCCGTCTTGGCTCGTTATGGCGATACCATGGTTTTAGCAACAGTTGTTTCTGCTGAATCCCAAGAGGGGCTTGATTATCTTCCTCTCTATGTTGAATATATTGAGCGGCTTTATGCCGGCGGACGGATTAAAGGTTCACGTTGGGTTAAAAGAGAGGGGCGTCCTTCCGAAGAAGCGGTTTTAACGGCTCGATTAATTGACCGTTCCGTTCGTCCCCTATTTCCAAAGGATTATCGAAATGAGATTCAGGTAATTATCACTGTTCTTTCGGTTGACGGTGAAAATGATCCGGACATACCGGCCGTTTGGGCAACCAGCGCTGCTTTGGCCATTTCCGATATTCCCTGGCAGGGACCAGTTGGAGCGATGAGAATTGGCTATGTGCCCAAAGACGGTGAAGGCTCTTTTGTTGTTAATCCCATTTATCAAGATTTAGATTATTCGATTATGAATTTGATTGTAGCTGGTCCGGAAGGAAAGTCAATAATGATTGAAGGTGAAGCTCAAGAAGTTCCTGAGGAAATTCTACTTCAGGCAATTGAAGTGGCCCAAAAAGAAAATAAAGAGGTGATTCAATTAATTAAAGCGCTGGTTGAAAAAGCAGGTCAGAAGAAACAAATAGTGGAAAAGAAAAAGATTGAGGCACAATTAGTTAAAAATGTTACCAAAGATGTTCTTAAACAGATTGATAATATTTTGGCTGCTATGGCTAAAAATGAAGCTGGAGAAGTGATTGGTGAGATTAAAGAGGCTTTGGCAGAAAAGTATGAAGAGGAAAAGAGGAGAGAAATTAATCAAATTGTTGATGATTTGGTCAAGAAAAAGCTAAGAGAGCAAGTTGTCGAGAAGGGCAAACGAGTTGATGGGCGTAAAGTTGAGGAGATTAGACCGATTGAGATTGAGGTCGGTCTTTTGCCCCGGACTCATGGTTCGGCTATGTTTAAACGCGGCCAGACTCAAGTTTTGACGGTCGTTACCCTTGGTTCGCCCTCTTTAGAGCAATTGATTGAAGGTATGGAGGGTGAAGAAACCAAGCGCTACATTCATCATTACTACATGCCACCCTTTTCTATAGGAGAAACCGGTCGTATTGGTTGGCCTAAACGTCGGGAAGTAGGTCATGGAGCTTTAGCCGAAAAGGCATTGTTGGGAGTGATACCGACCGAGGAAAAATTTCCCTACACGATTAGAGTGGTTTCTGAAGTAATGTCTTCTAATGGTTCAACTTCGATGGCCTCGGTCTGCGGTTCAACCCTTTCTTTAATGGATGCAGGTGTGCCTATTAAAGCACCAGTAGCCGGTGTTTCCATAGGATTAATAGATGAAGGTGGAAAGCAGGTAATTCTTACTGATATTCTCGGTTTGGAGGATTTTAACGGCGATATGGATTTCAAACTAGCGGGAACGGAAAAAGGAATGACCAGTGTTCAAATGGATGTTAAAAATCATGGTGTTGATTTAATTTTATTGAAAAAAGCGGTCGCTCAGGCTAGAAAGGGGCGTCTAGCGATTCTTAAAAGGATGATGACTGTTCTTCCTGCTTCCAGGGCCCAAATCTCTAAGTTTGCTCCTAAGATTAAACTTCTTCACATTCCGGTTGATAAAATTGGCGAAGTGATTGGACCAGGCGGACGGATAATTAAGGAATTGATTAAAGAGACAGGCGCGGCGATTGATGTAGAAGATGACGGGACAATTAATGTTTCAGCACCTGATAAACAAGCGGTTGAGCAAGCCGTGGCCAAGATTGAGGGATTAACCCGAGAAGTGGAAGTAGGGGAAATCTTTGAGGGAGAGGTAAAGCGAATTCAACCTTTTGGTGCTTTTGTGGAAATTATGCCAGGCAAGGATGGGTTAGTTCATGTTTCCAGGATGTCAAATCAATTTGTCAAAGACCCAAGCGAAATAGTTAAAATTGGTGACAAAGTTAAAGTTAAAGTGCATGAGATTGATGATCGGGGGCGGATTGGTTTGACGATGATAATGGAGCAAAAGCTAGGAGAGCAGTCTGATCAACGCCAACCTTTTCAGAGTCGTCCAACCTCCCGATCTGATAAGCGACGTCCTTTTCGCCGCCGTTAGCCTCCTTGTTTTAAAATCACTATTTTGTTAAGCTATTACCATCACTATGCCTGAAAAAACTGCCCTGTTTAAAGAAATTATTGAACTAGAAAAAAAGATTGATGCCACTCGTCTTCCTCCTGAGCTAAAAGAAAAATGTCTTCGTTTGGTTGAGCGTTTATCACGAATGATTAAACATGGCGAGTATTCAACCGAGTATGAGCGAGTGGCTCATTATATTGATTGGATAACGGCTATGCCCTGGGATAAAAGAAGTGAAGATAGACTTGATTTAAAAGTAGCCAAGGGCGTTTTAGACAGAAATCATTATGGTTTAGAAGAAACAAAGGAAAGAATTTTGGAGTATATGGCCGTCTTGAAACTGAAAAAAGAGAGACAGCAAGAAAGTCAAGCTAAAGAAGAAGGAATTATGAAGTTTATGAGGGCACCAATGCTTCTTTTCGTTGGTTTAGTGGGGACTGGAAAAACAACTATTGCCTATTCAATTGCCGAAGCAATGGAAAGAAAATTTGCCCGAGTCCCTTTTGGCGGTTTGGGTGACCCGCTTGATTTAAGAGGTCAGTCGCGGATTCGACCTGATGCCGAACCGGGCTTAGTTATTAAAGCTTTGCGGCGAACGGGAACGAAAAATCCGGTGGTTCTGCTTGACGAGATTGATCGGGTGACTGAAGAGGGTAGAGCCAGTATTATGGGGGTTTTAGTAGAGTTGCTTGACCCAGAGCAAAACATGGCTTTTCGCGATCACTATGTTGACTATCCTATTGACCTTTCGGAGGTATTATTTATTGCCACTTGTAATAATACCAGCAATATTTCCGTAGCAGTAATGGACAGATTAGAGCCAATTCAGATGCCTTCTTATACTGATGAGGAAAAAATCACCATTGGTAAGGATTATGTCTTGCCAAGAACCATGGAGGAAGCTGGTTTGGAGAAAGAGGCGCTTAAGATTGACGATAATGTTTGGCCCAAAATTGTTAGACCTTTAGGTTATGACGCCGGGGTTCGAACTCTACAGAGAACGATTAATGGTATTTGTCGTAAGGTAGCGAAAATGATTGTCCAGGGAAAGGGTAAGAGATTTCAGATTACCACTGAAAATATGAAGGAGTTTTTACCGACTTGGTAGTTTAAATGATTGAAGTATGAAAATAGCAGTTCTGTCAGACATTCACGACAACATTTGGAATCTTAAGAAAGTTTTAAAACAGATTAAAAAGGAAAAATGTAAGGCTATTTTATTCTGTGGTGATTACTGCGCCCCAACGGTAGTTAAATTGATAATTGAATTAAAACTTCCCACCTACGCCGTTTTTGGAAATGTTGATGGAGCCCACTACGAAATAACAAAACTAGTTGGAAATTTACCTTATTATCATCAATTTAAAGAAATGGCAGAAATTGAACTTGAAGGAAGGAAACTTGCTCTATGTCATTATCCGCAGCTTGCCGAGGGTTTAGCTCATACCGGAAAATACGATGCAGTTTTTCATGGTCATACTCATAAAGCCGAACAAAAAAATATTGGAAGAACTCTAATTGCTAATCCTGGAGAGATAATGGGCATGAAAGGAAAATGCACTTTTGGAATTTACGACACAGATTCAGGGAAATTTGAAATAATAGAGATTAAATGACTAAAGACGAAAAATTAAATGAAATTGCAGGGCGGGTGGCAGAATGTACCCGCTGTGATTTGTATAAAAGAGCCAATAAACCCGTGCCTGGCGATGGTAATCCAGATGCTGAAGTGATGTTTGTGGGAGAGGGGCCCGGTTATCATGAAGACCAACAAGGTTTACCTTTTGTTGGTGCCGCCGGCAAACTTTTAGATAAGCTGCTTCAATCAATTAAACTAGAGAGAAAAGAAGTTTTTATTGGCAATGTGGTCAAGCATCGAGCGCCAGATAACCGCGACCCTTCACCTGAAGAAATTGAAGCCTGTCGTCCTTTTTTAGATGGACAGATTCAAATAATTGAACCAAAGATAGTTGTAACTTTAGGCAGATTTTCGATGAATAAATTTCTTCCCAATGAGAAAATTTCTCAGATTCATGGTCAGGCAAGATACGTTGATTTTTTAGGCGAAAGATATATAGTTATTCCTATGTATCATCCCGCCGCGGCTTTAAGAAGTGGTAGAATAATGGAGGAAATAAAAAAAGATTTTCAAAAGATAAAAATGTTTCTTGAAGGAGAACCGAAAGAAGAAATTGTCGAAGAAAAGATAGAAGATAAACAGATGAAATTAATCTGATGAAATTTTTTGAACGAAAAAAAACCATGCCTACCGATGGGCAAGTAAATAAAAACCAAGAAAACCTGAAGATAATCTCCTTAGGTGGTTGGGGAAAAGTGACCCAAAATCTTTTTGCTTATGAATATAAGAATCAGATTTTGGTGGTTGATTGCGGAATTGGTTTTCCTGATGAAGAATCAGCCGAAGGTGACTTGTTAGTGGCCAATGTTGACTATTTAGTCAAAAACCGAGAGAAGATTCAAGGAATCGTGATTACTCACGGTCATGAGGACCATTATGGCGGTTTACCTTTTGTTTTGCCAAAACTTAATCGCCAGATTCCCATTTACGCTTCACGGTTAACCACGGCTCTAATTAAGGAAAAACTTAAAGAATATCGTATAGAAGCTAAAATTAATCTTATTGACTCTCGAGCAAAAGTTAGCTTAGGTCGTTTTAATCTTGAATTTATTTATTTGACTCATTCAATCCCTGATACTTTTGGGATAGCCATCGGCACTCCTCTGGGCACGATTCTTCATATTAGTGATTTTAAATTTGACTGGACACCGGTGATGGGTTCAATTTCTGATGTCAGTAAACTAGCCACCGTTGGAAACCGAGGCGTTGTTTGTATGTTATCTGATTGTTTAAGAAGTGAAAAAGCTGGCTATACGCTTTCCGAGTCAATGGTTGAGGACTCTTTGGAAAGGGAAATTCGTGATTGCCGGGGGAAAGTTTTCATCACCACCATTTCCTCCAATGTTTCTCGTTGGCAACAGGCTTTAAACGTTTCAGTTAAGTATGGACGCCAAGTGGCTTTGGTAGGCCGATCGATCGAGAAGATTTTTAAAATTGCCACCCGCTTGGGTTATTTGAAAATTCCCAAAGGAGTGATGGTGCCCACGAAAAGAATCAACAGTTTACCCAGAGAAAAGATTAGCTTGTTTGTGGCTGGTAGTCAGGCTCAAAGAGGTTCGGCTTTAGAAAGAATTACCGCTGGCGAGTTCAGGGAAGTTCAAATTAGACCTGGTGACAAAGTGATTTTCTCTTCGCCTGATTACATTCCCGGCACTCAATCGGCCATCCATAAACTGGTAGATAATTTGTCTCGCTTGGGAGCAACCGTTTCTTATTCAGATATTCTGGACGACCTTCATGTTTCCGGACACGCAGCCCAGGCGGAACTATCATTGATGATAGCTTTAGCTCGATCTGAATATCTGATTCCTATTGGCGGGGCCTTTCGCCAAATGAAACAATATGCCCTTTTAGCCCAAAGAATGGGTTATAAAGAGGAGAAAATTATTCTCCCAGATAGAAACGATACGATTGAAATTATGGCCAATGGTCAGGTTAGGCTGGGACTCCAAATACCTAGTAAAACTCGTTTAGTCAAATCAAAGTCAAAGAGAAAGCGACAACGTCGTTAAGGAAAATGGCTCGAGGTAGAAGAAAAAATCCATTTAAGTTAAAGCTCAAAAAACACACCCTTTATACTATTTCCAGTGTTTTTCTTTTCTCATTGGCGGCAATCATCATTTTTTCTTTTTCCCGCCAAGGAGCTTTACTAACGACATTATTTCAATTACTCACTCATTACTTTGGTTGGGGAGTTTTGTTTTTACCTTTTCTTTTGATTACGGCTGGGTTGATGTTGGCCCGTTTACAGTGGAAATTAACTCGGCCTAATGTTTTTGTTGGTTCAGCTATTCTTTCGGTGGCGCTTATCTTTCTGACTCGGGCAGGTTTGATTGGCAATCAAACTTGGTACAGCTTAGCGGCTTTAATTAGTCCTTTTGGGACTTTCTTTGTTCTTCTTGGCTTTGTTTTTATTGGTTTGGTGGTGATTTTTAATACTTCATTAGAAGAAATTATTCTCTTTTTAGCCAAATTTATTTCTAAAATTCGTCAAGCTGGAGCGACGGTCAAAAAAATTTCGGGGCGGCGGAAATTAACGGTTGAGCCGGGAATCAGAGTTTCCGAACCAAAGGAAGAACCAACTAGAAAGAAGCCGGGAACTAAAGAAGAAGAATTGGCGCTTTCTTTAGTGAGCAATTTACCGACCGAAGAAGGAGTTTGGGAATTTCCTCCCCTGTCTTTACTCGCCGATACAGTTGGTGGTAAAGCTGACCGGGGTGACGTTAAGAAGAACGCGGATGTTGTTGAGAAAACCCTGGAATCATTTGGCATCGCCGCCCGAGTGGCAGAGGTTAATCTCGGACCAGCAGTCACTCAATATGCCTTAGAGATTGCTCTGGGAACTAAAGTCTCTAAAATTACCACTTTGGCTAATGATTTAGCCTTAGCTTTGGCAGCGCCCACTGGACAAATTAGGATTGAGGCGCCTATTCCCGGTCGTTCTTTGGTGGGAATTGAAGTTCCCAATCGCAGTCCGGAATTCGTTACTCTTAAGAAAATGCTGACTTCGGACCAAATGGAGAAAGCTAAATCCAAGTTAGCCGTTTCTCTTGGTTTGAATGTTTCTGGTGAAGCGGTAGTTGATAATCTTGATCGGATGCCTCATGTTTTGATTGCAGGTTCGACGGGCAGCGGTAAGTCGGTTTGTATCAATTCTTTTATTGCTGCCATGCTTTTTAGAGCGACGCCAGCTGAGGTTAAACTGATATTGGTCGATCCTAAGCGGGTGGAATTAACCCAATATAATGGTATTCCCCACTTGTTAACCCCGGTAATTATTGAACCAGAAAAGGTGGTTTCTGCTTTGAAATGGGCGATTTCCGAAATGGAACGCCGCTATAAATTATTTGCTGAAGTAGGTGTCCGCAATATTGGCGCTTACAACGAACTCTCAGGATTTTCTGCTTTGCCTTACATTATGATTATTATTGATGAGCTGGCGGATATTATGTTATTCGCTCCGGCTGAAGTGGAAGATGTTATTTGCCGGATTGCCCAGATGGCAAGAGCGACCGGAATTCACCTGATTATTTCTACCCAACGGCCTTCAGTTGATGTTATTACTGGGCTGATTAAAGCTAATATTCCCTGCCGAATTGCTTTTAATGTATCTTCTCAGGTTGATTCTCGGGTAATTCTTGATATGCCTGGGGCAGAAAAACTCTTGGGGCGAGGGGATATGCTTTACATTCCTCCTGACCAAGCTAAGCCTACTCGAATTCAGGGAACTTTAGTTTCTGAACCAGAAATACAAAAATTAATTGGTTTCTTGAGAAAAACAGGGGTAACGCCTCAATATACTGAGGAAGTAACCAAAATGCCCGTTAAAGCAGGGCTAAGAGTTGGTGCAGAAGAGGGAGAGAAAGACGAGTTTTTTGAGGACGCGGTTCGGACGGTTTGCCGTTACGAACGAGCTTCGGCGTCACTGCTTCAGCGCCGGCTTAAAGTAGGTTATGCTCGAGCGGCAAGAATTATTGACCAGTTAGAAAGAGCCGGCGTTGTTGGTCCAGCCGAAGGCTCTAAACCAAGAGAGGTTTTAATTAAGAGTGCCGAAGAATATTTAGCCCGGCAAGCGGTAAACGAGACATAGTGGTTTTCTTTGGTAGTTTTCCAAACAAAATAATTTTTCCTTATCCCATCATGAAAACAGCCGGTCAAATTCTCAAAGAAAAAAGAAAAGAGAAACAAATTAGTCTTGATGGCGTGGCTCAAGAAACGAAAATAAGAAAGCCATACTTAGCGGCTTTAGAGAAAGACGATTATCAATCTTTGCCGTCAGTAACCACCAGTAAGGGTTTTATTAGAAACTACGCTCAATTTTTAGGGTTTAATCCTGAGAAAATGGTGGCGATTTTTAAAAGGGATTACCGGTGGACCAAAGAGCAAAAATCAGTTTTTCCCTTAAGAAAAGACCTTAATAAACAATTTAAATGGAGTCCCAAAAAGACTTTGATTACTGTTGTTAGTTTGTTTATCTTTGCTTTCTTATTTTATTTGGCCTTTCAATATCATGGTTTATTAGGAAAACCGAGATTGGAGGTTTATTCTCCAACTGATAATCAGCGGGTGACTGAAAGCCAAGTGGTGATTGAGGGCAGAACAGACCCCGATAATTCCGTCTCTATTAATGATGATTTGACTCGATTGAACGACCAAGGAAAATTCAGCTACCGTTTAAAATTGGTTTCCGGCGAGAACAAGATTGCGATTGAAGCCACTAACCGTTTGGGGAGGAAGTCCAGCCAAGCAAGGACGGTTTACATGGATTGATACAGTAAGTTCCAATTGACATTTAGCCTCAAATATAAGATAGTGTAAACTACTGCCTATGGAAAACACACAAATTTTGCTGATTGGCGTCGTGACGGTTTTAACCGCTCTGCTTACTCTTATCGGAGTTCAAGTCTTCTTTATTCTCAAGGAAATCAAAAGAACGATTGAAAAAATGAATAAAATGCTTGATGATGCGGGGTTAATTTCTGAATCAGTAGCCCGACCGATTGCTTCTCTTTCTAGTTCCATTACCGGCGTTTCTGGTGTTGCTGGGCTTTTGGGTTGGTTAAGCCAAAGGAAAAAGAAGTCAAAGAAGGTTGAAAAAGAGGCAGGCGAAGAAAATGGCTGATCGAGATCACAATGGAGTTTTTTTCCAAGGATTAATTATGGGCGCCTTGCTCGGCGCTGGGGCTTATTATTTTCTTACCCAAACAAAAGAAGGGGAAAAGGTTAAAAAAAAACTTAAAGAAAAGAGCGAAGAAGCTTTGGATAATTTAGCGGAATTAGTCGAAGATTTTGAAGAAAAAGGAGAAGAGTTTAAAGCCCAAGCCAAAGAAATCCAGACTAAACTAGAGGAAAAAACTAAAGGCGCTTCAAAAGAAATCGCTGAGGAAGCTCAAGAAAAATTAAGTCATATTGAACAACTCCGTAATCGAGGACGAAAAGCCAGCAATAAATTCTTTGTCCGTAACGGTAAATCCTTAACTTCACAGGCAAACTAGGTTATAATCTTCCTTGATGACCGCTAAGGAATTAAAACAAAAATACATTGCCTTTTTCATTAAAAAAGGCCATAAAAAATTGCCTAACGTTTCTTTAGTTCCGGAAAATGACTCCACCGCCTTGTTTATTAACTCTGGTATGCATCCTTTAGTGCCTTATCTTCTTGGCGAGCCCCATCCGTTAGGAAAGCGCCTAGTCAGTAATCAACGCTGTTTGCGAACTCAAGATATAGACGAAGTTGGTAATATGATGCACTTAACTTTTTTTGAAATGCTGGGTAATTGGTCTTTAGGCGATTATTGGAAAAAGGAAGCGATTGAATGGTCTTGGCAGTTTTTGACTGAAGAGCTAGGTCTTGAGCCGAAGCGAATTTCGGTAACCTGTTTTGCGGGTGATAAGGATACGCCTAAAGATGAGGAATCAGCCAAGATTTGGCAAAAAGTTGGCGTTCCTAAAAAAAGAATTTACTTTTTGGGTAAAGAAGATAATTGGTGGGCGGTGGGTGAAACTGGTCCTTGCGGTTCGGATACGGAAATGTTTTATGACACCGGCAAGAAAAAATGTAGCCCCAAGTGTCGACCGGGAGATAACTGTGGTAAATATTTTGAGGTTTGGAATGATGTTTTTATGGAGTTTAATCGCCTGGCCAATAACAAGCTGGAAAAGTTGAGACAGAGGAATATTGACACTGGTATGGGAGTAGAACGAACCACAGCCATGCTTCAAGGAAAAGATGATGTTTACAAAACAGAGTTATTCGCTTCAATTATTCAAACTATTGAAAAAGTCTCTGGCAAGAAGTATCAAGAGGAAAATATAAAACCAATGAGAATTATTGCTGATCATTTACGGGCAGCCACTTTTCTGCTTTCCGATGGTGTAATTCCTTCAAAGATTGAACGGGGGTATGTCCTGCGAAGACTAATAAGACGCGCCATTGATCAGGCGCCTGCAATAGAATATACAGACTCTTTTAAATCAATATTCGATGAAATAATAAATATCTATAAGCAAGATTATCCGGAGCTTACCAAAAACAGAGACATCATTATTAAGTTATTTGAGAGTGAAGAAGAAAAATATAGTAAGTATAGTCCATCACTATTGCCGTCAGTAAGCCTGTCTCCAAGTCCATCTCCGAGTCCCATGCCGACGGAGAAAAGAATATCAGGAGAAGAAGCATTTAAATATTATGCTACACATGGTTGGTCTCCACAGCAGCTGAGATATCGAAGATATGAGTTTTCTCAAAAAGAATTTGATAAGGCATTTAAAAAACATCAAAAGCTTTCCAGAAAAGGAGCGGAAAAGAAATTTGCCGGCGGATTGGCGGATCATTCAGTAACGGTTACCAAATATCACACCACTACCCATCTCCTTCATCAAGCTCTACGGGATGTCTTGGGCGACCACGTTCAGCAGGTAGGCAGTAATATTACCCCGGAAAGACTGCGGTTCGATTTTACTCATTCGGAAAAGTTAACTGAAGCGCAATTAGGGCAAGTGGAAAAAATTGTTAATGAGAAAATTAAAGCCAATTTGCCGGTTAAAGCGAAAACGACGTCTCTGGCTGAAGCCAGAAAAAAAGGCGCCTTGGCTTTCTTTGGGGAGAGGTATGGTGATCAGGTCAAGGTTTATTCAATTGGAGATTATTCTCAGGAAGTTTGCGGCGGTCCTCACGTCAAGTCGACGAGAGAGATTGGTCGTGTTAAGATAGTAAAAGAAAAAGCAATTGGCGCCGGGAGGCGCAGAATATACGTTCAACTTGCCCATGGAAGTTAAAACCATTCTCAGTAAAATTCGCCAAAAAGAAGCTCAGCCATCTGAATATTACTTCGCTCTGGAAATTGGCTTAGAGTTCATTAAAAGTGCCATTTTTGCCATTGTTGATAATCAGGTTAAAGTTCTTTCTTTAGGGAGCGTGGAAAGATGGGAAAATGAAGAAGAGTTAATCGAGGCGGTTGATGCCAGCTTGTCTTCAACAGCAGAGAAGTTACCGATAGAAGGAGAAGTTAAAGAGCCTGATGAAGTGGTTTTTGGCTTGCCTTTTAACTGGGTTGAAGGAGAGAAGATTATTGATGAGAAGCTGAAGCTTCTGAAAAAACTTTCCGAGAAACTTGATTTGAAACCAGCCGGTTTTGTAGTTATTGACGAAGCCATTGTTCATCATTTGAAAACCACAGAGGGCGTTCCGCCAACCGCTATTTTGGTTCATTTGGGAATGGAGAAAATCAACGTGGCTCTGGTGAGAATTGGCAAGATTTTGGGACCAAAACTGATTAATAAAAGCGATAACTTGGCTGGTGATTTAATTGAGGGTTTGTCTCGGTTTGAATCTAAAGAACCCTTACCAGCCCGAATCCTACTTTTTAATGCTCAAGGAGGATTATCGAGGCACGGAGCGCCGCTGTATAATGGGGAAGAAAAATTAGAGGAGGCTAAGCAGCAACTTGTTGGTTATCCCTGGCTAGAGAAAAAGAAAGAAGCGGTTGAATTTCTTCATTTGCCTAGAGTAGAAGTTTTGCCACTTAACTTTGATATTGAAGCGATTGCTTTAGCTGGCGGTAAAGAAGTAGCTAAAGCGGCGGGATTAGTGCTTGAAGAAAAACCAGCAAAAAAAGAGGAAGAGAGGGGGGAGAAGAAAGAAGAGGTTGCAGAAAAAGAATCAGAAGAGAAAGAAGAAGCTGAAGTTGAGGAACCAGGTTTTGTTCCTGCCGGAGAATTGGGTTTTGTTAAAGGAGGCGATGTGGCGGCAGAGAAATTGCCACCTGAACCAGAATTACCGCCAGAATCGGTCGAGTTACCCATAACTGAAGAGCCGAAGGAACCAGCCATACCGGAAGAAACGAAAGAACCTTTGGTTATCAAAGAACCGCCAATAGAAGAGAAACCTTCGGTTGTTTCTAAGACTGCCTTTTTTGCCAAGATGACCTCTTTTCGTCCCCGTCTTTCAGTGCTGAAAAAACTTAATTTGGCTTATTTCAAGGAGTTGATTCCCAAATCTATTAAAACTTCTCCGGTGTTTATTTTAGTTGGTGTCCTTTTCTTGGTTCTGGTCAGCGGTGCTTTTGCCGCTTATTGGTATCTGCCTCGGGCGGAGGTAACTCTTTTTCTGGAGCCAGAAATTTTGGAAAAAGATTTTACTGTTGAGCTTGACCCAACGGTTGGCACCCCAGATAAAGAAAATTTTGTTTTGCCGGCCGGATTGATTGGGGAGGAAGTTGAAGGGACTAAAAGTCAAACCACCACTGGCGCTAAAGATATTGGCGACCCGGCTAAAGGAGAGGCGACTATTTACAATGGCACCTCAAATGAAAAAACCTTTGATTCTGGGACAGCGATTACCAGTACTGCTGGTTTGGAATTTACCCTTGACGATGATGTTACCGTTGCCTCCCAGAGCAGTGCCGCTGATCCACCGGGCAAAGTTACTGTCAAGGTGACGGCTGAGGAGATTGGTACTGAGGGCAATTTGGCGGCGGGCACAGAGTTTGCTGTTGCTAATTATGCCAAATCAGATTATGTGGCTAAGAATGATTCTGCTTTTAGTGGTGGTATTAGTCGCCAAATTCAGGCAGTTGCCGAGGAAGATCAAGAAGGGCTGTTGGCTGACTTAAAAGCTGCTCTAGAAGATGATGCCAGAGGAAAATTACTGACTCAGCTTTCTCCGGAAGCAAGATTAGTTGAAGAATCTATTTCCAGCAAAGTAGTTAGTAGTCGCTACAGCCATGAGGTAGGTGAGGAAACAGATAATTTGGAACTGACTTTAAAATTACACGCCAAAGCTCTAGTTTATACTGAGAAAGAGTTACAGGAATTGGTTGAAGACAGTGTTTTGGAGTCAGTGCCGGAAGACTTTGAGTATCTTCCAGAAGAAACAGAGTTTTCTTTTGATGTAGGTGAGGTTGATGAAGAAGGCAGGGCAACGGTGAAAATTCATCTCAAAGCCAAATTAATTCCTCAACAAGATTTAGACCAGATAAAAAAGAATTTGGCTGGTAAATATCTGGCTATCGGCGAAACTTATTTGGGCAACTTATCGAGAGTGACTGGTTTTAATGCTAAACTTTTCCCCCGATTGCCAGGTCGTCTTGGTACTTTTCCACGGAGAGCCAGTAGAATTGATATTAAGGTTGAAATTCAATGACGATTCCCTACCGCTATTTAAAAGCGGCTCCATTTGGTCAACAATTGGCTCAACAAAAACGAATTGCCTTTTTGTGGCGGGGAGTTTCGGCTTTGGCGTTGATATTTGGTTTTGTTTTAATTAGTAATGCGGCTTTGCCGATTTTGTATTATGAGTTGACTAATAGTCGCTTTACTCATCAGCTGGTAAGCCCTTTAGTTTCTCAAGGAAATATTTTAGGGGGAAAATCAGCGGTTGATTATACTAATCCCAAGAGCTGGTTTCCAGATGCGCCGGTTTTACCGCCAAGGCAAAGCAGAATTACTCACTATAATCTTTCAATCCCTAAATTGAAAATTGAAAAAGCCACCGTGCAAATTGGCGGTGAGGATTTAATGGCGAGTTTAATTCAATATCCGGGGACCGGTTTGCCTGGTCAATATGGAAATGCGGTTATCTTTGGGCACTCGGTTTTGCCTCAGTTTTTTAACCCCAAAAATTACAAAACCATTTTTTCCACCCTACCTCAACTGGAAGAAGATGATGAGATTTTCGTTGATTTTGACGGTATTCAATATCGTTATTTAGTCAGAAAAATTATTGAGACTAAACCAGAAGACGTGGTGGTTTTGGAACAGAGTTATGATAGTCAGTGGCTTTCCTTGATTACTTGCGTTCCGCCCGGGACTTATTTGAGGCGGTTAGTTGTTCGGGCTCAATTAGTCAGCTTATGAGGGTTTTAGGCGTCGACTTTGGTCTTGCTAAAATTGGTCTTGCCATGGCTGATAATGGTTTAGTTCAGCCAATAGGGGTGATGAGAAATCATCAAAAGACCTTGGTAAAAATTGTCCAATTGATTGAGCAAGAAAAGATAGAAAGGATTGTTATGGGCGTGAGTGAAGGAAAGATTGGTCAGAAAGCAAAAGAATATGGGAAGAAGTTAGGAGAGATAACCGGACTAGAGGTAGTTTTCCAAGATGAGACCTTGACCACTAAAGAAGCAATTGCTAAAATGATAGAAACAGGTAAGAAAAAAAAGTATCGGCAAGAGAATGAAGATGCTTTTGCAGCAGCAATTATTTTACAAACTTACCTAGGTAAAGCAAATGTTTAAAAATATTATTGCCCCAGTTCAAGCTTGGCTTTTGAGTCGAGGTCAGTGTGTTGGTTGCGGAATGCCTTTAGGTAAAGCTAAAAGAGTTGAGAGAAAAGATGGAACAGAGAAAGTCACTTGTAAATGTGGGCGGATTTTTATCTATGACTCGAAGACTAAGAAATATCGCCGTGCCCTTTTTGAAGAAGTTTAGTTTAGCGATTTTATTACTGGCTGCCGTCATTATTGGCGGCTTTTTTTGGTGGCGGTGGGCAATAGCGCCGGTTAATCCGACTTCAGAACAGAGCCAAATTTTTGTTATTCATAGAGGTGAAGGCTTGTCTTTAATTGCCCAACACTTAAAGGACGCCGGTTTAATTAAAGATGCTTCGGCTTTTAAAATTCTTATCTTAGCTAGAGGTTTATCCGGTCAGATTCAAGCAGGGGATTTCCGGATTAATCCCTCTTGGACGACGGAAGAAGTTGCTTATCTTTTAACCCACGGTAGTCTCGATGTTTGGTTGACTTTTCCTGAGGGTTGGCGGCGTGAAGAATATGGTCGGCGTTTAACCGCTAATCTGGAGGATTTTAGTTATCCACAATTTATTGAGCAAACAGATGAACTTGAAGGCTATCTTTTCCCGGATACTTATTTGATTCCTAAAGACGCCAGTCCTTCATCGGTAATTAAGATTTTGACCAATAATTTTGAGAGGAAATATTCTTTGGAATTGCAGCTAGCCGCCAAAGAAAAGGGATTAACCCAAAATCAGGTGATTATCTTGGCTTCGATCGTCGAAAGAGAGTCAAGGGCGGGAAAAGATAGACCAATTGTAGCGGGAATCCTGCTTAAACGATGGCGGGAAAATTGGCCCTTGCAAGTCGATGCCGCTATCCAGTACGCAGTGGCCAATTCTCAACTTTCAACCCCCTTTTCCCAATTAGAAGATTGGTGGCAAAAAAAATTAACTAAAGATGATTTGGCTATCGATTCCCCTTACAATACTTATAAATATAAAGGTTTGCCGCCAGGACCAATTTGTAATCCCGGTTTAGTTTCCATAAAAGCCGTGATTTATCCACAAGAAACTGATTACTGGTTTTACCTTTCGGGTACCAAAGGGGAAATGCATTACGCTAGAACAAATGAAGAGCATAATGAGAATAAGAAAAGTATTTGAAATAACCTAAGCTTTGCGTAGGAAATCGACGCCGGCACGGAATAGTGATTGGGTCACCAAAAGAAATCCCCAGTCTCCGTGTCGGGGAGAGGATTTAATTTCCCCCTTGACGTCCTTAATTTTTTATGATAACTTATTGACAGTTAGATATCAGGGTAGGCGTACTATGAGGGTACGCTTTGTTGCCGTCCGAGGTTTTACGGCTTTTTTTCATACCTAAAACTAATTACTGATGCCCATTTTTAAACCAAAGCGCCTAAACTGGGGTCATGAATACAAAAACCTGCCTCAATTAAATCTCCTGGAAACTCAGCGAGAATCATACAAGTGGTTCATTGATAAGGGGATTAAGGAGGCATTGGTAGAAATTTCTCCGATTGATGACTTTACCGGTAAAAACTGGCAACTAGCTTTTGGTAACTATCATTTTGGCCAACCTCGTCTTACCCCCCCTGAAGCGATTAAAAAAGGTCTTACTTATGATGTTCCTCTAAGAATTGAAGCTTCTCTAACTAACAAAAAAACTGGGCGCAAGGTAACCAGAGAAGTTTTCTTAGGTGATATTCCCCAGATGACTGAGAGAGCCACCTTTATTATTAACGGTATCGAAAGAGGGGTAATCAATCAGATTATTCGCGCTCCAGGCGCCTTCTTTTTTGGTGAGATTGACCGAGTCAGTGGTCGGCTTCTTCATAACGCAGAAATTCGTCCCCTCCGAGGTTCTTGGTTAGAATTCAACATTAATCGTAATGATGTTATTAGTTGTCGTCTTGACCGAAGGCGAAAATTTCCGATTACCGTTTTATTGAGAGCTTTTGGTTTAATTAACGACGAGGAAATAATTAATGCTTTTAAAGACCTGACTAAAGAAGGCAAAGATTACATCTTAGCTACTTTAGAGAAAGACCTCACTAAGACCAGAGAAGAAGCCTTAATTGAGATTTATCAGAAAATGCGTCCAGGGGAACCAGTGGTTCTGGATAACGCCCGAGAGATGTTTGAAAGCATGTTTTTTGATGGTCGTCGCTATAACTTAGGGAAAGTAGGTCGTTATAAGATTAATAAGCGATTAGATTTAAAGACCGCTAATGTTAAAAAAAATTGGATTCTTCGTCAAGAAGACGTTGTGATGGCGATTAGATATTTAATTCAGCTCCAGAATGGTGATGGTCGAGTCGATGATATTGACCATTTGTCTAACCGCCGCATTCGTCGAGTAGGCGAGGTGGTGACGGATACTGTTTTTCGTGTCGGCTTGCTTCGTTTAGAACGTTCCATTAAAGAAAAGATGAGTCTGATTTCGACTGAAGAAAGAGCCACTCCGGTTCAGTTGGTTAATGCCCGACCGGTGATGGCTTTAATTAATGAATTTTTCCGTTCCAGTCAGCTTTCAGCGATTTTAGACCAGGTTAATCCCCTGTCTGAAATTGATAATCTCCGCCGGCTCTCGGTCACTGGACCTGGCGGCATTACTCGTGAGCGAGCCAGCTTTTCTATTCGGGATATTAATGCCTCTCAATATGGCCGGATTTGTCCGGTTCGTTCACCCGAAGGACCGAATATTGGCTTGGTAACTTATATGGCTCTTTATACTCGAGTTAATGAGTATGGTTTTTTGGAAACTCCGTATCACAGAGTAGTGAAAAAGAAAATTCTGGGGATAACTCGGATGAAGGTGACTAAGGAAGTTGTCTATTTGCCAGCCGATGATGAGCAAGAGCACTATATTACCCATAGCGGGGTAAACATTGATAAAAAAGGTTATATTACTGATGTTTGGGTGCCGGTTCGTTATCAGGGTGAATTTTTAGAAGCCCCGGTGGAGAGAGTAGAATATGTTGATATTGTTCCTCGTCAAGTGGTGGGTACTTCGGCTTCCTTGATTCCTTTTCTTTCCCATGATATGGCTAACCGAGCCTTGATGGGTACGAACATGCAATGTCAAGCAGTGCCATTAGTGAAGCCCAAGTCACCGATTGTTGGAACAGGGATGGAAATGGTGGTACCTGAAGAAATGGGTTGGGTGGTTAAGGCTCGGCATGATGGCAAAATAATCTATGTTGATGGCGGAAAAATTATTCTTAAGATTAAAGATAGAAAAAGTAATTTGGAAGATACGGAAACAATTAAAATTAAGGGTCGTGAAGAAACTTATTATTTAACCAAATTTAAGCGCACCAGTCCTAGTAGAACTTGTTATTCTCAGCGGCCTTTGGTTTCAGTTGGCGACACGATAAGAAAAGGCAACTTGTTGATTGATGGTCCGTCTTGTGATCAAGGCGAACTGGCTTTAGGCACCAATTTGGTGATTGCTTATACTTCCTTTGAAGGTCTTGGTTACGAGGACGCGATTATTATTTCTGACAAAGTGGTTAAAGAAGACGCTCTAACTTCGATTACCATTGAAGAATATGATGCTTCGGTGGTGGAAACCAAATTGGGTCCCGAAGAACTAACTCGAGATATTCCCAATGTAGGCGAAACAGATTTGGCTAACTTGGCTGAAGACGGAATTGTGGTTGTTGGCAGTGAGGTGGGACCTCATGATATTTTAGTGGGCAAGATTGCCCCTAAAGGAGAAACGGAATTAACAGCTGAGGAAAGGCTATTACGAGCGATTTTTGGAGAAAAGGCAAGAGAGGTTCGGGATACTTCTTTACGGATACCTCACGGTGAGCGTGGGACAGTGATTGAAGTCCAGATACTTGACCGAGCCAAAGGCGATGAATTGGAGCCTGGGGCTCTGAAAAAAGTAGTTGTTAAGGTAGCTCAAGTGCGCAAGTTGACGGTTGGTGATAAAATAGCCGGTCGTCATGGCAATAAGGGAGTGATTTCTAAAATTGTTCCTGTAGCTGATATGCCCTATCTGGAAGATGGCACGCCGGTAGATATTATCATTTCATCTTTATCGGTTCTTACTAGGATGAACCTTGGTCAATTACTTGAAGCTCATCTAGGTTGGGCGGCTAGTAAACAAGGTTATAAAGTGGGTATACCGGTTTTTGAGGAAATTGGTGAAAATAAAATTGTTCAGGAATTAAAGAAAGCTGGTTTACCGGTTGATGGAAAAACGACTCTTTATGATGGTCGGTCTGGTGAACCTTTTGCTAAGAAAAGCGTGGTGGGGATTAGCTACATTCTTAAGTTAGTTCACATGGTTGAGGATAAGAGTCACGCTCGGTCAACTGGCCCTTATTCTTTAGTTACTCAACAGCCGTTGGGCGGTAAAGCCCAAATGGGAGGTCAGCGTTTGGGTGAGATGGAAGTTTGGGCGCTAGAGGCGCACCGAGCCGCTAATACCCTTCAAGAAATGTTGACGATTAAAAGTGATGATGTTGTTGGACGGGCAAAGAGTTTTGAAGCCATTGTTAAGGGTACCCAAATTCCGGAGTCAACTGTTCCTGAATCTTTTAAAGTTTTGGTCAAAGAGTTAAACAGTCTTGGTCTGAAAATTGAGCCTACCGGGGTGGTTGAGGTTAAAAAAGAAGAGGAAACCGAGGAAGAGTTAAAGGAAGAGAAAGAAACTAAAGAAGAAGCCGAAGAGTTGGCTCGAGCAGCCGGAGCAACGGTGGTTAAAGAAAAGGAGGAATGAAACCGAAGGCTTCTTACGCCTCCTTTCCTATCCCGACTTACGTCGGGACTGCGTCCTGATTAACATCAGGACTTGAAGGAGTTGTAAAAAAATGATTTTTGGTAAAAACATTGTTGATTTTTCTGGTTTGAGAATTAAGCTGGCTTCGCCACAGGAGATTAGGAACTGGTCGCACGGTGAAGTAACTAAACCAGAAACAATCAATTATCGAACTCTGAAACCAGAGAAAGACGGTCTTTTCTGTGAACGAATTTTTGGACCGACAAAAGACTGGGAGTGTTATTGTGGCAAATACAAGCGGATTCGCTACCGAGGAATTATTTGTGATAAATGTGGAGTGGAGGTTACTCAGTCAAGAGTTAGGCGGGAGCGAATGGGCCATCTTGACCTAGCTTCACCAGTAGCCCACATTTGGTTTTTTAAAGGGGCTCCCTCAAAACTATCGTTGCTTTTGGATATTTCGCCTCGAGGTTTAGAATCAGTGATTTATTTTTCCCAATATTTAGTTTCCGGGGTAGAGACGAAAAAACAGCAAAAAGCGATTGAGCGTTTAGAAGAAGCTTTAATGGCAAAGAAAAAGAGCTTGAAAAAAGAGCGAGAAAAGGAAATTCAAAAAGCGATGGAAGAAAGTAAACAAGGAAAAGCCAAGATTAAAAAAGAAATCAAGAATAAAGAAAGGCAGGCTTTAGCGCTTGGGGAAATTGATCTTAAAGTTAAGCAAAAAATTCAGACCTTTCGAGATCAATATTTAGCTGAGGAGGAAAGAGCCGAGGAAATATATCAGGCAATTATTAACTTAGTCAAGAATCTAAAAGACAAAGCTCTTCTTAGCGAGGATGAGTACTTAAAACTGATGGAGTACAAAGGGGCGGATTTCTTTAAAGTGGGGATGGGAGCTGAGGCGATTCTTGAGACAGTTAAGAATATTGATTTGGAAAAACTGGCAGCTGACTTGAAAAAGGTCGTTAAGGAAAGTAAAGGTGCTCGTCATATTAAGGCGATTAAAAGACTCCAAGTGGTTGAGGGTTTTAGAAAAGCAGAGGTTGAGCCTGCTTGGATGATTTTAAAAATTCTGCCGGTGATTCCGCCGGATTTACGACCAATGGTTCAACTTTCTGGAGGCCGCTTTGCCACCAGTGATCTAAATGATCTTTATCGTCGGGTCATCAATCGTAATAATCGCTTAAAACATTTGATTGAACTGGGGGCGCCAGAAATTATTCTTCGGAATGAGAAGCGAATGCTTCAGGAATCAGTTGATACTTTGATTGATGCGGCTAAGAGACCAATTCGTCGCTATCGTCGGCGTAATCAGCCATTGCGCTCTCTTTCTGACATGTTGCGAGGCAAACAGGGACGTTTTAGGCAGAATCTATTGGGAAAGCGGGTTGATTACTCGGGTCGGTCGGTAATTGTTGTTGGTCCAGAATTAAAGCTTAATCAATGCGGTTTACCCAAGGAGATGGCTTTGGAGATGTTTAAGCCTTTTGTTTTGAGAGAGATGATTTTGACAGGAATGGCACCGAATGTTAAAAATGCCAAGAATGTCCTTGACCAAAGGCCACCGGAAGTCTTTGATATTTTAGAAAGAATTACTAAAGACCATCCGGTCTTGCTTAACCGAGCGCCAACCCTCCATAAGCTGGGAATTCAGGCTTTTTACCCGGTTTTGATTGAGGGAGAAGCCATCAAAATTCACCCCTGTGTTTGTTATGGTTTTAATGCTGATTTTGATGGTGACCAGATGGCGGTTCACGTGCCCCTTGGTGAGAAAGCAAAGAAAGAGTGTTTAGAATTAATAGCCCCTGATAAAAATTTACTCAAACCTTCGGACGGTTCACCAGTTACCATTCCCAACAAAGAAATGGCTTTGGGGTGTTTCTTTATCACTACTATTAATGACCAACTGTTAGTTTACCCCACTATTTTCAGTGATCAAAATGAGATGATTTTGGCTTACCAAGAAAGAAAAGTTGGACTTCGTCAATTAGTTAAGGTTAGAACTGATGGTAAAATTCTGGAAACTACGCCAGGACGGATTATTTTTAACCAAATTCTTCCCCAAGAACTGGGTTTTGTTAATGATGTTATCAAGGGACCAACGATTAAAGCTTTGATTACCCGAGCGATGCAAGTTTGTCAAAGAGAAACAGTGGTGACTTTAATTGACGACATCAAAAGAATTGGTTTTTGGGGAGTGACTCTTTCCGGAATTTCAGTGGGAGTTTTGGACTGTAAAATTTTGGAAGAAAAATCGGAAATTATTGCTCAAGCCAACAAAAAAGTGGCTGAAATCGAAGATAATTATAATAAGGGGTTGATTACTGCCCAGGAGAGACGACGCTTGACTCAAGAAGTTTGGATGGATACGACTGAGGAATTGGCGGATAAAACTTGGGAGAAATTTGACTCAGAGAATAGCGTTCGCCTGATCAGCGAAGCAGGAGTAGGACGGGTTTCTAAAGAACAGGTGAAGCAATTGTCAGCCATGCAGGGGCCAGTGGTTGACCCGATGGGCAAGATTGTTGAACTGCCGGTAAAATCTAATTTTAGAGAAGGCTTGTCAGTTTTCGAATACATTACTTCAGCACGGGGTTCACGTAAGGGTTTAACTGATACGGCCCTTAAAACTTCTGATGCTGGTTATCTCACCCGGAGATTAATTGATGTTGCCCATGATGTTATCGTTCGCGAGGAAGATTGTGGAACAAAAGAGTTAATTGTGATTGAGCGCTCAGGCGAGCGAATAGACAAATTTTTGAATAGGATTCTGGGCCGAGTCTTGGCTAAGAAAGTTGTCAGCGCTAAGACCAAGAAAGTTTTGCTGAAAAAGGGCGAAGTGGTCACTGAGAATAATCTTGGGCTTTTAGAGAAACATCGGGTTGATAGGGTTTGGGTGCGTTCACCTCTAACTTGTGAGGCGAAACATGGTGTTTGTATTCAGTGTTATGGCTGGGATTTCTCAAATAAATCAATGGTAGAAATGGGTGTGCCGGTAGGAGTGGTTGCTGCTCAGTCAATTGGTGAGCCTGGCACACAGTTAACCTTAAGAACTAAACACTTTGGGGGGATTGTTGTTTCTGACGTTACCCAAGGCTTACCAAGAGTGGAAGAGTTATTTGAAGCGAGGAAACCAAAAGTTTTGGCTCCTTTGGCGGAGATAGCTGGGAAAGTCAGTGTTATTGAAACTGAAGGAGGCTATAAAATCAAGATTAAGAGTGTGGGGATTAAACCAGCGGAGGAAAGAGAATATTTAGTCCCGGTAGTTAGCCAAGTCAAAGTGAGTGAAGGTGATTTGGTGGACGCGGGTGCTCAATTAGCCACTGGCTCGCTTGATGTTCGTGAGGTCTTGGAGATTAGGGGTTTGAAAGCGGCTCAGGAGTATTTAATTAAAGAAGTTCAAGCGGTTTACGAATCACAAGGAATTCCAATTCAAGATAAACATTTTGAGGTTATTGTTAGGAAAATGAGTGACAAGGTGCGGATTGAAACTTCGGGTGATACTTCGATGCTGCCAGGACAATTTGTCAGCCGGGCTTTATTTGAAGAGGGGAATGCTAAAGTTTTGGCTGAAGGCGGAGAACCAGCCTCAGCTCAGGTAGTGATTTTGGGAATTACCCGCTCATCTCTTTACACTGAATCTTGGCTTTCTGCGGCCTCTTTTGAGCGGACGACTAATATTTTGACTGATGCGGCGGCTGAGGGTAGAGAAGATAACTTGATTGGACTTAAGGAGAATGTAATTATTGGTCGCTTGATTCCTGTGACTCCAGAGCGCGCTAAGCTTGAAAAGTGAGGCGTTATCCGCTTTTTTTCAGCTTGAATTTATGGTAGAATTAAAAACCTATGCCGAGAGTAAGTCAGTTAGTCCGTAAGGGCAGAAAAAAAACGAAGAAGAAAATTAAAGCCGCTGCTTTGCGGAAGGCTTTTAGTGCCAAAGATCGGCGGATGGCAGAAACCACCAGTCCTTTTAAGCGAGGAGTAGTCCTTCATGTTAAGACTATGCCTCCCAAGAAACCTAACTCGGCTTTAAGAAAAGTGGCCCGAGTGCGCTTATCTAATAAAAAAGAAATCACTGCTTATATTCCTGGTGAAGGACACAACTTAGCTGAGCACGCGATGGTTTTGGTTCGAGGCGGACGGGTAAGAGACTTGCCAGGAGTAAAATATCATATTGTTCGGGGGAAATTTGATACGTCTGGGGTTGAGGGACGAAAAAAAGCCCGTTCTAGATACGGAACAAGAAAGGGTGGAACGATAGCAGCAGTGGCTGGTCCAGGCGGGGAAAAGACAGAAGAGTCTAAGGAGAAAACTGAAGAAAAACCAGAAGCCAAAGGAGGCGAGAATGAGGGGTAAGAGAGCGCCTAAAAGAATCATTGCTCCTGATGAAATTTATCAAAGCCGAATCATGACCCGGTTGATTAATCGGGTCATGCACCAGGGTAAAAAGACTGTCGCCCAAAAGCATGTTTATAAAGCTTTTGAATTGGTTGAGAAAGAAACTAAAGAAAATCCCCTGGAGGTTTTTCAAAAAGCCTTGGAGAATATTAAGCCAAAGATGGAAGTCCGGCCGCGAAGAGTGGGCGGGGCTTCTTATCAGGTGCCGATACCCGTCCGGGGTGATAGGCGAGAATCACTAGCCATTCGTTGGCTTATTCAGGCTGCCCAAGCAAGACCCAACAAGGAGTACCACCATTTTTATGAGAAACTCGCTGCCGAATTAATGGATGCCGCCAATAAACAAGGCGGGGCAGTGGCTAGAAAGCAAGAGATTCATAAAGTCGCCGATGCCAATCGAGCATTTGCTCATTTTAGGTGGTGAGTTTTTAATCTTGAAGCAAACCTGCTTCTCAAGAGAAGCGGTTTTTTGTTTGTCTAAAAATTGATACAATAAGAACCTGAGCTTCGCTCAGAACCTTGTTTCTCGCAAGCTCGAATTAAGAACCTGAGCTTCGCTCAGAACCTTGTTTCTCGCAAGCTCGAATTAAGAACCTGAGCTTCGCTCAGAACCTTGTTTCTCGCAGGCGCTCGAAATTAGACCATGGCAGAAAAAAACGAAACAGCTAAAAAAAGGAAAGTTCCGATTGAAAAAGTTCGGAACATTGGTATTATTGCCCATATTGATGCCGGGAAAACAACTACTACCGAGCGGGTGCTCTATTATACTGGCAAAAGTTACAAAATTGGCGATATTGATGAGGGGACGACTCAAATGGATTGGATGGAACAGGAGAAAGAGAGAGGGATTACGATTATGTCTGCCGCTACCACTACTTTTTGGCGCGACCACCGGATTAATATTATTGATACCCCCGGTCACATTGATTTTACCGCTGAAGTGGAACGTTCTTTACGGGTTCTAGACGGCGGGATTGTTGTTTTTGATGCTGAAGAAGGCGTTCAGTCCCAATCAGAAAAAGTTTGGCATCAGGCTGACGGTTATCAAGTTCCCCGGCTCTGTTTTATTAACAAGATGGATAAATTAGGAGCTGATTTCAAACGGACAGTGGGAATGATTAAGGACCGCTTGGGAGCTAAGCCAATTGTTCTTACTATGCCTATTGGCAGCGAAAAGGATTTTGTCGGGGTGATTGATATTCTTAGACAGAAAGCTTTAGTTTGGAATGATAAAAAAGATCCAAAAGGGGAAAAGCCTGAGACAAAAGAAATTCCTATTGACTTGGTTGATCAGGCTAAAAAATATCGAGAAGAATTAATTGAACTAGTAGCAGAGTCTGATGACAAACTGACTGAGAAATTCTTACGGAGCGAGGAAATAGACATAGAGGAATTAAAAGCCGGTATTCGTCAGGCCACGATTGCTAACCAACTTGTTCCAGTTTACACTGGTGCCTCTTTACGTAATAAGGGAGTACAACCGGTTTTAGATGGCGTGGTTGATTTTCTCCCCAATCCTCTTGATGTGCCGGCGATAGAGGGTACTAATCCTAAGACTAATAAGCAAGAAGTTCGACCTTGTGATGCTCAAGGATCCCTTACCGCCCTGGCTTTCAAAATTCAGACCGATCCTCATGTGGGGCGGTTGACTTATGTCCGGATTTATTCAGGTCAATTAGAGGCGGGGCAAGGAATTTATAATAGTAGCGAGAATCGGTCTGAAAGAGCGGGTAGGTTGCTCTTGATGCACGCTAATAATCGGGAACAAATTGATTCTGCCGAAGCGGGGGAGATTATTGCCATTGTTGGCTTAAAGGAAACCACCACTGGTGATACTCTTTGTGATAAAGATAAACCAATTATTTTAGAATCAATTACTTTTCCTGAGCCAGTTATTTCCTTAGCAATTGAACCTAAGACGCGAGCTGATCAAGAAAAGCTTGGTTTGGCTCTTAATCGTCTTTCTGAAGAAGACCCTACCTTTCGAATCAAATCTGATCGGGAAACAGGCCAAACGATTATTTCTGGTATGGGTGAGCTGCATCTGGAAATTATTGTTGACCGAATGAGGCGCGAGTTTAATGTCGAAGCTAATACTGGTCGACCTCAGGTTGCCTATAAGGAGACGATTACCAAGATAGCCAAAGGAGAAGGGAAATACATTCACCAGTCTGGCGGGAGGGGGCAATACGGACATTGTTTTCTTCGGGTTGAACCGTTAGGTCAAGGAGAGGGTTTTAAATTTACTAACGAGATTCGGGGTACGGCTATTCCTTCTGTTTATATTCCCGCGATTGAAAAGGGAGTCAAAGAGGCAATGGAAAAAGGTGTTTTGGCTGGCTATCCGGTGACTGATGTGGCGGTGGCGGTTTATGATGGTAGCTATCACGAGGTTGACTCTTCAGACATTGCCTTTAAAATTGCTGGTTCAGCCGGTTTTCAAGAAGCAGTCAGACAAGCAGGTTTAATTCTTTTAGAGCCGATTATGAAGCTGGAGGTGACCACCCCTGAAGAATTTATGGGGGATGTTATTGGTGATTTATCCAGTAAACGTGCTCAAATTCAGGGAACAGATACCCGAGGCAATATTCGGGTGATTACTGCTTTAGTGCCTTTAGCAGAAGTGCCTGGTTACGCTACCGCTCTTAGAAGTATGACTCAAGGTCGTGCCAGCTTTTACATGGAGTTCTATCATTATCAAGAAGTGCCGGTTAATATTACCGAAAAAATTGTTGAAGCCAAACAGGGCTTGCAAAAAGAAAAATAATCTTGTAAAATATCTCAGGATTAGGTAAAATAATTTAACAGGAGAAAAATATGGCAGAAAAAGCAAAATTTGAAAGAAAAAAACCCCATATTAATATTGGGACAATTGGTCACGTTGATCACGGTAAAACCACTTTAACCTCAGCGATTACTTTGGTATTAGATGAAGCCAAA